>Ga0209676_1002654_pt1 | contig 12152 bp, 11 predicted proteins | sample AraplaCvi_mLB_r2_FD_184282 | JGI IMG/M metagenome (GOLD analysis project Ga0209676, IMG submission 184282) | Arabidopsis root microbial communities from North Carolina, USA - plate scrape MF_Cvi_mLB_r2 (SPAdes) (version 2) | ecosystem: Host-associated > Plants > Roots > Endosphere | place: USA...
TCCAGCGACATTTCCGACTTCCTGGCGATGACGCTGTCCGGCTACACCGTGACGCAGTACCGCGAACGCGACAAGCTCATCAACGTCAGCCTGCGCGCCCCGCGCGAAGAGCGCGTCGACCCCGCCCGCCTTGCCACGCTGGCAATGCCCACGGCGAACGGTCCCGTGCCGCTGGGCAGCATCGGCCAGGTGAAGTACGACCTGGAGTACGGCGTCATCTGGGAACGCGACCGCCAACCCACGATCACCGTCCAGGCCGACGTGATTGGCGGCGCGCAAGGCATCGACGTCACGCGCGCCATCGACAAGAAGCTGGACACGCTGCGCGCCGAGCTGCCGGTCGGTTTCCGCATCGAAGTCGGCGGCCCGGTGGAGGAAAGCGCCAAGGGCCAGACCTCCATCAATGCGCAGATGCCGCTGATGGCGGTGGCCGTGCTGACGCTGCTGATGGTGCAGCTGCAAAGCTTCGCCCGCGTGCTGATGGTGGTGCTGACCGCGCCGCTGGGGCTGATCGGCGTGGTGGCCGCCCTGCTGCTGTTCGGCAAGCCCTTCGGCTTTGTCGCGATGCTGGGCGTGATTGCCATGTTCGGCATCATCATGCGCAACTCGGTCATTCTGGTGGACCAGATCGATCAGGACATCAGCGCGGGCCACAAACGCGTGGACGCCATCGTGGGCGCCACGGTCCGGCGCTTCCGGCCGATCACGCTGACGGCGGCCGCCGCCGTGCTGGCGCTGATTCCGCTGTTGCGCAGCAACTTCTTCGGCCCCATGGCGACGGCCCTGATGGGCGGCATCACCAGCGCCACGGTGCTGACGCTGTTCTTCCTGCCGGCCCTGTATGCCGCGTGGTTCCGCGTGAAGCACGACGAGCGCGACGAACCTGAAGGCGTGCCGCCCGGCGCCAACGCGGGCGACACGGTGGAACGAGGAGCCTGACGATGCAACATTCCATCCCTTCCGTGTGCCTGCGATTTGCCGCGCTGCCGCTGGTGCTGGCGCTGGGCGCCTGCGCTTTTGCGCCGGACAGCAGGCCGCCCGCGATGGCCGAACCCGCGCAATACGGGGTCGAGGCCGCCCCTGCCGCCGGCGCCGCCGCGCAGGGCGTGGCGCAGCGCTTCGAACGCGGCGCGCACCCGGTCCCGCAATGGTGGACGCGTTACCAGTCCGACGCGCTGAATGCGCTGGTCGAAGAAGGCCTGGCCAACAGCCCGGACCTGGCCGCCGCCGAACGCAATCTGGCCGGTGCGCGCGAGCAATTGCGCGGACAGGTCAATTCGTCGCTGCTGCCCACGGTGGACGCGGGCGTCAGCGCCACGCGCAACCGTGCGCTGACGATGCCCAACCTGCCGCAGCCCACTGCGCTCTTCAACGTCTTCACAGGTCAGGTGCAGGCCAGCTACAACCTGGACCTCTTTGGCGCAGCGCGCTTTGCCAACACGTCGCTCGCCGCGCAGGTGGAACAGCAGGCCTATCAGCTGGAAGCCGCGCGCCGATCGCTGGCGGCCAACATCGTCACGGGAGCGATCACCTCGGCCTCGCTGGCCGAACAGGTGGCGCTGACGGAAAAGCAGGTGGTGTTGTTGCGGCAGGTTGCGCGCGATACGCAGCGCCGGTACGAACTGGGCGCGGCGTCGCAGAACGACGCGCTGGACGCGGATCAGGATGCCGCCACGCTGGAGGCATCGCTGCCCGGCCTGCGCGCGCGGTGGCATGCGACGCGTCACGCGCTGGCCGTGCTGCTGGGCCGCAGCCCCGATCAGGCGCCGCCGGATCTGGCCTTCAGCACGATCGCCGTGCCCGATACGGTGCCGGTGGTGGTGCCGTCGGAACTCCTGGCTTCCCGCCCGGACGTGCTGGTTGCCGAGGCGGCGCTGGTGGCGGCCGCGGCGGACGTGGGCCTGGCGACCGCGCAGCTCTTTCCGAGCCTGTCGCTGACGGCTTCCATGGGCAAGGGCGGGTTTGCGTGGGCGGATGCCTTGTCGGGCGCCGGTTCCATCTGGGCCATCGGGGCGTCGCTGACGCAGCCGATCTTCCACGGCGGGCAGTTGCTTGCCGAGCGCAGCGCCGCCAAGGCGCGTTACGAGGCTGCCGTGTTGCAGTACAAGCAGACCGTGCTGACCGCGTTCCGCGACGTGGCCGACACGCTGTCACGGCTGGATGCCGGCGGACAGGCGCTGGCATCAGCCGAAGCCTCACGGCGCTCGGCGGAGCTGTCCTATCAGAACACGGCCAAGCGCGTTCGGCTGGGTGCGCTGGCGCCTTACACGCAGTACGCGTCTGAGCAGCATTACGTGGCGGCGCGCCTGCGTGAACTGGAATACGCCAACGCCCGCATGACGGAAACGGCGGCGTTGTTCCAGGCGATGGGCTCGCCGGCCAGCGCCGCGCCGCAGCAGTAGCGGTCGCGGTCGGTAGAAGTAGCAGTAGCAGTCGATAGAAGTAGCGGTAGCGGCACGCCACGGCCTTTTCGGCGTGGCGGTCTTCCGGGCGCCCCCGTTGCCCGGTCACACCCGCCTGCCCGGCGCGCCGGACCCCGCTGCCTGTCAGCCCTTCTTGAACAGGCGCTTGACGAGGCTGACCACGCCCAGCACCACCGCGCCGGCGACGATGCCGAACAAGGCATTGAGCAGCGTGGACACCAGCGCGTGAACGACGCCGCCCCCGCCAACCGCCGCAGCGGCGTGTTCGACGGCCGCATGCACCGGCGGGATGCCGTGGGTCAGGATGGCGCCGCCGACCATGAACATCGCGGCCGTGCCCACCACCGACAACGTCTTCATCAGATAAGGCGCCGCGGCCACGATGCGCTCGCCCATCCAGGCCAGCGCGCGCGACGATTTCTGGCTGAGGTACAGGCCCAGGTCATCCAGCTTGACGATGCCGGCAACCAGACCGTAGACGCCCACCGTCATCCCGATGGCAATGATCGACAGCACCGCGACCTGCCGCGTGAAGTCGGCGCCGGCCACGGCACCCAGGCTGATGACGATGATTTCCGCCGACAGGATGAAGTCGGTGCGCACCGCGCCTTTGATCTTGGTCTTTTCGAACGCCACCATGTCGACCGACTGGTTCTGCAGCGCCTCGGCGCGCGCAGCGTGGTGGCCTTCGGGGGATTCGCCGTGAGACAGGTACTTGTGCGCCAGTTTCTCGACTCCCTCGTAGCAGAGGAACGCGCCGCCCAGCATCAGGAGCGGCGTGATGGCCCAAGGCGCGAACGCGCTGATGAGCAGCGCCGCGGGCACCAGGATCAGCTTGTTGATGAAGGAGCCCTTGGCCACCGCCCAGACCACGGGAAGCTCGCGGTTGACCGGCACGCCGCTGACCTGCTGGGCATTGAGCGCCAGGTCGTCGCCCAGCACGCCCGCCGTCTTCTTGGCGGCCACCTTCGTCATGACGGAAACGTCATCCAGGATGGTGGCGATATCGTCGAACAACGCGAAGAAACTGCTTCCGGCCATCAAGAACCCCTGTCGCCCTGTAAGGTGTTCCGAGTGTACAGGCGACGGTCGCCGGTTTCATGCAACGGAGATGGCGCTTTTCATTCCTTTTGTGTCCGGCCCGGGCCGGTTTGCTACATCGCCTCGATGCGCGGATAAAGATCGCGGTTTTCGCGCTGCATGCGCTCGTGGACGCGGCGCAGCACGGTGTTGGCGTCGTCCCGGAAACCGCGCTCGTCCAGTTCCAGGTTGCGCGCGTTGTTCCAGCGCTTGGCAAAGCCTTCATAGGCGGCGGCGATGGCGTCCATCTCTTCCTGGAATTCCCGCCCCTTGCGCGCCAGTTCGGCGTCGGCGCTGCGCGCCACGGCCGGGTACAGCGCCCGGTCCTCGACCGCCAGATGCAGCTTGATGGTGGCGCTCATGGCCACGATGCCCTGGGCGATTTCAGCCGCGTTGCGCGCCACGCCCGCCAGGGCCAGCCTGCGCAGCGTCGCGATGCCTTCCAGGATATCCACGTGCTGCTGCTTGAATTTGTCGATGTTCATACAAACCTTCCCTGCTGATGCCGCGGGGCCGGCAGGCCCCGCCCTTCCTTGCCACGCCCGTCAGGCCGGCGCGCGCGCGCCTGCGTTTTCAAAGAGGATGTTGTTCTCCAGGTGGATGTGCGCCATCAGGTCTTCCTTGAACTGGCGGATGCCCAGGTACAGCGCGCGCCACGTATTGCAGGCGGCGCGCGGCAGCGTCACGTTGTTGGTCAGCGCCATCAGGCGTTCGAGCGCCACGCCGTGGTCGTCGTGTTCCATGCGCATCACCATGATCGGCATGGTCGCCATGGCGCCGTGACCGCGGGCCAGCATGGGGAACAGCACCTGTTCCTCTTTCTGCATGTGGCTTTCGAGTTCCTGCTGCATGGTGCGTAGGTGGTCGGCCAGGCCGGTCGGGCAGTCCGGGCTGTCGGCATGCACCTGTTCCACCTTCAGCGCCAGGCGGATGAGTTCCGGAAACTGCTGGCGATGCACCTCGTGGTAGCGCGCCAGGATGTGGTCGACCAGTTCTGCCGGCGAAGCCAGCCCCCAGTCGGTTTCCTGTTGCGGACTCTGCGCCAGGGCCTCCAGACGGGCCTCGATCTGCGCTGGGTCCAGCGAACGCTGGGCCGCCGCCTCGGCCAGGCTCTTCTTGCCGCCACAGCAGAAGTCCAGATCGAACTCGTGAAACACCTGCGTGGCGCCGGGAATGCTGCGGGCCAACTGGCCCAGGGATTGCTCAACCATGCTCATCGCGTCTCTCCAAAGATCATTGCGGTGCTTCTCTACTTGCGAAATCCGTGCCAGGAAAAACTTGAGATTTATCAACCACCTGCGTTTTAAAGGGTAGATATCACCCTTCAACAGGAGGGTTCTATTGACCTTGCAACGGTAGAATTCACCCCATGCAAAATCTCCTGCTTGCGGACCTGGTCGCCGACCTGCCGCCCGCCATCCGGCTTCAGCGACTGGTCTCCAGCCTTCGCACCCATTTCCGATGCGGCGCGGTCGCACTCTTGCAGCTTGAAGAGGACCATCTGCGCCCCATCGCGGTGGACGGCCTGACCCAGGACGCACTGGGCCGCCGCTTCGCCGTGCAGCAGCATCCGCGGCTGGCGGCCATCCTGGGACGGCGCGGCGTCACCTGCTTTCATCACGACAGCACGCTGCCGGATCCCTATGACGGACTCATCAATGGCATGGCGGGCGAACCGCTGCCGGTGCACGACTGCATGGGCACCAGCCTGCATATCGAGGGCAAGACCTGGGGCGTGCTGACGCTGGACGCGCTGGAGGTCGGCACGTTCGACATGGAGGCGCAGGCCGACCTGCGCGATTACATCGTGCTGCTCGAAGCGGCGCTCCGCACCACGCGCCTCGAAGCCGAGATCCGTGCCCTGCGCGTGGCGCGCGGGCAGGCGCCGGCGGACAGCGCCGCTCCGGCCAGCAGCGACATCCTGGGCCAAAGCGAATCCATCGGCCGGCTGCTGCACGAGATCGAAGTCGTGGCCGATTCAGAGCTGCCCATCCTGCTGCTGGGCGAGACCGGTGTGGGCAAGGAGCTGTTCGCGCATCGCGTGCACGGGTTGTCGCGCCGCCGCGACCGGCCGCTGGTGCACGTAAACTGCGCCGCGCTGCCCGAATCGCTGGCCGAAAGCGAGTTGTTTGGCCACGCCAAGGGCGCATTCTCCGGCGCCGTCGCTGACCGCCCCGGCCGCTTCGAAGCCGCCAATGGCGGCACCCTGTTCCTGGACGAAGTCGGCGAACTCCCGCTGCTGGTGCAGGCCAAGCTGCTGCGCACCCTGCAGAACGGCGAGATCCAGCGGCTGGGCGACGACCGCCCGCGCACCGTGGACGTGCGCATCGTGGCGGCCACCAACCGCAGCCTGCGCGACCTGGTGCGCGCGGGCGACTTCCGCGCCGACCTCTATCATCGGCTGTCGGTCTATCCCATCCCCATCCCGCCCCTGCGCGACCGCGGCAACGACATCCTGCTGCTGGCCGGACGCTATCTGGAACTGAACCGCGCGCGGCTCGGTCTGCGCAGCCTGCGGCTGTCGCCCGAGGCCGAGGAAATGATGCGGCGCTACCGCTGGCCGGGCAACGTGCGCGAACTGGAACACGTCATCAGCCGCGCGGCCATCAAGGCCGTCAGCCACGGCGCCAGCCGCAACGAGATTGTCACGCTGGGGGCCAAGCTGCTGGATTTGTCCGATGGCGACATGCCGGCGTCGCTGGAGGATGATGCGGCCGAGACGCCCGATGCAAGCGCACCCTTGCAATCGCTGCGGGACGCGGTCGACGCCTGCCAGCGTCAGGTCATCCGGCGGGCGCTGGATGCAAACCAAGGCAACTGGGCGGTGGCGGCGCGGGCGCTGGATGTGGATCCGAGCAACCTGCACAAGCTGGCAAGGCGGCTGGGCCTGAAGGCGTGAGGCGCATTACCGTAAAGTTGTGCGGCAACCGGCGTGCTGATCAGAAAGCCCCTTCAGACGCCATTTCCCGCCATCGCCACACTTAACCAGCGCTGCCCGACATGAAACGGGGCCGCCCCACATCACGAGGGCGGCCCCAACTGGTTATTGCACCGTTCACGGGCAGCGATCCACGCTACCTCGCGGCTCGCATCGCGCCGTCAATCTGCCCGGGAATGCGAATCCACCATCAAGCGGCCATGCGTGATCGCCGCATCGACCGCCATACCGGGCGTGGAACCCGCCGGCGTCGAAAAGCGGTACGGCATGCGGCTCGCTGAGCCGGTCCTGATTGCCCGCCAATTCCACAGCCACGGTTGCAGTAAAAGCCGGCCGGCGCGCGTTCCCGATTGCCACCCGGGAGACGCTCGCGGTGAGCCGGTAGCCCTTGTAGACCATATTGTTCTGAAACATGGGACCTCCAATGTCTGACCGAAAGGCCTTGCGGCCGCCGGTCACAATGCGCGGATCTGCGTCGCGTGAGGGCCCTTGGCGCCTTGCGCGGTCACATAGCTGACACGCTGATTTTCAACAAGCACTTTGTGGCCGTCGCTGACGATCTCGGAGAAGTGCGCAAATATGTCCTTGCCGCCGTCCTCGGGCATGATGAAGCCAAACCCCTTGGCATCGTTGAACCACTTCACGATTCCGGTTTCCATTGATGCTTTCCTTTGAATGCGGGTAATCCCGCGACATGAGGCCAGTCAAGGAAAGGATCGCGAACAATGAGGCGCCCCACGAAGGGTGCAAGACCGGACGAAAATCACGATGCTCGAAAAGACTCCAGGCCACTATGGGCGGCGCGCGGGGCGAAGTCAACGCGCTTTGTGCTTAATGAGTAACCAATTAAACCTCGATCGGAATTCCGGCCTGCGTCACCGGGCCGCGGCAAGCGACGTCATCGGATATCCTCCCGGCTCAATCAAAACTGGACCGGCCGATGAAAACCGCCACCGAGATTCTTGACGCCTATGAGCGCCTGGGCTGGAAGAACAACGACCCCATGGCGCAAATGCTGCAATTGCGGCGGGATGCGCCCGCCGCGTTGGCCGATCTGGTCCTGCAGGCGCTGGACCGGCCGATCAAGCACGCCACCTTCATTGACGCCGCGCTCGATCTGATGGACGACGCGGCCTACGTGGCCACGGTTGGCGAAGTCTGGCGGCGCGGCGCGGATTCCGAACTGGCACGCGCGGTCCTGGATTCCGCAGCGGTCCAGCACCCTGAAGCCTTTGCCCAAGACTGGGAGCGGCTGCTGACAGCCGTGCAAGACGACGACGGCGGGCCGGAATACGCGGCCGATCTCGCATGGCGCGCTCTTGACGACGCCACGCTGCGCGACTGGCTGCACCGGCTGGACGACGACCTCGCCGAAGGCAGTCCAGGACGCGCGCGCGCCGTCGCGTTGCTGCGGTCGCGCCGGCCGCAGACGGTATACGCGGCCTGGCGTCGCCTGTTTCCCGAGGCCGACGCCCCCGATGCCGCATCGTGGTTGCAGCAAGCGGGCTATGCGGAACACGGAGGGGGCTTGCGCGCGTTGCACGGCGAACAGCCGCTGCACATCGGCTTCAGCGCTGCGCAAAGAAAATCCATGCTGGCGCAACAGCCGGCATGGCGGCGCGAGGTGCAGCGCGCGCATCCCACCTGGAACCCTGAATCAACGGATTGTGTCCAAGCGCGCATGGGCGGCACGTCGGCAAGCCGCTGCGGCTTGTGCCACAGCCCTTTGCACCGGCTGCTGGCGATTCAGGATGCCGCCGCAGCAGGCATCGATAGCCCCAGCGCCATCGAATTCTCGACCTGCCTGTCGTGCCAGGGTTGGGAAACCGACGGCGCCCTTTTCTTTCGCCACGCCGAGGACGGCGCGCTTATGCACCCCAGGCAGCAGCGCGATGCCCCCTTGACGCCGGACTTCGTCGCAAGTCCGCTGCTGGAAGCCGACGTGACGCTGTTCAGGGCGCCGGCGCGCTGGCATTGGCAAGACTGGGGCGAGTCCAATGGCCGCCAGAACCTCAGCCGGGTCGGCGGCGCGCCGAGCTGGGTGCAATCCGCCGACTACCCGGCGTGTCCCGACTGCGGGGATGACATGCCCCTGGCCATGCAGTTGGACTCCGGCCTGCCGCAAGAGGACGGCGGTGAATGGCTGTGGGGCAGCGGCGGCTGCAACTACACCTTCTGGTGCGCCGCCTGCCGCGTCAGCGGGCACCTTTGGCAGTGCACCTGACGCGCGCTCGGCAACTGCATTCGGTAATAGGGCCGTCAGCCCTTGGGCATTTCGCGCTTCAAGCAGGCATTGACCACATCGGTCACGCCCTTGCTCAGCCTTTCGCTGTCCGGCGTGGCGCTTTTGGTCGCCAGCAACTGGTCCAGCTGCTTGAATTCCTCGTAGGGCACGGAATTCTGCAAGCCGTCGACCATGCAATTGCAATAACTGGCGGCCTTCGCGTCGACTTCCGGCGACGCCTGGACCCGGGATTTAAAACCGGCGACGCACGAGCTGTAGGTCTCGCGCTGGACCTCGGGCGGATAGGCGTCTTTCTTGCCGCACGCGGCAAGCGCCGCCAGCGACAGCAGCCCCACGCCCGCCGCAACCCGCAATGACGTTCCAGCCATGAACCCCGCTCCTGATGAATTGAAAGCGGACTATTGTGGCACAGCCGAAAACCGCCGTTGCGCCAGTCGCCGTGCTCAGGGCATGCCCGCTGCGCAATCCAGAATGGCGCGCCGGAATTCATGCATCAGCGGCGACCAGGCGGTCCCCTGCCGGGAGATCAGCGCAATGGCGCGGGGCAGCGGCCGGCCAAGCGCCACCGGTAGCGCGACGACGTCCGCCTCAGTCTCAAGCGCGCTTTGCGGCAGCAGCGCCAGCAGATCCGTCTGCGCCACAGCTCGAGCGTGCCCTTGGAAAAGTGCTCGACCTCCAGCGCCGCGGCGGGCAACGGCAGATTGCTTTCCGCGTACCGCGAATCCAGGGCCTTGCGGGCAATCGAGGAAGGCTTGGGCAGAATCCACCGCAGGTCCGCCAGATCGCGCAACGCCAGTTTGCGGCGCGTGGCCAGCGGATGGTGGCGGCTGGCCGCCACGCAAAGGCGGTCTTCCATGATCGGTTCATGGTGCAGGGTCGAAGGCACGTCCGCATAGATAGGCGTCACGGCCAGGTCCAGCTTGCCGCTGGCGACCTGCTCGTTCAGGTCATCCGATAACCCCTGCGTCAATTGCACCCGCAGCGCCGGTCGGCGCGGCAGCAGGTGCCGCATCGCGGGCATCGCCACGCTGTCGACGGTCGCGCCAGTTACCCCCACGCGCAGCAATCCCGCCTGGCCCACACGCAATTCCGCGGCGTGGCGCATGGCGTCCCGGTACTCGGCCCAAAGCCGTTTGGCATGCTCCAGGAACACCAGCCCGGCGGACGTCAGGCGCAGCCCACGGCCGCTGCGGTCCAGCAACGCCAGCCCCGTATCGGCCTCCAGCCGCTGCAGCGATTTCGACAATGCCGGCTGGCTGACGCCGAACGACGCCGCGGCGCGTTCCAGGTTGCCGTACTCGACGGCGGCGAGGAAATATTCAATATCCCGCAGGGACAGATTCATAACCGAAGTTCATTCATTTACGTCCTTTCGGGAATATAACGGCGGCCCTGCCCTCCTAGAATCCTGGGATCAACCCGAGCATTCACCGAGGCGAGAGCACAATGGAACACAAGCCGAACATCGTCTTGATCGTGGCCGACAATCTGGGATGGGGAGAACTTGGCTGTTACGGCGGCGGCGCCCTGCGCGGCGCACCCACCCCGAACATCGACCGCCTGGCCACCGAGGGCCTGCTGCTGCAGAACTTCAACGTGGAAAGCGACTGCGTGCCCACGCGCTCGGCGCTGATGAGCGGGCGTCACCCCATCCGGACGGGCTGCCTGCAATCCGTGCCGCCCGGCCTGCCGCAAGGGCTTGCGCGCGACGAGATCACGCTGGCGCAACAACTGTCGGACCAGGGCTACGCAACCGCGCATTTCGGCAAATGGCATCTGGGCGACATACCCGGCCGCTATCCCAGCGACCGGGGTTTTGACGAGTGGTACGGCATCCCGCGCACCACCGACGAAAGCCAGTTCACGTCGTCGATCGGCTTCGATCCCACGGTGGCGGACATTCCGCACATCATGCAAGGCGAAGCCGGCGGGCCGTCGGAGAACGTCAAGGTCTACGATCTGGATACGCGGCGCGGCATCGACGCCGAACTGGTGGACCGGTCCATCGGATTCATGCGCAAGCATGCCGAGGCGGCGCGCCCGTTCTTCCTGTATCTGCCGCTGGTGCATCTGCACTTTCCCACCCTGCCGCACCCCGACTTTGCCGGGCGCACGGGCGCGGGCGACTTCGCGGACTCCATGGTCGAAATGGACCATCGCGTCGGCCAGATCGTGCAGGCCGTAGACGAGCTGAACCTGCGCGAGGACACCGTGTTCATCTTCTGCAGCGACAACGGCCCTGAATACCGCAAGCCGTACCGCGGCACGGCGGGCCCCTGGAGCGGCACCTACCATACCGCCATGGAAGGCAGCCTGCGCGTGCCCTTCATCATCCGCTGGCCCGGCCGCGTACAGCCGGGTCAGGTGTCCAACGAGATGGTCCACGTGACCGATCTGTACACGACGCTGTCCCGCATCGGCGGCGCCGACGTTCCGCGGGACCGGCCCATCGACGGCATCGACCAGACCGACTTCTTTACCGGAGCCAGCCCGAAATCCCTGCGCGAGGGATTCCTGTTCTACATCAAGGGCGACCTGCGCGCCGTGAAATGGCGCGACTGGAAGCTGCACTTCTACTGGGAGCCCGAGGTCAACGAGGGCAAGGGCAAACTGGAATCCCCGTATCTGTTCAATCTGCTACAGGACCCCAAGGAGGAGAGCGACATTCTCATCTTCAATACGTGGGTGCTCGGCCCCATCCTGAAAATGGTGCAGGCGTTCAACCAGTCGTGCGCCGAGCATCCGAACACGCCCCCCGGCAAGCGGGATCCCGGCTGAGCGCAAGACGAATCACCGATAGCCGAAATCAAGGGGAAAACATGAAATTCGCTATCCAATGCTGCGCGATGCTTCTAAGCATCGCCATGCCCGCCGCGGCCGCCACGGCGGCCGACAGCAATTCTCAATGGCCGGCCAAACAGATCACGTGGGTGGTGGGCTTCGTGCCCGGCGGCACGGCGGACGTGCTGACCCGCATTGCGGCGCAGGAGCTGGCGCGCCAGACCGGCCTGAACGTCATCGTGGAGAACCGTCCCGGAGCCTCGGGTGCGATCGCGCTTCAACTGGTCGCGCGCAGCAAGGCCGCCGACGGCTATCTGCTCACCGTGCCGGGACCGCTCATCTACCCGACGCCGCAACCCGACATCGGTCGCGAGCTAGCCCCCGTGATGCTGATGGCGCAAGGCCCCATGGTGATCGTAGGCCCTGCCCGCAACGCCAAGAACAGCCTGCAGGACGTGTTGGCCGATGCCCGCCGCCAACCCGAAGCCTGGAGCTATGGCAGCTCGGGCAACGGCACCTCGCAGAATCTGGCGGGCGAGTTGCTGAACCAATACGCCGGCACCCGCATCGTGCATGTGCCGTACAAGGGACAGGGGCCCGCACTCACCGATCTGCTCGGCGGACAGGTCACGCTGATGTTCGGCAACTGGCCCGAGTTCCGCAGCCATGTGCAGGCGGGCAAGCT
>Ga0209676_1002672_pt1 | contig 12090 bp, 12 predicted proteins | sample AraplaCvi_mLB_r2_FD_184282 | JGI IMG/M metagenome (GOLD analysis project Ga0209676, IMG submission 184282) | Arabidopsis root microbial communities from North Carolina, USA - plate scrape MF_Cvi_mLB_r2 (SPAdes) (version 2) | ecosystem: Host-associated > Plants > Roots > Endosphere | place: USA...
GGGTCAGCACGCCGGCCGCCGATGGTCCGTTCGTGCTCAGCATGCGCCTGTACGCGCCGCAGAACAGCGCCCTGGACGGGCAGTGGGCGCCGCCGCCGGTCAAGGAAGACTAAGGTCCGGCAAGGGCGCGTTCGGCAAGCGCCCGTCTGTGAAGCCCATCGGGCGCGCGGTTTCCTGCAAGGGGCCGCGCGCCTTTTCATGAGGGGCGCGCGCTTGCGGACACGCCTCGGCGGGCCGCTCGCTCGTCCCCAATTTTTCTGTCGCAAGCGGGCGTTGTTGCCGCCTTACAAACGGCCGAAAGTTCATTTGCTAGGGTGCAAAAAACCAAGCTATACTCTGCGGGTTTGACGCTTGCGGGATAAGAAACATGCGCCTAAAAAAGCGCGTCGATTCCCTCAGGGCCAAGTTAAGCGGGGAAGTTTGATGCAGCAGAGCTCCATGCAGCAAGGGCAGGGGAAGAAACCCGGTCTGAGGCCCAGCCTGGATCAGGATTCGATCGATCCGGATGTGGTGGAAGTTCTGGTACTCAGTGACGCGGATCGCGCGGCGCTGAATGCACAAGCTAGCCGTGGGCTCTTGTTGGCATTGGCGGCGCAAGGCGCCATGGGGCTCGCAGCAGCAGTAATAGCGGGGGTTGTCGGAGGGGCGGCGGCAGGTTGGTCGGCGCTGGCGGGGGCAGGAGCGTATTTCATACCCAATGCGTTGTTCGCATTGCGCCTGGCTGTCAGCGTTCGGGCCGGTAAGGCCAGTCCCTTTACCTTTCTCTCTGGTGAGTTGATCAAGTTGTTCGCAACGGCATTGCTGTTGTGGCTGCTTTCGCGTGTGACGCATGACTGGCTTGTGTGGCCTGCCGCGTTGCTCGGTCTGATACTCACATTGAAAGGCTATCTCCTGCTTCTGATGTTCCGCAGGCTGTCTTAGCGCCGAGTAAGTTGCGGCAAACGAAATCGTGGAATCGTCCGGTTCGCAAGGACCGGGCATACAGCAAATAGGATAGGTTCAAATGGCTGCTGCCAGCGACGTGTCGCCTCAATCCGCGTATATTCAGCATCACTTGGTGCATCTGAACAATACGGGTGAGAAACAGAGCGCTATTGCTCAGTTCGACATCATCAATTACGACTCGTTGTTCTGGTCCGGCCTGATGGGCCTGATCGTCATTTTCTTCCTGTGGCGCGCCGCGCGCCGCGCCACCAGCGGCGTTCCTTCCCGCTTCCAGGCCTTCGTGGAAATGATCGTCGACATGGTCGATGACCAGGCCAAGGGCATTGTCCACAATGCCAAGAGCCGTCTTTTCATCGCCCCGCTGGCCCTGACCGTGTTCCTCTGGATCATCCTGATGAACGCGCTGGACCTGCTGCCCGTCGACCTGCTGCCCTCCATCTGGCGCCTGACCGGCCTGGGTGCTGAGCACGGCGATCCCCTCTATTACCACCGCATTCTGCCGACCGCCGACCTGAACGTGCCGATGGGCATGTCGCTGGGCGTGCTGCTCCTGATGTTCTACTACGGCATCAAGATCAAGCAGCCGGGCGGCTTCGTCAAAGAACTGTTCACCGCGCCGTTCCATGCGCATGGCCTGGGCGCCATCGTGCTGGCTCCGTTCAACCTGCTGCTGAACCTGATCGAATACGCCGCCAAGTCCGTGTCGCTGGGCATGCGGTTGTTCGGCAACATGTTTGCCGGCGAACTGATCTTCATGCTGATCGCTCTCCTGGGCGGCGCCTGGACCGGCTTCAACGGCGCCAGCATCGGCTTGGGCATCGGCCACATCCTGGCCGGCTCGATCTGGGCAATCTTCCACATCCTGATCGTTCTGCTCCAGGCCTTCATCTTCATGATGCTGACGCTGGTGTACCTCGGCCAGGCTCACGAAGGCCACTGATCCCCCGAATTTCCGGTGTCGGCCACCCGGCCGGCATCGGATAGCAAGATTATCTTGCATTGAGCTGTACCTCTTATTTTTCAATTTTTGACTTCAGATTTCTAACCAAGGAGTTGTCATGACCAACGTCGCTTTCGTTGCCCTCGCTTGCGGTCTTATCATCGGTCTGGGCGCTATCGGCGCTTGCATCGGCATCGCACTGATGGGCGGCAAGTATCTGGAAGCTTCGGCTCGTCAGCCTGAACTGATGAACGCTCTGCAAACGAAGATGTTCCTGCTGGCTGGCCTGATCGACGCGGCATTCCTGATCGGCGTGGGTATCGCCATGCTGTTCGCCTTCGCCAACCCGTTCGTCGGCTAAGGCACCGCCCGCCGGCAAATAGGTGGGTCATGACGCTGTCGGCGATGAGAGCAACGGCTCCATCGCCGGTCAGCAAAGTATCGAGTGCTCCGCGACGCCCCTTTCCGGGTGCGGTCGGAGCCGCAAGGTGTTAAAGGAACGACCGTGAATCTGAACGCGACGATCATTTTCCAGATGCTCGTGTTCTTCGTTCTGGGCTGGTTCACGATGAAATTCGTGTGGCCTCCCCTGACGAAGGCGATGGACGAGCGCCGCCAAAAAATCGCCGACGGCCTGGCCGCCGCCGAGAAGGGCAAAGCCGACTTGGCTCAAGCCCAGGCGCGCGTCAGTCTGATCGAGGCTTCTGCCAAGTCCGAAAACCACGCACGCATCATCGAGGCCGAGAAGCAAGCCGCCTCCCTGATCGAACAGGCCCGCCGCGAAGCGGAAGCCGAACGTGCCCGCATCGTGGCGCAGGCTGCCCAGGATGCCGCGCAGGAAGTCCAGCGCGCCCGTGAAGCGTTGCGCGACGACGTCGCCGCGCTGGCCGTCAAGGGTGCTGAACAGATCCTCAAGCGCGAGGTTGACGCCCGCGCACACGCCGAGCTGCTGAACCAGCTCCGCGCGCAGCTCTAATCCGGGACCGTCATGGCTGAACTTTCCACTGTTGCCCGGCCCTACGCTGAAGCGCTCTTCAGCGCAGCGCGCGACGACAAGGCCGGTTTGCCGGCGTGGGCCGACCTGGTCAGCGTAATGGCTCAGGTCGCCTCCAACCCCGACGTGCGCGAGGCCATGGCCGACCCGCGTCTGGGTGACAAGCAGCGCGTCGAACTGTTTACCGGCCTGATCAAGGCCGATTTTCCGCAGGCCGCCCGTAATTTCATCGAGCTGCTGGTCGAAAACGACCGGCTGCTGCTGCTGCCCGAGATCGCCTCGCAATTCGTCGCGCTGCGGAATCGTCACGAAGGCACGGCGCAGGCGGAAATCACCAGCGCGTTCGAGCTCAGCGATGCCCAGGTCAAGGATCTGGTCGGCGCGCTCGAACAAAAATTCGGCCTCAAGCTCAAGCCCAGCGTTACCGTCGACCCGTCGTTGATCGGCGGCGTGCGCGTGGCCGTCGGCGACCAGGTGCTCGATACTTCCGTACAAGCCCAATTGGTCCGCATGCGCGATCAGCTCGCCGCTTAAGGCTACTAACAGGATTCCAGGAGTCAATATGCAACTCAATCCCTCCGAGATCAGCGAACTGCTCAAGAGCCGCATCGAGGGCCTGGGCGCTTCGGCTGATGTCCGTACTCAGGGCACCGTCGTGTCCGTGACCGACGGTATTACCCGCATCCACGGCTTGTCCGACGTGATGCAGGGCGAAATGCTCGAATTCCCCAACAACGTTTTCGGTCTGGCGCTCAACCTCGAGCGTGATTCCGTCGGCGCCGTTATTCTGGGCGACTACACCGGCGTTTCCGAAGGCGACCAGGTCAAGACGACCGGCCGCATTCTGGAAGTTCCGGTCGGTCCGGAACTGAAAGGCCGCGTGGTCAACACGCTGGGCGAGCCCATCGATGGCAAGGGCCCTGTCAACGCCAAAGAAACCGACATCATCGAAAAAGTGGCGCCTGGCGTTATCGCCCGCCGCTCGGTGTCGCAGCCGCTGCAAACCGGCGTCAAGGCTATCGACTCGATGGTTCCCATCGGCCGTGGCCAGCGCGAACTGATCATTGGCGACCGCCAGACCGGCAAGACCGCCGTGGCCGTCGACACGATCATCAGCCAGAAGGGCAAGGGCGTCACCTGCGTGTACGTCGCTATCGGCCAGAAGGCTTCGACGATCAACAACGTGGTCCGCAAGCTCGAAGAGCACGGCGCGATGGAATACACCATCGTCGTGGCCGCGTCGGCTTCCGACTCCGCCGCCATGCAGTACCTGGCCGCTTACGCCGGCTGCACGATGGGCGAATACTTCCGCGATCGTGGCGAAGACGCCCTGATCGTTTATGACGATCTGACCAAGCAAGCCTGGGCCTACCGCCAGGTCTCGCTGCTGCTGCGCCGTCCGCCGGGCCGCGAAGCCTACCCGGGCGACGTGTTCTACCTGCACTCGCGTCTGCTGGAGCGTGCTGCTCGCGTCAACGAAGAGTACGTCGAGAAGTTCACCGAAGGCGCCGTCAAGGGCAAGACCGGTTCGCTGACCGCGCTGCCGATCATCGAAACCCAGGCAGGCGACGTGTCGGCCTTCGTTCCGACCAACGTGATCTCGATCACCGACGGCCAGATCTTCCTGGAAACCGACCTGTTCAACGCCGGTGTCCGCCCCGCAATCAACGCCGGTATCTCGGTGTCGCGCGTCGGTGGCGCTGCCCAGACCAAGGTCGTCAAGAAGCTGTCCGGCGGTATCCGTACCGACTTGGCGCAGTATCGTGAACTGGCCGCCTTCGCGCAGTTCGCCTCTGACCTGGACGACGCCACCCGTCGCCAGCTCGAGCGCGGCAAGCGCGTCGTTGAACTGCTCAAGCAGCCGCAATACCAGCCGCTGCAAGTGTGGGAACTGGCCGTCACGCTGTACACGGTCAACAACGGCTACCTGGATGACGTGGACGTGGCTCAAGTGCTGTCGTTCGAGAAGTCGCTGAAGGATCAGCTCAAGAGCAAGCACGCTGCTCTGATCCAGCGCATCGAAGACACCAAGGAACTGTCCAAGGACGACGAGGCCGAACTGGCCGCCGCCGTTCAGGAATTCAAGAAGCACGGTGCTTTTTAAGAAAGTGATGGGTTAGGCGTCCCAGGCGCCTCACCCATCCTTCCCGGATGGTTGAGGCGCGAGCGGAACCCATCGGCCAGTCTTCACAGGAAAGCGCAATGCCCGGAATTAAGGAAATCCGAACCAAGATCAAGAGCGTGCAAAACACGCGCAAGATCACCAAGGCGATGGAAATGGTCGCCGCATCCAAGATGCGCAAGGCGCAGGAGCGGATGCGTGCAGGCCGTCCGTACGCCACCAAGGTGCGCGAGATTGCTGCGCACCTGATGCAGGCCAATCCCGAGTACAGCCACCCGTACCTGGTCGAACGCGAAATCAAGGCGGTCGGCGTGGTCATGGTGACGACCGACAAGGGTTTGTGCGGCGGCTTGAACACCAACATCACGCGTGTGACGTTGGGCAAGCTGAAAGAGTTCGAGAAAGCCGGCATCGCCGTGCAGGCGACCGCTTTCGGCAACAAGGGCGTGGGTGTGCTGACCCGTATCGGCGCCAAACTGGTTTCCCAGGAAGTGCAACTGGGCGACAAGCCGCAACTCGACCGCCTGCTGGGCGCGATCAAGGTGCAGCTGGACGCCTACCTGGAAGGCCGCATCGACGCGCTGTACGTGGCCTCGACCCGCTTCGTCAACACGATGAAGCAAGAGCCCCTGTTCCTGCGTCTGCTGCCGTTGGCCAGCGGTTTGGAAGATCCGTACCAGACGGGCGCCGATAGCCTGGCCAAGACCTCGGAAGTGAAGTCGGAATACAGCTGGGATTACATCTACGAACCCGACGCCCGTAGCGTGATCGACGACCTGCTGCAGCGTTACGTTGAAGGCCTGCTGTACCAAGCCGTGGCCGAGAACATGGCTTCGGAGCAGTCGGCCCGGATGGTCGCCATGAAGGCGGCGTCGGACAACGCCAAGAAGGTCATCGGCGATCTGCAACTGGTCTACAACAAGACCCGTCAGGCCGCGATCACCAAAGAAATTTCGGAAATCGTAGGGGGCGCTGCCGCCGTTTGAGGCAGGCAGCATCCCGTCAAAAGCTATCAAGCAAGGAATCGACATGAGCAACGGAACCATCGTTCAGTGCATCGGCGCCGTGGTGGATATTCAGTTCCCCCGCGATCAAATGCCCAAGATCTATGAAGCGCTTACTCTGGCCGACGAGGGTTCCTCGTTCGCCGAAAAGGGTCTGACGCTGGAAGTGCAGCAACAGCTGGGCGACGGCGTGGTACGTACCATTGCGCTGGGCTCCAGCGACGGTCTGCGCCGCGGCATGAAGGTCACCGGCACGGGCGCCCCGATCTCGGTGCCCGTCGGCACCGGCACGCTGGGCCGCATCATGGACGTGCTGGGTCGTCCCATCGACGAAGCCGGCCCGATCCAGCACGAAGAAAAGCGTGGTATTCACCAAGCCGCTCCCCGTTTCGACGAACTGTCGCCGTCGGTGGAACTGCTGGAAACCGGCATCAAGGTTATTGACCTGGTGTGCCCGTTCGCCAAGGGCGGCAAGGTCGGCCTGTTCGGCGGCGCCGGCGTGGGCAAGACCGTGAACATGATGGAACTCATCAACAACATCGCCAAGCAGCACAGCGGTTTGTCGGTGTTTGCCGGCGTGGGTGAGCGTACCCGTGAAGGCAACGACTTCTACCACGAAATGGAAGAGTCGAACGTTCTGGACAAGGTCGCCATGGTGTTCGGTCAGATGAACGAACCCCCCGGCAACCGTCTGCGCGTCGCGCTGACCGGCCTGACGATGGCCGAGAAGTTCCGTGACGAAGGCCGCGACATCCTGTTCTTCGTGGACAACATCTACCGCTACACCTTGGCCGGTACCGAAGTGTCCGCACTGCTGGGCCGTATGCCGTCCGCCGTGGGTTATCAGCCCACGCTGGCCGAAGAAATGGGCAAGCTGCAAGAACGCATCACGTCGACCAAGACCGGCTCGATCACCTCGATCCAGGCCGTGTACGTCCCTGCGGACGACTTGACCGACCCGTCGCCTGCCACGACCTTCCAGCATTTGGACTCCACCGTCGTGCTGTCGCGTGACATCGCCGCCCTGGGTATCTACCCGGCCGTCGATCCGCTCGACTCCTCCAGCCGCCAGCTCGACCCGCAAGTCGTCGGCGAAGAGCACTACTCGGTTGCCCGTGGCGTGCAGCAGACGCTGCAGCGCTACAAGGAACTGCGCGACATCATCGCGATTCTGGGCATGGACGAACTGTCGCCGGAAGACAAGCAGGCCGTGGCCCGCGCGCGTAAGATCCAGCGCTTCCTGTCGCAGCCGTTCCACGTTGCTGAAGTGTTCACCGGTTCGCCCGGCAAGTACGTTCCGCTGGCCGAAACCATCCGTGGTTTCAAGATGATCGTCAACGGCGAGTGCGACTCCCTGCCGGAACAGGCGTTCTACATGGTCGGTTCGATCGACGAGGCCTTCGAGAAGGCCAAGAAACTGCAATAAGGAACCGATATGGCTACCCTGCATGTGGATGTGGTCAGCGCAGAGGAAGCGATCTTCACCGGCGAGGCGAAGTTCGTGGTTCTGCCTGGCGAGTCGGGTGAACTGGGCATTCTGCCCGGCCACACCCCGCTGATCTCGCGCATACGCCCCGGAACGGTCAAGATCGTTCGTGCCGACCAAGGCGAGGAAAACATCTTCGTCGCCGGGGGTATCCTGGAAGTTCAGCCGGGCAGCGTGACGGTCCTGGCCGACACGGCTATCCGTGCCGCCGACCTCGACGAAGCCCGCGCCCTGGAAGCGCGCCAGAAGGCCGAACTGGCCCTGGCCAACGCCAAGGACAAGGCTGACATCGCTGTCGTCGAAGCCGAGCTCGCCATGCTGGCTGCGCAAGCCATCGCGGCGCGCAAGCTGCGCCAAGGCGGCCGCTCGCACTAAAGCGGCAATGCGGTTTCCGGGCATGTCCCGGCGTACAAAAAAGCGGCCCTGGGGCCGCTTTTTTTCATTCCTGCTTATTGCAGGGTGTCTGACACCTGAATGCGTCCGATATTTTTGCAGGGTGTCTGACACCTGAATGCGTCCGATATTTTGCCGAGCCCGCGCCAACCTGCGCCGCCCCACGGCGCTACGCCCTGTAGCGGCCTGCCGCAATGCGTTCACTACGAATAGTCGGCACGGGGTCTGCAACAGTAGCCTTCAGTTTTTGCGATGCAAACGAGGAAGGCATGCGAGACGTGCTGGATTGCGGGGTGCTGCTGGCGCCCGGTCATGAATCGACGATGGGCGCCTGGATCGCCGGCCATCAGGCCAAGGTGACGCGTGTGCGGCTGCATCCGGTGTCCCTGGCTCCGCCGGCGCTTGCCGAGGCGCCGCCGGACTCCCTTGCACAGCAGGCGTTGTCGCTGCGGCGCTATGACGCTTGCATTCTTCCCGTGGCGCCGTCTTCGCTCGCCTGGGCCCGCATGGCCTTGCAGCAGGCGCGCGGCGCGCTCACGACGCCCGTTCTGCTGCTCATCCACGACGTCAAAGCGCCCGCCATTCTGGACTTGCTCAGTCTGGGCGCGGCGGACTTCATCTCGCAGCCGGTGTGCGTCGAGAGCCTGCGGGTGCGGCTGGTTCGCCTGGCTCGCCGCGGCGCCGTGCGCCGTGCCGGCGTGACGGGTAGCGTCCATGAGCATCCCGTCAACTATCTGGGCGAGCATGCAGAGGCGCAGAGCGCCGAGCACGCGGTATATCCGCCCCACGCATCTCGCGCGGGATCCGCGCGTCCAAAGGTGCCGGCCGACATCGTCGAGCACGCCTTGAGCAGCTTGCGGCACCAGTACCGGCGTGGCGTGCCAGAAACATTCCGGGCGGCGAAGGCGCAGGTGGTGAACGGCTTCGAGCGCGAATACATCCGTCACGCGCTGTCGCGCCACGGCGGCAACGTCGCGCAGGCCGCACGTGCTTGCGCCAAGCACCGCCGCGCGTTCTGGGCGCTGATGCGCAAGCACGGCATCGAAGCCGCGCCTTACCGTCAGGCGGCGCTGGCCGCGGCGCGGATGCACGACATGGGTTGATTAACCAGGCGGCACGCCCGCAGCCGCCGCCCATTGCGCCCGCTCAACCCCGTCAACGCGGGCGCGGCCCGCCTTGTCAGCCAAGGGAAGTAAACTCACGGCTTCCGATCATCGAGGTTAGCCGTGTCTGCTCCCCGTTTGAAGAACGATGTGTTCTTGCGCGCCCTGATGCGCGAACCCGTGCCCTACACCCCCATCTGGCTCATGCGCCAGGCGGGTCGCTATCTGCCCGAGTACCGCGAGACGCGTGCGCGTGCAGGCTCGTTCATGGGGTTGGCGCAGAATCCGGACTATGCCTCGGAAGTCACGCTGCAGCCGCTGGAGCGCTACGACCTGGACGCGGCCATCCTGTTTTCGGACATCCTGACCGTGCCCCACGCGATGGGCCTCGGGCTGGACTTCGCTGAAGGCGAAGGCCCGCGCTTTGCGCATCCCATCCGCACCGAAGAAGACGTCGCGCGCCTGGCGGTGCCCGACATGGACAAGCTGCGGTACGTGTTCGACGCGGTCAGCACGATCCGGCGTGATCTTGACGGCAAGGTGCCGCTGATCGGCTTTGCCGGCAGCCCGTGGACCATCGCCTGTTACATGGTCGAAGGCAAGGGCAGCGACGACTACCGTCTTATCAAGACCCTGCTGTATTCGCGTCCCGATCTGCTTCACCGCATCCTCGAGATCAACGCCGAAGCCACGCTGCAATACCTGAACGGCCAGATCGCCGCCGGCGCGCAGGCCGTCATGCTGTTCGACAGCTGGGGCGGGGTGCTGGCCGACGGCCTGTTCCAGCAGTTCTCGCTGGCCTACACGAAGAAGGTCGTCGCCGGTTTGACCCGCGAGCACGAAGGGCGGCGCGTGCCGGTCATCGTCTTCACCAAGGGCGGCGGCCAGTGGATTGAAGACATTGCGGCCTGTGGCAGCGACGCAGTGGGCCTGGACTGGACTGTGGATCTGGCGGTGGCCCGGCGCCGCACCGGCGACTCGGTCGCGTTCCAGGGCAATCTGGATCCGATGGCGCTTTTTGGCGGTGCCAGCGCCATTCGCGCGGAAGCGCGCCGCGTGCTGGACGCGTTTGGCCCGGTGGGCAAGGGCGGCCATGTGTTCAATCTGGGACATGGCATTTCGCGCTTCACTCCGCCAGAAGCTGTAGCTGAATTGGTCGATGAAGTCCACCAGTACAGCCGCGCCTTCCACGCGTAAGTAAGTGAACGCTTCGGCCCCAAGGACCGAAGCAGATGGGCCGCCCGGGCGACTTGTGCACATTAAATCCGGGGTCGGGGAAAACCCTCCCCAAGCTGGCTTACAATCTGGAAACCGGCTTCAAGTGCTTGTTTTATATCGGAAAATGTCGCTTATCAACAGGGATGCAATAGTTTGTGCATTCTTGCCATATTCCAATTTCTGATGTTGCTCTCGCCTTTTCCCCAAAGTTATCCACAGGCGCCGGTGGATCAATGGCGCGGCGGCGAGCGAGAATCCTCCAACGTGGCGCCGAGCGGTCCTCATACTTTCGGCTAGTCCTATTTCATTAGATCAATGTCCCCCGACTCCATGCCTGACGCGCAAGCCAATCCCGACACCGCAGCGGTGTGCTGGGTGCGCGTCGCGCTGGACGTGCCGCTGCCCGGCCCGTTCGATTACCGCAGCGACGCGCCGATTCCGGCCGGCCTGCGGGTGATCGTTCCGTTCGGCCGGCGCAAGATGATTGGGGTGGTCGTCGACAACCCCGCAGAGCCGTCTTTCGAGCCCAAACAGATCCGTCCGATCGAGGCGGTGCTGGACGATCTGCCACCTTTTGACGAAGCGTGGTTGCGCATGGCGCGCTTTGCGGCGGACTACTATCAACGCCCGTTGGGCGAGGTGATGCTGCCCACGCTGCCGCCGCCGCTGCGCAAGCCCACGTCCTACCAGGGCAAGCGGTCCGGAGAAGGGCCCGTGGCGCGCATGGATGCGCGCAAGCGCAAGACCGCGCGCGCGCCGGCCACGCCGGATCAGCCGCCGGCGCTGAACGAGGCCCAGGAGGCGGCGGTGCAGGCCATCGGCGCGCTGGGAGGCTTCAAACCGGTGCTGCTGCACGGCGTGACGGGCAGCGGCAAGACCGAGGTCTACCTGCGTGCCGCCGAGAAAGTCCTGGCGGCGGGGCGGCAGGTGCTGCTGCTGGTCCCGGAAATCAATCTGACCCCTCAACTCGAAGCCGCGCTGCGGGCGCGTCTGGAAACGCTGGTCGGACCCGAGGGGCTGGCGGTGATGCACAGCGGGCTGTCCGACGGCGAGCGGCTGCAGGCGTGGACCCGCGCCCAGCGCGGCCAGGCCCGCATGCTGCTGGGCACGCGCATGTCGATCTTCGCCCCGCTGACCGAGCTGGGCCTGATCGTGGTCGACGAAGAACACGATACGTCCTACAAGCAGCAGGACGGACTGCGCTATTCGGCGCGCGACCTTGCCGTGTGGCGCGCCCACGATCTGAACATTCCGGTCGTGCTGGGGTCCGCCACGCCGTCGCTGGAAACCTGGCAGCACGCCGAGCGTGGCCGTTACCTGCGCCTGACGTTGCCCGGCCGCGCGCGGTCCAGCGAGCTGCCCAAGATCCGCCTGGTGGATACGCGCCGCCTGCAGATGAAGCAAGGGCTGTCGCCGCAGCTGCTCGAGGCCATCGGCCAGCGGCTCGAGCGCAAGGAACAGGTGCTGATCTTCCTGAACCGGCGCGGTTATTCGCCGGTGCTGCATTGCCAGTCCTGCGCGTGGGTCAGCAATTGCCCGCGCTGCACGGCCTTTACCGTGCTGCATCGCACGGACTTTCGCGGCCATCGCCTGCAGTGCCACCACTGCGGCTATCAGGCCCCCGTGCCGCGCGCCTGCCCCGAATGCGGCGACCAGGATCTGGCACCCATGGGCCGGGGCACGCAACGCGTCGAGGAACACCTGGCCGAACTCTTTCCCGAGGCGCGCATCCTTCGCATCGACGCCGACAGCACGCGCAAGAAGGGCAGCGCCGAAGCGCTGTTCGCGTCCGTCCACGCCGGCGAGGTCGACATTCTGGTCGGCACGCAGATGGTGGCCAAGGGGCACGACTTTGCGCGGTTGGGGCTGGTCGGCGTGCTGAATG
>Ga0209676_1002676_pt1 | contig 12081 bp, 12 predicted proteins | sample AraplaCvi_mLB_r2_FD_184282 | JGI IMG/M metagenome (GOLD analysis project Ga0209676, IMG submission 184282) | Arabidopsis root microbial communities from North Carolina, USA - plate scrape MF_Cvi_mLB_r2 (SPAdes) (version 2) | ecosystem: Host-associated > Plants > Roots > Endosphere | place: USA...
CGTCGCGCGGTGCTCAAAGGCCAGGCGCCGGAGCCGATGCCATCCAGAGGTGCAGGGGCTGCGTCAACCCGGATAACCGCAGCCCCCGCCCCCGGCGTCGTCGCCGCGGCGGGCGGCGTCAACGCGGACGGCGGCCCCTCTAGGGGCCATCTGTGACAGCCATGTGGCTGATAAAAGAAAGGCGGCCCGCCGGGTGGAGCGAGCCGCCTTGGACAGGTCGGTTTGAACTAGATGTAGCGGCGCAGCGAGCGGGCCAGCTCCGAGGCGCCGTCCTTGCCGGCCTTGCGGACCTGCGGCTGGTAGGCGACGCGGGCGTGCTCGACGCAATAGACGCCTTCCGAGGCGCGGCGGCCGCAGAAGCTGAACTCGGTCGAGGACGGGTCGCCGATCGGCCATTTGCACATGTGGGCGCCCAGGGTCATGACCGTGGCGGTGCCCGGCAGATCGGGGATCGGCGCCGGGGTCGGGGCGACCGGGGCGGCGACGCGCGGCTGGGCCGCCTCGATGCGGCGCGGGGCCGACGGGGCCTGGGTCGGTTGCGCGGCGGGGCGCGGACGCGACGGGCGGAAGGTGGCGCGGGCCGGTTGCGACGGCGCGGCGCGGCCCGACAGGCCAAGGCGGTGCACCTTGCCGATGACGGCGTTGCGGGTCACGCCGCCGCCCAGGGCCTTGGCGATCTGGCTCGCCGACTGGCCTTCCAGCCACAGCTTCTTCAGCGCGCCGACACGGTCTTCAGTCCAACCTGCGGTCATGAGATCGCCCTCCGGGATTCAATATATGGGGTCCGACCGCCCCTCCGGGTGTCTCGACCTACTCCTAATCGTAAACTACCTCTTAAAACGCGCAATATGTGGGAATTGGTCCGTCCACAGGAACTACATCTGGTATGGTTAAGAGGCGGACGCCGGCGGGTCCCACGGCTGGGACCGGAGCGGGGAAGTGATTAGTGGTTCGTGATTAGTGGGTGGCTGGCTCCACGCCCCTGCTTCACCGGGCCCGCACCTTGGCGGCGGCAGCGAACCACTAATCACGAACCACTAATCACTTCCCGCCACTGCTGCCCCTTGCATAGCCGCGCTCGCCGCCGCATCTGCGCAGCCATGACCGATCTCGCCTCCACGCGCCCGTCCGGGCTTCCGCAGCCGCGCCGCTACAACGGCGTCAACTGGGAGGGGGTGAAGACCCTGTATCTCAAGGAGGTCCGGCGCTTCTGGAAGGTGGGGGCCCAGACGGTCGCCGCGCCGGTGGTGACCACCCTGCTCTACATGCTGGTCTTCGTGGTCGCCCTGAAGGGCTCGCGCCCGCCCATCGACGGCACCCCCTTCGCCGAGTTCGTGGCGCCCGGCCTGATCATGATGGCGATCCTGAACAACGCCTTCGCCAACGCCTCGTCCAGCCTGATCCAGGCCAAGATCATGGGCACCTCGACCGACTTCCTGACCCCGCCGCTCAGCCCGCTGGAGCTGACCATCGGCTTTTCGCTGGGCGCCGCCACGCGCGGGATCGCCGTGGGCCTGGTCACCGCCGTCTGCGTGCTGCCGTTCGCCAAGCTGGGCGTGAGCAACCTGTTCTCCATCCTGTGGTTCGGGCTGTCGGCCTCGCTGCTGATGGGGATGCTGGGCGTCTTCGCCGGGCTGTGGGCCGAGAAGTTCGATCAGCTGGCCGCCGTGCAGAACTTCCTGATCATGCCCATGACCTTCCTGTCGGGGACCTTCTACCTGGTCGACAACCTGCCCGAGCCGTTCGCCACCATCAGCCACTGGAACCCGATCTTCTACATGATCGACGGCTTCCGCTCGGGCTTCATCGGCCACGCGGAGGGCAACCTCTGGATCGGCGTCGCCATGAGCGCGTTGCTGACCCTGATCATGTCGTACGCCTGCTGGGCCGTGTTCAAATCGGGCTGGCGCCTGAAGAGCTGAGCCTCATGCCCGTGACCGCCGCCCGTGTCGTCCATGTCAGCGTCGACCGGGACTGGCGCGCGGTCTACGCCTACGCCGCCGACCCCGAGAACATGCGCCACTGGGCGTCGGGCCTGGCCGCGGGGCTGAAGCGCGACGGCGAGGACTGGATCGGCGACGGCGGTCCGCTGGGCGACATCCACATCCGCTTCGCCCCGCCCAATGACCTGGGCGTCATCGATCACACCGTGACCCTGCCGGACGGCGCGTCCGTCCACAACGCCCTGCGTGTGACGCCCAACCACGACGGCGCCGAGGTGGCCTTCACCGTTCTGCGCCAGCCGAGCCAGGACGACGCCGCCTTCGAGGCGGACGCGGCCCATGTGCTGACGGATCTGCGGACGCTGAAGGCGCTGCTGGAGGGCTGACGGAGGCGGGCCCTTTCCGGTCCCGCTTACCCGCGCTAGCCATGTCGCCCTGTATTTTGGGGGACCGGATGATCGTCATTGAAAATGTGAAACCCACGGCGAGGGAGCTGCGGCCTGTCACCCGAGGATGGGGCGGCTTGCACTGGTGGGGCTGCGTTACGGTGCTTGTGCCGATTTTCGGTCTCTCGGCCGTCGTGCTGACCGTTGCCGGCATGGCCTATTGGTACGACGAACTTTGTGAAGTCGTCGGGATCATCTGCCTGGTGACGGCCGTGACCTGGGTCGTTTCCCGGCTGCTGGTCAACCGGCTGACGCTGAACGCCGCGCGGGCCGCGCCGGGCGGGGGCATCCTTTCCAGCTGGCGGATCGATGACGAGGGTCTGAACTTCCGCACGCCGGTTTCGACCGCCCATGTCGACTGGCGGGGGATCAAGGGGGTCCGGGACGAACGCGACCGCTTCGTCTTCCTGCTGAACCCACACAACAATCCGGTCCTGCCCAAGCGCCTGCTGGCCGAGGGGCAGGCCGAGGCCCTGCGCGCCCTCGTCGCCGAGGTCACGGCCTCAGGCCGTCTCGGCCGTGGTGTTGACTAACACCGGCGCGCGTCCGACAAGACCGGACCCTTTTTATCGGCTCCGTCGCGCCCCGCGACGGGGCCGTCTCGCTTTTGGAGGTCAGTTCCGTGTCTCAAGAACATCTGATGGGTGTCTACAACCGCGCGCCGCTGGAAGTGGAGCGTGGTCTGGGCGCGCGTCTGTGGTCCACGGACGGCACGGAATACCTGGACTGCGTCGCCGGCATCTCGACCAACGGCCTCGGTCACGCCCACCCCAAGCTGGTGCAGGCGGTCAAGGATCAGGCCGAGAAGCTGTGGCACGTCTCCAACATCTTCCGCATCCCGGGGCAGGAAGCCCTGGCCGACGCCCTGTGCGAGAAGTCGTTCGCCGACGTCGTCTTCTTCACCAACTCGGGCACCGAGGCGGTCGAGTGCGCCCTGAAGACGGCGCGCAAATATCACGTCGCCAACGGTCAGCCCGAGCGGATCGACATTTACGGCTTCGACGGCTCGTTCCACGGCCGGACCTATGGCGCGATCAACGCCGCCGCCAACCCGTCCTACACCGAAGGCTTCGGGCCCAAGATGGAAGGCTTCCACCAGCTGGTCTGGGGCGACAAGGACGCGCTGAAGGCCGCCTTCGAGAACCCGACCACGGCGGCGATCATCCTGGAGCCGGTGCAGGGCGAGGGCGGCTGCCGCCAGACCCCGGACGAGGACCTGCGCTGGATGCGTGAGATGGCCGACGCCAACGGCGTGCTGATCATCTTCGACGAGGTCCAGTGCGGCATGGGCCGGACCGGCAAGCTGTGGGCCCACGAATGGGCCGGCATGACGCCGGACATCATGGCCATCGCCAAGGCCCTGGGCGGCGGCTTCCCCATCGGCGCCTGCCTGGCCACCGCCAACGCGGCCAAGGGCATGACCGTGGGCGTGCACGGCTCGACCTTCGGCGGCAACCCGCTGGCCATGGCGGTGGGCAAGGCCGCCTTCGCCGAACTGTCGGCGCCCGAGACCCTGGCCCACGTCAACGAGATCGCCGGCTATCTGAAGCAGCAGCTTCACGGCCTGCAGCAGCGCTTCCCGGACGTCATCGTCGACGTGCGCGGCAAGGGCCTGCTGATCGGCGTCAAACTGGTCCCCAACAACCGCGAATTCATGGGCTGGGCCCGCGATGAGCAGAAGCTGCTGGTCGCTGGCGGCGGCGACAACTGCGTGCGCATCCTGCCGCCCCTGATCCTGACGCTGGACGAGGCCCGCGAGGCCGTCGAGCGGTTCGAAAAGACCTGCGAGTACGCGCGGACCAAACTGGCCTGAGGCCCTGACTGATCTGGAGGGCCCGATGGTCCGTCACTTCCTCGACATCTATCGGCTCGAAGCCGAAGAGCTGCGCGCCATTCTGGACGACGCCCACGCCCGCAAGGCGGCCCGGAAGGGCTGGCCGCAGGGTCGCGCCGACGCCGACGCCCCGGCGAAGGACCGCGTCCTGGCCATGGTGTTCGAGAAGAACTCGACCCGCACCCGCTTCAGCTTCGACGCCGCCATCCGCCAGCTGGGCGGGTCGGGCATCATCGCCAACGCCGGCGACATGCAGCTGGGTCGCGGCGAGCCGGTCGAGGACACCGCCAAGGTGCTGTCGCGCATGGTCGATGCGGTGATGATCCGCGCCAACAGCCATGAGGACGTCGAGCGTTTCGCCCGCGTCTCGACCGTGCCGGTGATCAACGGCCTGACCGACCGCTCGCACCCCTGCCAGATCCTGGCCGACCTGCTGACCATCGAGGAACACCTCGGGCCGGTGGCGGGCAAGACGATCGCCTGGGTCGGCGACGGCAATAACGTCTGCCACAGCTTCATGCACGCGGCGCCCAAGTTCGGCTTCCGCCTGCAGGTCGCCTGCCCGGCGGAGTACCATCCGGACCTGCACGACCTCGCCCGCGGCGGCGACAATGTCCTGCTGACCTCGGACCCGCGCGAAGCGGTGGCCGGCGCCGACGTCGTGGCCACCGACACCTGGGTGTCGATGGGCGATCAGGACTACGAAGCCCGTCTGGAAGCCTTCGACGGCTACGGCGTCGACGACGCCCTGATGTCGCTGGCCAATGACGACGCCGTCTTCCTGCACTGCCTCCCGGCCCACCGGGGGGAAGAGGTGACGGACGCGGTCATCGACGGTCCGCGCTCGCTGGTCTGGGACGAGGCCGAGAACCGCATCCACGCCCAGAAGGCGGTGCTGGCCTGGTGCTTCGGCGGCTGACGCCGCCGGGTGGTTCGTGATTGGTGATTAGTGGCTGGCCGGCGGTGTGCGGCCGACAGGTCCGCGCCGCCCTTCCGCCATCAGCGGGGACGCGCCGCGCACCAACCACCAATCACCACGCCACCCCTACTGCAGGTTCACGTCCGCCACGCCGCCCGCGTCGGGGACGGTCTTGGTGATGTTGGCCTTGGCGACCTCATAGGCGAATTTGAAGAAGCCGCCTTCGTTGACCCACACCCGGCCGTCGTCGGCGTCGAAGCGCAGGATGGTCAGGCGCGGGTCGTCCTTGCCCTCCGGATACCAGGCGGCCAGCACCGGGTTCCAGTAGCGGTTGATGATCTCGCGGTCCGGTCCGTGCACGGACAGTTCGCCGTGGATGCAGGCCCAGACGTTCTGGTCCTTGGCGCCGTAGTGGAACATGGCGCTCTGGCCGCCGGGCAGGGCGGCGTCCTTGGCCAGGTCGGTGTCGTCGCGGGTGAAGAACCAGATCGTGCCGGTCTCCTCCTCGCGGAAGGCGGTCATCGGCTGGGCGTGATAGCCGGGCTGGTCCAGGCCGAGCATCCCGGTGTTGGACTTCTTCAGGCTGTCCCAGAAATGCTTTTCGGCTTCGTCGGCGGTGAGGGTCTTGTCGCCCATGCGGGTCTCTCCTGATCGTTCGCGAGTCGGTCAGGAAACCGTGGGGAGGCGGCGGGGTTCCCGCCTTAGAATCGGGGCCGCTGCGGCACGCCCAGCAGGGTCCCGACGTGGATCAGCAGGATCACCACCGCTGCGCCGCCCAGCACCATGATGAACCGCCAGGGCGCCATGCGCACCGTCTTGCTCGGATCCCACGGCCGCGCGCCGCGCCAGCCGGCGAACACGGTCACCGCCAGGGCGACGGCGGTGAGGGCCAGGGTGGTGATCATGTCCATCGCCGCCACGTGGACCTGCGAAGGTCGCCGCGCAAGGGGTTGAATCCTTGCCGGGAGGTTAATCTTCACCGTCCGTTAACCACGTTGGCCGCATCTATCCGGCGAGTGTGAGGGCTTTCCACAGGAAGATGGTCGAGCCCCTACATCTTGGGGTTAACCACACGTTTACACCCCTGATCTGGCGCACTAGCGTCCAGCCAAAGGTCGGGAGTCGAATCAGTGAGCGCAGCCGCGCCGTGGAGCGTGAAGGGGATCGACCCCAAGGCTCGCGAGATCGCCAAGGACCTCGCGCGCCGTTCCGGCATGACGCTCGGCGAGTGGCTGAATTCCATGATCATGGAGGATGGCGACGAGGACGAGGGCTATACGCCCCTGCCGCGCCGGCCCCACGCCGCCGAGATGTTCGACCGCCGCGGCCGCAGCCGCCGGCTGGACGACGCCTACGCCGGCAACGACGAGATCGCCCACCGCCTGAGCGCCTCGGTCGACGCCATCGCCGCCCGCCTGGAAGCCGCCGAGCGCCGCTCGACCGTCGCCATCCAGGGCGTCGATCAGGCTGTCTCCGGTCTGGTCCGCCGCCTCGAGGCCGCCGATCAGGACGGGCGCCAGTACGGCCGCCGCATCGACGACATCGCCGAGGAACTGCGCGAGGGCCACCGCCGCCTGCGCAAGTTCGAACAGGAAGTCGGCCCCAAGACCGCCGAGAGCTTCGGCAAGGTCGAGACCGGCCTGGGCGCCCTCGCGGGCCGCCTCTACGACATCGAGGAGCGCCAGCGCTCGGGCGTCAACGAACTGCGCCAGCGCATGGACGTGGTCGAAAAGCTGGCCGGTCCCGGCGCCGGTTCCGAGCTACTGGCCCAGGTCGGCGCCCGTCTGGATCAGGCCCAGGCCCGCACCTCCGAGGCCCTTCGCGGTCTTGAACGTTCCTTCGCCGGTCTGGACCAGCGCCTGCGCGCCGCCGAGACCCGGGTCGAGCCCGAGGGCGCCCGCGAGGCCGCCCGCTTCGAGAAGCTGGCCGAGACCCTGGCCCGTCAGGTGGATGCCAACCGCGCCGAGATGATGCGCCGGCTGGACACCGCCGAGTCCGAGAACCGCATGGACCGCATCGAGCGGGCCGTGATGGCGCTGGGCGAACAGCTCAAGGCGTCCGAGACCCGCTCCGCCGGCGCCGTCGAGGCCATGGGCCGCGAGGTCCTGCGCATCGCCGAGAACCTGAACGGCCGGGTCGGCCGCATCGAGTCCGACGCCTCCACCCGCTTCGAGAAGCTGGGCGAGACCCTGTCCCGCAAGGTCGAGGGCGACATGGGCCGTCTGGCCCAGGGGCTGGAACAGCGCCTGACCGCCGCCGACGACCGCCACGCCCTGGCGCTGGAGAAGCTGGGCGGCGAGATCACCCGCATCTCCGACCGGCTGAGCGAACGCATCGCCCAGTCCGAGCGCCGGTCGCAGCAGGCGCTGGAAGACATCGGCCGCCGCCTGGCCGACAGCTCGACCCGCATCGAGCAACGCTACGACCGCGCCTCGGGCGAACTGGCCGAGCGCATGCGGATGTCCGAGGAGCGCACCGCCGCCCTGATCGCCGAGGCGCGCGACAACATCGACCGCCGCGCCGAACCGGCCAAGGCCGCCGCCGCGGCCCCCGCTCCGGTCGCGGACATCCAGCCCGACTGGCGCGCCGCCGCCTTCCCGGACGCGGCCTTCCCCGACGCTCCCTTCCAGGGTCAGACGTTCGAGGATCCGGACCCGGTCTATACGGAACAGCAGGCCTGGTCGGCCGATCTGGCGCCGCCGGAGCCGACCCCGGTCGCCGAGACCTTCGCCCCCGCACCGTCGGACATCGACGACGCGCACGAGGTCCTGACCGCCGACTCCGTCTTCGACGCCGTCATGCGCGGGCCGCGCACCGCGCCGGAACAGCCCTCGGCGCCCTTCGGCAGCCGCGAGGCCGTCGCCGAGCCCTTCGCCGCCCCCGCAGCCGAGGTCGAGGCGCCGCACACCCCGGTCTTCGCCCCGCCGCCCGCCGTCGCCTCCGCGCCGTTCGGTCAGAGCTTCGGCGGCGCCGATGTGTCCGACGCCCTGGCCGCCACCGCGCCCGAAGGCTTCGACGCCGGTCCGGACGACTTCGCCGGTGAGACCGACTTCGTCGATCCGCGCGCCCTGCGCGCCGCCGCCGCCCAGGGCCGCGCCGCCAACTCGACCCGCCAGGCCATCGACGCGGCCCGCGCCGCCATGTCGGAAGCCGAGGCCCCGCCCGCCCGGTCGGGCTTCGGCCTGAAGCGTGGCGGCAAGTCGCGCCTGCAGGAACGGCTGGACAAGCAGGCGTCCAAGGACGGCGGCACGGTGCGCAAGGCGCTGGGCGCCTCGGCTGTCGCCGTGGCCCTGACCGTCACCGGCGCCGTCGCCTTCAGCGAACTGACCGACACCGGCATCCAGATCCCGGGTCTGCCCGGCGCGGAACCGGCCGAGGCCCAGCCCATCGCCGCCCTGGCCACGACCCCGGTCGAGGCCACCCCCGCCGACCTGACCCGCGCCGCCGATCTGTACCAGCAGGCCATCATCCAGATGGACAGCGAACAGCCGCAGGGCCTGGACCTGCTCAAGCAGGCGGCCACGCTCGGCTACGCCCCGGCCCAGCTTCAGCTGGCGGGCCTGTATCAGGACGGCGGCAAGGGCGTGACGGTCGACCTGGTCGAGGCCCGCCGCTGGGCCAAGCGCGCCGCCGAGGGCGGTGATCCGCGCGGCCAGTATAACTACGGCATGTACCTGCTCGAGGGCACGGGCGGCGCCCAGAACTCCTCGCAGGCCGTGACCTGGCTGAGCCGCGCCGCCGAGGGCGGCATGGTCGACGGCCAGTTCAACATCGCCCGACTGTACGAGACCGGCGCCGGCGGCGTCCGTCCCGATCCGGTCCTGGCCTTCAAATGGTATCTGATCGCCTCGCGCGCCGGGGACGGTGAGGCCCAGGCGGCGGTCGACCGTCTGCGCACCACCCTGTCGGCCGCCGACCGCGGCCGGGCGCGCGCCGAAGCCGACCGCTTCACGGTCGAACCGGTCGCTTAAAAGCGATTAGAGCAAGCCTTTCAGGCGCATCGGGTTGCACCTTCGGCCCGGGGCGTTCAGGACAGTTCCACCGTCGCCTTCTCGGCGTTTGACCTCAGTTCCAGCCGAAGGCGCGTCCTTTGGATATCTATCTGCCGATCGCCGAGGTTTCGGTGAACTGGCCGCTCCTGGTTCTGCTGGGCGCGACGGTCGGATTCGTGTCTGGACTGTTCGGCATCGGCGGCGGCTTCCTGATGGCCCCGATCCTGATCTTCCTGGGCATCCCGCCGTCGGTGGCGGTCGCCAGCCAGGCCAGCCACGTCGTCGCCTCCTCGACCTCGGGCGTCATCAACTACACGAGCCGCAAGCTGGTCGATTACCGCATCGGCGGGATCATGGCCGCCGGCGGTGTCGTGGGCGCCCTGCTGGGCGTCGAGCTGTTCCGCTACCTGCGCCTGCTCGGCCAGGCCGATCTGGTGGTCGCCCTGTCCTACCTGCTGTTCCTGGGCGCCATCGGCGCCCTGATGCTCTACGAAAGCCTGGGCCAGATCCTGCGCCGGGTGCGGGGTGAGGTGACGCCGCACAAGGAGCGCCGCCGTCCGCTGTGGCTGTACGGCCTGCCGCTGCGCATGCGCTTCCCCCGCTCGGGCCTCTATATCAGCGTCATTCCGCCGATCGGGCTGGGCGTCTTCGTCGGCATGATGTCGGCCATCATGGGCGTCGGCGGCGGCTTCATCCTGGTCCCGGCCATGCTCTACGTCCTGCGCATGCGGGCCCAGGTTGTCGTGGGCACCAGCCTGTTCCAGATCATCATCACCACGGCCATGACGACGGTCCTGCAGTCGGGCCGTAACCAGACCGTGGACATCGTCCTGTCCACCATCCTGCTGCTCGGCGGCGTCATCGGCGCCCAGTACGGCGCCCGCCTGTCGGGCCGCTTCCGCGCCGAGGAGCTGCGCGCCCTGCTGGCCATCATCGTCCTGCTGGTCGGCATCTACATGGGACTGGAGCTGTTCGTGCGGCCCAGCGATCTGTTCAGCTTCGCTCCGGGGGTCGCGCAATGATGCAGCTTCCGCCCCCGCCGCCCGCCGTCGAGGCGCCCGCGCCCCAGCGCTCGGTCGATACGACCCAGCAGGTCCGCGTCGCCGCCGCCATGACCGACGCCCGGGTCATGGTCGACTCCAGCTTCCGTGGCGCCTCCATCGTCCTATACGGCGCGGTCTTCAATCCGACCGACACCCCGGCCGATGTGGTGGTGGTCGTCCGTGGCCCCGACGGTCCGGTCCGTCTGGTCAAGAAGACGCGCAACACCGGCGTCTGGCTGAACAGTCGCCCCGTCCTGTTCGAGGGCGCGCCGGGCTTCTACATGACCGCGTCGACCCGGCCGCTCAGCGACATCGCCGACTTCGGTCAGCTGCGCCGGCTGGGCGTCGGGGTGGATCACCTACGCATCGCCGCGCCGGAGGAAAGCCGCACCGTCACCCGCTACGGCGTCCGCGACGTGGTCGTCAGCCGACTGGGCGAGGACTACCTCGACTACCGCCGCGCCGTGATCCGGCTGCGCGAGGCGGCGGCGCTGTACAACAGCGATCCGGACGGGGTGCAGTTCGTCGATCAGGGCCTGTTCCGCGCCGAGGTCGACCTGCCCGCCGTCGCCCCCACCGGCCAGTATTTCGCCGAGGTCTGGCTGTTCCAAGAGGGCGAGCCGGTCTCGGTCAGCAACCTGACCCTCACGGTCGAGAAGGTCGGCATCGAGCGCGACATCTTCGAATTCGCCCACCGCAGGCCGTGGACCTACGGCGTGCTGTGCGTGCTGCTGGCCATGTTCACCGGCTGGGTGGCGAGCCGGGTGTTCAGGCGGCAGTAGGCGGGTGTGAGGCGAGAGCGCGCAGGCGCTTGCGCAACACCCACGTGCCAAAGCACCAGTAGACAAGCAGCAAGAATGTCCCGGCGCGGGCGTCGAAACCCGTCCGCGTTTCCGCCTGCGTCAACGCGGTTGCGGCGAACCAAAAGCTCACGAAATAGAGGACCACGATCAAGGCCAGGGGATTGCCGACCGGGGTCTGGAAGGTCGCGGCCGGCGTCAGCGCAGCCAACAACGCAACGACCGCGAAGGCGATCTCTGTGCCGACGAACAGCCGGTCGCCGGCAACGGCGCGCGGGCTCGGCGCGTATTGCGAAGCCCGATCATGAATCCCGTGCGCCCAGAGCAGCGGAATGATCTGAAGCGCGAGACCGATCGCCACCACGTATCGGAGCTCTGGCGCAGCCAGAACCGGCACCCAAAACAGAACCAGAAGGGCGAGCAGGGACCACGCCGGATGCAGATCAACCAGCCACGCGCGGACTGCCCGCATCAGCTCGCAGCGAACTCGCTCAGCGCGTCCAGCACGGCCCGGTTCTGGTCCTCCGTGCCCACCGTGATCCGCAGGCAGTCGTGCAGGCCGTAGCCGCCGACCGGGCGGACGATGATGCCCTTGGTGTTCAGATAGTCGTTGGCGGCGGCGGCGTTGCGCGCCTCATCCGGGAAGCGGACCAGAACGAAGTTGCCGGCGCTGGGGAAGACGTCGAAGCCGAAGCCCTTGATCGCCTGGGTCAGGCGCGGACGCCAGGTCTCCACCAGGTCGCGCGAGGCCTTCTGGTGGGCCTCATCGCCCAGGGCCGCGACGGCGGCTTCCAGGCCCGGCACCGAGACGTTGAATGGCAGGCGGATGCGGTCCACCGCCTCGCACACCTTCAGCGGCGCATAGCCGAAGCCGATGCGCAGGCCGCCCAGGCCATGGATCTTGGAGAAGGTGCGGGTGACGACGATGTTGTCTGCGTCCTTGGCCAGGGGGAAGCTGGTCTCCCAGTCCGGGGCGGTGACGAACTCGGCATAGGCCTCGTCGATGACCAGCAGGACGTGCGGCGGCAGGGCGGCGTGGAGACGGCGGGTCTCCTCGGCGGTGTTGTAGCTGCCGGTCGGGTTCGACGGGCTGGAGATGTAGAC
>Ga0209676_1002677_pt1 | contig 12081 bp, 14 predicted proteins | sample AraplaCvi_mLB_r2_FD_184282 | JGI IMG/M metagenome (GOLD analysis project Ga0209676, IMG submission 184282) | Arabidopsis root microbial communities from North Carolina, USA - plate scrape MF_Cvi_mLB_r2 (SPAdes) (version 2) | ecosystem: Host-associated > Plants > Roots > Endosphere | place: USA...
ATCTGCTATTAATACCGTTGCCGATGCTGCAGTAACAGTTTGTGAAACAGTGGAAAGTCCTGTGACCTTATTTGGCGTGCCATTTAACAATTGATTTTCAATCCATTTGGCAATGGATTCTGCCATTTTTCCTACAACAAATGAAACAAGATCAAACTGCGAATTATTAACAAGTGATTTAGATACTTTACTTAATGCACCTGCTAAGAAACCTTTTAACTCGATAGAACCAAATTTACCGCTAGTAGATTCTAATTCCACAAATTCATCAGCATAAGCCATTTCAATTGTTCCTGCAGATTCATCATAGTATGGAATACTTAATGATCCACCGACATTATAGCGAGTTGCTAATTGATAGATTGGTGAAATATCGTATACCTTTTGAATAATTTTGTTTGCAATGCTAGAAGGAATCACTGCACCGTTTGCACCTACTGTTAAATTAACATCTGCTCGATCTTCCACTACACCACGAATATAATTATCGAACGCACGCGTTTCAGCTTCTTCTTCTGTACGTTCTTCAGCTTGTTTTGCAGGTACTTTTTTATCCAAAGATCGTGCTTCATCAAGAGCAGCGATAGTTTTATCAAGTCCAGCAATTTCATTTTTGATTTCATCAAATCGAGTTGCTTCTTGTTCAGTTAATGCGCGAGTTTCTTCTTTTGCACCCTTTAGTAAATTGTCCATTTCATCTAATAAGTTGTTGCGCTGCTCAACTAGAGACGGCATAGAACGTGTTTCAATAAATCTCTTAATACTTTTTTTCATGTTAGTTTCCACCTTTCAACTTTAAAAGCTCAATTTGTTTTTCATACAATGAGTAATCAATATCTTTATTAGAACTTGTTTCTGCAGAACGATTCTCGATCTCGGCTTTAAAATCTGCACCGCGAGTTTCTGAAATTGTCTGATCTTCGCCACGTGCCTCAATTGATGTAGCAACATAAGCTGGCGTTTTATCTAAAATAGACACCTCTAATAGCTCGATGTCCTCTAATGTGCGTTTCTGAATGCCGTCTTCTCCGTCTTCCCAAGATGGCTTGTTATCAACAAAACCAAATGACCAGCCTTTTAGCTTGCCATCTTTCGCCTTTTGAATGATTTCTTCATCAGACACATGAGCAATAGCACGTAAGCCAATGTTATCCTCATACAGTTGCAAATTGCCTTCTTGTAATGATCCAAGCTTACGGTTTTTGTCGTGATTGAATAATAGATCAACGTTTTCAGCCTTATCTAAAGCTCTTTCAAACGTTTTAGCACGAATTTTTTCTTTAAACCGTCCTCTTGGTGAAGGTAAAACACGACTTTCACGCTCCACAGCATTAACATAACCATCGAGTAAAACTTGATTTTCTCTAATCTCAATCCTCATTTTCTTCACCTCCTTCCTCGGTTGCTTGACCTGTATCAGAAATATCAGCAGTTTTATTTGTATTAGGTGTGTAAATTTGTTTTGTTTTCGGATCATACAAGACATCTTGCAAGCCTAATTTAATGAAATCTAACCCAAGTGGAGTAAGATCTTCTGAATAACGAACTTCATCTACTTGCATCCAGCCGTTTTTAACAGCAATTTCATAGGCTTTAAAGCGTTTTTCAATATCACCTTTGATAAGCTCTTTCATATCGAAAGCAAAATAAAAAGACTGCTCTTTCTCAGATGGAAGAAGCAAGTCCTTGTTCAATGCCGTTTCAATCGCTCGAATAATCGGCAATATGCAATTTTTTATAAAGTTTCCATGCACCGCTTCACTGGCTGAACCGTCCAAAATGCTATCAGGTACTTTGAAAAGTTTATTTATTTCGCTTGAATTGGTCTTTTTGTTTTCATTCAGCTGCATTTCAACTGATGTACTCGATGCCTCTTTAAAATCTAAGCCGTTATTTAACACAACAATATTTTCAGTATTGTTCTTGTATAAATTGTTCCAGGCTGTTTTTAATTCTGCTATAGCATCCTTTGACAACCGACCTAGCGACTTCAAGAAGCCTTTTTTATTACCACCTGTTTTAACAAGCGAATCCTCAAAATCAAGCGTATTGTATGCAACAGACAAAATTTTATTGTGATCCTTTATGATTCCACTACCTGTTACCCCGTCTTTAGAATTTCGAGCAATTTTAATAAATTCGAATTCTCGATAGTTCACACCATTAACAGAAATATCATAGCTTTTAAATATTGGATCAACACCAACTAGTACTGATACATTTCGATTCTCAACATAGTGAAGACTTTCGACATTGTTTCTTCTTCGGTTGATATATGCGTACCCTGCACCCTCCAACAAATAATCAGTTACTAAGGCCTTTTTAAATTGGAAGCCATCTAGCGTGTCGAGTGTCTCGTCATTAAGCAAAGTAATTCGTCTATCTTCTTCCATTTCTTCAACTTTACCGTTGTTTTCTTTGTGCAATTTGATAGGTAAAGTTGCAATAAGGTCCGAAATCAAATCTACACAGGTGCCAACACTAGGTATACTTAGCGCTTCTTCCTTTGTTAAAACTGCACTTGTTAAACCTGCTTGTAACAACAATTCATCCATTCCACTTTCGCGAAACTCCTGAATACGTCTATAATCACGCCATTCACGCCACTCTTTTATTAATCCCACAATCTCACCTCCTTATATTACTTGCGCGCCCCAATCAGCATCAGGATTAAAGATGACATCATGCTGCAGTAGATAGATCGCATTGATTAAACTTACAACCATATCGACTTTGCCAGTTGATTTTTTCTTATTAACGTAGATATTTTTATTGGTGTCCTCAGTGACTTTTGCATTTTGAAAGTTTTCTTCTAGCAATTCATTTTCGGTATAGTGAAATTCCTTGTTCATTATCTTTTCTCTTAGTAGTTTTGTAGCTGGATGTAACACGCTTGAATGCTGTTTCACTTCCACAGTAACTAAACCTTCCTTTTCTAGTTTCTGAGCAGTAGAAAGGCAGTTATAACGGTCATACGCTACGCCCATTACTATCACGCTGAATTTTTCTTCTACTTCCAAAATCATTTGTTCGATAAAGCCATAATCGACAGTCATATCACCGCACGAAAAACATTTACCTGATTTAATGTGATCATAATAATTAATTTTTTCTACTCGGTTTTTATCAGGAATACGCTCCGTTGGTACAAATGCATAAGAGTCTGCATAGATCTCCATATCTTCCTCAGTTACCATCGAGAACGAACAGTTATCATTGGTCATGGCCAAGTCTAAACCTAACCAAACTTGACGACCTGACCAATCAAAATCGTCCATTTTACATTTCCGCAAGTCTTCCACATTAACGTATGCTTCACCACTATTGGAAGGCAAAAAGTGATTCATGTGTTTACATAGATATTCTTCGCGTTCTGAGGGCTTTTCTATAGCTGATTTACGGCTATCTCGAATCTCATTATAGTTTTCCTCAATCCTCAACGGATTCGCCTGATAGAGCCCTGTATCGTCCCATAAATGCTCGTCTTCTGCATAGTATAGCAACGCAAACATGCGATCATCTTCAATAAACCCATTAAAGACTTTCTTTGCATACGCCAGTTCTTCCAACATGATTGATTTATCCTCGGCATAAGCAGTTGTTAATTTGAAACGCAATGGATTTTTTACGTTTAATTGCCCTGACTTCATGGCATTTATGTTCTTGTAATCTTTAAAAGCACCCACTTCATCGGCAATAAATGCAGATGGACGGATTGAGTTATTTCGATTTGCTTCTGCAGTACGTGCCTGGTAAAAACTATTTGTTAAAGTACATACAATACGACCACTTAAAGTTTTAGGAATCACAAAGTATTTTGCTATATCAGGACTGGCCATGATAATTTGCGTCATTGCCTTTTTAACTTCACCTGCAAGCTCACGATCCAGGCAGATTGAATAAAACTCTGAATGATTGTCTTCTGTTAGCATTAAGATGATGATGATTAAAGCGCAAATGAAAGTTTTCGCATTCTTACGTGGAATAAATAACGTAATATCACGGTATCGATACTTTTCTTTATCATTTTTAAAGCGCCAACCAAATATGTTTACAAGAAAAAAAGCCTGGAATCCTTCCAAGCCCTCTAATATCGTTTTACCTGCTACCCCTAACCCAGTTGCGAAATTTAGTAAATTCAATAATCCTTCGATTTTTTCTACTTCTTCCATATCGAAATAGTAATCAAAATCATCTTCATACTGCTTTTCTAAATCTTTGAGGAACCAATTACACTGAATAATGACCTCTTTTGTTGTAATTTCTTTGCCTTTTACAACTCTTTCAGCGTACTTTACCGCCTTTTCAAAAATCATTTTTTACCACCACTCAATACTTTTAACAGCGGATCATCTTCTTCAACTCGGACTTGGAAATTAATATTTCCTAACTTCGCACGGCTTTGAGGTGACAAACTTAACTCGTTACAACAACGGAAAAATTCTTTCGAGTATTTATCTTTAGCACTCAATAAATTTCGGTCCAATAACCGTTCAATATCTTTGTTAATGATTCTTTCAATTTGCTGTACTCGATCAATGGCTATTGCACAGGTGCTTAATATATAAATATCGAGATTCCCTAAAATACCACTCGTTTGTAATTCCTTCACGATGTAGTTAAAAATTTTCTTTTGCCTAGCATTTAGGTGTGTAGGTGGCGAGATTTCATCGGCAGCGCCTTTTAATTTCTCTTCTGTTTGTGTGCGAATAGCTATTTCTTCTTTCGTTAAATTCTTACTCATTGTTTTGACACTTTTTGACGGCCTAGCCAACTTTCTCACCTCCTTGAAAATTTTCATTTAGGGAATTTTTTTCGAGCAAATAGGGGCAGTCGGTGTACCTCAATCTCAAAAATTTTAACCAAACACCCCGGGGGTACTCTCTTGAATCATATTTTTTAATTTATTTTTTGGTATTAAACCTTTCTCAGCAAGCTCATGGTGATAACGACAAAGAGAGATAAGGTTATCATCATCTAGTCTCTTGTCCCATGCATCTGCTATAGGTTCTATGTGATGTACCTCTATGTCTGTGAAGTTATATTGTGTCTGTGTATTGTGTAGATTACGTAAGCATACTTGACATAGATGTTTGTCACGGTCTGCTATATATGCTCGCTTATTCTTCCATGCCCTACTCCATCTGAATCTATCAATGTATGTAGTCTTCTTTATAGCTGCTGGCTTAGATGGACACCGTTGTCCACGCTTATGTATGCCACCGCAATAAGTACAACTCTTTAACATAGTGTCACATCCTTTTGTAATTAAGTCATTATTCACTACCTTCTAAATGTGTTGGTAGTTCGTAATCATTCATTGCATCAATCTTATCCAACTCATCAGCCAACGCTGTAGTGTGTTTAGCTATTGCTCGTAACTTTAATTGCATCTTGTCTGTGTTCATTTCTACTGATAAATAAATACCTTTTGGTTTATCCATTGTTCATCCCTCCACACCTATTTTTTATAGTTGGAACATAATTTGCCTCACACCACATAGAATAGTTTTTAACTGAATAAAAAGGAGGTGAGTAAAATGAAATTTATATTGATATTAAAACCTTCCTTTAACCAGCTAATAATTCTTTTGCTTTTAGTAAAAATTCTCTTCTTCTAATTTAAGAAGATGACGGCACTTGAAATGAGTGTTGTCACGCTTTAAATAAAGAAATACATAATGATTGTTTTGCGTTATACATAATAAAAAGCCACACCTTGTTAGATGTGACTCCTTTAATAGTAATAGTTAGTATTTATGAATACGGTATGAAATAATGTTCTTCGCTACAATATATTCATCACCAAACAAATTTCCATAATTAACTTCTTGGACTTTAATAAAACCATTATCAATAATTTTTGATTGAATGTAAGAATTTAAGTCTGAAATCTCATCGACTAAAAATACATCCATTTCACTGCCGTCTACCAATTTAAAACGAACTTTCTTGTTTCCCATCAATAACACCTCCCATCTACCTATCTATCATAGGACAAATGGAATGCTATGCCAATAATACAAATCTGATATATAAAAAGAGACTACCAATATAGTAGCCTCTTATGCTTGTTTTCAACATCACATGAAAACCACCTCTCAAGGCATAATAAAAAGCCACACCCGATTGAGATGCGGCTTTATTTTACTGTTCACTTTTAACTGTGTTTACAACATCTAAAAATATTTTAACAACTACATCTATTAATAAAAGTGAGTAAATTAATAAACCAGCCCAACAATAGAAAATTATGTCCTTTAATATTTTCAACTCTTCGATTGACGTTATCAACAGTAGTACTAAAGAAAATATTGATATAGCCAAAAACAATCTAATTGTAATTGTTAATATTTTCAATAACTTAATATCAGTTCCTAATGAAGTAAGTTTCACGAAAAATTTATTACTTTCAAGTGTAGACAACATTGATACTGCTGCTACTAGAAAACCTATACCTATTGATGCTAATGTTATTGTACCGAGAAGAACATTATCTAGATTAGTAATATCTTTAGGAGTAATTTGAAAGTAAATCATAGAGAACACGATAAAAATCGAGATTACTGGGTATATGATTTTTTCACGTCTCCCCAATATTACCACCTACCTTATATTAAGTATTTGTAATAAACATATCATTCAGTGTTCTAAATTTCTCTTTATACGCCTCTTCAATCGACTCTTCAACTTGAACAAAGGTTAATTTCTTTCCTTTTGTTAAATTAATGTATTTCGTAGCTTCAAATTTCCCATGAATCAAATCTAAAGTATCTGTTTCATCTGATAAAATCCCTTTAACTTTAAGCACAGTTACCTCTTGTTTAGCAAAAGGTAATAAGGATTTAATTTTCTTTAATGCATTACTTTTGTCTATTTTGTCCCCTTTTTCAGGTCCAATACATACTTTCATTCTGCCAGCATTTAATTTTTGGGCTAAAAGTAGGTCACTATTTATGTCCCTAGAAGCAGAAGCCATTTTGCCCCATTTTTGAGGAGCTGCAATACTATACTCTATTTCTTTTATTTCAGGTATGTTCTGTAGTTTTGAAATCACATTAGGGTCAACTATCACCTCTAAAGAAAGTTCATCATCATTTGTGATATTTCTAAGATACGAATTTAATTGCATATAACTTAGTGTATTAGAACGATGTGATGAAATAATATTAATAAATGGATCGTATAAAAAGATTGAATCTTTTATTGGCCCCTCATCATCTCCTTCGGCATAAGTATTTCTATTACCAGTTAAATCACCAACATACGCCTCTGAGTATGTATCTATCTTTTCGATATGCCCAATCCAACAATACCTATTTAGATTTTTATCATCCACATTTACCTTTTTTATGCTTCTGACCCTTAGGATATAACCGCTTACCTCAATATTACGAAATACTTTTGGGTTACTTTTAAGTTCAGTTTCAAGCTCAATTAATACATTTTCTAAGTACTTACCTTTAGCTGATTGTGTTAATTGATAATAATCAAATTTAATTTGTCTTTTTACCATTATATCCCTCCTATACCACGATGATATAGGAAATTTGTCATAATGACAATGAATAAATAAAGACATAAGTAAGATTACACAAATTTAAGTTCAGACTTACTTGCCTATCTTTTTAAATTGCATTTTAACTACATGATCAAGAGATATAAGACGATCTTGAAAATACAAATATTTATCCCTATTTTTTGTTGCCACTAACATATTGGCCCAAAAGACTTCTGAAACCTTTAAAACATCTTTTTCTCCAGTAGAGTAGGTAATAGTAACTTCAAGATTTTTAGGTAATTGTTTATCACCAATATCTTTTAGTAATTCTTCAATCTCTTTAAAGAATTTCTCTTTATCCATTGTGATCACTCCATCATTCTCTGTTATAAAATATAATACCATATAACAAGAACAAATGTTTGTGTATCTTTATAATTCATTTCTTGTGATCACAATTTAATAAAGAAATTCTACCCTAGCAAAATGTATTTGCTAGTTAGTTTTCTTTATTGTTTTCTTTATTGTTTTCTTTAGGAATTTCGCATATATAGAAGAAACTCGTTTCACTAGACGCTAATTAGCGACATTACTAGACGCTAATCCGCGACAAAAGTAGACTCTAATTAGCGACATAAAAGGTGACGCTAATCCGCGACAGTCAATACCATGACAATGAAAAAGGAATCAACTAAGGTCTCCCTTAATCAATTCCCGATGATATTAATTTAACATGTATAAAACCAAATGCTTTAAAATGGTTTACAAATATTTTTAAATTCTTTTGCAAATATTTTTCTACACAGTACGCGCAATGTTTAAATCTAAGGCTAATTTGTAAAAGGCTTTCCAGCGTATTTTATCGTAAGTAGGTGGTGAAATTGGTGGTTGAAACTTAAAACAATAGACTTTCATATCTGTTAAGTATTCAGCATCATCAGCCATGTATCTTGTTTCGATTAAGAATCTTTCCATTGGTGGGAGTCTCTTTACAGCACGTTCTACACGTTCACAGTACTTTCGCCTTGCGCTTTGCTCATCAACGTTGTAAATGGCTACTGATCCTGTTTGGTCACTTGTCAAATTACCCTTTCCTCCACCAATGTCATTCATATGTGATGTAGTAGCTGCTTCTCTTTCCTCGAATGTTAGGTGTTTAAAAATGCGGTATTTTTCTAATTCTCGTTCAACAGCTGCTTGTGTAGCTTTTCTATCTAATTCAGGTAATTCAAAGTCCAAAATGTATTCCTCCTTCTATAACAAGAAAGATACCCTGGCATCAACCAGGGCAATTTATATCAATCTAGTAAATCATCTTCATTTTCTGTTTCATTGACTTCATCCATACTCATCTGATCAGATGGCACTGACACGCTACCATCTCCATTAACGTTATATTCGATGCCCTCATGGTTTTCTTCATCATCATTAAAATCCTCAAGGCTCATTTGGCTTGGCTCAAGGGATAGCTTCACGTTAAATCCAGCCTTTGGATATAGTTGAATAGTTTTTTCTTCACTATCGCCTTTAGCTTCAAATTTGAGTACGACTTTCTTGCTATCGCGTTGAATAGATTTACATTCTGCAGATAGTTTAACATCACCAATTTCAATTATTACAATGCCGCCTGCCATACCAATTAATTCAGCCTTATACTGAACATCGTCCCCTAAGATATGAAACTCTAAAACTTCCTTCTTATCGTCTTTCTGGATCTTTTTAAATAGGACATCTAATTCAACTTTAGCCATTTTTTACACTCTCCATTTCAATTATTTTATTTCCTAATATCGATTTAACTACTGCTGCTTGATAGACAGGACAACCAATAAAATCAGGTCTATTAAACTGGTACATGATTCTTGCAATTTGAGCTAAAATATATGCATCTACAACGTTGTCACTTTTATGTGAAAAGCCATAGTGATCTTTTACTGCTTTCATAACTACTTTTTTCTTTTCTACACCAGTAAGGCGTTTTTTGTTTCCAACTTCACCAGTAAAACCTGTAACATTTACGAATTTCTTAACAGCATTAGGGGCAACTTCGTAATATTTATGACCTCGTCTAGTCAGTGACATTCGTACACCCCAACCGATCCCACCAAGTTGTATCCCTTGCTGCGTTGCATAACCAAATCCTTCTATGACAATTATGTCGCCTTTTTGCATATGGGCCATAACTTCATCAATAAGTGTGATCATACGTAGAGGATCTTTTTCACCTATGCCAGTTAATTCTTTAGCTCTAAGTACCTGGCCACTTTCATCAAGTGCGACAAACCCTGTTTTAGTTGATGGATCTAAACCGATAAATCTCATAATGATCCTCCAAATTTATTTATTTAACCCTCAATGATGGTGGATATACACCTTTGTAATTGGAACATTAACGAATATTAATATGGCCATTAATATTCCAGACACAATAAAAGCTGCTGCTATAATGTATCTTGGAGGTGTATAAATATTAAATAGGACTAATAATCCTAGGACAATCCAATACATAATACATAGAATTTGGAACAAAACTTTGGCTGTATGCAATGTTTCCAACCTTCCTTCTGATCAAAATCATTCTACTGTTTATCCAGTTCAATAAATTTCTGTTTCCACCCCATAAATAGCAATTTAAACTCATTCATGCCTATGTCTCGACCTTTTGCAAAGAACTGTTGAATGACCTTGCCTTGTTGCATTTTGTCAGCTGGATCGTGCCATAAAAATTCCACAACATCAGCGTCTTGCTCAATGGATGATGATTCTTTTAAATGTGATAACTGCGGCTTTTTAACATTGTCGCTTTCCCTTGTCATTTGCGATAACATCATAAAACAACAGTTCATGTCACGCGCTATTTGTTTAGCGGTAGTCGTTACATTACCTACAGCTTGCGCCCTAGTTTCATTTTTACGTTGAGGGATTTTCATGATTTGTAAGTAGTCAACAGCAATCATTGCTATTTGGCCGTAGCGTTTTTTAAAACGTCTTGCCGTGGCTCTCACTTCTTCAATTGTGACACCACTCGAATCTTGAACAAATATCGGTAGTTTTTCGAGTTCTTTGTATGCATGTTCAATGACACCTAATTCCTCTGGTTTTAAGTCCTTATTTTTTATACGACCGTATTGAATTCCCGTTGAATTTGAAATCATTCGATCAAACAATTGATATTTGTCCATTTCTTGTGACCAAATTAATACAGGACCACTTTTGGCAACACCCATTATTCTTTGAAGCAGCATTGCTGTTTTTCCAACGCTAGGACGCCCAGCACTAACAAACAACCACCCTCTCCAAAGCCCATGTGCCCACTTATCGTAATATTTAAATCCAGTTGGAATAAACTCTGCTCGTTTTAAAAGATGTTCGAAATACCCTTGTCGTGAATCCTTCAAACTTTCCATCTTTCCATCATCTTCTGGCCTTACTTCCGATGCTAGTTTTTCGATTTCAGCAAAATAATCATCGTCCGTTTCAAAATCCTCATGAACAAGATTCATAATTTTTTGCCCTATATCTGTTCCACGGCGCCTTATTGCCCTCGAACGAACAATATTGGCATATGATACAACATTCGATGCAGTTGGACAGGAAACAGCTAATTGAGCTAAATAAGAAATGCTCACTTCATCCATCTTGTTATGCTGCATGTACAGCTCAGTAACTGTTGTAATGTCAATTGGTCGGTTTCTATCATCCAACCATTTCATTACCTTAAAAATTTGTTGGTGACGTGCGCTAATAAAATCCCTTACTTCAAGAAAAACAACCTCATCAATTACAGCTGGTTCAAGAAATATTGCACCCAACACCGATTGCTCGGCTTCAAGTTCATATTCAGTTGCTCCAATCAAAGTCATTTGGATCATTCCCGTCTTGTATCCAACGTTGGAACTCTATTTCTTTATCTCTAGGATCATATTGTGGTTTTAGTTTTGGCTGAACAGGTTTCTTTTCAGCATTCATTTTTATTGCTAGTTCCATAAACTTATCTCTAAGTTTTTTTGCTGATAAAACATTGGTGCGCCAAAATGAATCCTGTGTTACCCAATCCATAACTTGTTTGGCCAAATGCTTATCTACTTGATCTATTTCAATTAGCTTTCGCATATCATCGGCCCAAGTTTGCATATTGGATTTTTTAATTAAGTGAGATATTCCAGCCTCATTTGCAACTGCAGCAACTTTTTCATGAAAATAGACTGCCATTTTGAAATAAGTATTTTCTTCATCGTATTTTAATTTTTTTACTTGTTTAGTTTGATCAGGGATTTCAGGATCTACCTCTTTAGACGGCAGCTGTTCATCCCACTCTTCATAGTTTTTATTAACCCCCATCATTCTCGCTCCTTTTGATCCAATCCCAATAACTGAGATTATGTTTCTATCAATCAATGTTGCTAGTTCTCTATTTACTTGAGTTCTGTTAGCATTAATTGCTTTTGTTAAAAAACTTGTAGATATTTCGTTGGTTGTACGCTGAAAGCCATACGTATATCTCCAAATGGCCAACAACAAACGGTATTGTGTGCCATTGAGATTAAGCTTCATGATTTCTTCAAGGATTTCATTGGCAA
>Ga0209676_1002680_pt1 | contig 12075 bp, 11 predicted proteins | sample AraplaCvi_mLB_r2_FD_184282 | JGI IMG/M metagenome (GOLD analysis project Ga0209676, IMG submission 184282) | Arabidopsis root microbial communities from North Carolina, USA - plate scrape MF_Cvi_mLB_r2 (SPAdes) (version 2) | ecosystem: Host-associated > Plants > Roots > Endosphere | place: USA...
CTGTCCACCGCCGAGATCATCGGCCAGGTGTGGGTCGCCGCGCGTCACCTGGGCAACGTGCCGCACCAGCAGCGCCGCCTAACCAACGTGGTGATGATGGGCATGGGCGAGCCGCTGGCGAACTTCGACAACGTCGTGCGCGCGATGAGCATCATGCGCGACGACCTCGGCTATGGCCTTGCGAACAAGCGCGTCACGCTGTCGACCGCCGGCATGGTGCCGATGATCGACCGCCTCGCGCTGGAGAGCGACGTCTCGCTCGCCGTGTCGCTGCATGCACCCAACGACGAGCTGCGCAGCGAGCTGGTGCCGCTCAACAAGAAGTACCCCATCGAACAGCTGATGGACTCCTGCGTGCGCTACGCGCTGCGCAAGCGCGGCACGTCGGTGACGTTCGAGTACACGCTCATGAAGGGCGTGAACGACCAGCCGCAGCACGCGCACCAGCTGCTGCGCCTGATGCGCCAGTTCGACAACGCCGTGCAGATGAAGGACGCGGCGAAGGTCAACCTCATTCCGTTCAACCCGTTCCCCGGCACGCGCTTCGAGCGTCCGGACGACGCGGCGATCCGCGCGTTCCAGAAGCTGCTCAACGAAGCGGGCATGATCGCCCCTGTTCGGCGCACGCGTGGCGACGACATCGACGCCGCCTGCGGCCAGCTCAAGGGGCAGGTCATGGACCGCACCCGGCGCCAGGCGGAATTCCAGAAACAACTGCAGGCACGCGGCCTCGGCAACGAGGCGGCGTGATGTCAGGAGCCCGCTAGCATGGACGTCCGCGGCCGCCCGCTGAGCCTCACGATCACGACCGTCCTGGCGGTCGCGGTGTTGGCGACCGGCGCGTGCAGCCGCATGACCTTCGTGCGGCAGGACTTCAAGCGCCAGGACTTCGAGCGCACCGCGCCCGAGGTCAACGTCGCCGGCAACGGCCGCAACACCGCCGCCATTGCCGCGAGCAGGCCGCTCGAACTGGCCCGCGCGCGCCTCATGGCCGGCGATTACGCCGCCGCCGAGAAGGAAGCGCTGAAGGCGCTGAAGCTCGATCCGAAGTCCGCCGATGCCGAGACGGTGCTGGCCCTGGTCGCGGCCAGCCGCGGCGATACCGCCGAAACCGGACGCCACTACCTGCGCGCCGCCGAGTTCGCGCCGGGCAACGGTGCCGCGCAGAACAACTACGGCGTGTGGCTGTGCCGCGAAGGTCGCGCGGCCGAGTCGCTGAGCTGGTTCGAACGCGCGCTGCAGGACCCGAGCTACACGACACCGGCGGTGGCCCTGGCCAATTCCGGCAGTTGCGCCGCCCGTGCCGGCCAGGACGATCGCGCCCGCCGCGAGCTGCGCCGGGCGATCGAACTGGATCCGAACAACGCCACGGCGCTGGGCGCGCTTGCAGAGCTTGAGTTCCGTCAAGGAAATGCCTTCGAAGCGCGCGCATTCTCCGAGCGCCGCCTGGCGGCTGCTCCCGCGGATCCCGGCGCGTTGCAGCTGGCGTCACAAATCGAAGAGAAACTCGGCGACAGGGCAGCCGCCGCAAGATACGTTCAGCGAATGAGGGCGGAGTTCCCGCAGAAGCTGGGCTCCGGCATGGGGGATGACGGAAAGCGATGAACTCGAACCAACTCGCGCCTGAGATGGGCGCCAGCATTGGCGTGCGTCTGAAGCAGGCCCGCGAAGCGGCGGGCCTGTCGCAGGAAGACGTCGCCGCCAGCCTGAAGATTCCGGTCAAGGGAATCCGGCAGCTCGAATCGGGGGACTCGAGCCAGCTGGGTGCACCGGTCTTCGTACGCGGACAGATGCGCAGCTATGCGCGCCTGCTCGGCGTGCACTTCGACGAGGAACTCGGCCAGGGCGCACGCCCGATCGCGCCCTCGGAGCTGGTCAGCCACACGCATACGCCGCGCTATCGCCGCGTGTTCGAACAGGCCACGCGACGCGCGATCTACATCGTGCTGACGGCGGCCATCGCGGTGCCGATCTGGATGGCCTCGCGCGAACTCAAGAAGGACGACGCGAAGGTCGAGTCGCTCGACGTGGCGACCGCACCGGCCGCGCCGGCCAGCAACACCCCGCCGACGGCATCCGAACCCGTGCACCGCACGCCGCTGGTTGCCTCGATGGCGACGCTGCCCGCGCCGGCCGCCACGCAGCCGGCGTTGTCGCTCAACTTCACCGGCAACAGCTGGGTGGAAGTGCGCGGAGCCGACGGCCGCGTGATCGAAAGCGGCGAACTCGGCACAGGGCAGCAGCGCACCTATTCCGCGGGCGAAGTCTCTCGCGTGGTGCTGGGAAATTCGTCCGCCGTCGAAGTCCGCAACGCGGGCAGGACGGTCGATCTGACGCCGTTCAGCCGCGCGAACGTGGCGCGCTTTACGCTATCCTCTGACGGTTCCCTCACGCCGGGCGATTGACCGGCGGCACGGGAAATCCACACGCACCGGCCCGCAACGCGGGCCGGTGCTCCTATTTCGGATTCCCGCCTCACGGTGGGCCACAGAGCACGGCAGCCGGTACCGATGGCGATAGACGATCTTCTCGACGAACACGAACAAAGCGAACGCGTCCTGCAGTGGCTGCGCAACAACGGTGCGGGCCTGATCGGCGGCATCGCGCTGGGCCTGGCGGCCATCGGTGGATGGAAGTGGTGGGACCAGCGCAACGAGCAGGCGCGCATGGGAATGGCCACGCAGTACCAGGCCGCCATCGACGCCATCGACGCGAAGGACAAGGCGGCCGACGCCAAGGTCAAGGCGCTTGAGGAAGGTTCGAGTTATCGCGCCCTTGCCGCGCTCGAACTGGCCCGTTCGCAGGTGGAAGCCAACCAGAACGACGCCGCGCTCGCGACGCTCCAGGGCATCAAGACCGAAGATCCGGCGATCCGGCAGATCATCCAGCAGCGCACCGCGCGCCTGCTGATCGAGAAGAAGCAGGCCGACGCCGCGCTGAAGCTCGTCGCTGACGCCGACACGGCGGCGGGCATCGAAGTGCGTGGCGACGCGCACCTCGCGCTCGGCCAGAAGGACCAGGCCCGCACCGCCTACGCCGAAGCCATGGCCAAGCTCGATGTGGCATCGCCGCATCGCCGCCTGCTCGAACTCAAGCTCACCGAAGTCGGCGGCACGCCCGCCAAGCCCGAGGCCAAGTCCTGATGAAGCACCGTTCCATGCTGCTGCGTACCTCCGTCGTGCTGCTGTGCGCGGCTTCGCTCGCCGGCTGCTCGACCATCAAGGGCTGGTTCGGTGGCGACAAGAAGAAGGACGACGGCAAGCCGAACGAGCCGGCCGAACTGACCGACATCACGCCGTCGGTGACGGTGCAGAAGATCTGGTCGGCCAACGCCGGCAAGGGCGAAGGCCGCATCGGCGTGCGTCAGGGCCCCGTCGTCGCCGACGGCCGCGTTTTCGCGGCAGCGATCGAAGGCGGCGTGCACGCGTTCGATCTGCAGACCGGCAAGCAGGTCTGGGAATACCGCCCCGACAAGAAGGCCAACATCCGCCTGTCCGGCGGTCCCGGCGTGGGTGAAGGCTTGGTCGTGGTCGGTGGCCTGGATGGTGAAGTCATCGCGCTCGACGCCAGTACCGGCGAAGAGAAGTGGAAGGCCCACGTGCCGAACGAGGTCATCGCGGCGCCGGCCATCGGCATGAACTCCGTGTTCGTGCGTTCCAACGACGGCCGTGTCACCGCGTTCGATGCCGCCAGCGGCGAGCGTCGCTGGTTCTGGGTGCAGGAAGTGCCGATGCTGTCGCTGCGCGGCAACGACGGCCCGGTGCTCGGCCCCGGCTTTGTTTTCATCGGCAATGACGACGGCACGGTGTCGGCGCTGTCGGCGAACGATGGCCGCCCGATGTGGGAACAGCCGATCGCGCAGCCGGAAGGCCGCACCGAGCTGGATCGCATGGCCGACGTCGACGGCACGCCCGTGCTCGAAGGCACCACGCTGTTCGCCACGAGCTTCAAGAAGCAGACCCTGGCGATCGATGCCCCGAGCGGCCGCCCGATGTGGTCGGCGGAGCACGGCGGCGCGGGTCGCATCGGCATGGCGTCCGACCGCCTGGTCGTGACCGATCCGACCGGCTCGGTGTTCGGCCTGGACAAGAACAGCGGCGCGGCCCTCTGGTCGCAGCCGGCGCTGGCACGTCGCAACGTGACGGGCGCGGCGGTGCAGGGCGATTTCGCCGTCGTGGCCGATTTCGACGGCTACGTGCACTGGCTGAAGCTGGACGACGGCGCCTTCGCCGCGCGCGAGCGCGTCGGCGGCAAGGCCGTGAAGGCCGCCCCGGTCGTGGCCGACGGCATCGCCATCGTTCAGAACGTCAACGGCGAGCTGACGGCCTTCCGCCTGCAGTAAGCGCCTGCGCGGGGCAGCACACGACGAACGGCCCGGGCGAGAGTCCGGGCCGTTTTTCATGGGGATTCCAGCCCCCGGTTTCCCTTTTTTCGCCCGGCCCGTCATCATGCCGTACCCCGATGACCCACGGACCGGGCCCCGAAGCCGGCCGCCGCGCGGCTTCCCGTCGCCCGGCACGGCGCTCCGCTCCCGTTCCCCCATCCCGCACCGGTTCCCAGCATGCTTCCGCTCGTCGCCCTCGTTGGCCGTCCCAACGTTGGAAAATCCACGCTGTTCAACGCGCTGACGCGCACCCGCGACGCCCTGGTCCACGACCAGCCGGGCGTCACGCGCGACCGCAATTACGGCGTGGCGCGGCCGGAGGGCAAGCGCCCGTTCGCCATCGTCGACACCGGCGGTATCGCCGGCGAGGACGAAGGACTGGCCGGCGCCACCGCGCGGCAGGCCCGTTCGGCGGCCGAGGAAGCCGATCTGGTGCTGTTCGTCGTCGACGGCCGCGAAGGCGCTTCGGCGCTGGATGACGACATCCTCGCCTGGCTGCGAAAGACCGCGCGCCCGGCGATGCTGGTGGTCAACAAGACCGACGGCCTCGACGCGCAGGCCGCGATCAACGAGTTCGCCCGCTACGGCATCACCGACGTCATCGCCGTGTCGTCGGCGCACCGTCAGGGCATCGACGAGCTGATCGACGCCGTACTCAAACGCGTGCCGGAAGAGGGCACGGCGACCGAACTGGACACCGATCCGTCGCGCATCCGCGTGGCATTCATCGGCCGCCCGAACGTGGGCAAGTCGACGCTGGTCAACCGCCTGCTCGGCGAGGAGCGGATGATCGCCTCCGAAGTGCCGGGCACCACGCGCGATTCGGTTTCCATCGACATGGAGCGCGACGGCCGCCTGTACCGGCTGGTCGACACTGCCGGCGTACGCCGCAAGGCGCGCGTGGAAGAGGCGGTGGAGAAGTTCTCGATCGTCAAGACGCTGCAGGCGATCGAGCAGTGCCAGGTGGCGGTGGTGATGCTCGACGCGAGCGAAGGCATCACCGACCAGGATGCGACCGTGCTGGGCCTGGCACTCGACGCCGGACGCGCGCTGGTCGTCGCCGTCAACAAGTGGGACGGCCTGACCGATTACCAGCGCCAGCAGGCCGAAGCGCTGCTTACGCGCAAGCTCGGCTTCGTCGAATGGGCCGAAGCGGTGCGCATCAGCGCGAAGCACGGTTCCGGCCTGCGCGAGCTGTTCCGCGCGATCCATCGCGCGCACGCTTCCGCCACGCACGAATTCAGCACCAGCGAAGTCAACAAGGCGCTGGAAGTCGCATACGAAACCAACCCGCCGCCGACCGTGCGCGGGCACGTCGCCAAGCTGCGTTACGCGCATCCGGCGGCGAACAATCCGCCGACGTTCGTCGTGCATGGCACGCGGCTTCGCACGTTGAGCGACAGCTACAAGCGCTACCTCGAGAACTTCTTCCGCAAGCGCTTCAAGCTGGTCGGCACGCCGGTGCGCTTCGTGTTCAAGGAAGGCGCCAATCCGTACGAAGGCAAGAAGAACGTGCTCACCGAGCGGCAGGTCGCGAAGAAGCGCCGCATGATCCGCCACGTGAAGAAGGGCAAGTGACGCAACCGCGCGTTGGCGCCAGGCGCCAACGCCTTTGCGGTTGCGTCATCCCGGCGAAAGCCGGGATCCAGGCCCGTAACGCTTCCGCGCGCAGCGCGAATGCGTTTGCAGCGCCGTCGTCCGACCAAGGCCCGAATCGGAACCCTTAGTACTCCAGGACGACAGCCGGCGGGGCCTTAAACTCCCCGAATGCCGCCCATCCCCGCCAGCGACATCACCTTGGGCATCCTCGCCGGCGGCCGCGCGAGCCGGCTCGGCGGTATCGACAAGGCCTGGCTGCAGCGCGACGGCGTCGCGCAGGTCGAGCGCTGGCGGCGACGTTTCGCATCCGAAACCAGCGCCACGCTGATCAGCGCCAACCGTTGCCGCGAACGCTACGAGCGCCTCAACCTTCGTGCCGTGCCCGATCGCCACGACGGCGATCTCGGTCCACTCGCCGGCCTGGACGCATTGGCCGCCGCCTGCGATACGCCATGGCTGCTGACCTTGCCTGTCGATCTGGTCGGCGTGAACGACTGCCTCGTCCCCAGCCTGAGTGTCGCCGCGAGCGCGCACGGCGCATACGCCGTGGACGACGACGGCCCGCAACCGCTCGTCGCGCTATGGCCGGCGGCGCCCTTGCGCGAGGCCGCGACGCGCGCCATCGCCGCGAACGACCTGGCCATCCATTCGCTGCAACGCCATCTGCGCATGGTCGCCGTCCGACTGGACGGCGTACGCTTCGGCAACCTCAACACGCCGCAGGACCTCGCCGCCGCTGGCGCGGTGCCCGGCGAAACCGACTCCTCCGCATGACCGACTTTCCGACCCAGCTCGCCTTCGACGACGCCGTCGCGATCATCCGTGACGTCGCGGCAAAGCACCGCCTCGACAGCGAAACCCTGCCGCTGTCGCGCACGCACGGGCGCATCCTCGCCACCGACGTGCATGCGCCCATCGCTCTGCCGCCGTTCGACAACAGCGCGATGGACGGCTTCGCGCTGCGCCATGCCGATCTCCGCGAAGGCGAGACGACGCTGCGCCTGATCGACGAACAGTTCGCCGGCCGCGCCCGCGAGATCCGCGTGGGCGAGGGTGAATGCGTGCGCATCACGACCGGCGCGCCGATGCCGGCCGGTGCCGATACCGTCGTCATCAAGGAAAACTCGCGCGTCGACGGCGACCGCGTGGTAATCCTGACGCCGCCCGATGCTGGTGCGAACCTGCGTCGCGAAGGCGAGGACGTGCGGGCTGGCGAATGCGTGCTCCAGGCCGGCAAGCGCCTCACGCCTGCGCGCGTATCGCTCGCCGCATCGCTCGGCGTGCCGTCGCTCACGGTGTTCCGCAAGCCGACGGTGGCGGTGTTCAGCAGCGGCGACGAGCTCGTCGAACCCGGGCTGTCGCTCGCGCCCGGCGAGATCTACGACAGCAATCGCGAACTGCTGATGGGTCTGCTGCGCGCCGAAGGCCTGGAGCCGACCGCGTGGCCGCGACTGCCCGACGATCCGAAACGGGTCGAGATCGCGCTGCGCGATGCGGGCTGCGCGTTCGACCTGATCGTCACCTGCGGCGCCGTTTCGGCGGGCGAGAAGGACCACATTCCGGCGGTCGTGCAGCAGTTCGGCCAGGTGCATTTCTGGAAGGTGCGCATGAAGCCGGGCATGCCGGTGCTGTTCGGCAGTCTCGACCAGGCGCGCGTGCTGGCGTTGCCGGGCAATCCCGTGTCGGTGTTCGCGACGTTCCTGGGTTTCGGCCGCACGCTCATCGACGCGTTGCAGGGCCGCACGGAACCGCGCCCGGTCGAGCGCGCCCAGCTCGTGGCGCCGATCGAGAAATCCCACGCGCGCCGGGAATTCCAGCGCGCCACGGTGTTCTGCGATGAGCACGGCGTGCTGCGCGCCGATCCGAATCCCGCGGTCGGTTCGCACCGGCTGCGCGCGGTTGGCGAGTCGAACGCGTTGATCGTGGTGCCCGATGGACCGCAGCGTTTGGCGGCGGGCACCGTCGTGGAGGTCCTGCGTTACGCGTGAGGGGGGATAATTGGGCCATGAACACTGCCGCCCAGATCGAACTCATCGCTCCCGCCGACGCCCTGCGCCGCCAGCGCGACGGCGCGGTCATCGTGGACGTGCGCGAATCGCACGAACGCGCGACGGGCTTCGCCGAAGGCGCGCTCGGCATCGCGCGCGGCGAGCTGGAAGCCGATCCCCAGACCTCGTTGCCCGACCGCAATGCCGACGTGCTGGTGATCTGCCAGTCCGGTGCGCGTTCGATGAAGGCCGCGCAGGCGCTCGTTGCCGCCGGTTACACGCGCGTGGCGTCGGTCGACGGCGGCACGACGCGCTGGATCGCCGAAGGCCTGCCGATCGCCCGCGACGAACGCGACTTCGATTTCTACGACCGCTACTCGCGCCACCTCCGCCTCCCGGAAGTCGGCGAAACCGGGCAGCGCAAACTTCAGGCCGCGCGCATCGCAATGGTCGGCGCGGGCGGGCTGGGTTCGCCGGCGGCGTTCTACCTGGCCGCCGCAGGCGTGGGCACGATCGTGCTGGCCGACGATGACATCGTCGATCGCAGCAATCTGCAGCGGCAGATCCTGCATACCGAGGACCGCATAGGCGTACCGAAGGTCGAGTCGGCGAGGATCGCGCTGGCGGCGCTGAATCCGACGGTCAACATCGAGACGTTCCAGGAGCGCATCACTGCCGCCAACGTCGAGCGGCTGATCGAAGGCGCCGACGTCGTCGTCGATGGCGCCGACAACTTCCCCGTGCGTTACCTGCTCAACGACGCCTGCGTGAAGCTCGGCAAGCCGCTGGTCTACGGCGCCGTGCATCGTTTCGAAGGGCAGGTAAGCGTGTTCGATGCCGGCCGCCGCCGCGGCCATGCGCCGTGCTATCGCTGCCTGTTTCCCGAGCCGCCGCCGCCGGAAGCGGCGCCCAACTGCGCCGAAGCCGGCGTGCTGGGTGTGTTGCCGGGCGTGATCGGCCTGCTGCAGGCGACCGAGGCGATCAAGCTGATCCTCGGCGTCGGCGAGCCGCTTGCCGGTCGGCTGCTGCACTTCGACGCAATGGGAATGCGGTTCCGCGAAACGCGGCTGTCGGCCGATCCGGATTGCCCGGTGTGCGCTGCCGGACGCGGCTTCCCGGGCTACATCGACTATGCGAAATTCTGCGCGGCCTGACGCGTCAGCGCAGGAAGTCCGCCAGCGCCTGTTCGAACTCCGGATTGCCGCTGATCGTGTTGTGCCCGGCCTGCGGCAGGTCGACGACTTTCGGCGGCTTGCCCAGCGCGGCGATCAGCCGGTTGGTGTTGGCCGGCGGCACGACGGTGTCGAGCGCGGCACGTATGACCATCACGTCGCCCTCGTATCCGCGCAGGCGGTCGATCGAATCGAAGCGGTCGCGAAGGATCCAGCGGATCGGCAGGGCCGGGTAGTGCACCCGCGCCACCGCGGCGAGGCTGTCGAACGGGGCGATCAGCACCAGCTGCGACACGTCGCGCTGGCTCGCGACGTAACTGGCGACGCCGCTGCCGAGGCTGGAGCCGATCACCGCGATGGGCTGGTTCGGATGGCGCGAACGCACTTCGTCGAACAGCGCGAGCGCGTCGCCGAGCAGCGCGGCTTCGCTCGGCACGCCGCCGCTGGCGCCATAGCCACGGTACGAGACCAGGTACACGGGGCGATCCGGCAGCAGGCGGTCGAGCATCTCGCGCCGGTGCTGGATGCCTTCGGCATTGCCGCCGAAATAGATCACCGGCCGCGACGCCTGCGGATGCAGCACCCAGCCGTGCAGCTGGACGTCGTCGCGTGCCAGCGTGAAATCCGTCTGCGCGACGTCGATGCGCGTGCCTTCGGGCAGGTAGATGAGATCGCGCTGCTTGGAGAACAGCCACGCGACCACGCCGGCGTAGCCGATCACCGGCAGCGCCGCCCAGCCCAGCCACTGGCGGCGCACGAAGCTCATTGCGCGTGACGGCGTTGCGCCGCCTCGAATGCGGCCACCTGCTCGGGCGTCGCCTCGCGCTGGTGCTGCGCCTTCCACTGCGCGAACGGCATGCCGTAGATCGCCTCGCGCGCCTCGTCCTTCGTCATCGTGATCCCGCGATGCTCGGCGGCCTCGCGGTACCAGTCAGCCAGGCAGTTGCGGCAGAAGCCGGCGTTGATCATCAGGTCGATGTTCTGCACGTCGGGGCGATCCTGGAGCAGGTGCTGGAGCAGGCGCCGGAAGGCGGCGGCCTCGATCTGGGTGGTTTCGAAATCGGGTTCGGTCATGGGGACTGTCTTCGTTCCGGAGCGTGGGAGCCTGCGAACGGGCCGGCCTTCCGGGATGGCTTGAGCGATAATGCCCGGCCCGAATGTACTCCAGCCCAAGGCATGACCGTCTCCACGACCCAGGCACCGGCCCGCATTCTCGACGGCAAGCGCATCGCCGAAGACCTGCTCGATACGCTCAAGAGCCGCGTCGACGCGCGCGTCGCCTCCGGCAAGTCGCGCCCGGGACTGGCGGTCGTGCTGGTCGGCAACGATCCGGCGTCCAGCGTCTACGTGAAGAACAAACGGCGGGCGGCGCAGAAGGTGGGCATCCGTGCCATCGACTACGACCTGCCGGCCGACACGGGCAACCAGGAGCTGCTGGCGCTGATCGACACGCTCAACGCCGATCCCGACGTGCACGGCATCCTGGTGCAACTGCCGCTGCCGGACCGTCGCGACGCGACCGAGCTGATTCACCGCATCGACCCGCGCAAGGACGTGGACGGCTTCCATCCCGAAAACGTCGGCCATCTCGCGCTGCGCCAGTTCGGCCTGCGCCCGTGCACGCCGCGGGGCATCACGACGCTGCTGGCGTACACCGACCGCCCGGTGCGCGGCCAGAGCGCCACGATCGTGGGCGTCTCCAACCATGTCGGCCGGCCGATGGCGCTGGAACTGCTGATCGCCGGCTGCACCGTCACCAGCTGCCACAAGTTCACTCCGCCCGAGGTCCTCGAAGCCTCCATCCGCAACGCCGACATCCTCGTGGTCGCGGTGGGTCGCCCGGGCCTGATCCCGGGTGAATGGGTGAAGCCGGGGGCGGTGGTGATCGACGTGGGCATCAACCGCCTCGATGACGGCCGCCTGGTGGGCGACGTCGGCTTCGAAGCGGCCGCCCAGCGCGCCAGCTGGATCACGCCGGTCCCCGGCGGCGTAGGCCCGATGACCGTCGCCACGCTGATGCAGAACACGCTGGAAGCGGCGGAGGCGGCGGATTCGGGGCAGGGGTGGCACGCGGTGAAGTAGTCGCGGGCTCGCTAGCGGTGTTCCCATGAGGCAAACGGTTCCGCTGCCGCTTCGTTGCCCCTCACCCCAACCCCTCTCCCGGAGGGAGAGGGGCGCCGAGCGTCTCGCCGAAATCCGGCTGTTGCCCGAGCCCCTAAGTTAGGGGCGGTCGCGGCGGAGCCGCGAGGGGCGGGTATGGAGCACGTGTGGGACGTGATTTGCGCAGCAAATCCCGTCTTGCGCGGGAGTGGCCGGAGGCCACGAGTGCGATTTGCGAAGCAAATCGCGTCAAGCGCGACCGGCAGCCTCAGTAGAACGACTCGTCCCGGCGCTAAGCAGGCGTGAGGGACGCCAGACACGCTACAATGTCGCGCTTCATCCGCCTCCCGGCCCCCGCCCATGCTGCGCATCCAGGCTGAAGCACTGACCTACGACGACGTTTCGCTCGTCCCGGCCCATTCGGTCGTCCTGCCCAAGGACGTCTCGCTCACCACCCGCCTCACCCGCGACCTGAACATCCGGCTGCCGATCCTCTCGGCCGCGATGGACACCGTCAGCGAAGCGCGCCTGGCCATCGCCATGGCCCAGCTCGGCGGCATCAGCATCATCCACAAGAACATGAGCCTGGAAGCCCAGGCGGCGCAGGTCGCGCAGGTCAAGAAGTTCGAGGCCGGCGTGATCAAGGAGCCCTTCACCGTCGGGCCCGACACGACGATCGGCGAAGTCCTCAAGCTCACCCGCGCGCGCAACATCTCCGGCGTACCGGTGGTGGAAGGCGGCCAGCTGATGGGCATCGTCACCAGTCGCGACATGCGCTTTGAGAAGAAGCTCGACGATCCGGTGCGCCACATCATGACCAAGAAGGACCGCT
>Ga0209676_1002684_pt1 | contig 12059 bp, 7 predicted proteins | sample AraplaCvi_mLB_r2_FD_184282 | JGI IMG/M metagenome (GOLD analysis project Ga0209676, IMG submission 184282) | Arabidopsis root microbial communities from North Carolina, USA - plate scrape MF_Cvi_mLB_r2 (SPAdes) (version 2) | ecosystem: Host-associated > Plants > Roots > Endosphere | place: USA...
GACCCGCACATCAAGGCCCGCATCCGCAGCCAGCAGCAGCAGATGGCCAGGCGCAGGATGATGGCCGAGGTGCCCAAGGCGGACATCGTGGTGACCAACCCGACGCACTTCGCCGTCGCCCTGAAGTACGACGAGAACGCCATGGGCGCGCCGCGCGTGGTGGCCAAGGGCATGGACGAGGTGGCCCTGCGCATCCGCGAGATCGCCAGGGAGCACAAGGTCGCGGTGCTCGAGGCGCCGCCGCTCACCCGTGCCCTCTACAAGAACACGCGCCTGGGCCAGGAGATCCCGGCTGGCCTCTACACGGCGGTGGCGGAGGTGCTGGCCTGGGTGTATCGCCTCAAGCGCTGGAAGAGCGAGGGCGGCGACGCGCCGAACGAGCCCGCCGACCTGCCCATTCCCCCTGAACTCGAGTACTCCGTGAAGGCCGACTGAGCCACCTTTTCATGAATGCCATGACCAACCTGCTGCGCCAGCCGGCGCAGATCTTCCAGAACGGCCAGTTCAAGGGGCTGACCGGGCCGATCCTGATCGTGCTGATCCTCAGCATGATGGTGCTGCCGCTGCCGCCGCTGCTGCTGGACCTGCTGTTCACCTTCAACATCGCGCTGTCGATCATGGTGCTGCTGGTCAGCATGTACACCATGAAGCCGCTGGACTTCGCGGCCTTTCCGTCGGTGCTGCTGTTCTCCACGCTGCTGCGCCTGTCGCTGAACGTGGCCTCGACGCGCGTGGTGCTGATGCACGGCCACTCGGGGCCGGACGCCGCGGGCAAGGTGATCGAGTCCTTCGGCCACTTCCTGGTGGGCGGCAACTTCGCGGTGGGCGTGATGGTGTTCATCATCCTGGTGGTGATCAACTTCATGGTGATCACCAAGGGTGCGGGCCGCATCGCCGAGGTCGGCGCGCGCTTCATGCTCGACGCCATGCCGGGCAAGCAGATGGCCATCGACGCCGACCTGAACGCCGGCCTGATCGACGAGAAGGCGGCCCGCCAGCGCCGCAAGGAAGTCTCGCAGGAATCGGACTTCTACGGCTCCATGGACGGTGCCAGCAAGTTCGTGCGCGGCGACGCGGTGGCGGGCCTGCTGATCATGGTGATCAACATCATCGGCGGCCTGGTGGTGGGCGTGGTGCAGCACGACCTGAGCTTTGCCGATGCGGGAAAGACCTACACGCTGCTGGCCATTGGCGACGGCCTGGTGGCGCAGATCCCGGCGCTGGTCATTTCCACCGCGGCCGGCGTGATCGTCTCGCGCGTGAGCACCGACCAGGACGTGGGCAACCAGCTCACCAGCCAGCTGTTCTCCAACCCGCAGGTGCTGCTGCTCACGGCCGGCATCATCGGCCTGATGGGCCTGATCCCCGGCATGCCCAGCTTCGCCTTCCTGGCGATCGCCGGTGGCCTGTTCTACGCCGCGCACAAGAAGATCCAGCGCGCCCCGCAGGAGGCCGAGCAGAAGGCGCAGGCCGAGCGCACCGCCATCGCGCCGCCGCCGGCCGAACAGGCCGAGGCCAGCTGGGACGACGTGCAGCTGGTCGATCCCCTGGGCATGGAAGTGGGCTACCGCCTGATCCCGCTGGTGGACCAGTCACAGAACGGCGAGCTGCTGGGCCGCATCAAGAGCATCCGCAAGAAGATCGCGCAGGAGCTGGGCTTCCTGGTGCCGGTGGTGCACATCCGCGACAACCTGGAGATCGCGCCCAACACCTACATCATCCGCCTCAAGGGCGTGGAGATCGGGCGCGGCGAGTCCTACCCCGACCGCTGGATGGCCATCAACCCCGGCCAGGTGGGCGGCACGCTGCCCGGCACCGCCACCAAGGACCCGGCCTTCGGCCTGCCCGCCGTGTGGATCGACAGCGCGCAGCGCCAGCAGGCGCAGATCTACGGCTACACCGTGGTCGATGCCTGCACGGTGATGGCCACGCACCTGAACCACCTCATCCAGAGCCACGCCGACGAGCTGCTGGGCCGCCAGGAAGTGCAGCAGCTGCTGGACCAGATCGCCAAGACCGAGCCCAAGCTCACCGAGGACCTGGTGCCCAAGGTGCTCACGCTCAGCACGCTGCACAAGGTGCTGCAGAACCTGCTGGCCGAGGAAGTGCCGATCCGCGACATGCGCACCATCCTCGACGTGATGGCCGAGCACGCGCCCACCGTGAAGGACGCGACCGAGCTCACCTCGCTCACCCGCGTGGCGCTGGGCCGCTCCATCACGCAGCAGCTGTTCCCCGGCGACACGCAGCTGCAGGTCATCGGGCTGGACAGCCAGCTGGAGACCGTGCTGCACCAGGCCATGAGCAACAACAGCGGCATCGAGCCGGGACTGGCGGACAACCTGCTGCGCCAGACCCAGGGCGCGATGCAGCGCCAGGAAGCCATGGGACTGCCACCCGTCCTGCTGGTGCAGCACCCGCTGCGCACGCTGCTGTCGCGCTTCCTGCGCCGCAGCCTGCCGCAGCTCAAGGTGCTGTCGCATGCCGAGATTTCTGACGTTCACACCATCAAGGTCACCGCGATCATTGGAGGAAGAGTTTGACCAAAGCCTTTGACGCGAGCGGCGCCGCTCGCAAGTTTTTCGCCGCCAGCAGCCGCGAGGCCCTGCGGCTGGCCCGTGAAGCCCTCGGTGCCGAAGCCATGGTGCTGAGCAGCCGCGTGCTGCCCGATGGCGTGGAGCTCGTGGCCATGGCCGCGGACCACGTGGATGAGGCGGTGGGGCAGGCGGCGCCTGTCGCCGCGCCGGTGGCAGCGCCCGTCATGGCCGCGCCTGCACCCGCGATGCCTGCGCGCGTCATGCCTGCGCCGATGGCCGCCGCGCCGGTTGCGCGAGCGCCCGGTGCCGCACCCATTCCCGCGCCTGCGCCGATGCCCTCGCCGGTGCCCGCGCCCGCCGCGGCCCCCGCGGTGTCTGCCACGCCTGTGCCCGCGCCCATCGCTGCGCCTGCCGCGCCGCGCGTTCCGCCCGCCGCGGCGCCCACCGGCACGGCACCGGCCCACGCGGCCCAGGCCGTCGACCCCGTGATGAGCGAGCTGAACTCCATGCGCGGCATGCTCGAGGAGCAGATGGCCAGCATGGTCTGGAACGAGCAGCAGCGCCGCGACCCGGTGCGCGGCCGCCTGCTGCGCACGCTGCTGGGCGCGGGTTTCAGCGCCGGCCTGTCGCGCGCCATGCTGGATCGCCTGCCCACCGGCCAGAGCTATGCCAAGGGCATGGAGTACGTGCGCAGCGAGCTGATGCGCGTGATGTCGGTGCGCGAGGACGAGGAAGCCTTGCTCGCCGAAGGTGGCGTGTACGCCCTGATGGGTCCCACCGGCGTGGGCAAGACCACCACCACCGCCAAGCTGGCCGCGCGCTGCGTGATGCGCTTCGGCGCCGACAAGATCGCCCTGGTCACCACCGACAGCTACCGGATCGGCGCCTACGAGCAACTGCGCATCTACGGCCAGATCCTGGACGTGCCGGTGTACGCGGTGAAGGACGCCGCCGACCTGCACCTGGTGCTCAAGGACCTGCGCGAGAAGCACCTGGTGCTGATCGACACCGTGGGCATGAGCCAGCGCGACCGCGCCGTCTCCAACCAGATCGCCATGCTGTGCAGCGGCGACCGGCCGGTCAAGCGCCTGCTGCTGCTCAACGCCACCAGCCACGGCGACACGCTCAACGAGGTGGTGCATGCCTACCGCCACGGCGCGGGCGGCGGCGAGCTGGCCGGCTGCATCTTCACCAAGGTGGACGAGGCCACCCACACCGGCGCGCTGATCGACACGGTGATCCGCCATCGCCTGACGGTGCACTACGTCTCCAGCGGGCAGAAGGTGCCCGAGAACCTGATGCTGCCCGACCGTGCCGCGCTGGTCGACGGCGTGTTCCAGCCGCGCCGCCATGCCGCGCTCTTCACCGCCGGCGACAACGACGGGCAGGACAAGAGTGCCGAGGCCGAGATCGCCCAGGCCCAGGCCGAGACCGACCGCCTGCGCGCGCAGTACCAGCAGCTCATCCGCGCCATGGCGCACGACGCCGAGGCGGTGGCCGATGCGGCCGCGGCCCTGGGCGGCGCGGGCGTGGGCTACGAGGCCGCGCGCAAGCTGTGGCGCCAGGCCGGCGACGCCGGCGCCGAGCAGCGCAGCGTGATGGAAACGCTGATGTCGCTGGCGCGCGAGGAAGTCGCCGCGGGCTGCGGCCGCCATGTGCTGGCCCTGAGCGGACAGCTGGGCCTGCGGGCCAGCGAGAGCGGCGACCGCTACGTGTGCCAGGCCAGCCTGCTGCTGTCCGACCGCGACGGCCATCCCCTGGCGGCGCCGCGGCAGTGGCTGTCGACCGCCTCGGCGCGCAAGCCGGGCCTGCGCCAGCTGCAGTGGCTGCAGGCGCAGGACTTCGGCGGCAAGGCAATGGTTCACCTGCTGCCGCGCCTTCCCGCGGCCGAGCAGATGGCGCAGCTGGCGGGCGTGCACTGGGTGTCGCGCGCGCTGGGCTCCACCTCGGTCATCGACCTGCGCACCGGCTATTCCGCCGTGCTGTCGCGCCTGCCGCTGGACTTCGGCCCGGCCGAGCGCGTGCTGCACAAGGGCAAGCCCGCGCTGCAGGCCCTGGCGCATGTGCAGGTGCGCCTGCGCGCCAGCGCCGACGACTCGGCGCCGCTGCGCTGCGTGGTCACGCGCCTCACGGATCCGCGCACCGGCAAGCTGCTGGCGCAGGGCTACGGCCTGAGCAACCTCGGCGCCGAGGTCGAGGCGAGCCAGCTCGCCCGTTGGCTGGGCTGGGGCGCCGAGGCGGAGTCCTGCCTGCGCCTGGTGCGCCATGGCCTTGCCCTGTGCGGCGGCATGGGCGAGCCGGGCGATGCGCACATGTTCAAGCGCCTGCTCATCGCGGCGCAGGTCGCCACCACGGTGTGGCGCGTCCAGGTGTCGACCCAGGCGTGGGCCGAGCGCACCCGTTCGCTGCTGGTGCAGCTCACCGGCAAGGCCGCGCGGCCGGGCCGGGCGCCGTCGGCCAGCACGCTCTTCGCGGGCATGGACAAGTTCTTCTCGCTGCTGGAGGCGCTGGGCCCCGAGGCCGTGCAGCAGCAGCAGGCCGCACCGGCGCCCGCGCCGGTGGCGTTGGCGCAGGACGCAGGAACGCGCGCGTCGGCATGAGCAAGATCGTTTCCGACCAGGCCGACGGCCTGCGCCGACTGCTGGCGCGCGCGCCGGTCCGCGTGATGGCCTTCGCGGGCCTGCTGCGCGGCATGGGGGTCACCTCGGTCGCCATGAACCTGGCGGCGGCGCTGGCGCAGCAGGGGCGGCAGGTGCTGCTGCTCGACGAGCACCACCCCGCGGCCGAATCGGTCTGCAGCGTGTGGAACTGCGAGCCCGCCGGCAGCGTGGCCGACGTGATGGCGGGGCGCATGGATTGCGAGGAGGCCGCCGCGCGGGCCGACTGCGGCGTGGGCGTGCTGTCGGCGTTGCAGCCGGTGCATGCCTTCGACCCGCTGCGCCTGCAGCCGCACCAGGTGGTGCTGATCGATGCGCGGCTGGATCCGGCCGGCAATCTGTCGCCGCTCGCGCGCATGGCCGGCGAGCTGGTGCTGGTGCTGCGCACCGACCCCACCGCCATCACCGCCACGTATGCGGGCATCAAGCGGCTGCACTACGCGCATGCGTTGAAGCAGCTGCGCTTCGTGCTCAACGGCATCGCCGACGAGGCGGACGCGCAGCGCATCGCCAGCAACATGGCGCAGACCGGCAGCCGCTACCTGGGCGTGTCGCTGGAATCGGGCGGCTGGGTGCACGCGGATGCACGGCTTCCGGGCGCGCGGCGCCAGCAGCAGACCGTGGTGGAGGCCTTTCCGGCCAGCCCCGCGGCCGAGGACCTGCGGCGCATCGCGAACGACATGGGGCAATGGCCCTGGCGTCCCGCCGCGGCAACACCGCAACCGCAACCGCAGCAGCCATCGATGCACGCGATGTCGCCCAGGCAGGCGACCGTTCGCAGTGCCGCGCTCGCCTGAGCCAGTCAACGACAAGGAACAAGGAGCTCCGTGTACACCGCACAGGGAACCATCGAGAAATCACATCTGCTGGCGCAGCACCAGCCGCTGGTGCGGCGCATCGCCTTGCAGATGATGTCCAAGCTGCCCGCCAACGTCGAGCTCGACGACCTGATCCAGGTCGGCATGATGGGCCTGCTGGACGCATCGAGCCGCTACGAGGACAACCGTGGCGCTCAGTTCGAGACCTTCGCCAGCCAGCGCATCCGCGGCGCCATGCTCGACGAGCTGCGCGCCAGCGACTGGGGCTCGCGCAACCTGCGCCAGCAGGCGCGCAAGGTGGAGCAGGCGATCCGCGCGCTGGAGCACCGGCTGGGCCGCTCGCCCAGCGAAGGGGAGATCGCCAAGGAGCTGAAGCTCGGCCTGCAGGAATACCAGCAGCTGCTGCAGGAGATCCAGGGCGCGCAGCTGCTCTACGTGGAAGACTTCGCACCGCCCGACGGGGGCGACAACCCGGTGCTGGAGCTGCGCGCGCAGGACGCGCGCGGCGACGACCCGATGCACATCCTGATGGAGAGCGGCTTCCGGGCGGAGCTGGTGGAAGCCATCCGCAACCTGCCCGAGCGCGACCAGCTGCTGCTGAACCTCTACTACGAAGAGGAGCTGAACCTGCGCGAGATCGGTGCCATCCTGGAAGTGAGCCAGTCGCGCGTGTGCCAGCTGCACAGCCAGGCCATCAGCCGCCTACGCGCCAGCCTGAAGGAGCTGCTGTAGCCACAGCAGCCCGCGTGCGAGCCACAGCAGCGCGAACACGCAGGCGAACACCACGCCCAGCTCGGTGACGCTGATCGACTCGGAGCGGCGCTGCCAGAAGTTGCGTGCGATGCGCGAAGAGGCTGGCGCTGATCACCAGGAAGAGGTGAAGTGCGTCCACATGCGGCCCAGGTGGGCGCTGAGGTAGTCGATCTTCAGCTAGTAGTCGGCGTTGAGCAGGAGGTTGGTGGCGGTGCTCATGGGGTTCTCCTTTCGAGGACGGCAATGTGAAAAAACTGCGCATCCGTGGTGAATATGGACGAATAACCCTCGTTGACTTTTGATTGACAACCATGCGTCGCGACTCTTTTCAAAATCCCCAGCCACAAGAAGTTCAGGGATGGATAAGAGATGTCGTGGAAGCAGGTGCGCGCCGGTGCGGTGCGCGCGTGCTGCAGCCAGGTGCTGCAGCGCATGGTGCCCGTGGCACTGGTGGTCGGCACCGGGGCCGGAAATGTCTGGGGGCAGTCCAACGCGTCGGCGCCGCGCCCCTTCGTGGAAGAGCAGCGGCAACTGGAGCGGGAGCGGGCGCTCCGTCAACAGCAGGAGCCCGAGGTCGACGAGCGGCTGCAGGGCCGGCCATCGTCGCCGGCGGCGCCCTGGCGGGGATGGGCTTCCAGCCATTTCCCAACCAGCCCAACGTTGGCTCGGGCGCGCAGCAGTTCGGGCAGCAGTTGATCAACAACCTGCAGATCCAAGGCACCAGCACGCTGATCAACACGGCAATCAAGGGCGGCAGCTTCGAAGAGGGGCTCAAGGATGTGCTGCTGGCCGCGCTGGTGAACTCCATTGCAGCCACAACGGCCAAGGGGATTGGGGATCTGTCGAACGGACCGGATGCGGCCCTCAACGACTTCACCAACAAGGTCGCGCATGCCATTGCGGGCTGCGCCTTGGGGGCAGCTCACGCGGGCGACTTGAGCGGGTGCGGCGGCGGGGCTATCGGTGCCGCCGTGGGGGATTTGACGGCCCAGCTAATGGACCTTAGTCCGGACATGACTGCCTTGTACAGTGATCAGGACAAGATATATCTGGCCGGGCTAGTAAGTGGATTGGTGGCAGCTCTGTCAGGTGGAGATCAGAAGCAGATCGACACGGCCAATTGGGCAGGCGCGAACTCGGCAGGTAGCAACGAATTGCTCCATTCTGGCGCTCGGGTTGCGGCATTGACTCGTAGCGGGTACACATTGGAAGACATCCCGCTTCCTGGACTCGGCGACAGCTACGCAGATCCTCGAATGGCAAGCGCACTAAAAAAATGGATTGAGTTATCTTCAGCAGAGGGTGTGAACATAAAATTCAACAGTGCGTTCAGGCTATCGGGCCACGTGGTCAACGGCGCCGTTTACACGCCTGCAGGAGATAGTAGCCTTCACAACGCAGGGCTCGCAGTGGACATTCGCTATGACAAGTTAGTTGATATTCCTGGTGGATTGACCGCTGACCAGCAGAGGCAAATCCTGAGGCGCACTGCGTCACTGTCAGGGCTGGCATGGGGAGGAAACTTCTCCAAACCAGACAACGTGCATTTCTTTATTGATCCATATGGAAAGCCCGGCCCCGGTAGATCAAGCTTGATCCAGACGCAGCAAGATGCTCATGGCTTCCTCACCGGAAGATAGGATTGTGAAGAAGCTATTCATCTTGAGCGTGGCTCTATGCTCATTCATTGCGCCTGCCCACGCCGTCGATTGGGGAAATGCGGCTTACGCGAACATCCAGTCGATTGAGACAGAGGGAGACCTAATAGGTTGGCGAATTCAAGTGATTCATACAAATGCCGGTGGCTTTATGCTCTTGCAGTCGTTCGAGGGGGTTCCCTTGGCGCCATGTCTAGTCAAGGCGGAAATCAACCATCGGCATTTTCGCGCGAAGTACTCGACCGATTGTTCGTACGAAGGTGAAATCGAAGGGGAAATTCGACAAGCGAGCCTTACCGTCCGCTTCTTAGCACTTGAAAGGAACAGGTCCGTGGTACTGCGGCGAGTCAACCGATGATCTTGTATGCGTCTCGTAAATTTGGCCCAGCGCGCCTCTCTGAGCACTCAAACCGGCAGAAATCGAAGTCTCATAGGGTCGGTCTTCTAAGCTCGACCAACGAAGACGGCGAGAACAGGACCATGAGTCATTGCTCATGGCTCAGCGCGTCAGCGGAGAATGGGCGCGCCGCCTCTTTAGCTAGGGTCTTCGCGGCATGAATGACGTGCCCTGTGCCCGTCCGTGCAGATGCAGCGCGGCGGAGGTTGCAGGTGTTTCCGCTAGCAGTGTCCCCTTGCGAAAAACTCTCAGGCGCGTCGCACGCAACCGAATCGCTTCAACAGTATCTCGCGCCTGCAGCAGCACGAAGCTCGCATTGCAGCCCGCTTCCAGCCCATAGCCCTCAATGCCGAAGATCCGCGCCGCATTCCCCGTCACCGCATCAAAACACTGTCCAATCCCCGCTTGACTAGTCATCTGCGCCACATGCAGCCCCATGTGCGCCACCTCCAGCATGTCCCCCGAGCCCATGCCGTACCACGGGTCCATCACGCAGTCATGCCCGAAGCCGACATTCACGCCGGCAGCCATCAGCTCCGGCACGCGCGTCATGCCTCGCCGCTTCGGATACGTATCGTGCCGGCCCTGCAGCGTGATGTTGATGAGCGGATTCGCAATCACGCTCACCTGCGCCTCGGCAATGAGCGGCAGCAGCTTGCTGACGTAGTAGTTGTCCATGCTGTGCATGGAGGTGCAGTGCGAGCCGGTCACGCGGCCCTGCAGGCCCAGGCGCTGGGTCTCGAAGGCCAGGGTCTCGATGTGGCGCGAGAGCGGGTCGTCCGATTCGTCGCAATGCATGTCCACCGGCAGGCCGCGCTCGGCCGCGATCTCGCACAGCAGCTTCACGCTGGCGGCGCCATCGGCCATGGTGCGCTCGAAGTGCGGAATGCCGCCCACCACATCGACGCCCTTGTCCAGCGCGCGCTTCAGGTTCTCCACGCCGCCGGGCGTGCGCAGCACGCCATCCTGCGGAAACGCGACCAGTTGCAGGTCCAGATAGGGCGCGACGCGGCGCTTCACTTCCAGTAGCGCATCGACGGCCAGCAGGCTCGGATCGCTGGTGTCCACGTGCGTTCGGATGGCCAGCAGCCCCTTGGCCACCGCCCAGTCGCAGTAGGCGAGGGCGCGCTCGATCAGCGCCTCGGCGGTCAGCAGCGGCTTGAGCTCGCCCCACAGCGCGATGCCTTCCAGCAGCGTGCCGCTCTGGTTGACGCGCGGCAGCCCGTAGCTCAGCGTGGCGTCCATGTGGAAGTGCGGGTCGACGAAGTGCGGGCTCAGCAGCAGGCCCTGGGCGTCTAGCTTCTCGCGGGCTGGGGCGTCGAGACCCTCTGTGACTTCGGCGATGCGGCCGCCCTGCACCGCGATGGACATGTTCGTGCGTCCGTCGGGCAGGCTGGCGTTGTGTACGAGCAGATCGAGCATCTCAGCGCTCTCCCTTTCTGTAGGGCTTCATGAGGGCCTGCGGATAGCTGGCCTTGCGCGCCACCAGCACCAGCGCCAGGATCGACAGCAGGTAGGGCAGCATCAGGTAGAGCTGGTAGGGCAGCAGGGCGTCGCCCGATTGTTGCAGGCGCAGCTGCAGCGCGTCGAAGAAGGCGAAGAGCAACGCGCCCAGCAGGGCCTTGCCCGGCCGCCACGAGGCGAACACCACCAGCGCCACGCAGATCCAGCCGCGGCCGTTGACCATGCTGAAGAAGAAGGCGTTGAAGGCCGACAGCGTGAGGAAGGCGCCCGCCACCCCCATCAGCGCCGAACCTGCCACGATGGCGCCGGTGCGCATGCCCGCCACCGATACGCCCTGGCCTTCGGCGGCCTGGGGGTTCTCGCCCACCATGCGCAAGGCCAGGCCCAGCGGCGTTCGGTACAGCACATAGGCCAGCACCGGCACCAGCAGCAGCGCGAACAGCGTCAGCTCGGTCTGCGCCGAGAGAATGGGAACGGGCAGCCACTCCATTGGCGCAAAGGGCGTGATGGTCGGCGGCGTGTTCACCTTCGGAAAGCTCACCCGGTAGCCGTAGTAGCTCAGCGCCGTGGCCAGCAGCGTGATGCCCAGCCCCGACACATGCTGCGACAGCGCCAGGGCCACGGTCAGCAGTGCATGCAGCAGGCCGAACATCGCCCCGACCAGCGCCGCCACCGCGACACCGGCCCACAGCGGTGCACCCGCGTACACCGTCAGCCAGCCCGCGAAGGCGCCCGCCACCATGATCCCCTCGATGCCCAGGTTGAGCACCCCGGCACGCTCGCACAGCAGCACGCCCAGCGTGCCCAGGATCAGCGGCGTGGCAATGCGCAGCACCGCGACCCAGAAGGCGGCGTTGCCGAGGATGTCGGTGATCTCGCTCATGCCGCCATCACTTCCACCGCAGCCGGAACTGCGTGAAGAGAGCCGCGACCAGCACCGAGATCAGCGAGGCCGCCACGATCACGTCCGCGATGTAGGTCGGCACGCCCACCGCGCGGCTCATGGTGTCGGCCCCCACCAGCACGCCCGCCACGAAGATGCTCGCAGCCAGCACGCCCAGCGGATGCAGCCCCGCCAGCATGGCGATCACGATGCCGCTGTAGCCGTAGCCCGGCGACATGTCGAGCGTGACGTAGCTGGTGCGTCCGGCCACCTCGATGGCGCCGGCCAGCCCCGCCAGGGCGCCCGAGATCAGCGCCACCAGCACAACCGTGCGCGTGACCGGCACGCCGGCAAAAGCGGCGGCGCGCGCGTTCGCGCCCAGCGCCCGGATGTCGAAGCCCAGCACCGTGTGCTTGAACATCAGCCACACCAGCACGGCCAGCGCCACGCCCCAGAGCAGCCCCGTGTGCACGCGCGTCTGCGCGACCAGCCGGCCCAGCTCCAGCCCGTCCTGCAGCGAGACGCTTTGCGGCCAGCCCATGGCGGTCGGGTCCTTCATCGCGCCGTCGAGCAGCGCCGACACGCCCAGCAGCACGATGAAATTGATGAGCAGGGTGGTGACGACCTCGTCCACGCCCAGGCGGGCCTTCATCAGCGCAGGGCCGAGCAGGAGGAGGGCGCCGGCGAGCGCAGCCGCCAGCATCATCAGCGGAAAGAGCAGCCACAGCGGCAGCTCGAAGCCGGTGCCGCCATGCAGCCCGCCCACCGCCACTGCCGCCAGCGCGCCGGCGTAGAGCTGCCCCTCGGCACCGATGTTGAAGAGGCGCGCCTTGAAGGCCACCGTGGCCGAGAGCCCGGTGAGGATCAACGGGATGGCGCGCGTGAGCGTCTC
>Ga0209676_1002686_pt1 | contig 12033 bp, 13 predicted proteins | sample AraplaCvi_mLB_r2_FD_184282 | JGI IMG/M metagenome (GOLD analysis project Ga0209676, IMG submission 184282) | Arabidopsis root microbial communities from North Carolina, USA - plate scrape MF_Cvi_mLB_r2 (SPAdes) (version 2) | ecosystem: Host-associated > Plants > Roots > Endosphere | place: USA...
GCTCCCTCGTCACCGTCCTGACCAAGAAGATGGCCGAGGACCTGACGGAGTACATGCACGAGCAGGGCGTCCGCGTCCGCTACATGCACTCCGACGTCGACACCCTTGAGCGCATCGAGATCCTGCGCGACCTGCGTCTGGGCTCCTTCGATGTCCTGATCGGCATCAACCTGCTGCGCGAGGGCCTGGACATCCCCGAGTGCGGCCTGGTCGCCATCCTCGACGCCGACAAGGAGGGCTTCCTGCGCTCCGAGACCTCGCTGATCCAGACCATCGGCCGCGCCGCCCGGAACGTGGACGGCCGCGTCATCCTCTACGCCGACCGCATGACCGGCTCGATGGAGCGCGCCATCGCCGAGACCAACCGCCGGCGCGAGAAGCAGGAGGCCTACAACGCCGAGCACGGCATCACGCCGGAATCGGTCAAGCGCGACATCAAGGAAATCCTCGCCAGCCCTTACGAGTCCCGCGAGATGGACCGCCTGACCGCCCCGGGCGTGAAGGACGAGTCCAAACCCTTCGTCGGCACGAACTTCCAGGCCGCCCTCAAGGACCTGGAGGGCCGCATGCGCAACGCCGCCGCCAACCTGGAATTCGAGGAAGCCGCCCGCCTGCGCGACGAGATCAAGAAGATGAAGCTCCTCGACCTGGAGTTCGCCAACGACGTCATGACGGCGGCGGGCGAAGAGGTCGACAAGTCCGCCCCGAAACGCTGGCGGGCCGAGGCGGCGGCGGAGAAGGCGGAGGCGTTCAGGAAGTCGAGGCTATAGGAGCAGTTCCAGCCTCATTCTCCTGACTTGAAGATGCGGGAATCTGCTCGCGATCAGAGATCAACCCGGTTACCTTCACTACGAACGAAACAACTGGAAATCTCGATGGCTGAGTCGTTTGTCCCGCTCGAAGATGTGTTCAAAACGACAGGTATCCCGACCTACACTTTCGTTGAGCCATTCGAATATGGGCGCCTTCAAGTCGCTCTCCGCACTGCGGGTAAACCGTTGGTGGTCGAGGGGCCTTCGGGTATCGGTAAAACGACTGCGGTCACGCGAGCATTGTCGGAGATGGGCGTGTCCAACGTCCAAATACTACGATCACGCATACCGGCTGACGCGGAAGTTGTTTCTGCTTTACCTTCGATCCTGAAGGACGGCGTTGTCCTGATCGATGATTTTCACGTTCTGAGTTCCGATACGAAGAAAATAGTAGCGGATTTCATAAAAGTTCTTATCGATGAAGATCGCCCGAATACAAAAGTAATCATCTTGGGGATCAACGAAGCTGGCCGTTCTTTGATCAAGCTGGCTCCGGATTTAACGGGTCGCGTTGACCGTTTAAAACTGGAAAACAACAAGTCAGAAAAGCTTGAAGAGCTTCTCTCGTTGGGAGAGCGTGCTCTGAACGTTCGGTTTCCTAATAAGAAAGCTCTCGCTGAAGAGGCGATAGGGAGCTTTCAGCTTTGCCAGATGATTGGATTTCAGGCCTGCATGGCGGCGAACGTCACCCAGAGGGCGGCGAACTTCACGAATGTAGATACCCCCGTCGTTTCTATTCGAGGTCAGATATTGGAAGAAATCAGCCCTCGATGGGCAGACGCCGCGTACACGTTTGCTAGAGGGCAGAAATTTCGACCAAGCGGCCGCGCTCCCTATCTCAGACTGCTATACTGGCTGTCGAAGAGTGGTGAATGGTCCTTGGACGTCAGAAAGGCGATTAATGCTAACCCCGAGCACAAGTTTAGTGTTGGGCAGATAATCGAGAAAAATTACCTACGGGACTTCTTGGAGGAAAAATCTTCGGAACTGGACATGTTTGTTCACTACGATGATTTTGCGGATATGATATCCGTAGAAGATCCAAAGGCATATTATTATCTAAGACATATATCTTGGCCGAAATTCGTTCGGCAATGCGGGTTTGCTCGTCTCGACTTCAAATCGAAGTACGATTTCGCTCTTTCGTTCGCTGGGGCTGATCGTGATTTGGCGGAGTCTTTGGCCGAAGCCCTTAAGGATCGGCAATTGCAGGTGTTTTACGATTTCGATGAGTCATCTGATATCGCAGGATCGGACATCGAGCGCTACCTTGCTCCCATTTACGCATCAGAGAGTGAATTTGTGTTGGCTGTTATCGGCCCGGACTATCCTCGGCGAATCTGGACGAAGTTTGAAAGTGATCAGTTTCGGGCGCGGTTCGGTGAGGACCGAGTCATTCCTATATTTGTGTCAGGATTCCAGCCCACATTCTTCGATGAGTTTTTCAAAGTCGGCGGCTTCTCATTACTGCGAGACGCTGAGCTCGAGCCGCAGGTTCGGTTTATCGTCGAGGCGCTAAGTAGAAAACTGGATTCGCTGAACCGGCAGTCTGATCTGGCTGCTGACGATGAGGAAGAAGACTGAGGGCATCGCCGTCTCCCAGAAGGCGCCGTTTTGCACCGCTTTGTGAAGCGCCGGCATAACGAATAAAATGCCAGATGCGGTGTTGCCAATCCGTTCTGCCTCCATATGTAGAGGCGTACGACCGTAATTGACGCGTGAGTATGGTCAGGTCGCCCTGTTTGGAACGGAGCGAACCAATGGCTTGTAACGGCTTCAATCATCCACCCGATTGCCGATGCCTCTTCAGGGGCGGGCATAGCGGCAGCGCGCCGCCGCGACCAGTGAGTGCCGCTCCACTTTTGGGAGCTTTGGCACTGCCGGTTTCGGCGCAGCCCTTCAAGCTTCAACCGAGGGCCTGTCCGAAGTGCGGGCAGCCCACCTATTTTGTGAGAGCGGAAAACGGAGGCAGATATCGAGCGGCCGCCGATGGCTCTATGCTGCGGCACAACTGCCCCAAAGAGACGCCGCACCGGCCCCTCCGTCACAAACGAGCTTCCTCCACAAATGGGTGGTTTTCAGCCACCATCAAGGAAGTAAAAATGCGAGGGCCCGGGACTGGTCAGGCCTTATTGGTTAGATCGCTGGTCGGTCGGCCATTTCGCGTGCGGTTACAGGACGGACTCCGGGTCGATCCGCTTATTCCAGCGCTTTGCAAGTGGTCAGAAACTGACCAACAAGTTCTGGAAATCGCCTATCAAGATAGTCTCACGGGCGGACTGACTGAGACGCGGATTTCTGGCGTGCGCCTGCGTGGACCGGCTTAAACCAACTCCACCTTCAGCCCCCGCCCCACCACCTTCGCTGCGCGGCTGAGCGTTTCCAGAGTCACATTGGCCGCGTCCGGGTCCAGCACCCGGTTCAGCTGGGCGCGGCTGGTGTCCATCTCGGCGGCCATGGCGGAGAGGGTCAGGTTGCGGTCCTTCATCGCCTGGCGGAGCTGGAGCGCGATGACGCTCTTGATGGCGCGCAGGGTGACCTCTTCCCGGATGCCTTCCTCGTCGAGGAAGTCGTCGAGGGTGGCGAGGTCCGAGGGATCGCGGAATTTCTGTTCGGTCATGGGCGGCCTCTCTAGAGGCTGCGTTCCTTCATGCGGCGGATCGCGATGTCGATCTCGGCCCTGGGCGTCTTCTGGGACTTCTTGATGAAGCCGTGAACCACGACCAGAGCTTTGTGCGCCCGGTCATGGAAGAAGATCATCCGCGCCTCGCGGCGGTCGCTCAGGGTGGACCGGACTTCCCAAAGGCCATCTCCGAGAGAACGGCAGAGCGGAAGTCCCATCGGAAACCCTAGCTGGATCCGCTTGAGGTCGAAGCCGAGGATCGCGCGATCCGACTTATCGAAGTCGCGCAGCCACTCCTGAATGACGGGTCGGCCGGTAGGGGTGCGATAGAAGAGAACGGTGTGCATGTGCACCCCTCCCAAAGAAGCTAAGTTTCATTTGGACCCTCCTTGGTCAGGCAACGTCTGCACTGTACCATAAATAGTCCGGTTCGCAAGTCGAACTATTGCCGCACCTCGGCGGACCTCCAACGCACCTGTTCTGTGCGGTGCGGTCCCCACAAGAGACACCCGTCCTTTCGTCATCCTCCGGCAAGCCGCGCAGCGGCGCAGACCGGGGGACCCAGCGGCGCCGCGACGGCGGCGAAAGACCGCTGTATCGGGCGAGGGCGCTCCCGACGGGGTCGCGCTCTCGCGCGCCGCTGGGTCCCCCGGTCTCGGCTTCGCCTCGCCGGAGGATGACGAAGGGGGAGGGGCGCGAACATGTTGCCACCCTGCTGTCAGCACCCCTCTGCTACCCCTTACGTCCTCACCACCGACGGAAGCCCCCCCATGACCGATTTCAACTTCCAGACCGGCGACTGGCGCGTTCGGCATCGCAAGCTCCGGGGCCGGCTGGTTGGCTCCACCGACTGGGTCGAGTTCGGGGGGACCTGCCGGGCTGTCGGGCTGATGGCCGGGGAGGCCAATGTCGAGGATCAGGTGCTGGAGGATCCCGAGGGCGCCTATCGCGCGGCGGCGTTCCGGCGGCGCGATCCGGAGACCGGGGTCTGGTCGATCTGGTGGCATGACGGGCGCTCCGGCCAGGTCGATCCGCCCGTGCAGGGGCGGTTCGAGGACGGGGTGGGGCGGTTCTTCGCCGAGGATGTGCTGGACGGCCGGCCCATTCGGGTGCGGTTCGTCTGGTCCGACATCACCGCGACGAGCGCGCGGTGGGAGCAGGCCTTCTCGGCCGACGACGGCGCGACCTGGGAGGTCAACTGGGTGATGGAGTTTGAGCGGGTGGGGGCGGGCTGAGGCTCGTGCGCACGACGGCTGCGCCGTCGGCGGGCAGGCTGGAGCCCGGCTCGTGATTGGTGGTTCGTGATGGGTGGTTGGATGCGTCACCGGTCCGAGATCACTTTGGCGCCGGCCGTTCCACCGCCACCCACGAACCACCAACCACGTTCCGGGCGCCGGCCCCCAGGGCCTACGTCCGATTTTGACGTACCGGCGGTTTATCATGCGCGCATGGACTGGACCGAACAGAAAATCCGCTCCGAAGACAGCTGGGGCGAGATCCGGCGGTGCTGGGAAGCCGGGGAGACCGGGGCGTCGCTGGCGCGGCGGTATCAGGTGGGGCTGGCCAACCTGTGGCGGCGGCGGGCGTCCGAGAATTGGCGGCGGCCGGTGCGGCCCGATCCGGCGCCGGAGCCGGTCGAGGGCTGGGACCGGTGGGGTGAGCGGAAACGGGACGAGTTCGAGCTGGCGCTGGCGGACGCGCGGGGCGTGGCCCTGGCGCTGATCGCGGGGATGCAGGCCGAGGAACCGCCGGAGACCGTGCCGCTGTGGCATGTGGGCTTCGTGCTGGCGTGGCGGGCCGAGCATCTGGGGCCGGAGGCGGCGGCGAAGGATCGGGCCTGGCTGATCGGGAAGGCGCCGTGGGCGGCGAGGTTCTGGGACGACGTCGGGCGGCTGTGGGACGGCGAACATCTGGACTGGGTGACGGCGAGGGAGAACCGCGACGCCTGGCGCGAGACGCTGGGGCTGCCCGAGGGAGCGGCGAAGCATTTGCCGTGAGGGTGTGTGCTGCCTTCTCCCCTCCGGGGGAGAAGGTGGGCGGCGGAGCCGCTCGGATGAGGGGGATGTATCCGCGCGCTCATCGTCTGACAGCCAGCCCGGGGCCGGCTTACCCCTCATCCGTCACGCTTCGCGCGACACCTTCTCCCCCAAGGGGAGAAGGGCAAAGAAAAGGCGCGGCAGCTTTCGCTACCGCGCCCATTCGTTTCGACGTGGGTGTCGATCCTTAGAGGATCTTCAGGTCCACGGCCGAGGTCTTGCCGCGCTGGGATTCCAGCTCGTATTCGACCTTGGCGTTCTCATCGAGGCCCGCGAGGCCAGCCTTTTGAACGGCCGTGACGTGAACGAACACGTCCTGACCGCCGCCATCGGGCTGGATGAAGCCATAACCCTTGGTCGGGTTGAACCACTTGACCGTGCCGGTCGCCATTGTGCGTCTCCGTAAACGCGCTTTTCCAGGCAGATACCCCGACGGGGATATCTGTCAGCCCATCTGGACAAGCTCGTTCAGGCGAAAGAGCGCTGCACGGGGATGGAGACCGCGCGAAATCCGGACTGCGGGCGAAGTTCTCTCCCGCAAAGCCGAATGGGTCAACAGCAAAGAGATTCGTTCGCAAGGCGAACATTATGAGGAAGGTTTAACCACACAGGCCGCGAGGGGCGCCGTCCAGGTGCAGGTGGTCCTTGTGGGCGTCGTTATAGTCCGGGGTCAGAACGGTGGAGAAGACCCGGCAACCCCCGTCCCGCAAGCGTTTCAGGAAGCGGCGGCCGGGCTCGCCGGCGGGGCCCTCGCCGGTCCAGTCGTTGGCGATGGAGACCCGGCGGCCGTCCTCCAGGGTGACGCCTGCGACATCAAGGGCATTGGCGCGGGCGTGCTCGCTGGGCCGGTCCTGGGGCTTGTCGGAGTTGTAGATGCGGCGGCAGGCGTAGGAGCCGTAGTTGTCGACCCGGGCGACGCGCGATCCCAGGATCTCCTCGGCGGCGGGCTGGAGCACCTGGCGGTCCCAGATGACGTAGCGGACCGCCAGCGGGCACTGCATGACCAGGCCGCCGGGGGCCAGGGGGGTGACGGTCCCGCCGGTGATCCTGACGGCGCCCCGGACGACGCAGAAGCCGCCGTCGTCGCGGTCCTCGGCCCGCTCGACGGTGACGCCCGCCTCGCGCAGCACCTGGATACAGGCGTCGGTGACGGCGGTGATCTCCTCCGGGGCGGCGGTGCGGGTCAGCTCGAAGTCGTCGACCTTGGCCGCGGTGGCCTGGCCGATGGGGTGGCTGAGGTCCAGGGGCTTCCACGGCAGGTCCTGGGCCGGGGCGAAGGCGTTCAGCAGGGCGAAGGCCGCGCAGACGCCCAGCGCGGCCTCCCACAGCAGGTTCCAGAAATCGGCGAAATCGCGCTTCATGCCCCGACAGGGTTAACCGGCCCGGCGGTGGAGGCAAAGGGGGCGCGCGACATTGCTCCGGACGGCAGGGGGGCGCACGATGGGGCCATGGGAAAGCACAAGGACGACTACGACGACGCTCTGGAGGCGCTCCAGATCGCCATCGTCGAGACCCAGGCCTGGACGATCGACCAGGGCCGGCGGACGCTGATCGTGTTCGAGGGCCGGGACTCGGCGGGCAAGGACGGCGCGATCAAGCGGCTGACCGAATATATGTCGCCGCGGCAGACGCGGGTGGTGGCTCTGCCCAAGCCGACCGAGCGCGAGACCACCCAGTGGTATTTCCAGCGCTACGTCGCCCACCTGCCGGCGGCGGGGGAGACGGTGATCCTGAACCGCTCCTGGTACAATCGGGGCGGGGTGGAGCCGGTGATGGGCTTCTGCACCCCCGCGCAGCATGAGCAGTTCCTGAAGGACGCGCCGCGCTTCGAGCAGATGCTGGCCGACGACGGGGTGGTGATCATCAAGCTGTGGCTGGACATCTCGAAGGGCGAGCAGGCCGAGCGGCTGGCGGAGCGGGTCGAGGATCCGCTGAAGCGGTTCAAGGTCTCGTCGCTGGACGCCGAGGCCCAGGCCCGCTGGGACGCCTACAGCGCCGCCCGCGACCGCATGCTGGACGAGACCGACCACAAGCGCGCGCCGTGGACGGTGATCGCCACCGACGACAAGAAGACCGCCCGGCTGAACATCATCCGCCACATCCTGCGCACGCTCGGCGGGCCGGGGAGCAAGGTCGAGGCGCCGGACAAGGACGTGGTCTTCTCGCCGTCCAGGAGCACCGACCGGCTGTTCCGCTAAAAGCCCAACTCGGCGCGCAGGGTCGCGGGCGACAGGCCCTGGGACCGCAGGTGGGCCAGGGTGACGGCGCCGTCGCGCTTGGCGTAGCGGCGGCCGTCCTCGCCGGTGATCAGGCGGTGGTGGCGATAGACGGGCGTGGGCCAGCCCATCAGCGCCTGCAGCAGGACCTGGATGTGGGTCGCCTCGAACAGGTCCTGGCCCCGGATGACGTGGGTCACGGCCTGCAGGGCGTCATCGTGGGTGACGGCGACATGGTAGGCGGTCCCGGCGTCCTTGCGGGCCACGACGACATCGCCGGCGGTCTCGGGCCGGGCGCGGATCAGGCCGCGCTCGCCGTCGCCCTCCTCGACAAAGGCCAGGGCGTCCCAGGCGCGGCCGCCCAGGGTCTCGCGGGCGCGATCCAGCGACAGCCGCCAGGCGAAGGCGCGGCCCTCGGCCAGCAGGGCGGCTTCCTCGTCGGCGGGATGGGGACCGGGCCGGACGGCCTCGGCCGCGCCGTGCGGGGCGTCGCCGATGGCGTCCAGGATCTCCTTGCGGGTGCGGAAGCAGCGGTACAGCAGGCCGCGCCGGTCCAGGGTGTCGATGACGGTGGCGTAGTCGGCCAAGTGTTCGGACTGCCGGCGCACCGGCCCGTCCCAGTCCAGGCCCAGCCAGGTCAGGTCCTCAAGGATGCCGGCGTCGAACTCGGGCTTGCAGCGGGTGGGGTCGATGTCCTCGATCCGCAGCAGGAACCGCCCCTCCGCCGCCCGCGCCGTCCGCCAGGCGGTCAGGGCCGAAAAGGCATGGCCCTTGTGCAGCCGCCCGGTGGGCGACGGCGCGAACCGGGTGGTCAGGCTCACCCGGCCTGCTCGCGGGTCAGGGCCCCGGCGGCCAGCGCGGCGTCGACGGCGTCGCGGACCTCCGTCTCGGGCATTTCGTCGAACGAGGCGATCAGGTCTTCCAGCGCGAAGCGACGCTCGATCCCGGCCCAGTCATAGACCCGCTTGCGCAGGGCGGTGGTCGGCGGGAAGGCCATGCCCGTGGTCCGCATCAGGGTCACGGGCTTGCGCAGGGGCAGGGTGAAGGTCGTCGGCGGCACGGTCGTGCGGTTCTGGGCCATGGCGATCTCGTCGATCAGCGCCGGCGTTTCGGCGAGGCGCGACAGGACCTGCATGACCTCCGCGATCCGGGCCTTCAGCGGTTCGCCGTTCCCCTGATCCGCGGGCGGCAGCCAGCCCCGGACCACCGGGTCCTGCATCGCCGCCGCATGCAGGGCGTTGAGCACCGCCGCGCCGGTCAGCGGGGTGATGGACAGGGTCAGGTGCAGCGACTCCCCGTCCCGCGCCAGGGCGTCGTGATACCAGCCGCGCGGCAGGTACAGCACGTCGCCGGGCCGCATGTGCACCTCGGTCATCAGCGGGCCGCGGTTCTGTTCGATCCACTGGCGGATGCCGGGGCGGCCGACGATCTCCTCGACCGGGTTCTCGGCGCGGTTCTGGTACAGCCGCCAGACCTTCTCGCCCTCGGTCTGGATCGCGAAGACGTCATGGGTGTCGTAGTGGGTGCCGAAGGCCTGAACGCCCGCGAACGAGCAATAGATGTTGGCCCCGACATTGGCCGCGAACTCACGGCTGAGCATGGCTGACAGCCGGGCGATCAGCGGGCTGATGTTCTGCACCGCGTTGCCGACCAGGCTGGACCCGGCGGACAGGAAGACCTCGACCTTGCGCATGGACAGGCGCTGGATGACGCCGCCGGTCGGCGTCTGGACGATGCTGCAGTACTGCTCGGCCGGGACGGGCACGTGGTCGCGCATCAACAGCAGGGTGTTGGGCGTCCAGACGTCAGGCTGGTTCAGCAAGCCGTTGAAGGCGGCCCAGTCGAGGACGGCGCGCTTGCGGTCGTCGGTTCCCGCCGGAATGTGCAGCGGCTTGCGGCCGTCATACTCCGCCCGGAACGCGTCCGGCGTGATCGGGTGCAGGAGTTCGGCGAAGGTGAACATGGCCGAAGGACTATCGCGCCGACCGGAGCCTGTCGATCAGGCCTTCTTCAACGCGCCCGCCGCCACCGCCGCGTCGACGGCCGCCCGCAACTCGGCCTCGGAGGCGAAGTCAATCTGGGCGATCATGTCCTCGAGAGCGAAGCGCCGCTCCTGCATAGCCCATTCATAGGCGCCCCGCACCCCGGTCGAGGCGGCCGGGAAGGCGCGGCCCGTGGTTTGGTACAGGGTGATCGGCTTGCGTTCGGGCAGGGTGAAGCCGGCCGGACGCGGCGTCAGCCGCGCCTGGGCCATGGCGACCTCGTCATGGAAGGCGGGCGAGGCGGCCAGGCGGGCGAGGAACTGGCCCATCTCGGTGACCTTGCGCGCCAGGGCCTTGCCGCCGTCCTGGCCGGCGGGGGGCAGGTATTCGCGGAAGGACGGGTTCTGCATCGCCGCGTAGTCCAGCAGCTGGAACAGGATCCGGCCATAGAGGGGCGCGATGGAAAAGGTGACGTGCAGCGAGCCGCCGTCCTCGGCCAGGGCGTCGTGATACCAGCCGCGCGGCAGGTACAGCACATCGCCCGGGCGCATCCTGACCTGCTGCACGACCCTGCCGCGCGACTGTTCCAGGTAGAGGCGGGTCTCGGTGGTGTCCGGCAGGTTCTCGACCGGGTTTTCCGCCCGCTGTTCGTAGAGGTTCCAGACCTTCTCGCCCTCGGTGTGGATCACGAAGACATGGTGGTTGTCGTAGTGGGTGCCGAAGGCCTGCACGCCCTGAAACGAGCAGTAGATGTTGGCCCCGATCTGGGCGGCGTAGGCGCGGCTGAGGACGTCGGCGATGTCGGCGAGCGGGCTGTGCATCTGCTGCACGTCATTGGCGACCACGCTGGCGCCGGCCGAGATGAAGACCTCCATCTTGGCGGGGGAGGGCTGCATGACCATGCCGTTCACGGTCCGTACCGAGCGGCAATACTGTTCTTCCGGCACGGCTTGGTGGTTGCGCATCAGGCGCAGCGAGCTGGAGGTCCAGTTGACCGTCCGGTTCAGCATGTCGTTCCACGCCGCCCAGGTCAGGACCTCGCGCTTGCGCGCGTCATTTCCCGCCGGAATATGCAGCGGTTTCCGGTCGTCATAGTCCGCGAAGAATTGCGCGGGCGTGATCGGGTGAAGAAGATCGTCCAGGGTGAACATGGGGAACGATTAAATCGCTCGTCCCCGCCTGTCGATGAGGTCCGATGCCAGTTCCGCCCAACCCCGACCAGATCGCCGCCGCGCGTGAAGCGCTGGTCCGGCTCGACCCCGCGCTGGGCGAGGCGCATCTGCGCCTGCCGGTGTTCGAATGGCGGTTGAGGACCGGCGGCTTCGAGGGGCTGTTCCGGATGATCGTGGAGCAGCAGGTGTCGGTCGCCTCGGCCGCCGCGATCTGGAAGCGGGTGGTCGACGGGCTGGACGGCGATGTGACGCCGGAGCGGGTGCTGGCGACCGAGATCGAGACCCTGCGGTCCTTCGGCCTGTCGATCCAGAAGGCGACCTATGGCCACGAAATCGCGCGCGCCCACGTCGAGGGGCGGATCGACTTCGACCATCTGGAACGGCTGTCGGACGAGGAGGCGGTGGCGCGGCTGGTGGCGATCAAGGGCGTCGGGCGATGGACGGCCGAGACCTTCCTCATGTTCTGCGAGGGCCGGACCGACGTCTTTCCCGGCGGCGACATCGCCCTGCAGGAGGCGATGCGCTGGGCCGACCGCGCGGCGCTGAGGCCCCGCGAGAAGGAGGCCAACCGCCGGGCCGAGGCGTGGAGCCCGCACCGCAGTGTGGCCGCCCATCTGCTGTGGGGCTGGTACGGGGCGGTGAAGCGCGGCGAGATCGTGCTGGAGAACCCGCCCGCTTAGAGGCTAGGCTCGCGCGCATGACGCCCATCGTCGATCCCGCCATCGCCAATCCCGAGACTGTTCTCGGCGCGCTCGATTTCGCGGGCGTGGCCGTGTTCGCCGCCACCGGCGCGTTGGCCGCGGCGCGGCAGAAGCACGACCTGGTCACCTTCTGCTTCTTCGGCGCCATCACCGGCGTGGGCGGAGGGACCCTGCGCGACCTGCTGATCGGGGCGCCGGTCTTCTGGGTGCAGGACTGGCGCTACATCGCCATCTGCCTGGCCGCCTCGGTGGCGGTCTGGCTGGTCGGCGCGCGGCCCTGGCGGTTCCGGGCCCTGCTGTGGCTGGATGCCATCGGGCTGGCGGCCTACGGCGTGATGGGCGCGGCCAAGGCCGGCGCCTTCGGCATCGCGCCACTGATCTGCATCGTCATGGGCGCGCTGACGGCCTGTTTCGGCGGGGTGGTGCGCGACCTGCTGGCGGGCGAGCCCTCGATCCTGCTGCGGCGCGAGATCACCGTGTCCGCCGCCCTG
>Ga0209676_1002687_pt1 | contig 12029 bp, 8 predicted proteins | sample AraplaCvi_mLB_r2_FD_184282 | JGI IMG/M metagenome (GOLD analysis project Ga0209676, IMG submission 184282) | Arabidopsis root microbial communities from North Carolina, USA - plate scrape MF_Cvi_mLB_r2 (SPAdes) (version 2) | ecosystem: Host-associated > Plants > Roots > Endosphere | place: USA...
TCCAGCACCAGCGAGAAGTTCGGGAAGAAGCGGGGCTGCAGCACCGTCGAGAAGGTGAAGCTGTCCGACTCTTCCGGCTCCAGGAACGGGTTGCCGCCGCTGACGCCCGAGATGCCCGAGGTGTAGGCCGGGTTGAAGTCGTCCGCGTTGGTGGCCGTGGCTCCGGCGAAGTCGAAGCTGTAGCCCGCCGCCGTCGCCAGCGCCGTACAGTTGTTGATGCGGTTGGTGCGGGTCTCGGCGTCCTGGGCGGCGATCACCAGCGTGGCGCAGGGATCGACGATGTTGTTCAGGAACGTCTCGCTGTAGGGCGAGAAGTTCTCGGCCAGATCCGGCACCCGGACCGAGCTGTTGAAGCTGGTCTTGAAGGCGATGTCCTGGATCGGACGGTAGACCAGGTTCACGCCGTAGACGTCGACATTGCCCACGGTGGAGTAGTCGGCGTAGCGGTACGAACCGCTCAGCTCGGCGTACTCGCCCAGCCAGCTGTCGCGGAACAGCGGCAGCGACAGCTCGGCGAAGACTTCCTCGCTCTCGTACTCGACGTAGTCGAAGTCGGGACCCGAGTTCAGGAACAGGAACTGACGGCCGGCGGTATCGCGGTCGCGGCCCGTGGCCTCGGTGCCTTCACGGCGGTACTCGGCGCCCAGGGCGACGCCGATCGGGCCGGCGCCCCAGAAGTCCCACAGCTCGCCGGAGACCGAGGCGATCGCCTGCTCCTGCTCGTTGCGCTCGGTGATGCCGATGACGGCGTCGATGTAGGCCAGGGCTTCGGCGCTCTGGTTGCCCTTGCCGAAGACGTTCAGCGGGGCGCAGTCGGCGATCGATTGACGGCCGTATTCGCTGTCACGCAGGTCCTCGCCCGTGCCCATGTCCAGCGCGCCGGCGGGGGCGCCCTGGGCGTTCAGCAGCTGGGCGCGGCAGACGATCTGGCCCGGCGTGCCGTTGACGACGCCGGCGGTGTCGACGACGGCGTCGGCGGCCAGGGCGAAGCGCTGCGAATCCGTCCCGCGCTCACGGTTCTCAACTTCGACCTGACCGTAGGTGTAGCCCAGGTCCCAGTTGATGTTGCGCACGAAGCCCAGGCCGTCCGACGAGCCGCGCAGGCCGATGACGTAGCGCTGCAGTTCACGGGTGTTGTCCTGGGTGCGGTCCGGCCCGAACATGCTGTGACGCGCGTTCTGGAGCAGGATCGGAGCCAGGGCCGTGCCCGGGGTCGTGGCGGTCGGCTGCGAGTAGGGCGTGACGAAGTTGTTGGCGATCGCGGCTTTCACGTTCGCCGGCAGGAAGGCGTTGTCCGTCCAGCGCAGGTCGAAGTTGGCGACGTTGTAGATCGGGTTGACCGAGCCGGCGCTGTACGAGTTGACCAGGTCGATGTCGTAGAAGGTCGGTTGCGACAGGTCGTACGTGTCTTCCGTGACGTACTTGGCCTCGGCGTAGGCTTCGATCGAGTCGGTGATCTTGAAGGTCGCGCCGGCCTGGAAGCGCGAGGATTCCGAGCGCGGAACGCGCGAGCCGGTGCTGAACTCCGCCGGGTTCTCACCGTCGCCGCCGATGTTGTACGGGCGGTTGATGCCGGTCTCGCCGACGCGGGTGCCGAAGTCGGCCAGACGGGCGGTGTTGCCTTCGTACCAGTAGGTCTTGCCCGGCTGAACGCCGAAGCAGTTCGGGCTGTACGAGAAGCCGAAGGCCGCGCCGGTGCCCGAGAAGCAGTCTTCGTACGGAACGTTCGGGTTGTTCAGGGCGCTGGGCTGGGCGACGTTGGCCAGGGTGGTTTGACCCCAGCGCGGCAGGTCGATGCGGCGGACATTGGTGAACAGGCGGGCGTCCAGGATGCCGTCGTAGCGGGCGGTGGTCGGATCGGCGTCCATGCCGATGCGGACCGGAGCGTTACGCAGCCAGTCGATGTCCAGCGAGGTGACTTCGTCGACCTGCTCGTATTCGCCGTGGATGTAGAGGTTCAGACGGTCGTCCAGCAGGTTGACGCCGGCCAGGGCCGAGATGCGCTTATTGGCTTCGCCGTCCTGGTTGATCATGCCGTAGTTGGCGTCGATCTCGAGACCTTCGAAGTCCTTGCGCAGGACGAAGTTCAGCACGCCCGAGACGGCGTCGGCGCCGTAGACCGACGAGGCGCCGCCCGTGACGATCTCGATATTGTCGATCAGCAGACGCGGGATGGTGTCGACGTCGACCGACAGCGAGCCGCCCGACGAGCCCACGTGACGGCGTCCGTCGACGAGGGTCAGGGTGCGGTTCGAACCCAGCGAGCGCAGGTTCGGCAGCGACAGGCCGCCGTCGCCCAGGCCCGAGCCGGTGGTGTCGGACGGCACGACCGAGTTCGACAGGGCCGGGATGGTGGCCAGGTAGTCGATGACCGTGGTCTGGCCGGTGCTGAGCAGGTCTTCGCGCTGCACCTGGATCAGCGGGGTGGGGGAGTTTTCGGCGCTGCGGCGGATCCGCGAACCGGTGATGACGACTTCGCCCAGCTCGGTGGACTCGTCCTGCGCGTCGGCGGCGATCGGACCCTGGTTCAACGGGGCGGCTTGGTCTTGCTGGCCGGCGGGCGTTTGAGCCCAGGCAGGCGCCGCAACGGCGATGACCCCCGCCAGCACGGTGCTGGCGAGTAGGTGGCTACGCATAACAGTCATTTGTGAAATTCTCGATCTAGTGAGGGATGCCTGCTTCTGCCTCCCCCAAGCCAGAGCGACGCCACAAACTCACCGTAGATGTGTCAGGTCAAGCCCGTTTCCGACACTATCGAAACATTTCGTTGTTATATGTCACAACTGTGCGTCGGTTCTGCACCACCTTGCGATTTCTTTGATCTTTGGTGGAACAAACTGTCGTTATCTGGCAAGCTTCACCTTTCGGCGATCCAGTCCGGAAGGTCGTTGATCCGCTCCAGCGCGCCGTAACGGGCATGGCCCTCGGGCGCGTCCGCCAGTTCATGCGCCCAGGTGATGACGTAGGGGATGTGGACGGCGAAGGCGCCGGCCTCGAGGGCGGGCAGGACGTCAGACCTCATCGAGTTGCCGGCCATGACCGCCTCTTCCGCGCCCGTGCCGTGACGGGCGAAGACCTGGGCGTAGGTGGCGGCGGTCTTCTCGGACACGATCTCGACGGCGGCGAACAGGTCGCCGAGGCCCGACGCCGCGACCTTGCGCTCCTGATCCATCAGGTCGCCCTTGGTGATCAGGACGAGGCGGTAACTCTCCGACAGCGCGGCCAAGGCCTCATCGACGCCGGGAAGGGTCTCGACCGGGTGGGCCAGCATCTCGCGGCCCGCCGCCAGGATTTCGCGCACCACGGCCGGAGGGGCTTCGCCGCCGGTCAGTTCCATGGCGGTTTCGATCATCGACAGGGTAAACCCCTTAACCCCGTATCCGTATAGCCGCAGGTTGCGACGCTCGACCTCGGCCAGCCGATCCTCGATCAGGTCGCGCTCGCCGTGCTCGGCCAGAAGGGCGACGAACCGGTCATGGGTGAGCCGGAAGATCGTCTCGTTGTGCCAGAGAGTGTCGTCGGCATCGAGGCCGACGGTCGTGATGGTGCTCATGGCGGCTCCCTGAACCGAATTCGCGCACACGTCGAGCCGGGTACGAACGGCGATTAATCGTCAACGCCATCTTGACCACGCTTGTCAGCGATATCTTCGCAAAGACCGCCGTAATCTGAACGCTCAGGCAAATCCCGGGGGGCCGCGCAACAGGAGCCGGTCATGGGGAATCCAACAGGGCGGATAGGTCCGCCCGATACGGCGGCATGGGGTGACGAGGACCACGTGCCGCAAACGACGCCGGAGCGGCGCGCCTATGCGCCGCCCGAAGAACAGTCGGACGCCATCCTGCCGCTTGAGCGGCGGGCCTATGCGGCGCCGTACGAGAGCCTGACGTTCACGATGGTGACGCGGGCGAGACGCGAGCTGACGGTCACTCTGGCCGCCCAGCCCGTGTTCGACCTCGCGCGGTCCGTGCCGGTCAGCCGCCGGATTCGCCGCACCATCCGCCACCAGGGCGGGGAACGCGCGCTGACCGGGCTGGGACGCCGCACGCTGGAAGCCGTCGATCTGCAAAGGATCGATCTGCAGACGCTGCGTCAGGGACTGGACATGCTGCGCCTGGGTCACAACGACAGCGGCGTGCTGCCGGTCTTCTGGCGGACGGTGGCGACCAGCCGGGGACGCTTCTCCCTGCTGTGCTCGGAGATGCAGCACGAGCGATCGCCCGGGACGCTGCTGGTCGAGGTCATGGGCGGTCTGGAGAACGCCCCCGCCGAGGCCATCCAGTCGGCCATCGGCCACTTCGAGACGGATTCCCAGGGGGTCATCCTGCACGTGGCGCCGGATGTTTCGGCGGTGCGGCGTCTGGCCGGCATTCCCGGCCGGTGTCTGTCGATAGACTTCGCGGGGGTCGCGCACGAGAACGCGCGGGACTGGCTGGGGGCGGCGGAGCTGATCGCGGCGGGCCGGCAGGTCTGTAGTCAGGTCATGCTGCTGAACCTGCGTCCCGACCGGGGGCTGGCGGCCCAGGCCGCCGGCGCGACCCATGCGGTCTTCGCCGGGATGGACGCCGTCACCGTCTGACGCAACGGGCCAGGAAGAAGTCTTGGCCGGTTGACGCCGTGGCCCCCGCAGGGGCACCTCTGTGGCATGAGCCACGTCGAACACTCCATTCCCCTGCCCGAAGATCCGCTGGCGGACCGGCACAAGCTGGGCTGGGGTCTGGCCGCGCTGGTCGTGGCCGGAAACATGATCGGCTCGGGCCTGTATCTGCTGCCCGTCAGCCTGGCCTCGACCGGCAGCTCCAGCCTGATCGGCTGGCTGGTGGCGGCGGTGGGCGCGGCGACCCTGGCGCTGGTGTTCGGCGCCCTGGGCCGGGTGGCGCCCAAGGCGGACGGTCTGTCGGGCTTCGCGGAACTGGGCCTGGGCCGGTTCGCCGGCTTCCAGGTCTCGCTGGCCTTCTGGATGGCCTGTCTAGTCGGCAACGTGGCCGTGGCGGTCGCCGCCACCGGCTATCTCGGCTTCTTCTGGCCGGTCCTGAAGGATCCGGTCGCGGCGACCCTGTGCAATCTGGGCCTGATCTGGGTCGCGACCCTGGCCTACATCATCGGCGCGCGCACGGCATCCTGGCTGGCGGCGGTGGCGCTGGTCGTCGGCCTCATCCCCATCGTCATCGCGGTGGCGGCGGGCGCCTCGGCCTTCAGCCCCGAGGTCTTCGCCGCGTCATGGAGCCCGTCGGGCGAACCGCTGCTGAAGACCGTCCCCGCCTCTCTGGCCATCATCTTCTGGGCCTATCTGGGCGTCGAGAGCGCCGCGGCCCTGTCGCACCGGGTGCGCCACCCGGCGGTCGATGTGCGCCGCGCCTCGGTCGCCGGCGCCCTGTTGGCCACGGTGGTCTATGTCGCCGCGACGGTGGCGGTGTTCGGGGTGATCCCGGTCGCCCAGCTGGCCCACTCCACCAGCCCTTACGCTGATCTGGCCGGGCGGGTGTTCGGCGCCTCCATCGCCGGGATCGTCGCCGTCTGCGCCATCGTGAAGACCCTGGGCACCATCGGCGGCTGGACCATGATGGGCGGCGAGACCGCTCGCGCCGCCGCCCAGCAGGGCTATCTGCCCTCGGGCTTCGGTTCACCGACCGCCACGCCGGTGGTCACGCCCCTCCTGGGGGCCGCCTTCATGAGCGTGATCGCCATCCTGTCGGGCCAGCCCACCCTGGGTGGTCAGTTCAGCATGTTGGTGGGCGTCACCTCGGTGCTGACCCTGACCATCTATGCCGTCTGCTCGCTGTCGCTGTTCCGGTTGGCGAAGACCCCGGGGGCGCGGATCATCGCCAGTCTGGGTCTGGTCTTCGCCGTCGCCGCGGTGGCCGCCGCCGCGCCCGGATACATCCTTCCGACGGCCGGCTTCGTGGTCCTGATGACGGTCGCGTGGTTCGTGTTTCTGAGAAAGTCCGGATCGCGCGTTGACCCTGAGGTCCGGGGGGCCTAACCACCGCGCCGTTTGTTCGCCGGATTACGGCCTTACGGAGCCCGCCATGACCCAGACCCTTCTTCCCGGCGTCACTGGCGTTCTGGCGCTTGCCGACGGCACCATCTTCCAGGGAATCGGCTGCGGCGCGACCGGCTCCGCCCTGGGCGAGGTGGTCTTCAACACCGCCATGACCGGCTATCAGGAAATCCTGACCGACCCGTCCTACATGAGCCAGATCCTGGCCTTCACCTTCCCGCACGTGGGCAATGTCGGGGTGAACGTCGAGGACATCGAACAGATCGGCGGCGGATCCGAGACCTCGGCCAAGGGCGCGATCTTCCGCGACGTGCCGACCGATCCGGCCAACTATCGGGCCGATAGCGATTTCGACGGATGGATGAAGCGCCGCGGCGTGGTCGGCCTGGCCGGCATCGACACCCGCGCCCTGACCGCCCGCATCCGCGACACGGGCGCGCCGCACGCGGTCATCGCCCACGATCCGAACGGAAACTTCGACCTGGACGCCCTGGTCGCCGAAGCCAAGGCCTGGACCGGCCTGGTCGGCCTGGACCTGGCCAAGCCCGCCTCGACCCTGCAGGCGTTCGAATGGGACGAGGGTCTGTGGGAATGGCCGGAAGGCCACCCGCGCGTCGACGCCGCCGACAAGACCGTCGTGGTCATCGACTACGGCGTGAAGCGCAACATCCTGCGGGCCCTGGCCTCGACGGGCGCGAAGATCACCGTCGTGCCCGCCACCACGACGGCGGAAGAAGTGCTGGCCCGCAACCCGGACGGCGTTGTCCTGTCCAACGGTCCGGGCGATCCGGCCGCCACCGGCGAATACGCGGTGCCCGAGATCAGGAAGCTGGTCGAAAGCGGCAAGCCGGTCTTCGGCATCTGCCTGGGCCACCAGATGCTGGCGCTGGCGCTGGGCGCCAAGACCGTGAAGATGGATCAGGGCCACCACGGCGCGAACCATCCGGTGAAGGACCTGACGACCGGCAAGGTCGAGATCGTGTCGATGAACCACGGCTTCACCGTCGACCGCGACAGCCTGCCGGACGCGGTGGAGGAGACCCATGTCTCGCTCTTCGACGGCACCAACTGCGGCATCGCCCTGAAGAACAAGCCGGTGTTCAGCGTGCAGCACCACCCGGAAGCCTCGCCGGGGCCGACGGACAGCCTCTACCTGTTCCAGCGCTTCGCGGATTCGATGAAGGGCTGAGGCTCTTCGTCTCCTCGACCTATTCCAGCCCGAACCGCACGGCGACGCTGACCAGCGCGTCCTCGCCGTCGTGTGAGCGCAGCAGAACCGAGACGTAGCGGACCTGACCCAGCGGGCGGCCCGAGGCGGCGGCGATGCTTTCGGCCTGGGCGCGGGCGCGGACGATGGCGTCGGCGGTGGCGGCGTTCCACACGGCCTCGCCCGGATCGCGGGCGGTATCCAGCCCCATCAGCGACAGGAAGGGCTGCATCTGGCCCAGGTTCATGCCGTTCAGGCTGTCGTCCAGATCGGTCACCCCGGCATCGACCAGAGCATCGACGAAGGCGGGCAAGCGGGTCTCGTTCGGGCGGTCGATCTTGACCTGAACCGAGGCGGTGACGGTGCGGGCGGGCGTCGCGTCCGCCTCCGCGGCGGCGACCGCCACCTCGATGGAGTCGGCGGCGGCTTCGGCGGCTTCCGCCTCGTCCATGCCGCTGAAGTCGATGTCCGAGGTCCAGGCCTCATCTGTCGCTTCCGAGATGGAATAGGTGGTGGTCCCGACCTCGACGGCGACGTCGAAATTGTTGGCGGCGGCGCGGATGCGCTCCAGCTGGGCGTTGCGGCTGGCGACGGCCTCGGCGGCGGTCCTGCCCTCGCCCTTGATCGTCAGGGTCATCGGCAGGGCGCCGGCGTCGGGCAGGGGCGCGCGGCCCTGGGCGGTGACGAAGACGCCCGGTCCCCCGGTCATGGACTCGGCCATGCTCTGCCCGAACTGGTCGACGGCGGCGGCGACAGGGCCCGCGATATCCTGGGCGGCCACGGGCGTGGCGATCAGGCAGGCGGCGACGGCGGCGGTGACGATCTTCATGGCTGGTTCCCCCTCAGCGATGGCGGGAGGAAACCACGAGGTCGGGGGCGGCGCCTAGCCTCGGCGAAGGGGCAGACGGTCGCAGCGCCGACAGGACGGGTGCGGCCGATTTCGGGCTGCCTAGGTCGATAATCGGTCGTGTACCGATGGAGTCCGAGAGGGAATCTCGGCCAGGATCGAAAGGCATCGCTCGAGGAGAGGCCTGATGAGCACGCCGTCCGCTCGCACCGTCGGGTTCCAGTCTCAAGTCGCCGCCGGCGGTCTGACCCGATCCGGTGAGCCCCGCATCGACGCCATCGACCTGCTTCGCGGGCTGGTGATCTGCCTGATGGTGCTGGATCACGTCCGCGACTTCTTCCATGCCGGGGCGGCGGCCGGCGATCCGATGGCGCTCGATACCGGAAATCCGGCTCTGTTCATGACGCGCTGGGTCACTCACCTGTGCGCGCCCACGTTCGTCTTCCTGGCCGGCGTCTCGGTCTGGCTGCAGAAGGCCAACGGCAAGGGCTCCGGGGATTTGTCGCGCTTCCTCCTGACGCGCGGCCTCTGGCTGATCGTGCTGGAGTTCACGCTGATCGGGGTCGGCTTCAATTTCGGATGGTGGATCTTCGCCCAGGTCATCTGGGCCATCGGGTTCGGGATGATCGTGCTTGCCGGGCTTCACCGGTCGCCGCGCAGCCTGGTGCTGATCCTCGGCGTCGCCATCATCGTCGGCCATCCAGTGCTGAACCTGATTTCGCCGACGACCTTCGGACCGCTCGAACCGATCTGGAGGATGCTGGCGGTGCGTGGGCCGATGCCAACGGAGGCCGGGCTTCTGCTGGTCGTCTATCCGGGGATCCAGTGGACCGGCATCCTGCTGCTCGGTTACGGGCTGGCGGGGTTCCTGGTCGATGGCCAGGGATTGAGGCGCGGTCGCCTGATGACGTTCGCCGCGGTCTTCCTGGGCCTGTTCGCGGTGGGGCGGGGTTGCAACCTGCCGGGGGTCGATCCATTTCCTTGGGCGGTGCAGGGCAGTCCGCTCTGGACCACCTTCAGCATCATCAGCGTCAACAAGTATCCGCCGTCGCCGGCCTATGTGCTGCTGATGATCGGTCTGGCCTTCGTCCTGTTGCTGGCCTTCGATCGCCTTCGCGGACCGGCCGCGCGCGTGCTGTTGGCCTTCGGGAGGACGCCGCTGTTCACCTATCTGCTGCATATCTGGATCGCCCACGCTCTCGCCATGGCCGCAGGCGTGGTGATGGGCGTTCCGCCGTCCGCCTTCATCAACACGATCACCGATCCGTCCCGGCTCATCGCGCACGGATGGGGCTTCGGCCTGGGCGGGGTCTACATCGCCTGGCTGACGGTGCTGGTTCTGATGTACCCGCTGTCGCGCTGGTTCGAGGGCGTGAAACGCCGTCGCCGCGATTGGTGGCTGGGGTATCTGTAGGCCGGCCCTCAGGGCAGGGGGGCGAAGCTGGCTTCTTCCCTCAGGGCGCAGGCCTTACGGATCGCCACCGGGGCGGCGTGCAGCCAGTAGTCCGCGTCGTCCGGCCGGTTGCTCAGCCGTCTCTCCTGTCCGCGCAGGCGCCGGAGCGCCGCGTTCTCGAGCAGCCGGGCATGCAGGGCGCGGGGCGAGACGAGGGGGATGGCGGGGGAACCGGGGACGGCGACGGCGTCGGGGCCTTCAGGCTCCACCGCCGGACGGGCGATGGCGATGAACATGGGCAGGCTTTCAATCCGGCCGGCCAGGCAGCGTCCGCTGCGAAACCGTCTGAACCCGTCCTGTTTCTCGAACGGTTACGTGGTTAATCCACAAGGCCTGTGGATTGTTCCCGGAAATTGTGCTTTGAATCAGTCTGTTAGCGTCGCTGTTTCGCCTTCTTGGTTAATGAAAGGTAAATGGCCGCGTTTGGCTGAGTCGCGCGCTATAAGGCGGCTGTGCGCTTTGACGATCGTTTCATTGAAGAACTGAAGGCCCGCCTTCGCCCGTCCGACATCATCGGGCGGTCGGTGAAGCTCAAGCGTCAGGGACGCGAGTATGTGGGCCTGTCGCCGTTCTCGAAGGAGAAGTCGCCGTCGTTCTTCGTCAACGACGACAAGGGCTTCTTCCACGACTTCAGCTCCGGCAAGCACGGCGACGTCATCAGCTTCCTGCAGGAGACCGAGCGGCTGAGCTTCGTCGAGGCCGTGCAGCGGCTGGCGGCCGAGGCCGGGATGGCGCTGCCCGCCGAGGACCCGCAGGCCGCCGAGCGTGAGCAGAAGCGGCAGGGGCTCAACGACTGGATGGACCTGGCCCAGAAATGGTTCGCGGCCAATCTGCGCCGCTCGCCGGGCAAGGCGGCCCGCGAATATCTGGAAAAGCGCGGTCTGCCCGAGGATCAGTGGGAGCGGTTCGGCCTCGGCTATGCGCCTAATGACCGCGAGGGCCTGAAACAGGCCCTGATCCAGCGCGGCGCCAAGCCCGGCGATCTGGTCGAGGCTGGGATGCTGATTTCGCCCGAGGGCGGGGGGCAGCCCTACGACCGGTTCCGCGACCGGCTGATGTTCCCCATCCTCGACGCGCGCGGACGGATCGTCAGCTTCGGCGGCCGGGCCATGAACCCGGACGACCGCGCCAAATATCTGAACGGCCCGGAGAGTCCGCTCTTCCACAAGGGGGCGACCCTGTACGGCCTGCCCGAGGCCCGGCGCATCCTGGGCGCCGAGAGCAAGGGCGAGCAGGGCATCGTCGTGGTTGAGGGCTATATGGACGTGATCGCCTGCCAGCGGGCGGGCATCCCGGCCGTGGCGCCGATGGGCACCGCCCTGACCGAAGAGCAGATGGAGCGGCTGTGGCGCGTGTCGTCCGAGCCGGTGCTGTGCTTTGACGGCGATGCGGCGGGACGGCGGGCGGCCTATCGCGCCATCGACCGCGCCCTGCCGCAACTGAAGCCGGGCCGCTCGTTCCGCTTCTGCCTGCTGGACAGCGGCCAGGACCCGGACGACATCTTGCGCGACCGCGGCGCGCCGGCTCTGCGCCAGGCGCTGCAACTGACCAAGCCCTTCGCCGAGGTGCTGTTCCAGAAGGAGGCCGAGGCCGAACCGCTGGATACGCCCGAGCGCCGGGCCGGCTTCAAGGGCCGCTTGCGGCAGCAGGCTTCGGCCATTCAGGACAAGGATCTGGCCGAGCAATATAGGCGCGAGATGTATGAGCGGTTCGACGCCGCCTTCCCCTCGCGCCGCCCGCCGCAGGGGCAGGGACAGGGATACGGTCAGGGGCGGGGCCGGTTCGGCGGTCCGCCGCCCAAGCTGGGCCAGACCGCCGAGGGCGCTCAGGCGATGCAGTCGCTGAGCCGCGCCATCGAGCCGGTGGCCGCGGCCCTGGCTCACGGCGCCATCGATGATCCCGAACGGATGGACGACCATCTGGAAGCGATCGCCGCCCACGGCTTCGGCGACCCGTCGCTGGACAGCCTGGCGCAGGAGATGGTCCGGTTACGCTTCTCAGGCCAAGACCTTGACTCAGCGGCCCTCCGTCGCCATCTGGCGCAATCGGGTCATGACGTCTTGATGCGCGAGGTCGAGAAGGCGGCGGCAAAGTCCGGCGCGCCTTTCCTGGCTGCAGACAAGCCCCTCGGCGAGACGAGGATCCGATGGTCGCAGGCGTTTGACGCGTTAACCCGTGTCGCCGCCTTGGAAGACGCCCTGTCTTCGGCGCGCAATGTGCCGGGGCAGGACGAGGCGTTCCGCCGGCTGAAGGCCGAGCGGGATGCGCTGCGTCGTGCGATCAAGACCGGAGAAATTTGGGAAGACAGTACGAGATCGTAAACCAACGACCTCGACACACGTTGTATTTGGCGGCGGGCCTGATCAGCCCTCCACCCGGAGAAAAGACTGAATGAGCGCCCAGACCGAGACGCAGGAAGCCGAAGTTCAGAGCGACGGCCCGCTGCTCGACCTTACCGACGCCGGCGTCAAGAAGTTCATCAAGCAGGCCAAGGCCCGCGGCTATGTGACGATGGAGGAGC
>Ga0209676_1002693_pt1 | contig 12018 bp, 10 predicted proteins | sample AraplaCvi_mLB_r2_FD_184282 | JGI IMG/M metagenome (GOLD analysis project Ga0209676, IMG submission 184282) | Arabidopsis root microbial communities from North Carolina, USA - plate scrape MF_Cvi_mLB_r2 (SPAdes) (version 2) | ecosystem: Host-associated > Plants > Roots > Endosphere | place: USA...
CCCTCACCCATTTCGACGCCCAGGGCCAGGCCCACATGGTCGACGTCGCCGCCAAGCCCGCAACCCACCGCGTGGCCGTCGCCACGGGCCGCATCGAGATGCAGGCGGCCACGCTCGCGCTGATCGAGTCCGGCACCGCGAAGAAGGGCGACGTGCTGGGCATCGCACGCATCGCGGGCATCCAGGCGGCCAAGAAAACCAGCGACCTGATTCCGCTATGCCACCCGCTGGCCCTGACCCGCGTGGCGGTGGCCTTCGCGCTGGCCGATGCGGGAAGCGCGCCGCAGGTGGCCTGTACGGCGACCGTCGAGACCGTGGGGCCGACGGGCGTGGAGATGGAGGCGCTGACCGCCGTGCAGGTGGCGCTCTTGACGATCTACGACATGTGCAAGGCGGTGGACCGCGGCATGCGGATCACCGACGTGCATGTGCTGGAGAAGCACGGCGGGAAGTCCGGCAGCTGGGTGGCCGGGTAGCCCGCCTTTCGACGTCGACGTGACCTCGGCTCAGTTCCAGCAGGCGCTTGCAGCCGCCAGCGCCGCGTCGAAGCCCGTGTAGTTCTCGACCGATTTCCGTCCCGCATGGTTGACGACGTAGTCGCCGCAACGGTCGCCGCTCATCGAGCCCGTGCGGGTTGCTTTCATGCTGTAGCCGGTGCCCGCCTCGTTGGGCGTCAGCGCGATGGTGTAGTTGGCGGCCCCTTCGCCCGGCAACGGTGAAGTACCGAACTGCGTCTTGAAGATGCCGTCGTCCGCGTTGATGTCCGTTCCGCCCGCCGTCTTCGCGTAGCTGTAGTTCTCGCTGTAGTGCCGCTCCAGCCACTGCTGGGCCTGGGCCAGCGAAGCTTTCACCTGGGCGCGCTTGCCCTTGGCGATGTGCTCCTTGTAGCTCGGGTAGGCGATGGCGCTGAGGATCGCGATGATGGCCACCGTGATCATCACTTCGACCAGCGTGAAGCCTCCCGCATGTTTGCGCGCTGCGCTCATCGGTGCTTCTCCACGGTGGTCTTCAGGCCGGGGATCTCGCGCCAGAAGATTCGCGACTGGGTGGTGTTCTTCTTCATCGTGACGTCCGAGTTCGGCCCGACGATCCGGGCGCAGGAGAGGCCCGCGGTGCAGCGGGCGGTCGAGTCCTCGGGAATGGCGAAGCGCTGGTCGAGGCCGACGATGCCGATCACCTCGCCCGCGGCGCCGGCAATGCCGAAGAGATTCGGTGTGGTCGAGACGCCAGCGACACCGTTCACCTGCACGTCCGCTCCCGCTGCGGTGTCGGTGCACACGACGCCCGTCGTCGCTTTCTTGTAGACGATGGGAATGTTGACGTCCTTGCCCATCACCTTCGGGTTGCTCAGCACCATGCCCGAAGCCAGCGACTCTGGAATATTCACATACCAGCCCTTCTTTCTGTTCCAGTCGACGGCACCGGTGGCGCTCTGGACGATCGCCTCGGCCTTCTCCGTGTCGAGGCTCCATGTGCGCTGCTGGAGATCGGTGACCCCCGAGGGAATGGTGCCGGGGGCATCGGCATAGCCCGGCTTGTCCCAGATTCCGAAGACGCGGTGCTTCCGTACCGCGTCGGGAAAATCGCCGGAAAAGATCGACTGCCCGGTCCCGAACACCACGACCTGGCCACCGTGGGGATGAAAGCGCAGCACCGGCGCGGTCGTGATCGGGAGCTTGTTGTTCGAGCCGTCGAACGCCGAGTACAGCGGCTTGCCGTAGGCCTCCGCCCAGGCCGTCACGTCGGCACTGGAGACGTCGAACTTCCACATGTTGCCCTTGAGGTCGCCCGCATAGATCGCGTCGGCGATGCCGTCGTCGTTGGTATCGAGCCAGGTGGGCTGCATCAGCCCGCCGCCGCCAGCCGTGCCGACTTCGATGCGCTTGTAGTGGGTGTTGTCGGTCCACTTGCCGGTGGAGCTCGGCCCGTCGATGAAAAGGATGTAGAGCACGGTCTTGCCCGAAGTGCTCGACACGCCATTGCCGAAGAGCACGGCGAACTTGCCGTTGGCCATTTTGGCGACCTGCGCGGCCTGGTTGCTCGCGGGATGCACCCCGCCGTCGGAGATCACGTAGCCGAGATCGGCATCGTCCGCGGCGGTGAACTGCCACTTGTAGACGCTGGCGGCATTGGCTTCGGTCAGCGCCGCGGTCGATGTCACGTCGAGCGCGAAGATCGCCTTCGCACCGCGCCCGAGGCTGGAGAAAAGGTAGGTCCTCCACGGATTGGTCTGCGCGGAAGTCTTCACGTCCGCGGTGAAGGGCGACCCGTCCGCATAGGCGCGCAGCTCGGTGATGGCGGCGTCCGGCAACTCCTTGAGGCGCGAGGAGAGCGCCTGCGGCACATAGGACATCACAGGCATCAGCGTATCGGCAGTGAAGGCGTGGAGCATGCCGTCCGCGGCGCCCACCCAGACCAGCTTGTTGCGCGACTTCTGTGCGGTCTTGAAGGTGCCGTAGCCCGCGAACGCGGAGCCGAAGAAGTTGGCCGCGGGCCGGTCCTGCAGCCAGGGGTTGGAGTTGACCACGCCGCCCATGATCGAATCCGAATTCCGGTCGCGGAAGGTGCCGCCGTACAGCTTCTCCCTGGTGCGGGTGCCGCGCAGGTAGCCGATGACGTCCTGCTGCACGCTCGTCGATGCACCGAGGCCGGCCAGGTACGCTGCGCCCTCGGCGACGTTCAGGTCTTCATGGGTGAACGGCACCCCGGTGGTTCCGAGGTTCGTGATGATCTGGCGCGTCGTCGCGTTCGTGAGGTTGACCTGCCCCCTCGCGGAGGGCGTGCTTGCGAAATTGCCTGCCGAGTCCAGCCGGTACGCCAGCAGCTCGCCGTGCAGGTCGGAGGCCGAGAAGTTCGCGACGTACTTGTAGTCGCCGGCGCGCAGGTCGGGCCGCGACACGGCCGGAGCGGAGTTCGAGTTGCCGGTGATGTCCGCGAAGACCTGCCGCAGCGATTCCTCGAGCAGGTCCGGGCGCCGCGCCAGGAAGTAGTTGTCCGGAATGCCGTCGCTGCAGCTGGGCTGGCCCGCGGCCCCACAGGCAGCGCCGTCGGCACGCTTGACGTCCCATTTGGAAGCGGCGTCGGGGAACCTGGTCGGATTCTTCTCGGAGTCCTTGAAGCCGCCGTACTTGGCGACGTACCAGAGCGGGTCCTGGATCACTACGTCGTTCGAGCCGAGCATCTTGTAGTCGAGCCGGGTCTCGCCTTTCACGAAGTCGTTGCCGATCTTCACACACAGGCGCGGTGCCTTTCTGTAGTCCCATGGGTCCGGCTTGGTTCCGTCGGCCATCAGATAGCACTTGTCTTCCGTCTCCACGGGCGCGCTCTGCACGCTCGACCGGGCGTAGGTTGCGGTCGACTCCGCGGAGACGTAGCTGTTGATGCCGCTGTGGAAGTGGCTCCCGTCCTTGTCGCTACCCACCACCGTGTAGCCGAAGGCGAAGGGCCTGGCGTTGCCGGTGTTCGATTCCAGGGTCTGCGTGAAGATGCGCAGCGTGGGCGGGGTGGTGCTCGCATCGGTCTCGTAGCGGATGGAGCCGAGCATGTCCTGGTCCTGGTCTTCACCCAGCGCCTGGTGCTGCCAGAGCACGAGAAAGGTTCCCGATTCGCCGTTCGCCGCGCGCCTCAGGACCTTGAAGTCCACCATGTTGCCAGGCAGAGGCCTGTTGCCATTCCAATCGATGCTGGCAGGTGTGATGAAGAGGTAGCTGCGTGGATTGGACCCCGGGACCGGAACACGGATGGAGGCCGATCCGCCCGACATCGTCACCGCGTACTGCCGGACCTTCAGCACGTTCGCATTGGCGTCCGAAGGCACGGTGAGTTCGGGGCGGATGCGGTTCACATGCGCGTAGTAGGCGGCGCCCGCGCCAAGATAGGTGCCCCGCATGTTCGGCGCCTCGGGGCACAGGCCCGCCACGAGGCTCAGGTTGCCGATGAGCTTGCCGGTGCAGATGCCGTTGACGTCCGTGCCGTTGGAGCCCGCCAGGCGGGTCGTGCCCGAAATGCCCTCATGCTCGGAGTTGCCGATGAGGTCCGTGTAATAGGCGGCGCTTCGCGGTGCGCCGATGCCTGAAGCGCTGTCGTTGAAGGCGCCCATCTTGTCTCCATCGAAGGTTCCCACGCCGCTGGAGACGGTGACCATGTTGAGCGGACGGCAGATGTTCTTGCCATAGAGCGACTCACGCGACTTTCCGGAAACCGCGTAGACCGGATTCGACGTGAGTGGGTCTATCCAGGCGGGAGACGGCAGGCCGAGCGTCCCGTCTTTCTCTCCGCCGCTGTAGAGAGCCTTTTTCTCGGGGTAGGCGTAGTAACGCAGCCCCTCCAGGAGAATTTCGCCGATGGGATTGCCCCATGACGGGCACTTTCCGTTCTCGGTCTCGTCCGAGGTGCAGTTCTTAGAGTAAATCCCCGTTGAGGGGTTGTACCCGAACGGCCTCAGCTGGTTCAGCGAATAGATGATGCCGCGGTCATTGGCGTCGGAAAAAACCTTGAACACGCCGGTCTGCGCATCGATCTCGTCGTTGATCTCCGACATGTTCTTTCGCAGCACGCCGCCATCGAGATTGGTGTCGAAGGAACCGAGGAACATCGCGAATTCGGCCTTGGCCGGGCTCTGGCCGTAGTTGCTGCTTTCGCCGAATTCATTGAGCAGGCCGATGGGCTTCAGATTCGCGTTCGGATACTGCTTGCAGCGCTCTTCCCCGATGAGGTCTTTCTTGCAGACCTCGACGCGGGCCAGGTATTCGTTGGCCCTTGAAGGAACGCTGCCGCTGTGGGCCGATGCGCCGCCGGCTCCTACGTAGTTGCTTGTCATGAACGGGACGGTCGACTCCTGCCACCCATATCCTTGCTCGTTGCTCCAGTTGCAGCTCCGGACTTCCGTCATGTTCCAGAGGATGTAGTTGCCCTCGGCCGCACGAATCACGGGGCGCAAGCCGGATACCTGCGACTCCTGCGTATCGCCGCTTCCAGGGTGTTCGTGGCGCCGGCACAGGGTCAGTCCGCTCGCATAGGAGAACGGCGTCAGGCGGATCAGGTCGCTGCCGTTGTAGTACTTCGCATAGGCCTGGCTGTTGCGGGGAACGAAGGCCATTTCGAGCACGGTCTTGCCGGGACTGCTGGAAGAGCCTGCCTCGTCGGTGGAACGCAGGCCGCCGTAGAGGATCTTGCGCAGCACATCCATGCGGGACATGGTGGCCCAGTTCAGGAAATTTCCGCTCCAGAGACTGGAGGTGCTCGCGGATGCGCCGGCGCAGTAATACCTTTGCGAACCCGCCGGATCTCCGTTGACCGTTTCCTTGTCGGCCAATTTGTTCGGAACGAAGCTGCCGCTTTGCGTGTTGTAGCTGTAGCACTTCGTGGGATCGAAGTAGCCGTAGTACTTGAAATAGGGCAGGAAGAAATAGTCGATGCTGCCGTCGAAGTTCAGGTCTTCGTAGTCGGTATAGGCGCGGCTGAACATGCTGTAGTCCTTCGACACGTTCAGCACCACCATCGGCAGGTTCGGGTCCGGATTCACATTGGGCGGAATCGCCTGGATCTGGGCATTGGAAGCGGCAGCACCTGCCAGCGCCAAAATCGCCGCAAGCTTGGGGATCGGTGATTTCATTTGTCAGCTTCGCTTGAAGTAGCTCTGCAGCACGACTTCGGTGTTCGGGTCGAGGCCCCAGCCGCGCGCGGTATTCCTGAAATAGATGTCGTCGCCGCGCTGCATGTACTCGATGAGGTACTCGGGCTGGCGCGACACGCCCTGGACGCGCGGCGTACCGGTGAAGGTGCCGAGCGGCACTCCGCCGGTGAAAGTGCAGCTCGAGGGCGAGGACGACTTCCAGCCGACGCCACCCAGATCCGCCGGCCACCAGGGCTCGGGATTGGTCTTGGACTTGGAGTTGCTGGCCGCGTAATAGCTCGCGGGGCTCTGGTCGCCGAAGCGGCACTGGCCGCGCGGGCAGTCGGTGCCGAAGTTGGGCTCGCCGTAGGCCGACTTGATGGGGCGGTTGTCGCCACGCGCGCAGGTCGCGCCTGCCACGTCGGCCGTCAGGGCGATGTCCCGCTCCGCATCGCGCAAGGCAGCCTCGGCCGCCTGCCTGGCGACTTCCATGTCGAGCACGTTGCGCGCGACGTGCTCGCCGAACATCACGCGCCGCACGGCGAAGGCGGCGACGCCCGACAGGATCAGGATGAAGGCCAGCACGACGACCATGGCGAGTCCGCGCTCGGCGGCAGGGTGGCGCGGGGTCTTCAAAATGTCCTCGTGAGGTTGCTGCGCACGCCGAAGATGCGGGTCTGCTGCTTGTAGACGGCGCGATCGGAATTCGTGAACGCGACGGAGGTGCCGTCGCAGTCCACATAGCTTCCGCCGGACGTCTGCCTCGCGGAGGCGTCCAGCGTCTTGGTCACGACACACACCTGGACGGCGACGACGCGCTGCCACCCCGTTTTGCTCTCCCCGTTGATGGTGGCGACTGAAAGACCGTTGACTTCCGTTGCCGTGAAGAAACGCGCGGGCGCTTCGAGCGTATTGGCCTCGGAGACGCCGTAGCGGAACCTCAGCTGGGTGACGCCGGCAACGATGGGCTGATAGGGCTTGGTGCTGGGTCCGTTGCCGGCGCAACGAAAGCTTCGCGTCGTGACGGACCGGCCGTCCTGCTTGTAGGTGTAGCTGGCGCCGAGGCCGTAGACGTTGCTGATGAACAGCGGCAGCGCGACGGTTCCGGTGCCTTTGGTTCCGCTGCCGGCGCGATCCTTGTTGTACTGGTTTCCATCGAACTCGGCGAGTTCGACGTCCTGGCGCAGGCAGTCCTTTCTGGTTCCGACGCCTTCGGTCTCGAAGTTGTCGGCAGAGAAGTAGTTGACGACGAGCGAGTCGGGTTCTCCTGTGCGGGGCCTGGGACAGCTGCCTTTCTCCACGTCGAACAGCCCCGAGCTGCATCCGAAGATTCCCTGATCGAAGGCCGAGGCCGAACTCGACACCACGTTCGAATAGCCGCCATGGAACCTGGAGGATTCGAGCGAGCCAGGGAAGCTGGCGGGATAGAAGCCCGCGTTCTTCAGGTCGCGGCCGATGATGTCCAGCACGATGCTCGCGGCTTCCTGCTGCTGGGCACTGGCGTCCACGCCCCTCGCAACCCGCGTCGTCGAGATGAGCAGGTAGCTCGCCGCGGCGACGAGCAGCAGCCCGATCACGATCGCCACCAGCAGTTCCACCAGCGTGAGGCCCCGCGACCTGCAGGCACGCGTCTTCGCCTTCATGGAAGAACCCTCGCGGTGTAGCAGCGCACGCCGGCCGGTGCCTTTGCCTTGTCGGGACAGCAGAAACGCGCAGACGCCTTCTGCAGGTCTTCAGGCTTGCCGGTGCAGCTGGCCTGCGTCACGGCGTCGCCGCTTTCGTCGACCGCGCTCTTGTCGAACCACATGACGCTGACATCGAACCCGGCTTGGACATCCCCCGTGATGTAGCCCGCGCCTCCCGGCAATGCGGTGCGCAGGATGTTCTTCCAGCGCGCAAGGTCGAAGTCAGCCAGCTCCGCCGGCGTGCAGGCGGAGCTGCCGCAGTCCTTCGCTGGCGCGGAGAGCACCTCGGCGACCTGCTCCGAATAGGTGTCGGTCAGCTGGTAGCCCTTGCCCTCCACGCCAACGCCTGCGACGACACCCGAATATCCCTTCGCTCCGGGCGCGTTGACGCGGATCCTCTCGGACAGGTCGTTGATGAGGGCCGGGACATTCAGCCTGGCTTCATTGCCGGTCTGGTGCCTCACCGCGGCAGCGACGAGGCCTGCGACGGCGATCAGTCCAAGCGAAAAGATCAGCAGAGCCACCAGCGCCTCGATCAGCGCCACACCCGATTGCCGAGCGCGATACGTCATTCGCCCTCCGCCTCAGTTCTGGTTGCTGTCGTCGCAGCTGATGCCGCCGACGTTGCCGACGCGGGCGCGGCCCATCATGTCCAGGCATACGACCTTGGTGGCGGAATCCCCTGCAGGCGCGAGGCTCAGTGCCTGCTGCCCGGCAAGGCTAGAGCGGCCGCGCGCGTCGAATCGCAGCGTCGCGACCTTGCCGGTGGGCGCGGTCAGCGTGGGGCCGCCCGTCTTGCCGATGTAGAACTTCAGCAGCTGCGCCGTGTCGTCGGTGGCGACGCTGTCGCACTTGGGGTTGGAGAACACGATCCACCCGCCGCTCCACTCAGTGCCGGTGCTGGCGCAGACCGGGTCGGCGGCGGTGATGTCCCTGGGCACGCAGACGGTGACGCACTTGTTCTTCGCGATGGCCTCGGAGCGCGCGAAGCCGACGGCCATGGTGAATTCGTTGCCGAGCGTCGCGGCAGCCGAGTTCTTCTGCATCGCCACGAAGCTCGGCGCGGCCAACGCCAGAAGGATCCCCATGATCGCAATGACGACGACGAGCTCGACGAGCGTGAAGCCACTGCAACGAAACGCCTTGCGCTTCCCCGGCATGGTTGAAATCCTCCCTTGCAAGCTTTGTGTCTATATGTGTCCTTCGATGCTAAATGAGTTTGAAAGTACTAATTTGCCGTTTGTCACCCGCACGCGACCGCTCGACGCCTGCGCTGCCTCTATTGCGGCGCCGCCAACTGTGGATCCCGGTCGGCCTCTTTCAGCCAGCGCGCGAACTCCTGCGAAAAGGCGTCGTTGAAGCGCTCCGCCTGCGCCTCGGCTTCACCTTCGCGGCCCAGCAACTCGGCGCTTTCGATCAGCTTGACGATGACCCGCGGCTCCGGCGAGAAATGAATCACGCGCTGCGCGAGCGAATGCATCTCGGCGGCATTCGCGGGCGTCACGGTGGTCAGCGTCAGCTGCGCGAACTCGGCCTGCCGCGCGAACAGCCACGTGCCCCGCACCTTGGCGAGCGTGTCTTCCCTGTACGCCGGGAGCCGTTCGCCGGGTGGCAGGTAGATCTGGCTGACGCGGACGTAGTCCCAGCCGGCGAGCCCCACGACCACCAGCATGACGGCTGCCGCCAGGGCTGACAGCGCAGGCCGGACCGCAACGCGGCCCCCGCCCGGCCAAAGAATGCCGAGGCACAGCCCGAACACCAGCTGGAACGGGCCATACCAGAGCGGGTACTCGAGCAGGCTGTGCAGCACGATCGCACCCAGCATGCCCCAGGCCATCAGGCGAGCCGGATCCCGCTCCCGCCAGGGCCGCGCGGCAAGCACCATCCAGAGGAAGCCGCCGCAGATCAGCACGGCGGCGGGAATGCCCAGTTCCACCGCCAGGTGCAGCGGGAGGTTGTGGGCGTTGTCCAGGATCTCGACGAACCGGGGGCCGTCGTACCGGGTGCTGTAGTGCGCGAAGCTGAGCTCGCCCCATCCCCAGCCGGTCCAGGGGTGCTGGGCGATCAGCGTGAGCACGTTGCGCCACAGGATCAGGCGGTTGTGGTCCTGGGGGGCGCCGGTGTGGAGGCGTTGGAGCATGCTTTCGACGGTGCCTTCGCCGCCGGTGGCCAGTTGAGGGAGCAGCCAGGCGATCGCAAAGTACAGCGGGATGGTTGCGAGCAGCCACTTCGGGTCCGGCAGCCGATGGAAGACAACGCTGCCTTTATGTGCGTTTCGCCTTTCCCGCACTGCGATGAAGGCGGCCACACCGATGATCGACAGCAGTTGCAAAAGGCCCGTACGCGAGGTTGACGCCGCCGCAGCAATCAGCAGGAGCACGGCCGCAGCCATCAGACCGCGCCGAACGCGCAATGCCTCGTTGGTCGCGTAGAGCCAAAGGGCGGCGCACCAGGCCATGCTGATCAGGGTCGCGAACTGGTTTCGCTGGCGGAGATTGCCGTAGGCCTGTCCCAGCGCGGGGGAAGTCGTCCAAGGGACGAGGGGTTCGGCAAGCCCGTAGTACTGCAGCAGGCCCAGAACCGCGCTGACGAGCCCGGCGGCAAGCACGCCCCTGGCCAAGAACCGCGACGCGCCGCCCAGGTCGCGCGCCGGTGCGCTGCCCACGCTCGCGGCCGCGGCGATTCCGGCAATTGCGATACATGCCGGCCCCCATGCCGACAGGCCGCTCCAGCCGGAAAGCGCAACCAGCAAACCTCCCAGGCCCAGCCACAGCCAAACCCGTGGCGCGGGCGAGCCGACGGGCCCGGTCAGCAGCAGCCCGGCCAGACAAGCCCAGGACACAAGCAACTGCCAGACGCTGACAGATGGGCCCCCCACCAAAGGGCAAACAAAAGTCAACGCGACGAGCGCCACTCGAATGAAGCCAAGCATCTTTGTAAACGGGCCGGCCAAAGCGAGAGGGTGCCGCGCAGACGTCATTCGCCCCATTGTGCCGAGCCGACTTGCCGACGAATGGTCATTGGCGGGAGATGAGAGGCTTTGCAACTGTAAACATTTAAAGACACCATTTAACAAATATGTTCAATTGTTTCTTGCCCGTTTCCGGCTACGCCGAGCGGGGGTGAAAGGCGTTTTCTGATGAAACAGCAACCTGCTCGCGGCCGGATCGGCAGTTCACGGGCTTATGGCTTCACGCTGATCGAAGTGATGGTTACGGTCGCCATCATCGGGATCCTGGCCGCCATTGCGATTCCCAACTACCGAGACTATGTGCTTCGTGGGCAACTGGTAGATGCTCAGAACGCTCTCGCGACGCTGCGCGCCAATATGGAGCGGTACTTTCAGGACAACCGGGACTATCGCTCCATCGGCTCAACGTTCACCTCACCATGCGCAGCATCGTCCACAGTCGGAAGCTTCACCATTTCATGTCCGACGCTGACGGCCACGACATTCACTGCACAGGCCGTGGGTAGCGGCCCCACCAATGGTTTCACGTTCACCGTAGACCAGCAGAACACACGCGCCACGTCTGCAGCGGGTTCGGGCTGGACGCGGTGCACCACCGGCTGGACGACGAAGAAGTCGGGCTGCTGATGAAGACGTCAATCCATCTGCCGCGTGGCACGCGCGGATTCACGCTGATCGAGATGATGGTGACGGTGGTGCTGCTGAGCATCCTGATGGCGCTGGCGTTTCCGGCAATGAATGGATGGATACGCAACAGCCGCATACGCACCGTCGCCGACGCATTGCAGAACGGCATTCGCCTCGCGCAGACCGAGGCCTTGCGGCGCAGCCGCCAGACCGTCTTCTCGCTGACGGCTGATACGAACCCCGCGGACGGCCTTACCGCCGTGGCCAATGGCACCAACTGGTCGGTCAACTTCGTGCCGCTCCTCACGGGCGAGGAGACCGACTCCACATTCATCGAGGGCGGCGGCCTGACCGGACTGGCCCCAAACGTCCAGATCACCGGCCCCGCGACGCTCTGCTTCAACTCCCTGGGACGCGTCGTGGACAACTCCACGCCCGGAACCGGCGTGGCCTGCACGGCTGCAGCCGCGACCTACGACATCACGATCCCCAATGCCGATCGCCCCCTGCGCGTGCTGGTCGCGCTCGGCGGGCAGGTGCGCATGTGCGACCCGGCCAAGACGCTTTCCAACACCAATCCCGACGGATGTCCCGCATGACGAGATATCAACCGAAGCTCTCATCCGGGCACGCATCGCAGTCCGGTGTCGCACTGATCGAAGTCCTGGTCTCGATCCTCCTGTTCTCCCTCGGCATCCTGGGCCTCATCGGACTGCAGGCGCGCGCGATCAGCCTGTCGGTCGATGCGGAAGACCGCAATCGCGCAGCCCTGATCGCCAACGACATCGCGACAACCATGTGGACCCAGCGCACGGTAGCGATCGACCCTGCGGCCGGAACCCCTTCGTGGAACGACCGCGCCAGCAACCCGCAAGCGGGCGGCCTGCCGGGCGGCACCGTCACGATCACCGCAGTCGCCGCGGCTACCAACACCGCAGACATCCTCATCACCTGGCGCTCTCCCCAGCGCTCGGCCAGTGAACAGGACAGCCGCCTCACCACGCGCGTCGCGCTGCCGCTCATACCATGAACACTCGCTCAAAAGCATTTGCACGCGCGGCGCAGCGCGGCCTGACGCTGATCGAGCTGATGGTGGCTCTGGTCATCGGCCTGATCGTGAT
>Ga0209676_1002695_pt1 | contig 12004 bp, 10 predicted proteins | sample AraplaCvi_mLB_r2_FD_184282 | JGI IMG/M metagenome (GOLD analysis project Ga0209676, IMG submission 184282) | Arabidopsis root microbial communities from North Carolina, USA - plate scrape MF_Cvi_mLB_r2 (SPAdes) (version 2) | ecosystem: Host-associated > Plants > Roots > Endosphere | place: USA...
CGCCGCGGCCCTGTGGATCGGCGGCGTCGCCGCCTGGGCCGCGTTCGAACTCGGCGCCGGCGCGGCGGGTCTGGAACCCCTGCGCATCGCCGTCTACGCCCTGATCGCCCTGGCTCCGGCCGGGCTGGCGATCATGCTGGCCCACGCCGTCCGTCAGGGCGCCGGTCTGGCCGCCGAGACCAAGCGCGCCCGCGACCTGTCCGAAGCCCTCATCGCCCCCACCGCCCTGGCCGCCCAGCAGACGGGCGAGGTCCTGCAGACGCTGCGCATGGACATCGATCAGGCCTCCCTGGCCGCCGAGCGCGCCCGCAACGACATGTCCCTGCTGCGCGAGGCGCTGGCGCAGGAGACCACCCGCCTGAACGAGGCCGCCGAGGTCGCCGGGCGCACCGCCCGCCGTCTGGTCGAGCAACTGGGCGGCGAGCGCGATCAGATGCAGACCCTCGGGTCCCAGCTGGACACCCAGGCCACGGGCGTCCTGGACGCCGTCGAGCGCCAGTCGCGCATGGTCGTGGACGCCTCCGATCTGGCCCAGACCCAGCTGCGTGAGGCCGAGGCCGCCCTGGCCGCCCGCGCCGCCGACCTGGCCGCCGCCGCCGGCGAGGCCCAGGACGCCGCCCGCGTCGCCGCCGACGATCTGGCCCGCCAGACCCTGCGGTTGGAGAACGCCGGCTCGGGTGTCGCCGAACAGATCCAGTCGGTCGAGGAAGGCCTGGGCCAGCAGCGCGCCGCCCTGGTCACCGCCGCCTACGCCCTGCGTACCGACCAGGAAGACTTCTCGGCCCAGGTCGAGAGCCAGCGCGCCCAGCTGACGGAACAGCTGTCCGCCGCCCGCAGCGCCGCCGGCGAACTGGGCGAGACCTCCACCCGCACCACCGAGACGGTCAAGGACCTGGTCGAGGCCGCCACGGATCAGTTCCGCGCCCTGGTCGAGATGTCCCAGCGCGAGGCCGACGGCTTCGACGCCGCCACCAAGGTGGCGCTAGACCGCTTCGAGGCCCTGGCCGCCGACGCGCGCGACGCCCTGGTCGAGGAGACCCGCCGGGCGCTGGCCGCCCTGCAGGCCACCGCCGAGGACTCGCGCATCGCCGCCGCCGAGGCCGCCGATCAGGCCCAGCTTCGCGCCGACCGGCTGGGCGAGGCCCTGTTCGAGGCCGCCCAGAAGGCCGACGCCGCCGCCGACTCCCGTGTTGACAGCGCCCGCCGCGTGGTGGCCGAGACCGGCAGCCTGGTCGATCAGGCCGGCGAACGGGCCATGGAGAAGCTGGAGTTGACGGTCGAGCGCATGGACGCCGCCCTGGCCCGCATCGACGAGGCCATCGGCGATCTGGACGACCGCGCCGGCCGCCTGCCCGAAGAGGCCCGCAAGCGGGTCGAGGAAGTGCGCAACACCGTCGAGGAGGGCCTCGCCGCCCTCTCCGCCGCCTCTCAGAAGGCCGCCGCCGACACCGAGGCGCTGGACGCCGGCTTCCAGGAGCGGGTGCGCCGCAACTACGACATGCTGACCGAAGCCGTCAGGCTGATGGGCGTGGTCTCGGGCGAGACCCCGACGACCCGCCGCCGCGAGGCCGCCGCCACGCCGCCGCCCGAGCCGGTCCGCGCCCCCCGCGCCGACGAGCCCAAGGGCTTCGGCCTGCGTGGACGCCTGAAGCTGGAGCCGACGCCCGGCACGCCCCCGCCCAGCGGCCCGATGGACTGGTCCGATCTGGTGGACGAGGGCTCGGTCGAGGCGCCGCTGGACCTCGACACCCCCGTCATGCCGACCGGCGGCGGCGACGCCAATCTGGACACTCTCAGCGAGCGGATCGTGGCCGCGATCCGGCGCATGGGGGTCGACCCCAACGCCCTGCTGCCCCGCTCCCGCGTCGAGGAGGCCGCCCAGGCCGTCACCGACCGCGATCCCGACCGCGCCCGCCAGATCGTGCGCCGCGTGGCCCCGGCCGCCGTGCGCAGCGTGTCGCGCCGTGTCCTGACCGATCCGGATCTGCGCGCGGACGCCGAGGCCTATGTCCGCGCCTTCGGACGGGAACTGGCCGGCCACGCGGCCGTCGGCGACGGTCCGGCGGTGCTGGGTCGCCTGACTTCGGACGGCGGACGAGCCTTCATGCTGCTGGACGCCGCCATTGGCGATCTGGCCTGACGGGTACTCGCCCGTGCGGGGAATCCCGGCGGGCGAACGCGTTGAAACCGGTGTTTTAAACTTGACGCCGGGGCCGCGATGGCGACACCGTGCGCCCTCCCGTCACGTAACTGTCACGAAGTAGTCCGGACCCATGGCCGAGCTTGATCAGACGCCGACGGACCCCCGCCCCGCCATCGTGATCTGCGCGTGGGACGCCGATGAATCCGGCTGGGATCCCGTCGAGGACCTGTCCGGCGAGCCCTGGAGCCCCAACGGGGCGCGCACCGTGCCGGTGCCCTCCGCCGATCCTGAAGCCCTGGTCTCGACCCTGTCCGCCCATCTGGCCGACCGCCGCTGCCGCGCCCTGCTCCTGGTGGGCCGGACCCGCAGCCATGAGGGCTTCCGCCTGCAGATGCGGGCCGAGAACCGCTCTCTGGACGGCGTGTTCCGCCGCGACGGCGTGGGCCCCAGCGTCGCCCGCGCCACGGCGCCCGTCGCTGAGATGGTCCGCGCACTGAAAGAGGCCGGTCTGGCCGCCGGCGCGACTTCGGAAGCCGAGGACGACGCCGGCAGCTACCTGCTCTATCGCGTGCTCGCCGACCTGCCGGACGGCGCGGACACCCCCGCCGTGGGCCTGCTCCGCGCGCCGGAGAACGAGCCCGACGCCGCCGTGCAGCAGGCGGTCAAGACCGCGGCCCAGGCCATGGCGCGCCACCTGTCGCCCCTGCCCCGCGCCCGCGTCATCTGAGCCCTCAGGCCAGACGGCGTCTCAACGGCAGGGCCGCCAGCAGCCCCACCGCCGACATCACCGCCATCGCCGCATAACCGCCCGCGCCGAAGCGGTCGTACAGCGGCCCCGACACCGCCGTCGCGACGCCGATCAGCACGCCCGCTGACAGCACCGAGCTGAGCGTCTGTGCCGCCGTCTGGCTGTCGCGCGGCGCCAGCTTCTCGACCATCTGCAGCCCCGCCAGGAAGGTCGCGGCGAAGGTCAGGGCGTGCAGCGCCTGAAGCGGCCAGAGCAGCCACAGCGGCGGCGCGAAAGCCATCGCCGTCCAGCGCACGATGGCCGCCGCCGCGCCGATGACCAGCAGGCTCCAGGGCCCGATCCCGACCCGCCGACGCCACGGCTCCGCCAGCCACATCAAGGCGATCTCGACCACGACACCGAAGGCCCACAGCCGGCCGGTCACCGCCTCGCTGATCCCCTGCGCCTTCCACAGCAGGGCCGAGAAGCCGTACTGGAAGGCGTGCGCCGCCTGCACCGCGCCGACCGCGAAGATGGCGGTCATGAACACCGGATCGGCCAGCAGCCGTCCCAGCCCCTGGAACCGCTCGCGCTTGCGCATCGGCGCGCCGTCGCCCACCGGCTCCCCCGGCAGCACCAGAGCGGCGATGGCGGCGATGCCCAGCCCCATGACGGTGATCCAGATCACGATCACATCGACCGGCGCCTTCAGCAGCAGCGCCCCCATGCCGACATTGACCGCCACGAAGGCGGCCGAGCCGCAGCCGCGCGGCAGGGCGAAGGTGAAGCCGTCCCGCGCCGCCAACCTCAGGGTCAGCACATCGCTGAGCGGGATCAGCGCCGCCGCAGCGGTCGCCCCGACGAACCAGCAGACCGCCTGCACCGCGAACAGGTCGGTCAACCCCGCCCCGCCGTAGCCCAAAGCCATCACCAACCCCAGCAGGGCGATCGGCGCGCGTCGGGTGTGGAAGCCGTCGGCCCAGACCGCCAGCAGCGGCCCGGTCACCACCCGCCCCAGCATGGGCGCGGCCAGCAGCACGCCGATCTGCGCCCCGCTCAGTCCCTGGGCCCGGAACCACAGGCTGGCGAACGGCAGGCTCACCCCGCTGGCGCCGAAGAGCAACACGTACTGCAGGCCCATCCGGGCGGCGGAATTCATGGCGTCAGATAGCAGACGGAAGGGATTCTGTCGGCTAGCGTCGGCGTATGGCAGTGAATCGCAATCTGGCCGCCTTCGCGGCGGTGAACGGCGCAATGGCGGTGGCTCTGGGAGCTTTCGCGGCCCACGGAGCGGGTCCGCAGATCAAGACCCTGCTGACCACGGGCGCCCAGTATCAGCTGACCCACGCGCTGCTGGCCGTGGCCTGCGCCCTGTGGCCGGGCTATCCGCGGCTGGTCCACATCGCGGGCTGGCTGGCCTCCGTCGGGGGGCTGATCTTCTCGCTGTCGCTGGCCTTGCTGGGCTTCCTGAGCCTGCCCGCGCTGGGAATGATCACCCCGATAGGCGGGGTGCTGATGATCGCCGCTTGGCTTTTGCTCATCATTGCCTCATTGCGGTCACAGACCCAGAACGCCTGACCAGGGCGCGCAGAGAGACCGGATTACAGTATGGCCTTCCCCCTGCCTGAAACGCCGCGCCGCGACCTCTATCCGGAGATCGAGGCCTACGCCTCCGGCTATATGAAGACCGAGGGCGTGCACGAGGTCTGGTACGAGGAATGCGGCAATCCGCAGGGCCTGCCGGTCATCGTCCTGCACGGCGGCCCCGGCGGCGCGGTCAACCCGGGCATGCGGCGCTATTTCGATCCGGCCAAGTATCGCATCGTCCTGTTCGACCAGCGCGGCTGCGGCAACAGCCGCCCCAACGCCTCGCTGGAAGACAACACCACCTGGACCCTGATCGAGGACATCGAGCGCCTGCGTGAGCTGCTGGGCGTCGAGAAATGGGCGGTCTTCGGCGGCAGCTGGGGGTCGACCCTGTCGCTGGCCTACGCCATCACCCATCCCGAGCGGGTCACCGCCCTGATCCTGCGCGGCATCTTCCTGCTGACCAAGCCGGAGCTGCACTGGTTCTACCAGGACGGCGCCTCGCAACTGTTCCCGGACGCCTGGGAGAAATTCCTGGCCCCGATCCCGGAGAACGAGCGCCACGACCTGATGGCCGCCTACTACAAGCGGCTGATCGGCGACAACAAGGCCGAGCGCGAGCGCTGCGCCATCGCCTGGTCCAGCTGGGAAGGCGACACCGTCAGCGTCCAGGGCCCCGACGCCCGCCCGGACAAGTTCGCCGAGCCGGACTTCGCGGTCGCCTTCGCCCGCATCGAGAACTGGTACTTCACCAACGGCGGCTTCTTCCCCGAGGAAGGCTGGCTGCTGAAGAACGTGCACCGAATCCGCCACCTGCCCTGCTGGATCGCCCAGGGCCGCTTCGACGTGGTCACCCCGATGACCAGCGCCTGGGCCCTGCACCGCGCCTGGCCGGAAGCCAAGCTGGACGTCATCGGCGACGCCGGCCACGCCTCCAGCGAGCCCGGCATCATCGACAGCCTGGTCCGCGGGACGGATTGGGTCGCGTCGCTGTAGGCAGCAGGCAGCAGGCAGCAGGCAGCAGGCAGCAGGCAGCAGGCAGCAGCGATCAGAGCACTGGCAGCTAGGTCAAGCTCGACCGAACTGCTGCCTGCTGCCTGCCTCCTGCCTACTCACTTCGGATTAGTCTTCTCCACCAGCTCCGACAGCTGGAACCCGATCCGGCGCGCCTCGCGCTCCTCGGGCTTCTTGCGGGCGTCCAGCAGGACGTTGATCTGGGCGTAGTGCTGGATCAGGCGGACGGGCCGCCCCTCGTTGTTCCGGCCCAGGAACATGATGAAGTCCGGCCCCCAGAAGCCGACATCCTCGATCTGCATCACCCCGTCGCCGGGCAGGCCCACGATCCGCGCCGCGATCTCCTCGTCCTTGTCCAGGCCCTTCTCATAGTCCTCGATCAGCTTGGACAGGCGTACGAAAGCCCATTCCGCCGGGTTCTCGCGCATGCGGACGCCGTCGGTCAGGGCCGCGGCCTGTTCCGGCGAGGCGGACGGCAGCACCGGCTCGGGGCAGGGCTTGTCGCCGCAATCGGAAAACATCGAGGCTGGGGCGACGACGGCGGCGTCGGGAGCGGAAGCGTCTGACATCCCTCCAACCTAGTCACTCCCTCGCGGCGGAGCCAGCACGCGCAGGTGGGCGCACACTCAGCCATACAACCTCAATTTGACGCCTGCCCGATGCACGACCTAGCGTGGGGCGTGGGCCGGGGATGGTCTCCGGCGCCGGAACGGGAGAACAACCATGCGCAAGATCCTCGCCATCGCCGCCCTCGCGGGCGGGCTGATGATCCCCCTCGCCACCCCCACCGCCGCGACCGTCGCGCTCGAGTGCGATCACATGAGCATGGAAGCCGCCATGTGCGCCGGCGACTACGAGATCGACATGCAGATGTGCGACTTCTCTCCGCCCGGCCAGGTCGGCGCCTGCCAGGGCCGCGCGATGAGCAAGTGGGTCCGCTGTATGAACACCTGCTGAGCCCCGGCGACCGCTCCCTTCCTTCGGGAAGGGAGCACCCCGCCTAGAACAGGCTGTGGCCCTTGGGCAGTTCGGCGTAGCGGTGCACGCGGGTCGCCAGCACCAGTCCGAAGCCGATCATCACCGTCAGCATCACCGTGCCGCCGTTCGACAGCAGCGGCATGGGCACGCCCACCACGGGCGCCAGCCCCATCACCATGGCCCCGTTGATCAGGACATAGAGGGCGAAGGTCGCGGTCACCCCCGCCGCGCCCAGCCGGCCGAAATGGCTGTGCGAAAGGGACGCGATCCGCAGGGCGATCAGGATGATGGCGATGTAGCAGGCGATGACGGTGAAGGAGCCCAGGAAGCCGAACTCTTCCGACAGGGCCGCGAAGATGAAGTCGGTGTGCTTCTCAGGCAGGAACTCCAGCTGGCTCTGGCTGCCCAGGCCATAACCCTTGCCCAGCAGGCCGCCGGAACCCATCGCAATCTTGGACTGGGTGATGTGATAGCCGGTGCCCGACGGATCGCCTTCCGGGTTGAGGAAGGTCAGCACCCGGTGGCGCTGATAGTCGTGCATGCCGAACATCACATAGAAGGGCACGGCCACGGCGGCGGGGATGGTCACCCCGGCGATCACCTTCCAGCTCAGCCCGGCCATGAACATGATGGCCGCGCCGGTCAGGCCCAGCAGCATCGCCGAGCCCAGGTCCGGCTGGTGCGCCACCAGCAGGAAAGGCAGGCCGATCATCGCGGCGGGAACGATCAGCTTCCAGTGGAAGCTGGCCTCCTTGGCGGTGGAGCTGTGGTACCAGCGGGCCAGGGCCAGCACGAGGCCGATCTTCATGATCTCGGACGGCTGGATGCGGGTTACGCCCAGGTCCAGCCAGCGGGTCGCGCCCAGCGCCTTATAACCGAGCCCTGGCACCTCGACCGCCGCAAGCATCAGCAGGGCGACGGCGTAGATCGGATAGGACATCCGGAACCACCATTTCAGGTGGACCATCGACAGCCCCAGCATCGCGACCAGCAGGAAGCCGAACCGCATCAGGTGTTTGGCGGCCCACGGCTCCCACGAGCCGCCGGCGACCGAATAAAGCATCATCGCGCCCATGCCGGCGACGGCGCACAGCAGGGCCACGAAGCGCCAGTCGATCTGGCCGATCTTGACGACCAACCGCTCGCGCTCGCCGGGACGGGTCAGGGCGGAGGCGGTCATTGCGGGGCGTCCGGAATATAGGGGCGCGGGCCGGTCGTGGCGCTGGGCGCCGCCGGGCGCGGCGTCGGGGCGGTCGGCGCGGGGCCGGCCGGCTCGGGCGCGGCGCCGATGTCGCCCTCGTCGATCTGGGGACCGGTCGGTTCGGGCGGCAGCGGGCGGGTGATGCGCTCGCGCATCTCCGGGTCCTTCAGCAGGGCCGTCCGCATCACTTCACGGGCGCGCGGCGCGCCGGCGGTGCCCCCGCCCCGCCCGCCGTGCTCGATGATCACCGCCACGGCGTAGCGCGGCGCATCGACGGGCGCGAAGGCGATGAACAGGTTGTGGTCCTTCTGGGACCAGACGTTCGACTTGCGGGTGCCCGAGCCGTAGTTGCGCGTCTGCGCCGTGCCGGTCTTGCCCGCCATCTGGATGTCGCCCAGCCCCAGCTGGCTCTGGCGATAGGCGGTGCCCGAGGTGTCGTTGGCCACGGCGATCATGCCCTGGCGGACGATATCCAGATGCTCGCGCGAGAACGGCAGGTCCGGCACATCGCCGCCGCTGGGCCGCTCCTCGCCGCCGACCGACTTTATCAGCCGCGGCTGGATCGCCTTGCGCCCATTGGCCAGACGCGAGGTGTAGACCGCCAGCTGCAGGGCGTTGACCAGCACCGCCCCCTGCCCGATCGCCACCGAGGTCGTCTCGCCCGGGTGCCAGACCGGATCGCGCGGGAAGGTCTTTCGCTTCCACGCCGTCGACGGCAGCAGCCCCTTGCGCTGGTTGCCCACGCCGATGTCGAACTCGTGCTCGAAGCCCAGCTTCAGCGCCGTGTCCCGGATGCCGTCCACCCCGGCCCGGTTGCACATTGTATAGAAATAGATGTCGCACGAGTTCTTGATCGCATTGTGCATGTCCTGCGGGCCGTGACGCCCCCAGCACCGCTGTCCCGTGCGGAACACGCCCGTGCACATCACCCGATCGGCCGGATTGACCCCCGCCGCCAGCAGCGCCAGCGCCGTCGCCGGCTTGAAGGTCGAACCCGGCGGAAAGTTGCCGTTGATCGCCTTGTCCAGCAGCGGCTTGCGCTCATAGTCGGCCAGGGCGCGATAGATCGAGGTCGGCACCCCACCCACGAACAGGTTCGGATCGAACGACGGGGCCGAGGTCATGCACAGGATGTCGCCGTTGCGGACGTCCATCACCACGCAGCTGCCGCTCTCGTCGCCGAACACTTCCAGCGCCCGGTTCTGCACGTCGGCGTCCAGGGTCAGGACCACGTCGTCGCCCGGCTTGGCCGGACGCGAGCCGCCGATATCCTCGGCCACCACCCGGCCTCGCGCGTCGACCTCGACCCGGTTGCCCCCAGCTTCGCCGCGCAGGCTGGTGTCCAGCGACTTCTCCAGCCCCTGACGGCCGATCCGGAAACCGGGGTTGTAGAGGATCTGCGGAACCTCTTCCCCGCGCTCCTCGATCGCCTTGATGTCGCGATCGTTGGGCTTGGCCACATAGCCGATCACGTGGGCGAAGGCGCCGCCGAACGGATAGAAGCGCGCCTCGTTCATGTCGGCCATCACGCCCGGCAGCTCGTTGGCGTACAGGTTCACCCGGGCGAACTCTTCCCAGGTCAGGTCGCTCTTGACCGGCACGGGCGAGAAGCGCGGCGCGGCGTTCACGTCGCGGATGATCGAGCGGCGCCGGTCCAGGGTGTCGGGCAGCAGGCGGCCCAGCAGGTCCAGTGTCTGGTCCAGATCCTTGGTCTCGTCCCGCACCACCAGCACGCGGAAGCTGGGACGGTTGCCGGCGATGACCACGCCGTTGCGGTCCAGTATCCGCCCGCGCGGCGGCGGCACCAGACGGAAGTTGAACTGGTTCTGGCTGGCCAGGGTCGCGTATTCGCTGGCCTGGAACACCTGAAGTTGGGCCAGGCGTCCGGTCAGGGCCAGGCCGCCCAGCGTCGTCAGCCCGCCCAGCACGAAGGTGCGGCGCAGGAACGAACCCTGACGCTCGTTCGGATCCGAGAAGATGATGGACGGTTCCGAACTCACCTGAACCTCACGTCGCCGTCGTCGAACCGCTCGATCATGCTGTTGGCGAACGGGAACAGCAGAAGGGTCGGCACGATCTGGCCGATCAGGGCCAGCAGGCTGGGCATGTTGCCCGACTTGAACGACACGATGGCGTAGCAGATCAGAAAGGCCAGTCCGCAGCCCGAGGCGTACCAGACGAACAGGACGGCGGTGTCCTGCCCGATCAGGAAGGACCGCGCGGCCAGGACCACGGCGTAGACTACCAGCAGGGCCAGGGCCCACATGCCCAGCAGCCCCTGCCCGCCCCAGAAGATGTCCAGGAACAGCCCGACGCCGGTCAGCACCAGCGGCGCCACCCAGGACGGCCGGATCAGCGGCCAGGCGAAGGCCAGCACCAGCGGGATGACCGGCTCAGGCAGGCTCAGACCGAACAGCTTGACCGGTGTGGCCAGGATCATGGTCAGCGCGACCGTAACGAGGGCCGGATAGACGATCCACTGCACCGGCCCGACGACGCGGACCGCGACGGGGCGTCTCATTCGGTCCCTCCGGTCGGCGTCTCCTGGGGCGCCGGCTGGGCGGGCGGCGGGGCCGCCTGCGGACGGGGACGGGCCGGAGCCGGGGTCGGCGCGGGCGGCGGCGCGGCGTTGGCGGCGCGGATACGCTCGGCCTGGGCCTCGGCGGCGGCGCTGCGGCGCGCGGCGGCGTCGGCGATAGCGGCGGTCTGGGCGCCGGTCGCCTCGGGCAGGGTGTCCAACCCGGCCAGCGGCGGGGCGTTCAGATCGTTCGAGCCGACCAGTTGGCCGAAGTCGTCGAACAGCAGGATCTTCACATAGTCGATGGCGCCGCGGTCGCTGAACAGCTTGACCCGCCACGAGCCGTCGATGCCGCGCGCGGCCACGCCGATCGGCACGCCGCGCGGGAAGCCGCCGCCGTCGCCCGACGACAGGATGCGATCGCCCGGCTGGACGTCCTGGTTGCGCATGAACTCCAGCCGCGGATTGCCCGAGCCGTCGCCGGTCAGGATGGCGCGGGCGTCGGTGCGGTCCACCAGCACCGGGGTGCGGCTGGCCACGTCGGTCAGCAGCAGCATCCGGCTGACATTGCCCGAGGTGCCGACGATGCGGCCGACCAGGCCGTGTTCGTTGATGACCGGATTGCCGACCTTGATGCCCTGGCCCGAGCCGATGTCCAGCAGGCGCGCGTTCGAGAAGGGGCCGCGCGAATCGGAGACGGATCGCGCCGTCTTCATCGGCACGTCCGGCTCGGGCTGCAGGCCCAGCATGGCCTCGTAGCGGGCGTTGATGTTCTTCAGGGCGATCGCCTGGTCGCGCCACGGCTGCAACTCGGCCAGTTCGCGCTTCAGGCGGCGGTTCTCGGAGACGGCGAAGAAGTAGCCGCCGATCCCGTCGGCCAGGCTGCCGAACCAGCGCACTGGCGTGGCGAAGACGCCACCGACCGGACCGGCCACGGTCTCCACCCCGGCGCGCGCCGGCTGATAGGGAGAAGCCTGGGCCCGGCCGTCGCTGACCAGCAGCAGCACGGCGCACACCGCCGCGGCCGCGACAGCGACCGCCGCGGTCGCCACCAGCGGCACCTTGATGTTCTCGAACGGTCCGTCGCGAAACGCCACGGCGCGCCTTCCTCAGAAAAGGGAATCAGCGGGACGCCCCCAGCCGATGTGCCGAGCCTATCGCAAAATCCGGGCCAGTTGGAAACCGGCTTAACCCCTGTGATGACAGGGATTTGAGGCAATCTCTGGAACTTGGCCTTACAGGGCCGAGTCGAGAACGCCCTTCATCCACCGCGGATGCTCCAGAACCCGGCCGCAGCCGATGGCCACGCACGACAGAGGATCGTCGGCGACCGACACCGGCAGGCCCGTGTGGTCGCGGATTTCGGCGTCCAGGCCACGCAGCAGCGCGCCGCCGCCGGTCAGCATGATGCCCTTATCGGCGATGTCGGCGGCCAGTTCCGGCGGGGTGGCTTCCAGGGCGACCTTCACGGCCTCCACGATCTGCGACACCGGCTCGGCCAGCGCCTCGGCGGCCTGGCGTTCCGAGATGCGGACCTCGCGCGGCACGCCCTGCATCAGGTCTCGGCCCTTCACGTCGATCGACAGGCCTTCGCCGTCGGCCGGGATACGGGCGGTGCCGATGTCCTTCTTGATGCGCTCGGCGGTGGTTTCGCCGATCAGCAGGTTATGGTTGCGGCGCATGTACGAGATGATCGCCTCGTCCATCTTGTCGCCGCCGACGCGGACCGAACGCGAGTAGACGATGCCCGACAGCGACAGCACGGCCACCTCGGTGGTGCCGCCGCCGATGTCGACGACCATCGAGCCGGTCGGCTCGTGGATCGGCAGGCCGGCG
>Ga0209676_1002699_pt1 | contig 11982 bp, 11 predicted proteins | sample AraplaCvi_mLB_r2_FD_184282 | JGI IMG/M metagenome (GOLD analysis project Ga0209676, IMG submission 184282) | Arabidopsis root microbial communities from North Carolina, USA - plate scrape MF_Cvi_mLB_r2 (SPAdes) (version 2) | ecosystem: Host-associated > Plants > Roots > Endosphere | place: USA...
GGCGTGGGGCGTGCTGGCCGTGTCCGGCGCCGCGCTGGCCTGGGTGGCGCAGACGCCGTACGCGCAGATGCTGCTGCTGGCGCCGCCGATGCTCTTCGTCGGCTTCGTCGCGTGGATGTTCTGGCGCAGCCTGAGGCCGCCACGCGAGCCGCTGATCACCCGAATCGTGGCCGCAATGGAAGGCTGCGAGCCGGCCACGCTGCCGGCGCCGCTGTACCGCTATTCGCGGAAGCTGACCGCCGCATGGGCCTATGTGATGGCCGCGCTGGCGCTCGCCAACGGCGTGCTGGCGCTGATCGCCGTGCCCGACGGCGTGCTGGCTCGGCTGGGCGTCGCCTCGCCGGTGACGATCGGGCAGGAGGCGTGGTCGCTGTTCGCCAATTTGCTCAATTACGGCATCGTCGGCGGCTTCTTCGTGGGCGAATACATGCTGCGGCGCTGGCTGTTCCCGCACCGCCCCTACCGGCACTTCTTCGATTTCCTGCGGCAGATGGCGGCCCTGGGCCCGCGGTTCTGGCGCGGCTTGTTCGACTAGCCCGGTATCCTGAGCGCACCTTCGCGCAGCCGCCGCCACGCATGGACTTCACGATCCGCACCGACCATCCGAGCCTGCCCGGGCACTTTCCCGGCCGGCCGCTGGTGCCCGGCGTGGTCGTGCTGGAGCGCGTGGTGGAGGCGATCGAGGCCGCGCACGGGCCACTGCCCACATTGCGCCTGCCGCAGGTGAAGTTCCTGCAGCCGCTGCTCCCCGGCGAACGCGCGTGCATCGAGCTGGCGCGGATTGAACTAGACGGTGCCGCGCCGTGCTGGCGCTTCCGCGTGCTGCGCGAGGCGACGCTGATCGCCAGCGGCGAGATTCATGGCGGCGCGATTCAAAGCGGCGCGGTTCATAGCGGCGTGAGCCAGGCCACGCCATGAACGCGCACTGGAAGCAGCGCCCCGAAGGCGGCGGCTATGTCGCGCTGTGGATCATCCGCAGCATCGCGCGTTACGGCGGGCGCGCCGTGGGTCGCGCGTGCCTGTATCCGATCACGCTGTACTTCCTGATCGTGCGCGGCCCGGAGCGTCGCGCCTCGCGCGCCTACCTGTCGCGCGTGCTCGATCGCACGCCCACGCTGTGGGATGTCGCGTGTCACATCCACACGTTCGCCGCGACGATCCTCGACCGCGTTTTCCTGCTCAGCGGGCAGCTGTCGCGATTCGACATCGCCACCGTCGGGCTGCCCGCGCTGGCCGCGCGTGTGGATCGCGGCGAAGGCGTGCTGATCTTCGGCTCGCACCACGGCAGTTTCGACGCCCTGCGCGTGCTGTCGCTCACGCGTCCGGCGCTGCGCGTGCGCATCGTGCTCGACATCGCGCACAACCAGGCGATCACGCGTTTGCTCGACGCCCTCAATCCGCAGCTCGCGCGCGACGTCATCGACGCGGGGCAGGACGGCGTGTCGATCGTGCTCGCGATCCAGGAAGCGCTCGCGCGCGGTGAACTCGTCGCGCTGCTGGTCGATCGCGCCGAGGCCGGCGATGCCGCCGTGCGCGTACCGTTCCTCGGGCGCGACGCGGCATTGCCCTCCGGCCCGTGGTCGCTCGCGGCGACGCTGAAGGTGCCGGTCATGCTGGCCTTCGGCCTGTATCGCGGCGGCAACCGCTACGAGCTGGTGTTCGAGGAATTCAGCGACGGCCTGGACATCCCGCGTCGCCAGCGCAGCGAACGTATCGCCGCGCTGGTTCGCGACTATTCCGCGCGGCTGCAGCACCACGTGCGCCGCGCACCCTACAACTGGTTCAACTTCTACGATTTCTGGCAGGGCGACGATGCAGCGGACGACACCTCTCTCATGCACCTGGGCGAGGCGACTGGCGCCGGCGCTGCTGCTGACGCTCGCCAGCGCGGCGACCTTCGCCGCGCCGGCTGAGTCGCCGGTCGAGGCGGACTGGATCCTCGCGAAGATCGCGCGCCCCGCGCCGGCGCGGACGCCCTTCGTCGAAGTGCGCGGCTCGAAATTGCTCAAGGCGCCGCTGCGTCTCACCGGCGAATACCGTCGCCCCGACGCCGACACGCTCGTGCGCGAAGTGCGTTCGCCCTACGCCGAAACCACGACGCTGCGCGCTGGTGAGGCGACAATCGAGCGCGCCGGGCAATCGCCGCGCAGATTCTCGCTGTCGCGCGTGCCCGAGCTCGCCGGCCTGCAGAACAGCTTCGGCGCGCTGCTCGGCGGCGATCACGCCACCATCGAGGCCCACTATCGCCTGCAGGCCGATGGCACGCGCCAGCGCTGGACGCTGACGATGACGCCGAAGGATGCGGCGCTCGCGTCGAAAGTGCAGGCCATCGTGCTGAACGGTCGCGGCTCGGAGCTGCGCTGCATCCAGACACGCGCGGCCGGTAACGGCGACACGCAGCGCACGCTGCTCGCCGGTGCTGCACAGGAGGCCGCGAAGGCCGCCGATGCCGCGGCGCTGGTGGCGCTGTGCGAAGGCGCACCAGCACGATGAGCCACGACGCGGCGGGCGAACGCCCGATGAGCGCCACGCGGCGGCTCGCGCTCGCGCTGCTATGGCTGGCGCTGCTCGCGTTGCTGGCGCTGTTCGTCGCGCCGCGGGTGCAGCTCAGCGGCGACCTGCGCAAGTTCATGCCCGCGCCGCAGACGCCGGCGCAGAAGCTGCTGATCGACGAACTCGGCGAAGGCCCGGGCTCGCGGCTGCTGCTGCTTTCGTTGTCGGGCGAGGCGCAGGAAACGCTTGCCGCGCAGTCGCAGGCCTTGCGCGAGCGGCTGCTCGCCGCGCGCGTCGGCGTGGACGTGCCGTTCAAGCTCGTCGCCAACGGGGCCGACCTTGGCCTCGACGCGATTCCGCCGCGCCTGCGCCCGTATCGCTACCTGCTGTCGCCGACGCTCGACACGCAGCGTTTCGATTCCGACTTCCTGCGCCGCGAGCTCGACGCACGCGTGCAGGACCTGGGCTCGCCCGCCGCGGCGATGATCGAGCCGCTGCTGCCATCCGATCCAACGCTGGAAACGCTGAAGCTCGCGCAGGCCTGGCAACCGGCGAACGCGCCGCAGCGCCTGCATGGCGTGTGGTTCGACCGCGCCGGTCGCGAAGCGCTGCTGGCGATCGAAACGCACGCAGCCGGGTTCGATCCTGAAGGCCAGCAGGCCGCGGTCGATGCGATCCACGCCGCGTTCGATGCCGTCAGCGCGAACACGAAGACGAAGCTCACGCTGACCGGTCCGGGAGCGTTCTCGGTCGAGATCGGCGGGCGCACGGCGCGCGAGGCCAGCCTGATCGGCACCATCGATTCGCTCGTGTTCGTGCTGCTGCTTTGGATCGCATACCGCAGCTGGAAGGCGCCGCTGCTCGGCGGCCTGCCGCTGGCGAGCGCGGGTCTCGCGGGCCTGGGCGCGGTGGCGCTCGCGTTCGACGGCGTGCATGGCATCACGGTCGCGTTCGGCTTCACGCTGATCGGCGTGGTGCAGGACTATCCGATCCATCTTTTCAGCCACCAGCGTGCCGGCGTGTCGCCGTGGGCGAGTGCGCGCGCGCTGTGGCCGACGCTCGGCGCCGGCGTCGCCTCGACGTGCATCGCGTATGCGACGTTCCTCGTCTCGGGCGTCGATGGCCTGCAACAGCTCGCGGTCTTCACCGTCGTCGGACTCGCGACGGCAGCGCTGGCGACGCGTTTCCTGCTGCCGGCGCTGATCGATCCGTCGCCGCGCGATGCCGCCGATTCGCGCTGGCTGGCGCGGTGCTGGAACGCGCTGGCGCGCTGGCCGCGCATGAACGCGACGGCTGCGTGCATAGTCGCCGCCATCGCCGCCGCCGTCGTCGCCTTCGCGCCCGGCACGTTCTGGCAGAACGACCTCGCGCGCCTGACGCCCGTGCCGCCGGCGGCGCTCGCGCAGGACGCACGGCTGCGCGGCGAACTAGGCGCGCCGGACGTGCGCTACGTGATCGCGCTGGAAGCGCGCGATGCCGAACATGCGTTGCAGTCCTCCGAACGCATGATCGCCGCACTGGAAGGCCTGCGCGCGCAGGGCGTCGTCGGCGGTTTCGATCTCGCCGCGCGCTATCTGCCCAGTGCAGCGACGCAGCGCGCACGCCAGGCGAAGCTCCCGGGCGACGCCGAACTTCGCGCCGCGTTGCACGATGCGATGACCGGTGGCGCGTTCAACGACGACGCCTTCGACGACTTCGTGCGCGATGTCGCCGCGGCACGCGTAGCGAGCCCGCTGACGACGGCGGACCTCGCCGGAACGCCTCTCGCCGCCAGCACCGAAGGCCTGCTGCTGCAGCGCGAAGGCCACGCGACCGCGCTCGTCGCGCTATCGAACCTGCGCGATCCAGCCGCGGTGGCGCGCGTCGCACAGGCGCACGGCGCACAGCTGCTCGACCTGAAGCAGGCGTCGGAGTCGCTGGTCGCGCAGTACCGCGAACGCGTGCTGTGGGCGCTCGCGCTCGCCGCCGTGCTGCTCGCCGCGGCGGTGTGGTTCGCGCTGCGCTCGCCGCGCCGCGTGCTGCGGGTGCTCGCGCCGATGGCGCTGACGACGCTGCTGATCCTCGCGGTGCTGCGCGGTTTCGGCGTCGAACTGAACCTGTTCCACCTGGTGTCGCTGATCCTCGCCGCGGGGCTCGGACTCGATTACGCGCTGTTCTTCGACCACGCCGGCGACGATCGCGCCGAACAGTTGCGCACGCTGCACGCGGTGATCGTGTGCAGCCTCACGACGCTGCTGGTGTTCGCGCTGCTGGCGACGTCGAGCATTCCGGTGCTGCGCGCGATTGGCGGTACGGTCGCGCTCGGCGTCGCGTTCAACTTCGTGCTGGCGCTGCTGATCGTGCGCGAGCCGGTGAAGGAGATCGCATGAGCATCGGCATGATCGGGCGCGACGAGATCCTCGCGCTCGTGCCGCATGGCGGCGCGATGTGCCTGTGGGACGAAGTCGTGGAGTTCGACGCGCAGTCGATCCGCCTGCGCGCGTTCAACCATCGCGATGCCTCGCATCCGTTGCGTCATCGCGACCGGCTCCACGCCGTGCACCTGGGCGAATATGGCGCGCAGGCGATGGCCGTCCACGGAGGGTTGCTGGCGCGCGCGGCAGGCGAAGGCGTCAGGCCCGGCATGCTGGTCGCGCTGCGCGATGTCACGCTGAACGTCGCGCGCATCGACGACCTGCCCGGCGCGCTGGACGTGCACGCGCAATGCCTGATGGCCGACGCGTCCGGCAGCCAGTACCGTTTCGTCATCACGCACGACGGCGCGACGCTCGCGAGCGGGCGCGCCGCCGTCCTGCATTCGCTTACGGGAGACGCCGCATGAGCGCACGCAAGCACACCGGTCCGCGTCGCGCCCTCGTCACCGGCGGCAGCGGCGACATCGGCGGCGCGATCTGCCAACGCCTGGCGGCCGACGGCTGCGAGGTGATCGTGCACGCCAACCGCAATGTCGAGCGCGCGCAGGCCGTGGTCGACGCGATCCGGGCGGCTGGCGGATCGGCGCAGGCGGTCGCGTTCGACGTGGCCGACGCCGAGGCCACGCAGGCGGCGATCGCGACACTGCTCGAAGCCGGCCCGATCCAGGTCGTCGTCAACAACGCCGGCGTGCACGACGACGGCCCGATGGCCGGCATGAGCGAGGCGAAGTGGAAGCGCGTCATCGACGTTTCCCTTCACGGTTTCTTCCACGTCACGCAGCCGCTGCTGCTGCCGATGGCGCGGACGCGCTGGGGCCGCGTGGTCAGTGTGTCGTCGGTGGCGGCGGTGCTGGGCAATCGCGGGCAGGCGAACTACGCCGCGGCCAAGGCGGCGCTGCACGGCGCGACCAAGTCGCTCGCGCGCGAGATGGGCAGCCGCGGCATCACCTGCAACGTGGTGGCGCCGGGCGTGGTCGAGGGCCGCATGGCCGACGCCGCATTCCCGGCCGAGGCCATCAAGCAGCTGGTCCCCGCCGGCCGGGCCGGGCGGCCCGACGAGGTCGCGGCGCTGATCGGATTCCTGTGCTCGGACGCTGCCGGGTACATCAACGGGCAGGTCATCGGCGTCGACGGCGGGATGACCTGAACGGACGGCGACTTTGTTCGCTTCGGCGCGACCGCCACTGTCGTAGGATCGCCGCAACCCAACACGGAGGCGCCGCCATGCGCCGCATCGCCACGACGCTCGCAGCACTCGCACTGGCCGCGCTGGCCGGTTGTTCGTCCACTTCGCAACTGGTGACCGGCACGCCGCGCACACCGATCGATCCGGCGCAAGTCCGCGTCTACTACACGCCGCCGCCGGGCGGATTCGAGGAAATCGCCCGCCTGGAGACGGCCAGCGGCAGCTTCACCTACGGCGAGCAGAACAAGCTGAACGACGTGATCGCCAAGCTGCGCACCGAGGCCGCGAAACTCGGCGCCAACGGCGTGCTGTTCATGGGCACGCAGGACACCGGCGGCGGCAGCAGCGTCGGCCTCGGCGTGGGCGGCGGCAGCTCCAGCGGCTACCACGGCGGCAGTTTCAGCGGCGGCGGCATCGGCGTGAACATCTCGCCGACGAAGAAGTTCGCGCAGGCCGTGGCGATCTACGTCGCCAATCCGCCGCCGGCGACCGCCCCGCAGACGCCTGCCACGGTGCCGCCGGCGCAGCCGGTGAAGTGATCTATTGGTGTCATCCCCGCGAAGGCGGGGATCCATCCGTCCGAACCAACACGTCGTCCGCAGATTGACGCGCCGGATCGATGGATTCCCGCCTTCGCAGGAATGACGGCACAAAAGCAGTAACGACGACTCCTACGACGACCGCGTCTGCACCACGCCCATCGGCGGCGGTGCGAACTCGCCTGACGGGTCGTCGATCAACGCCGGATTCGCCTGGATCCGGCGGTACATCTCGGGAATGCCGCCCTTCCGCAGTACGCCGAGCACGACGTGCGAGGTGATGCGCGAGAAATCGCGTAGCGGCTTGAAATGGCTCGGGCGGAACTGCTCGTCGCTGTGCACGCACTTGTAACGCGACTCGATCGGCACCGAGACGCAGCGCGTGCCGAGTTGCTGCGCGGCGGAAATCAGGATCTGCGCCTCGAACACGAAATCCTCGCCGGGCACGTCGGTCAGCGCGGCGACCGCCGCCGGATACAGGCGCTGCCCGCTCTGCGTGTCGGCGATCTGGTAGCCCGTGCCCCACGCGATGCCCCAGTCGGCGAACTCGTTGGCAAGGCGTCGGTAGACCGGTTGCTGCGAGCGGCGACGCAGGCGCGCGCCGATGACGATGTGGCCCGGATGGCGGTTCGCCGCCGCGAGCAGGCGCGGGATGTCGCTGGGAAGATGCTGTCCGTCGCCGTCCATGCTGACGATGGCGCGGGCGCCCATGCGCAGCGCGTGCGCGAAACCGTCGCGCAGGCTCGCGCCCTTGCCCATGCGCTGCGCGTGCCGGATCACGGTGACCGGCAGGTCGGCAATGCGATCGGCGGTGCCGTCGTCGGAACCGTCGTCGATCACCAGCACGCGCGGGCATTCGGCCAGCGCCCCCTCGACGACGTCGCGGATGCGCAGCGCTTCGTTCAGGGCGGGGATCACGACGATGACGTCGTCGCGGCTCAGGTACGGATGGATCATGGGTTCACCTCCACCAACAGGTCGTGCGCGGCGCTGGCGGGCAGCACCGCCGTGCCGGCGCCACGCGCGAGCACGTCGAACAACGGGAGCATCGGCGCCATCGCATTGGCCGACGCGAAGCGCGCGAGCGGGCCGGTGGCCGGCTCGCGGGTCGAAACCGGCACCAGGCGTGCCGAAAGGCGCGGGCCGGCACCGTCGCGCGACAGCACCAGCGCGCCGCCGAGCAGGCCTTCGCTCGGCGCCATCTTCGCAAGAGGCCCCGCGGACTGCCCGTCGTAGGCGACCAGCAGCACCGCGTCGGCGTCGTCGTGCAACTGCGTCAGCGCCTCGATCAGGCCTTGCGCGAAGCTCGCCGTGTACGCGCTGATCGCGTTGGCCGGCTGCATCGCGCCGGTACCGATGGTCCAGTAGCCGGCTGCGGCGTTGTGCACGGAATTGTGGAAACGCGTGGGCGACAACGCGCGCGGATCGGCCGCGAGCGTCGTGCACATGTAGTCGGTGATCGCCAGCTCGCCGTGCGTCGATGCGAACACGGACGGCAGCGACGCGGGATCGCGCGACGCGGCTTCGCATGCGGCCATCGCGACTTCCAGCGCGATGGCGACGGTCTCCGGCGCGCGGCGGCGCTCGTTCGCCGGCAGCAACTGCGGCGACGGTCGGGCCGGCGCATCGGCGGGTTGCGCGCCGCTGGATGCGAACTCGCGCGCTGCCGGCCACGAGGGCAAGCCCCGCGTCCAGAAACCGATGCCTTCGATCTTCGCTTCCAGGCGGCTCATGCGCGGCCAAACACCAGCGAGCAGTTGTTGCCGCCGAAACCGAAGGAGTTGTTCATCGAGTAACGGATGTCGGCGCGCTGCGGCGCGAAGCGGATCTGCGGACCGCAGGCGGCATCGGGCGTGTCGCTGTTCAGCGTGCCGGGCAGTTCGCCGCGTTCCAGCGCGATCAAGGCGATCGTCGATTCGACGATGCCCGCCGCGCCGAGCGTGTGGCCAGTCCAGCCCTTGGTCGAGCTGGCATGCAGCGCGTCGGGAAAAAGCGACGCGACGGCCGCGGCTTCGATCGAATCGTTGGCCGGCGTGGCGGTGCCGTGCAGGTTGAGGTAACCGACCTCGTCGGCATCGATGCCGGCGCGTGCGAGCGCATCGCGCATCGCCAGCCGCGCGCCGAGGCCTTCCGGATGCGGCGAGGACATGTGGTGCGCGTCGCTGGATTCGCCGTAACCGCGCAGCTGCAGGCCGGTGTCGCCGTCGTTCGCGCGTTCGAGCAGCGCGAAACCGCCGGCTTCGCCGAGCGACAAACCATTTCGCGTCGCATCGAACGGACGACAGGGTTCGCTCGATACCAGCTGCAGCGAGTTGAAACCGAACAGCACGCTGCCGCAGAGCGTATCCACGCCGCCGACGAGCGCGGCGTCGACGAGGCCGGCGTCGATCATGCGCGCGGCCTGCGCGAACACCTTCGCGCTCGACGAACACGCGGTCGCAACCGTGATGCACGGGCCGCGAAGGCCCGTCGCCTGCTGCACGAACTCGCCGAGCGAATGCGGCGTGTGCACGTGCGGTCGGGCGAACTGTTCGGCGAACTCGCCGTCTTCCAGCGCGGTGTAGGCCGCCTCGGTGCTGCCGATGCTGGAGGTCGAGGTGCCGACGATCACCGCGACGCGCTCGGCGCCATGGCGCGCGACGGCGTCGTCGATCGCTGCACGCAGGCCGTCCTGGGCCAGCGCCAGCCAGGCCAGGCGGTTATTGCGCGAATCCCAGGGCTGGAGCGATGCGGGAAGCTCGACGGTTTCGAGCCCATCGACGCGGCCGATCCAGCAGTCCAGGCGTGCGTCGTCGCCGAAATCGTTCCGGCGCAGCCCGGTGCGCCCTTCGGCCAATGCCTTCGCCAACGCATCCCGTCCGCGGCCGACGGCACTGGTGGCGGTGCAGGCGCGGATCGCAAGGGGCGCCATGCGGCGGGCAGTGGACGGCGGAAGCGTGGACGGCACGAAACATTCCCGGACAACGTTCGCGGAAGTATAGCGAGCGCGGTGTCGGCACCTCCTGCACGGGCCGCTGACGCCGCGGGGAATTCACGGGGTGTGGAGGGGGTGTCGGAATTGGGTGAAGTGGGCTGCGATGGCGCGGGCCCGGCGCATGAGGCCTCAGGCCCACGCTGCACCGCCATCCCGGCGAAAGCCGGGATCCAGGCCCGTAGCGCTAGGTGACCACCACGTCCCCGTCATTCCAGCGGAAGCTGGAATCCACCTTGATCTTCGAAGCTCCCTGCGCGTTGTAACGAAGCGAGAGCCCAGCGCTGTAAGGCGCCAATTGGTCAACGCCCCCGCTCCGTTACCCCTCACCCCAACCCCTCTCCCGTCGGGAGAGGGGCTCCAGCGGCGAACGCTCCAAGTGGCCGCGGTCGCGTTTCCGCGCTTACTTCTCCAACTGCGCCGGAATGAACTGCTCGCGCACGGCTTTGGCCAGCAGGTCCGGCGGGAGCAGGCCCTGGTCGAGGAGGAAGTTGTTGAAGGCGAGGCGATCGAACTTGTCGCCCAGCGCGATCTCCGTCTCCATGCGCAGTTCGAGGATGCGGGTGTAACCGTAGAAGTAGCTGCCCGCCTGGCCCGGTGCGTTGAAGGTGTAGCGGTCCAGCTCCTGCTTCGTCATCGCCTCCGACAGCCCGACCTTCTCGCGCAGGATGCGACCGGCCGCCTCGCGGTCGATCAGCCCCAGGTTCAGCATCGGATCGAGCATCGCGCGCGCGGCGCGCATGAGGCGGAACTGCAGCGCGATCAGCTGACCGTCCAGCGGCTCGTACGGCACCATCTCGGCTTCGGCGTACAGCGCCCAGCCTTCCACGTTGACCGAATTGAACGCGAACATCGTGCGCGCCAGCGAAATGCCGCGCTCGACCATCGCAGTGAACTGCAGCTCGTGGCCCGGACGGCCTTCATGCGCCGACAGCGTCCAGCGCACCGCATCGAAGTTGAAGTCGTCGTATTCCAGCGCCTTGCCCTCGGCGGTCGGCACCGACACCGGCAGCACGAACTGGCCCTGCTGCCCGGTGTTGCCGATCAGCGGCGCCGGCAGGAAATGCGGCGCGGGCTGCGCGGCCGATTCGGCTTCGCTGCCCAGGCGCATCACCATCGGACGGTTCGGCACGTCGACGATGCGCTCGGAGCGGATGATCGGATCGATCTGGTCGATCACCGTGCGATAGCGCGCCTCGAGCTGGTCGTTGGGCATGTTGCGCTTCTTCAGCGCATTGATGACGGCGACGTAATCGTGCGGATCGGCGACGGTGAGGTTGTTCGCCTTCGCCACCAGCGGCGCGAGCTGCTGCATCGCCGCGCGCGTTTCCATGAACTCCACCTGCGCACGGCGGATCAGCAGCTGCGGGTCGATGTCGATGCCGTACTGCTTGAGGCTGTTGGCGTACAGCTCCGGCGGCAGCTTCGTGTCGGTGCGTGCAGTCGGCAGCACGTTGGCGCGCGCCCACGTGCCGTAGTCCTTCAGCTGCGTCTCCATCGCGGCGAGCGCGGGCTCGGCGCCTTCGATCTTGTACTTGGCGAACAGCTTGCGGATGCCGTCGACATAGGTGTCGACGTTGCCCAGCGCCTGCTCGACCTCGAGCTTCGTCGGATGCACGAGCTGCGCATTCGCCGCGGCTTCGGTGTAGCGGGCCTTCGCCAGCTCGGTGATCGGCGTCTTCTCGGTGCCCATGCCGACGTAGTTCTTCAGGCGGTCGAGCGCCTTGGCGCGGCGCTCGGGCGGCGTCTGGTCGGACAGCAGGCCCTGCAGGCCGCTGAACACCGTCTGCGGCACGTCGCTCCACGGCAGCGTCAGGCGCTGCGTGAGTTCGCTGGTGGCGATGTTCTCGTCGGCCGCGCGGATCATGATTTCCAGATCCTGGCGCACGTTCGGATCGCGTTCGACGGCGAGCTTGGCTTTCAGTTCGTCGCGCGCCTTGGCAGTCGCGGCACGGAAGCGCTCGGGATTCTGCGGCTTGAGGTCGGCGACGCGATCGTCGTAACCCGGCACGCCGAAGAACGACATGCCCTCCGGCGCGAACTCGGCCTGCGCCTTGAGGAGGATGTTCGCGTACTCGTTGCTGGTAGCGACCCAGGCCGGCGCGGGCTTCGCCGCAGGCTTGGCGGCCGTCGACTTCGCGGCAGGCTGCGCCGCCTGCGCGAGCATCGGCGCGCCGGTGGCGAGGGTGAGGGACAGGGCAATCGCGAGGGTCAGCGGCTTGGTCATGGCGTCGGCAGGAATGGGTCCGACGGCGAGCATGGCGGCTGCGGCGTCCGGGCACCATGCCCCGAAGGTCATCCGGCCCCAAAAAAAGCCCGGCCAATGCCGGGCTTTTCGTGTGTCGCGACGCGCTTACGGCTTCAGGCAACGGTCGAAGA
>Ga0209676_1002701_pt1 | contig 11977 bp, 12 predicted proteins | sample AraplaCvi_mLB_r2_FD_184282 | JGI IMG/M metagenome (GOLD analysis project Ga0209676, IMG submission 184282) | Arabidopsis root microbial communities from North Carolina, USA - plate scrape MF_Cvi_mLB_r2 (SPAdes) (version 2) | ecosystem: Host-associated > Plants > Roots > Endosphere | place: USA...
AAGACGGGAGGGATATTGCATGCTTTTTGTCTGTCGGCTTGGCGAAAAAAGCACACGAGCCGAAAAAAGTTTTGCAAGGACACAATAAAAAGAAAAGACGGTAGTCTTTAGGTGAGGATTAACGAACCGCCTTTTTATTATGAAGGTGGAGATTTTTGAGCGTTTTTTGCTCAAAAATACTACCTGTTCCTTGCGGAACTTTTAGCCATATATATAAGAGTGAGAAGAGCAAAGTGAAGAAATCCAATAATATCAAGGGTTTATAAGACATAAGGTGTTAATTTTTTTTAACACCTGTGTTAATTTTTTTTAACACCTAAAAAATGGATAATCATATGTAAAAAAAGATGTCAATATAAAAATTGACATCTAAAATAAATAAATTGGTAGTTTATGTTTTTTCTTATTACCTTCGATTTTGATATTACGTAGCGCTTTTGAAAAAATTTGTTGAGTTGCTCTATCAATATCATCTTTAGGTGAATTACATAATATATTGGGGTTAACAAACCAAGTTCTTGCTGAGCAAGCCCTTCCATCTTCAGTTATTACACCTGTTTCTGCAACTCCTAAAACTCCTTTTTCAAGCAATTCATTCATCATCTTTGAAATAGAAGTCCTTGTTTTCCCTAATTTCTTAGCTAAATAACTAGGAGACGCTGTATTCGGTTTTATATCATCATCTTCATTTTTTTCAACAATAACATTTGATTTAAATTCTAGAAATCTTGAAATATCAAATAAAAATGCTTTTTCTGGTTGAGTTAAATAACCAATTTCACATAAATAATCAATATTCTCTGTAATCATTTGGACAAATCTCACCCGATCTGTAGGTTTTTTCTTTTTACCAATAAAATACTCTTCTCCACCAGACATTTTACTTAATACTTGTAACATAATGACCCTTTCTTCTTCAGAAAGTCCACCACTACCTTCAAGTTTTTCATAAATACTATTAATTTTACTATCTCTTTCTTTTGCCTTTTTTTCAGCTTGTCCAAAATCAATATTTTTTTTTGTCATATGTTAATTCCTCCTTAATTGAGGGGAATCAACAAAAACACCTATTTTTTGCTATTTGATTATAAATCAAATTATGATAATCTATAATCAGATAAATGAAGTTTAGGTATTTTCGTAGAATACCCTATGAAAAGAGTCATGTTCCCGCATGACTCTTTTTTTCATTCTATCACGTTTTCAATAACCTTAAAGATAAAAACAAAGTTTCTTTATTTTTTACCGATCTATGTCCAATCCACTATGTCTATTCATTTCTCTTTTATGTTCACGTTCAAAGTGATTATCTATTCCCTTGCTATCCAATTCATTTTTAACAATCCCTCTAAACGCCTTAAATTGCTCTTTAAGAACTTTTTTCGTTTGTACATATAAAACTCCTATATTCATCTGTAAACCCTTTATATAAGCTCTTAATGAGCTGATTTCTCTATTTAATACAGCAACTTCTTTCTGTAACTGACTTTTTTCTCGTTTCAATGTTCGATTTTCTTCCATCCACCCCTCTGCATGCACTTTTAAACTTTCATTCTCTTTCACAAAATCTGTTTCTCTCAAACGCTCATAATCTTTTTTGATAGTAACGGCTGCATTCACTTGTTTTGTAAATTCTTGATATTGTTCCGGTGATAATACATAATTTCTTGTCTGTTTCTTTTTGATTTCAGCTTTCCCAAACATTTTATCTTGTACTTCTGTTATTACTTCTCTACGCAAAAATGGAACTTTAACAGGTTCATTTGATACTTGATCCGTAGCACTATCCAATTCCATTTGCTGTTGTTTCACCTTTTTTTCTAACTCAATATATCGCTGACCAATCAGCTGTAACTTTTCATTTTCACTTTTTACTTGTTGTTCCACTGCTTCTAACTCTTTGTATTTATCGGCTACATGTGTTTTCACCATCTGTAATTCATTTACTTTTTCTTCAGCATGTTTCATATGATGATCAAAAACTTCTAACTGCATTTCTTTTTCATATATTTGATTCTCAACGGTTGATTTCATTTCAGCATATTCCTTGTATTGACGGACTTTCATGTACTTGTGAGATCCTACATTTGCTCTCTCAAAATCAGAAATATGTTCTTTTGCTAATTCCTCAATATAAGCTGTTTCTAATGTTCTCCAATTTGCAATTAACTCCGTCCCTTTTCCTTTTACACCTTGTTGTTGCAAGGCTCTATCCATTCCGACACGCCTCGTTAATCCTCGACTACTTTCGAAATTCGGTACATAGTTAATATGTAAATGCGGATTTGCTTCATCATCATGTAAAACCATGTTATAAACTGCTAGATTCGGATTTCGCCCTTGAAACGCCTCAGCATACTGTTTTAACGCTTCCTTTTTGGATTCCCTATACTTTGGGTCGTCTTTGCCTTCCCCAATCGCTACAACGAGTTCTCGTTGCTCATGTGTCTTTTCATCTTTACGTATTTTTTCATAATAGTCCTTAATCTTACGGTCATTCCGTTTTTGTTTCTCGTTATACTTGTCCACCGCTTCTTGAAAGACATCCTTGTATACACTTTGGATGTCCTTTTGAACAAAGTAGATATTCTCCTCTAACCTGGATGGATCGATGCCAGGATTCCCATGAATGTTTTCCCTGTTATTATGGCTTAATGAACTTTGGTGAGATTGATTAAATGAGATAGAGAACAACATAAAGTGCCACCACTTTCCCTAGATTAATTGATACCATAAGTCTAGCAAGGCGACGAAATGGAGTCAATTAAAGTAACCCTATACGTATTTTGACGCTAACGCATCAAAATCGATAGGGGTCTGCGACGCTTTTCGGCTTTACCGAGCCATGCTCAGCATGGCAAAAACAAACCTTGGGCTTTGCCCAAACCCACTGGGGAACTCTTCCCCAGACCCCATCCATCGAACACCCCAACCCCTCAATCCTTGAGGGGCTCCCTCGCCGGTTGGCAGGCCAAAACGCATACGTTTTGACACACCAAGAGGGTTTGGGACAGTAAGTCTGTCAACTCCTTAATGCTCCTTCATTTCGCTTCCGCTTCATTCTGTCCGCTTACCGTTGACAGACATGATACAACTACCTCTAATTATTTGTAAGATAACTCTATAACAAAATAACCTCACACTTTATCCACCTTAGGATACTTTAGTATTTCTAGAAATAATATATAAAATTAATACAAGAACAAATAATGAAATACTAACTATCCCAGTTACTGTCTCATTATTTACTGTGTAATTTACAATAGTAATAATAAACAAACAAAGAGTACCTATTAATGCTAACTTTTCTTTTATAAATTTAAACATTAATTCATCCCCTTTTCTAATAAATATAGCAAAAATAAATTGTAAAATAATGCAAAATTAGCAGATTAAATCTTTAAAAATCATATGATATTTCGTGACCTTACCCTCCATATGCAATATTACATATAAAAATATATTGATATAATTGTAAGCGCTTACTATAATAAAAGCATAAAGATAAATCACATCTTAGCAACAACAAAAAAGGAGGAAATAATATGACAATTGCAATGACAGTTTTAAAATTTGTAGGTGGAGTAATTCCATTAGTTCAAGAACTTTTAAAAGCATTTATGTAAGTACATTATTTAACAATTATTTATAAAAATTATCATATCTTAATACGAAATAAGAGGAGGAAATAATATGGCAATCGCAATGGCAGTTTTATCATTCTTAGGTGGAATCATCCCATTAGTAGGAGAGCTTTTAAAAGCAGTAATGTAAGTTCATTATTCCGCAATTATTTATAAAAATTATCATGCAAATGATCTGTATATCAAAAGTGAATTGATGTGCAGATCATTTGTGTGAGAAAAGTCCCTTTAGCATTATGAAGGGACTTTTTTAAATTTCTACATACTTGAGGTGCCGTCACATCAACATCAAGTTAAAACACTTTTTAATGTTTTAAAAGTGCTTTTTATTTATTATAAGTACGAATGTAAACTTTTAGATATTTGTTTACATTCATATCCCCTAAAATATTGACTTCACAACAAATCTCCTGATATCATCAAAAACAAATAAAAAAGTATACATTCAAATCAAAGCAAAACCTCTGGTCCAATCACTCTTTCTACATAATTCATAAGTTAATGTAAAAGGGGGTAATCCTATAATAGCTTTACTACAATTAATTAGACCATCCGCATTTAGAGCTGTAAAAGCATTTAACCAGAATGTACTTACAACACAAATTCAACAGATTACGTATGAAACTAAACAATTTGATTTAAAAGATGAGTATAATATATCCGATTCAACCTTTATTCCTAAAAGAAAAGGAGTATATGCTATTACTGCAGGTGCAGCATTTCTTGCTAATATTCCTTTTGATAATCCTCGTACTACAACCATGTTAATACGTGTAAATGATATCGATATTGTTAAAGAAGATCACTATTTCGTGCCAAAATTAGTTAGACGACCTCATGCAGTAAGAGTAAGTACTATTCTACAATTAAATAAAAGGGATAAAGTTCAAATATGGACAATTATTAGCGGAGGAAATATGACTATTTTGAATAACGAAGGAACACATTTTGAAGCAGCTAGATTTTCATCTCCATAAAATTTCATCAGTATAATCATAATTAACTAAGAATAATCTTTTTATTTTTAGTTATAAAAATAAAAAAAGAGCTTTTAAAAAAGCTCTTTTTTTCTATCTAATTATTCAATTCGAAGTGCTAAAATATCTCGACAATCTAAAACAATTACAGTTCCTGGTTCTGTTTCATTATCTACAAAAGTTGCACAAAAATTTTCTGGATTGAAATTAACAAAAATAACGTCTTCGATTGTATTCCCACTTAAAAAAATATCTACTTCTGTACCTAATTGTAAAACCGCTAACTGATCACATACGCATTTATCATGATCATTAAACATTTAAAAACATCCCCTTCTAGAAATATAGAATTCATTCTATTCTATGTTTAAATACAAGAAGAGCTTGTTTAATAGCCTATATTCCAAAGAGATAGTATTTTTGGTTGTGATATATTTTCATACATAGTTTTCTTCGGAGGTCGTGATTCCATAAAACATACTCCTCTCTCATTAAAATGTACTGCAATACCTGCATTATTGATTTATGTACCTATAAGGTAGGGTATATATAATTGCTTGTATCAATATAGGATACAAGCATGTTTGGCATGCAAATATAAAGAATAAAGAGAGAAATAACGATATATACTATATTCATGTAAGATTTACATAACACACTTATCAGCAGTCCATGTATCTAGAAACTTAGAAAAGTCCCTTCATCTTCTGAAGGGACTTTTCATTCACATAATCAGTGTGATTGGTAGTTAAGAAAATAAACTTATTTTATTATGTTGGAGATGAAAATCTAGTAGCTTCAAAATGTGTAGTTGCAGGATCTGAAACGATTTCACCAACTACAGAACTTTGCACAAATACCTGTACTTGATCTCCTGTATTTAACTGAATGTTAGTAGAAACAGATACATCATTGTCAAATGGGATTGTACTAAAGAAATCATTATCTCGGGCTACGTCAGTATTGTTTACTCTGATGGCTATTCGCACTCTATAAGGATTGGTGAAAGTAACAGGACTAAATTGAACACTTGCAATAATAGAATATATACCTTTTGTTTCTGGAATAAATGTGGAAGTAAAAGTACTATGTTCATTTATTAGATCATATTGTTCATTCGGATATAAAACTTGCACATCGGTGTCTGCAGGAACAGGTATAGATGCATTAGTAACATCCCTAACAGCCCTGAATGCTGATTGTGGTGTTGATCCTGAAGATCCCTGAATGGGAAGTGGAAACTCACAAGGATTGAAATGCAATCTATTTTTTGATGACATAAATAATCAAGCTCCTTTGTTTAAATTTAATATATTAAATGTAAAACGAGCTTGTTTTTCTTGTATACTTGTCTCTACTTGTCCAAAGGAAAGCAATACTATATATCGTATACATATAAAGTTTACATAGCCTATCATTATCGGTAGTATCCAAAAAAAGCTCGTTTATCTTGTTTCAAATAAAAAGCCAGCTTTTCTTTTTATCATTCAATTCTAATTTATTTACCAAACAGACGACTCCAAAGTGATTTCTTCTGTTCTGAAGCTGCTACGTCTTTATGAAAAAAATTCTACAATTATTGTTGCCGCGATCAAAAGGTTACCCGGCTTCCTCCAGAGCAAGGCAATATTTACACAAAGTACTTGAGCCAATCCCCAAGTTCTTGGCTACCTCAGATCCCCAATAAGTTTGAGCTATAGTTACATTTTCTATAAGTTACTCTTCACTTCACGATACAATTGTTCCTTCTACCCCCATAACAAGAAAAGGAACCTATTAGTAGGTTCCTTTTCTTGTTATGGGAGATTTATTTAATTATATATAAGTGTAAAACAAGTGTCCGACGCTCGTTCCACACTATAATATATGCTGTCCTATTCAATATAGTGCAATCAATTTTAAGTATCTAATTTAGTTTTTCTTATTTCAAAATGAGAAAAGTAACTATTATACAAGCCCGCACACAAATAGATATATTAAATATCATATTAAAGTAGAAATGAAAACACTCAAAAAACAAAAATAAATGGAGGTTTTTTAATTGAGTGAAAACAAACACGATCACAATAAAGATTGTAAGGTTAAAGCAGAAACACAAATTCCGTTCAGTGATACTCCAGCAACGCCTGTTCTTACAAGAAATCCAATAGTTAAAATTCCAGTTGTATTAGCAGAAAGAACACTTCAAATTGTAGTAGAAGCAAATATCCCACTTTGTCCACCAGCAGTAGAAATTAAAAGAGTGTTAAAAGATGTATTTTTACAACAATGTAAACTAGTACCTGTTGAATATGAACCAATTAATGAAACAGGGTATTTACGAGTAACAAGAGCAAAATTGTTTGTAGAAGGTTTTATTCGTAAAAATATTGAATATGCTGCTAAAGACTGCAATGGCGTGATTCATGATAAAATTGCAAAAGTTCGATTCTCTGGTTTTGCTGACTTAACTGCAAATGACTTTTCTTCTAACCCAATCATAGCTTTTTCTTCAGAAAATAAAGCTCGTTTTATTAATCCAAAAAACACTGATGTTCCTCGTCTAGACAAATTCTTCTTTGAAAATAATGTTTTCTATAATGAACAACCATTTTGTGAAATAATTAGTGCAGAATTTTATGAGCTTGACTTCTCACCATGTGATAATGATCATGATAAACATCATGAAGAATCATGTGGTAAACATCATGAAAAAGCATTTGACCACTTACGTGAAAAAATCGTTCTTGATCTTACTTTGAAAGTATTACAAACTCAACAAGTAAGAATTGGTGGAACAACTGGACAATCTAGCTGCTAATTAAAAATTCTCATTAATATTCTTAAATCAAGTCAGTTATTTTGCAACATTTCATGCACTAAAAAAAGGAGAATCCCATATTCCTTTTGGGATTCTCCTTTCTTATTTAAAGATTGCTCACACAAATGATCTGTACATCAATTCACTTTTAATATACAGATCATTTGTATGATAATTTTTATAAATAATTGCGGGATAAACAACTTACATAAATGCTTTTAAAAGCTCTTGTACGAATGGAATGATTCCACCTACAAATTTTAAAACTGCCATTGCGATTTCCATTTTACTTCCTCCTTCATTCTCATATTAAGATTTTGTGAATCCTTCTACCTTTATTATAGTAAGCGCTTACAAAAATAGCAATACTTTTTTATAATCTATGATTTTTAACAATTAAATAAAGAGAGTTGGTTATCTAAAAAGATAACCAACCCCTTATTTAATATTAAAGAATCTGCGTTAATTCTGTATTCAAAACTCGTTGTGCAGTAATAATAACACCCTGAGGAGTTACTCCATAAACACTGTATAAGCCACCGTTTTGATTAGGGACAATTTCAACTTCATATTGTTCTGCTTGTCCCAAAGTAGAGTGAACTAAACTTAGAATTACAAGAGCAGAAGCATTAGCAGCTACAGAAAAGTTTCTCTGTTCAATTAATGTTCTTGTACCATCAAGTCTAAAAGATCGAAGTACCCCAGTAAGTGTACCTCCAGTACGATTGAGGATTTTAACCTTAGCTCTATTTGCATTAGCAGGCTGATTTCCTACATTTTCAATTGGACCAGTAGTGAAAGGCATTTTAAAATTCACCTCCTACTAAATTAAATAATTAGTAATCTACAGATTACATTCTTATAATATTCAATACTTAATTAAAATGCTCTAAAACAATTAACCAATTTGTTTTAGAAATAAAAATTAGATTTACACAACCTATCAATTATTACTAGTAAACAAAAAATTCACTTCTTATCTTTTTTCAAATAAAAAGTGAACTTTTCTTTCTATTATTAAATTCTAATTTATTTACCAAATAGACGACTCCAAAAAAATCTCTTTTGTTCTGAAGCTACTATTAGACGCTTGCTATCTTGTATTTCTTTTAATACTTGCATTAATTGAGTATCTCTTTGTTCTTCTCTTATTATCCTTTGAGCATCATTTTCCTATAAAAATTTGCTTTGCTGATCTAACCTTTGAATCAATTCTAAATTAAGTTGTTCTAATCGTTCTATACGTTCTGTTAATGCTTTTATGTGTTCTGTATCTGCTACGCTATCTGTAGCAACAGTTGCTAAGTCTTTATGAAAAAAAACTCTCGAATTATTGTTACCCCGCTCAAAAGGATATCCGACTTCTTCCAGAGCAAAGCAATATTTATGCAAAGTACTTGAGCCAATACCTAAGTTCTTGGCTACCTCAGATCCCCAAAAAGTTTGAGCCATACTTGTCCTCCCTCTACTCTAAGCTGTTCTATAGTTACTACATAGTGTTTTCCTTTTTTAAAAAGGTAACACCTTCTTTTTAAAATTTAAAGAAAAGTTTTTATTAGTTTTTACATCTATCAATTTAATAATTTATACGAAATTTTATACAAAAAAAAAAGAAAATAACGAGGATTCCTGAAATCTCCGCTATATCAACAATGTATAAAATCCTGCAATAGAGGGTTTTCTATAGAAATTTAACATAGGTTAATAAACAAGCATTTTTCTTATTAAAACATAGAATAATATAACTCGTATTCGAAAAGGAGGTATAAAAAATGGGCTGTAGTAGCAACTGTTCGAAGCGTAGTAATGATTCTTGTAAATGTAAGCATGATAGTCATTCTTGTAAATCTAAATGTCATAGTAATTCTTGTAAATGTAAGAAAGATAAGTTCCGTAGATGTTGTTTTATTTGTTTTCATTGTGATCGCAAACACCAGTAAAATAGTTCAACATTTTTAGTTTTTGATGAGAAATTATATAAAAAGCTTATCCCCTTGTAAAGAAGGATGAGCCTTTTATATTTGTTATCAATAATAAGACATTATGTTAACCTCACATGTATGTTTATTCATATCCATTTTTCACAATTTAAAGATAAAGATTTTTATATACGAAGAAAATAAAATTCTACATAGAACTTCATTATGTGTTAACAACTGAACCAACTAGTCCAACCAAATCATCGGGTGATACCCCAATATAAATTGGTTGATACATATCTAGTCCCAAAAAAAATATATAAACATATTGTATTATAGTACAACTCTTTAACAAACACTCTAAAAAAGGAGCTATCTATATGCTTGAAGACAAATCTAAAGTTAATTACCCATATGAATTTACCGAAACTATAACAACACCAATTAAAAAACCAAATTATACAAAATTTAAAAATAGTACAGACACACAACCTCTTACTATTTCAAAACATTACGTTGAAAAACGTCTATACTCCGTAAGAATCGATACTCCTAAGAACAAATAATCAAAATTCATTAAGAAAACACGCCACACATGTATGTATAGCGTGTTTTCCTTGCTTTTGGGCAAGAGTGCTAGCCCCCAGGAACTTCGCGTTATATGGAATATAGGGCAAAAGAGAATCTTGAACGGATACATTAGCAGTTCGGCTCGTATAATTGCTTATCCAAGGCAGGACGGATATTGCTTGCTTTTGGTCTCTCGGCTTGGCACAATAGCACATGACCCGTTCCTTACGGAACTTTTAGATATATATATAGTGAGAAAGGAAAAATACAAAAACTCAATAATATCAAGGATTTAAAGATTCAAAAAATTATTTCCAAAACTCATACCATTTCTTATCTTTACTTGCTGCAATCATCTTCTTAACTTCCTGGACTTCCCTTATTGTTTTTATTAGCATTTCATCACGGCCCTGGTTCTTCGCCATGTCTTCGCTAGTATTCGTCGCTATAAGTACCTGGGATTCCTGTATCGTTTGTATAGCGCTCAATAACTCTGATTCTCTTTGTATAAATCTCTGGTCTTGCTCAGTTAATCGTTTGGTTAATTCCTGGAGCAAATCATTTTGTTTTTCAATGACTTCTTTTTGATCTTGAATCATCGTCTGTAGCGTTGTAGCGTTGAAATCCGGTTCTTCATAGCGCTCAACTTCATGTCGATCCAATGGCAATACTTCAACACCTTGATGCCATGATACAATTTGCTTTGTGGCATTTTCTAGTGTCATATCTGTGTCGTTCTTTAGGTTTATAACCTTACGGAATACCATTACATCACTTTCTCTATATTTCCTATGCCCACGCTCGTTTTTTATGAAAGTGTAACCCTCTTTTTCTAACACGTCTGCATACTTACGTAATGTAGATGATTGGATAGCTAATTGCTCCGCCACGTCACTAGGACTATAAAACGTCTTCATAGCGTTTCACCTCAAAAATATATTCGCTATAGCAATGATATACCCTTTTTCCTAATAATTCACGTATCACTTGTTTGTATTTTTAACTTCCATAATCTTCACAGGAGTAATGTATTTAGTTCATATTACAGCCCCAAGCTTAGGGACACATATCGATTTTAAAATTAGATACTCCTTACTTCTCAATAACAACATCAAAACCTTTTCAGTTTATACAAGATTTTATACAAAAAAGTAAAAACGAAAAATAGCGGGGATCCCTAGAATCTCCGCTATAACAACAATGTATAAAATCCTGCATATCGATTTTACATAGGAAAGAAGAAAGAACTTAATAAAAACAAGGATTCTCCTTTGTCCTTGCTACCGATAATAGGACGTTATGTCAACCACACATGAATCTTTATTCATCACCATTTTCCACAGTTTAAAAGGACAACTTGTATCCATCTTTTGAATCGGGATCCTGCCGACAAAACGCGAACATTATACATTAAGACATTTTTTGAAGAGGGAGACCCCCAATTTTAACTTGACATGATATAAATATTTTTTTCATAAAAAAAGACACCTTTATAAGTGTCTTTTCTGATTGTTTTTTAGCAGAAGCAAGCAGCTCCAACTATGATTAATAATATAAAGAGCACAACGAGTAAGGCGAATCCTCCAGCAAAGCCGCCACCACAACTACCACCAAAGCCCATAATAGTTCCTCCTTTAGATAAGAGGGGAAAACAAGGGGTCACTCATGTGTTTTAACGGATTCACATTACTTTATGTCTTTAAATAATATACGAGCAAGTCCTTTAAAAAATAAAGAAAAAACACTCTAAGGAATGCCTTTCTCCAATGTAATCGGCATATGACCACACCCAAGGTTTTGAAACACCCCTTGCTTTTTGGCTAGAGTGCTGGCTCGTCGTGTGGGGACGAAACCCCACGTATTAAACGTATCGATATATAGTATAAGAACTATTTTTGAACGAATGATCTAAGCGGTTCGGCTCGTATAATTGCTTGTCCAAGACGGGAGGGATATTGCATGCTTTTTGTCTGTCGGCTTGGCGAAAAAAGCACACGAGCCGAAAAAAGTTTTGCAAGGACACAATAAAAAGAAAAGACGGTAGTCTTTAGGTGAGGATTAACGAAC
>Ga0209676_1002704_pt1 | contig 11967 bp, 12 predicted proteins | sample AraplaCvi_mLB_r2_FD_184282 | JGI IMG/M metagenome (GOLD analysis project Ga0209676, IMG submission 184282) | Arabidopsis root microbial communities from North Carolina, USA - plate scrape MF_Cvi_mLB_r2 (SPAdes) (version 2) | ecosystem: Host-associated > Plants > Roots > Endosphere | place: USA...
CCGTCGGCGGTGACGTGGTGACGCAGGTGGGTCTCGCCCGTGGTCGGGTCGGTGGCCAGCTGCTTGGCGGACAGCGCATCGTGCGAACGACGCATGCCACGCTTGGACGGGGAAACGCGGGACTTCTGGACAGCCATGGTCTTGCTCCAAAAAAAACTAGTTCGAATGTTTCTTCAATGCCGACAGCGCAGCGAATGGATTCACGCGCTCCGGCTCCGGGCCTGCATCAGGCGCGGGCCAATCGCGTTCCACCGCTTCCGTGCCGGGCATGATCGGCACGACCGGAACGGCGAGGATGAGTTCGTCCTCGACCAGTTCGACGGTCCGCAGCTGGCCGTCTTCGGGCACCAGCAACGGCTCGTATCCGGGCGGCAGCCCGGCTTCGTCCGCTTCGTCACGGATGAGGCCAAGCCGCTGCACGATGTTCACCGGCAACAGGAACCGCTGCAGGCTGCGCTGACAGGTCAGCGGCAGCTCGGCATCGATACGCAGCTCGACATAAGGCACTTTCAGCGAATCGCGATCGAAATCGAGCGCGAACCGAACCTCGCCCTGGGTGTCGACCAGGCTGTCCCGCAGCCGCGTCAGCGCCGACAACGGGACACGGCCTTCCACGCCGCGCCGTGCCGCCACCATGCGCCAAGCATCAATAATCCCGGGCAGGTCAGCCGACATAAGCTGCGGAATGTTAGGGACCGTCCGCCCTGCTGTCAAACCTGAACACCGCGGGCCTGACTGGGCCAGTTCACGGTTTCGCCGCGCCGCATTTGCCGGCCACCCGGCCGACCTTCACACTGGGGGTCTTCCGTCCCGCAGCGCACGACCGTGACCATCGCCCTGCTCCTTCTGATGTCCGCCCTGGCAATCGCGGCACTGGCCTATTCCCGCTACCGCCCCAACCGGCGCGAGCGCGCCATGCGCGAGGTCCTGGACGCCGCCGACGCGCTGGAGGCCCAGCTGCGCGTGGCGCGGGCCGAGATTGAGGCGGTCACCGGCGGTGAAGGCAACGATCCGGTCGGCGAAGCGATGCGCGAGATGCTGCGCCAGCGCCTGTGGCTGCGCGACCACGGCCCGGACGCCAGCCTGGCCCAGTTGGACGAGGTCCGAAGCTCCATCGACGCCGCGCGCGGCCGCATCGACCAGCAATTGTCGCTGATCGCCCAGGCGCGCGCACCGGCCGCATGAACGCCCCGTCCGGGCTGATCCTGGCCTCGACCTCCATTTATCGGCGCGAGCTCCTCGCCCGCCTGCGCCTGCCGTTCGACACGCAACGCCCGGGGACCGACGAAACCGCGCTTCCCGGCGAGGCGCCCGAGGCGCTGGCTCGCCGCCTCGCCCGTGCGAAGGCCGCCGACGTGGCCGCGCGCTACCCGGGCGCCTGGGTGATCGGCTCCGATCAGGTCGCGCAATGCGGTGGCCGCGCGCTAGGCAAGCCCGGCGGGCACGAGGCCGCGGCCGCGCAGCTGGCTTCGATGTCCGGCCAGGCCGTGACCTTCCATACCGGCTTGTGCCTGGTGCGCGACGGCGAGCCGCCGCTGGAGGCGATGGATTGCACGATCGTCCGGTTTCGGGACCTGGCGCCCGATGAGATCGAGCGCTATCTGCGCGCCGAGCAGCCCTACGACTGCGCCGGCAGTTTCAAGTCCGAAGGCCTCGGGATCGGGCTGTTCGATGCGATCGAGAACCGCGACCCGACCGCGCTCATCGGCCTGCCGCTGATCGCCGCCGCACGCCTGCTGCGCGAGGCGGGCTTCCGCCTGCCCTGAGGCTTATTCGGCAAGCTTGAGCGGCTGTTCCGCCCAGGTTTCGACGCTTCCGTCGCGACCGATAAGCCGCAATCCCAGCCAGTGCGTCCCCGGCGTGATGTCGCGACCGCCCAGGTCGACCGTCGCATCGAAGCCAACGCGGGGATGCTGCGGATCGTTCGATACCGGCCAGACGCGCTGAAGACCCGGAAAATCGCGACCGTAGCGCGCTTGCCCGACGAGCTTCCCGTCCAGCGTCACCTCGACACCGGCCAACCCCACCCCGTCCTTGAACGCCCAGCCGTGCACGTCGAAGCGCCGACCCACGCGCGCGTCGGCGACCGGCGCATCGACCCACGCCATCGAAGGCGTCGTGCACGGGCCGGGAGCCGGTTCGCCCGGCAACGCGAACAGCATGAAGCGCTGTCGCCCGTGGTCGATGTTGAGCACCTCGGGCGCCGGCAATGGGCCGACGAGTTCGCAAAGCGCGTGATAACGATCGAGCAGGTCGCGGTATTTCACCTCGGTCGCGCCGACGACCAGCAGCACCGGCGCGTCGCCCCATTGCGCGCGCCCGGCCGTCTGCAGTCCCCACAGGCGCAACTGCGGTGCGCGGCCATGCTTCTGGTTGATCGGATGATCGAGCACGGCGATGCGCGCATCGTTCAGCGCGAAGCCCAGCTCGGAGCCGATCTTGAAGTTGTCGGCCACCACGCGCGTGCCTTCGGGCATCGCGTCGAGTTTCGCGCGAACTGCGTCGGCCAGCGTTTCCCAGCCGGCGAAATTGGCCGGATACCACTTCTGCGCGGCACTCGCCTCGCGCCACTGGGCATTGGACACGGCGACGTAATAGCCCAGGTTCGCCACCAGCCCGATACCGGCCAGCCATAGCGTCGCCAGGCGCCATGCGCGCGGCCACGACGCGAGCACCGCCGGCACCAGCGGCAGCAGCGCGAGATATCCGGGCAAGGGCCAGTGGAAGCTGACGCGTTCGGTATCGGCGAAAAAGCCCAGCGCGAAGAAGCCGGTCACCACGCCCGTGCCGAGCAGTGCGAAATAGCGCGACACACTCGACGCGCACGTCAGGCTGCGCCGCGCCGCCCACGCCATCGCCGCGAACAGCAGCGGCGTGACCAGCAGCGCCTGGATCCCGATGAAAAGCACGCCATCGGCGTGGAACGACCACGGGTGGCGATCGACCAGTTGGAAGCGCAGCCCGGCGTCGGCGTTGTCCAGGTTCCACGCCACCAGCGGCGCCCATGCCGATGCACCGAACGCGATGGCGACCATCACGCGTACGTCGCGCAGGGCGCGTCGGCCTTCGGGCAGCATCAGCAGCGCGATGAAGCCCACCACGATCACGGCGATGAAGCGGTAATGGCACAGCGCGCCCAGCGCCAGGCCGAACGCCAGTTCCAATGCGGCCGGCGCATCGACCTGGCGCAGCAGGCGCGCACCGGCGTCCATGCAAAGCAGTGTCGCCAGCGCCATCGCGGCATCGGGCAGGGCCATCAGGCCGAGCGTGCCGGCCAGCGGCAGCAGCAGCGTCAGCACGCCGGCCTGCCAGCCGGTCTTCGCGCCGAACTCACGCGAGGCCACGTGCACCATCAACAGCGGCACCGCCGCGCCAATGAGCAGGAACGGCAAACGCAGCGCGAAGGCGCCCTCGCCCAGTGTCGCGCCCAGGCGCGTCAGCCATGCCGTCAGGCCAGGCAGGTCCGAGTACGCGGCCGCCGGATGCTGGCCTTCCTGCCAGTAGAAGGCTTCGTCGACGAACAGCGGCAACCGCGCGGCCATGAGCAGCTTCACTGCCAGAACCCAGACCCACAGCACCCAGAAGGCACGCCGCACCTGCACTGCATCCCGCATCCGTTCGTGACCTCGCTACACTCGGGAGAAATGGGTGTTCCGGCATGATCGACGCGCCGGCAGCCTCGCGGAGGGGGAGCCGTCGGCGATTGCCCGACCCGCGCGGCGCACCACTGAAACATTCCAGGAGACACGCACGATGGCGGTATCCCTCTCGACGGCGGCCATGCTAACCGATGGCCTTCGCGCGTCCCTCGACCGCGCGCAGACACAGGTCAACACGCTGGTGCTGGGCAAGCCGCAGGAAGTGCGCCTGGCGTTCGTCGCGCTGCTCGCCGGCGGGCATGTGTTGATCGAAGACCTGCCGGGCCTGGGCAAGACCACGCTGGCGCACGCGCTCGCCGCGACGCTGGGCCTGGACTTCCAGCGCGTGCAGTTCACTTCCGACCTGCTGCCGGCCGACGTGGTGGGCGTATCGGTGTTCGATCCGCAATCGCGACAGTTCCAGTTCCACGCGGGCCCGGTGTTCGCGCAGGTGTTGCTGGCCGACGAGATCAACCGCGCGCCTCCGCGCACGCAGAGCGCGCTGCTGGAAGCGATGGCCGAGTACCAGGTCACCGTGGACGGCACGACGCATGCGTTGCCCGAACCGTTCTTCGTGATCGCCACGCAGAATCCGGTGGATCTGTCGGGCACGTATCCGCTGCCGGATTCGCAACTGGACCGCTTCCTGCTGCGACTGAGCCTGGGTTATCCCGGCGAAGCGGCAGAACGCGACCTGCTGGCCGGCACCGATCGCCGGGACCTCATCGCCCGCGCGACGCCGCAGCTGGGCGTGCAGGAGGTGCTCGCCGCACGCCAGGCCGTGCAGGACGTGCACGCCAGCGAGGCGCTGATCGCCTACGTGCAGGCCCTGCTCGCGCGCAGCCGCCGCCACCCGGGCGTGCGCGTGGGCCTGTCGCCGCGAGCGGGATTGGCGCTGCTGCGCGCGGCGCGTGCGTACGCGTTGCTGCTCGGTCGTGCGCACGTGCTGCCGGAAGACGTGCAGGCACTGTTTCCCGCCGTCGCCGCGCATCGCCTGGTGGCGGAGGTCGATGCCGGAAAGGACGCGACGCTGGCGAAGGCGATCCTGCACGCGGTGCCGGTGGACTGATCCATGCCCGTCGCCGCTGCCCGGCGCCTGTACCTGCGCGCCCATGCGATCGCGATGGTGTTCACGCGGCCACGCGATCCCGAATCGCTGCCCGCGCGCCTGGACCGTCGCCGCATCTACGTGCTGCCCACGCGCTTCGGCCTGTTCTACGCCTTCGCGCTGGCGACGATGCTGGTCGGCGCGCTGAACTACAACAACAACCCCGCGCTGCTGCTGGGCCTGATGCTGGCCGGTGCGGGGCTGGCGAGCCTGGTCGCGGCGCAGATGCAGTTGTCGGACCTGCAACTCATCGCCGCCGATGCCGAGCCCGTCGCCGCGGGAATGCCGCTCGAACTGCGCCTACATGCACGCGCCGATCCCGGCCGCACGCGTCGCGGCCTGCGCCTGGACGATGACGGCGTGTTCGAAGCGGAGCCATCGGTGCTCAACCTCGACCGGGGTGCGGGCGACGCGCAACTGCTGCTGCCCACCGAACGGCGCGGCTGGTTCGACGTGCCCAAGCTGCGGCTGTCGACCACGCGCCCGCTCGGCCTGGCGCGCGTGTGGGCCTATGTCTGGCCGGAGACACCGCTGCTGGTCTATCCCACGCCCGAAGCGCACGGTCCGCCGCTGCCCGGCGGTCGCGGGGAGAGCGCACAGGCGCGGCTGCACCCGGCGGGCGACGACGTGCACCATCTGCGCGGCTATCGCCCGGGCGACGCACGACGCGCCATCGCGTGGAAATCGTCCGCGCGCCGCGACGCGCTGATGGTGCGCGAGTTCGAGCAGCCGACCGGTGCGGAGATCGTGCTGGATTGGCAGGCGACTTCCGGTCTTCCCTACGAAGGGCGCATCGGTCGATTGGCGCGCTGGGTCGACGAAGCCGAGCGCGAAGGCCGCCGGTTCAAGCTGCGCTTGCCCGGACAGCCGGCACTCGGCCCCGATCGCGGCCCTGCGCACCGCCACGCCTGCCTGCGCGCGCTCGCGCTGATGCCGCATGTCTAAACGCACGCCGATGCAGCTGGACGAACGCACGCGCCGGTGGGCGTTGTGGAGCGCCGGCGCTTGCCTGTTGCCGCTGCTGCTGCAGTTGCCGCCGCAACTTGCTGCCGCCATCGCGGCCAGCGCCGTGGCGGTCGTCGCGTTGTCGTGGCGCCGGCCGATGCCGGGACTGTTGCGCCTGCTGATCGCGCTTGCGTTGATCGCACTGGTGCTCGCCCTTAGCCGCTTCGCCATCGGACGCGATACCGGCTGCGCGCTGCTGGCGGCGATGCTCGCGGTGAAGCCTTCGGAAACCTTCTCGCTGCGCGACGGACGCAGCCTGATGGGCTTCGCGCTGTTCGCGCCGTTCGCCACGTTCCTGCTGGACCAGGGGCCGCTGTCGCTGACGCTGGGGCTGATCGCGGTGCTGCTGGTGCTGGCGACATTGCAGCGCATGGCAGAGCTGGAATCGGGCGACGTGAAACCGGTCGGTCCGCGACAACGCCTGATCGGCGTCGGCCGCCTGCTCGCGGTGGGCTTGCCCGTCGCGCTGGCGGCGTTCTGGTTGTTCCCGCGCGTGAGTTCGCCGATGTGGGGCATTCCCGAGCGCGCGATGGCGCGCACCGGCCTGTCCGACCGCATGAGCCCCGGCGACTGGATCGACCTGATGACCGACGACACGCCCGCCCTGCGTGTGTGGTTCTTCGGCGCCACGCCGCCCACCTCGCAGATGTACTGGCGCGGGCCGGTGATGTGGGATTTCGACGGCCGCACCTGGACGCAGCCGCGCTGGCGCCCGGGCGAGCCTCACCCGGTCGTCGAGCCCGCGCAGGCGCAGTGGGACTACGAGATGGAGATCGAGCCGACCGATGCGCGCCAACTCGTCGCGCTCGACCTGCCGCTCCAGGCGCCCGAAGGCAGCTTCCTCAATCCCGACCACGCGCTGCAGAGCTGGCGGCCATTGAGCGCGATCAGCCGCTGGCGCGTGCAGTCCGCGCCGCCCGCGCGCTACGAGGCCGATCTCCCGCCCGGCGTGCGCCGCTACGCGTTGAGACTGCCGCCCGGCTTCAACCCGCGCACGATCGCCCTCGCCCACCAGTGGCGTGCGCAAGCCGGCGCCGGCAACGATGCCGCCATCGTCGACCGGGCGTTGGCGTGGATCCGCAGCGACTTCGCCTACACGCTGGAAACGCCGCTGCTCGGCCGCAACACGGTCGATGAATTCCTCTTCGACCAGAAGGCCGGATTCTGCGAGCACTTCAGCTCGTCCTTCGTCGTGCTGATGCGCGCGGCGGGGATTCCGGCGCGCGTGGTGACCGGCTACACCGGTGGCTACCGCAACCCGCTCGGCGACTACTGGGTGGTGCGACGATCCGACGCGCACGCCTGGGCCGAGGTGTGGCTGCGCGGTCGCGGCTGGGTGCGCGTGGATCCGACCGCCGCGGTGGCGCCGGAACGCATCTACGACACGCTCGAATCGCGCGCTCAGGCAGGTTCCGGATTCCAGGGGGTGCGCTCGCTGAGTGACGTCACCGACTGGCTGCGCCGGGGCTGGAACGATCTGGTCGTCTCCTTCGACGCCCGGCGCCAGGAGCGCCTGCTCAACCCATTGGGGGTGGATCGCCTGGACTGGCGCATGCTCACCGCCCTGTTCGTCGGGGCGATCGTGCTGGCCCTGTCGTGGATGGTCTGGTTCAGCCGTCGCAGCGAACGCGAACGCGACCCGGTCCTGCGCGCATGGCATCGCCTCGCCCGCCGCTATCACCCTCTCGGACTCGAACGCATGCCCAGCGAAGCGGCTTCCGCGTGGGTGTCGCGCGTGGCGGCGGCACGCCCCGACCTCGCCACGGAGCTGGGCACGCTCAGCCAACATTTCACCGATTGGCGGTACGCTGATGCGCAAACGGGGGGACGTTCGGCGGGCGCCTTGATCAAGGCGCTGCGTTCGCATCGCCCGCCCGCGACTTCTCCAGGAGAACGCCGATGAACGTCCGTCTCGCCCTACTCTTGCTGAGCACCGCGCTGCTGGGCGCGTGCGTTTCGGCGCCGCAGCCGTTGCAAGGCGACTACACCGCCATCACCCCGCGCGAGGCGGCGGCGTCGGACGCCACGGGCGCATCGGTGCGCTGGGGCGGCCGGATCGTCAGCGTGGAGCCGCAGCCGAACCGCACCTGCTTCGAGATGATCTCCACCAACCTCAACGAATCGGCGCGTCCGTACTGGGGCAGCGACGATACCGGCGGCCGTTTCCTGGCGTGTCGCACCGGCTTCTACGATCCGGCGGTGTTCGAGAAGAACCGCGAAGTCACCTTCATCGGCCGCGTCGCCGGTTACGAGAACCGTCGCATCGGCCAGTACGACTACCGTTTCCCGCGCGTGGATGCCGACGTGGTCTACCTGTGGCCGGTGCGCGAAACGGTGGACGTCGTGCAATACCCGGCGCCGTGGCCGTGGTGGGGCTGGTGGTAACAGCGGTGATTCGTGATTGGCAGAGCCGGCTCCGCCCATCGCGACGCAACGCAAAAGGCCCGCTTGCGCGGGCCTTTGCTTTTCACGAATCACGAGTCACCAATCACTTCGTCGTCCCGAACCGGCCCAGCGGCGCGCCGGCGAGCAGGTGCAGATGGATCTGGAACACCGTCTGCCCACCGTCGCCATTGCAGTTCATGACGATGCGGTAGCCGTCTTCGGCGAAGCCTTCGCGCTTGGCGTATTCGGCGGCGGCATGCGCCAGGCGGCCGACGATCGCCGCCTGGTCTTCCTTCAGGTCGTTCAGCGTCGCGATGTCGGCCTTGGGCACGAACAGCACGTGCACCGGCGCCTGCGGGGCGATGTCGCGGAAGGCGATCAGGTGGTCGTCCTCGAAGACGACGTCGGCCGGGATCTCGCGGCGGATGATCTTGTGGAAGATGGTCTCGGACATGGGGCGCGCTCGTTGCGGGGCGAGAGTTGCGGGTGACAGCGTCGATGATGCCGCAATCGCCGCGAAGGCGTCGCTAGTCCGTCACCTCGGTCCGGCTGCCGAAGGCGTGCGACAGCGTGCCGCGATCCACGTACTCCAGCTCGCCGCCCAGCGGCACACCGTGCGCGAGGCGGCTGGGACGCACGCCGTGCTGGCGCGCCAGCTGCGCGAGGTAGTGCGCAGTCGCCTCGCCTTCCACGGTGGGATTGGTCGCGATGATCAGCTCCTGCACCTCGCCCTCGGCCAGGCGCGCGGCCAGCGTGTCCAGTCCCAGTTCGCGCGGGCCGATGCCGTCCAGCGGCGACAGTCGTCCCTGCAGCACGAAGTACAGGCCGCGATAACCCGTGGCCTGTTCGATCGCCAGCCGGTCCGCCGGCGATTCGACCGTGCAAAGCTGGTGCGCGTCGCGCGAGGCGCTGGCGCAGGTGGCGCATACCGGCGTTTCGCTGAAATCGCGGCAACGCGCGCAATGGCCGACCTTCTCCACCGCTTCGGCGAGCGCAGCCGACAGGCGCTGACCGCCCGCCCGCTCGCGTTCGAGCAGGTGGTAGGCCATGCGCTGTGCGGATTTCTGGCCGACGCCGGGCAGCACGCGCAGGGCGTCGATGAGTTGTTCGAGCAGGGGCGAGGTCATGGATACGCTTCAGAAGCGGGAACAGGGAACGGGGAACAGGGAAAGCCGGGCATCGGCAAGTCGATCGTGGCAACGCACGGCGCGCGATTGCCTCGCTCTCCCCGTTCCCGCTTCATCTGTTCCCGCTCCAACGTTCCCGCACCATCACCTCAGAACGGCATCTTCATGCCCGGCGGCATCGGCATGCCGGCGGTGGCGGCGGACATCTTCGCCTGCGATTCGGTGTTGACCTTGTTGACGGCGTCGTTGAACGCGGCGGCGATCAGGTCCTCGACCATTTCCTGGTCCGACAGCACGCTGGGATCGATGCGCACCTTGCGGCACTCCATGCGGCCGGTGATGGTCACGCTGACCATGCCGCCGCCGGCGTTGCCGGTGACTTCCAGCTTGCCGAGTTCTTCCTGGGCGCGCTGCACGTTTTCCTGCATCTTCTGCGCCTGCTGCATCAGTTGGGCGATGTTTCCACGCATGTTCGTTTCTCGAGTTTCCAGTGGGGGCGTTGTGCCGCGCTCGTCCGAGCGCGACGGGTCAATTCTCGTCGTAGGGACGGATCGAGTCCGGCACGACTTTCGCGCCGTGCTGCGAAATCAGCCGCTGCACGTCGGGATCGTTCATGAAGTTGGTTTCGGCGTTGGCCTGGCGTTCGTCGCGCGCGCGATCGTTGCGTTCGCGCAGCGATTCGGCCGGGCGCGAGGCTTCGACGAAACGGATCTGCGGCGTGACGCCCAGCGCCGGCGCCAATGCTTCGGCCACCAGGTTCACCGTCATCGCATTGCTGCGCAGCAGGTCGTCGGCCGGCGTGAGCGACAGGCTCAGCACGCCGTCGGCATAACCGACGAAACCGGCGTGTTCGGCGAGCACGCGCGCCGGGCCGCGCAGGTTCGAATTGGCGACCAGCGAATGCCAGGCATCGGCGTCGGCGATGCCTGCGTCGTGGACAAAACCGGGGCGCGGCGGCGGAGCGTTCGGGGCCGGAGCCGTTGCGACGGGCGCGGGTGCAGTGGCAACAGGCGGTGCGCGGACGGGTTCCGGCGCGGGCTCGCGCGGTCTTTCCCGCGAGGTTTCACGCGGGATTTCCCACGGCGGCGCGTCTTCGGCCGACGAGGTCGTTTGCACCGGTCGCGTCGCTTCGCGCATCGACGGAGTTTCGGGTTGCGGCATCTCGCGCGGCGGCGGCGCGGTCCGTGCGGCTGGCGCGGCATCGGCGAAGGGATTCGGTGGCGGCATGCGCGGCGCGGGCGCCGGAGCCGGCGGCTCGGCGGAGGCGGCGCTGCGCACCGGCTCGCGGCTCGCACCCGACGAAGGCGACGCGGCGCGCGCGCCCTCGCCTTCGGCCGGACGGAACGCCAGCATGCGCAGCAGGCTCATCTCGAAACCGGCGCGCGGGCTCGGGGCCAGCGCGAGGTCGCGGCGACCGTTGAGCGCCATCTGGTACCAGAGCTGCACCACTTCCGGCCGCAGCTTCGACGCGAGCGCGTCCAGATCGACGCCGTCGGCTTCGACCTGCGCTTCGGGCACCAGCTGGCGCACCTGCACGCGGTGCAGTGCATCGCTGAAGGCGTCCAGCACGCCGCCCCATTCGGGCGAGAACTCGGCCAGCGTCGCCACTTCGGCCAGCAATCGTTCGCCATCGCCGTCGGCCAGCGCGGCCAGCAGTGCGCCCACGCGCGTGCGATCGACGGTGCCCAGCATCGCCGCGACGCCGGCATCGGCCAGCGCGCTACCGCCGGCGCTCGCGCCGGTGTAGGCGATGGCCTGGTCCAGCAGCGACAGGCCGTCGCGCAGGCTGCCATCGGCAGCCTTGGACAGCTGGCGGATCGCACCGGGCTCGGCCGGAATGCCCTCGGCTTCGAGGATCCGCGTCATCTGCCCGTTGATCTGCTGCTCGTCCAGCCGCTTCAAGTTGAACTGCAGGCAGCGCGAGAGCACGGTCACCGGCAGTTTCTGCGGGTCGGTGGTGGCCAGCAGGAACTTCACATGGCCCGGCGGCTCTTCCAGCGTCTTCAGCAAGGCGTTGAAGGCCGACTTGGACAGCATGTGCACTTCGTCGATCAGGTAGACCTTCACCCGGCCGCGGCTGGGCATGTACTGCGCGTTGTCGATGACCTCGCGCACGTCGTCCACGCCGGTGTTGCTGGCGGCGTCGATCTCGAGCAGGTCGATGAACCGGCCGGCGTCGATGTCGCGGCAGGCCGCGCATTCACCGCAGGGTTCGGCGGAGGTGCCGCGCTCGCAGTTCAGCGACTTGGCGAAGATGCGGGCGATGGTGGTCTTGCCGACGCCGCGCGTCCCGGTGAACAGGAAGGCGTGGTGGACGCGACCGGTATCGAGCGCGTTGCTGAGCGCGCGGACCACGTGCTCCTGCCCGACCAGCTCGGCGAAGCGCTTCGGACGCCACTTACGGGCGAGGACAAGATAGGACATGCCCTCATTCTGCCACGCCGCATCGCGCCGGCTGCGACCGCGAAGGCGTCGCTTGTCCGAGTCGCGCCTGGCGGCTAGAATTCACGGCCCTGGAGTGCACCCCTGACCTGGCCCATGCCGCGTTCAGGCCTCCCGGGAAGCAGTACGCAAGACCGGAGAGGTGTCCGAGTGGTTGAAGGAGCACGCCTGGAAAGTGTGTAAGCGTCTAAACCGCGCTTCGGGGGTTCGAATCCCCCTCTCTCCGCCAGATTCGATAAAGCCCCGCTGACGGCGGGGCTTT
>Ga0209676_1002707_pt1 | contig 11953 bp, 8 predicted proteins | sample AraplaCvi_mLB_r2_FD_184282 | JGI IMG/M metagenome (GOLD analysis project Ga0209676, IMG submission 184282) | Arabidopsis root microbial communities from North Carolina, USA - plate scrape MF_Cvi_mLB_r2 (SPAdes) (version 2) | ecosystem: Host-associated > Plants > Roots > Endosphere | place: USA...
TGCCACCACCACGAAGCCCGAATGGATGCCTATGCGCGCGCGGAAGAAGTTGGATTCCGAGTCCGGGTCCTGCGGGTTGATCCGGCGCAGCCGCTCCATCAGGTCGATCGCGCCACGCACGGCCCTCTCTGCATCGCGCTCGTGGGCACGCGGGTATCCAAAGTACACCAGCGCCCCATCGCCCACGAAGCGCGCGACGAAGCCGCCGTACCTCTCCATGGTCTCCAGTGTCAATCGCTGGTAGGTCTGCTGCAGCTTGCCCAGGTCTTCGGGGTCGAGCGTTTCGGACAGCGTGGAGTAGCCGATCAGGTCGACGAAGACGATCGTGAGGAAGCGGCGCTCGGGCTTGTCGCGGCTCGCTTCGGCGGCGGAGGGCACAAACATTTCGTCGACTCCCGCGTAAGCGTGACGCGGCGATGCTTCGCCCGCGCGCACCCTCGATCTCGAAGCCGCGGGCCGGTCGTTAGTACTTTTGGTTTCTGAATTGGCCGCGGTACCGGGTGTCGAGCGTATCATCGCCCTGCGCTGCCTTGCAATCAGTTGCCTTTGTCAATGACTGCTTCTAAATGCGACGAACGGCAGCGAGGAGGGGCGACATGTATCTGCCTTCGCGCGATGTTGCAGCCGCTTGCGGTCGGACTGGCGCTGCCCCGCCGCAGCCCAGGCGGCGCGCCCTCGTCGTCTGTACCCACCTGCGTCCAAGCCGCGACAAGCGCCGCTCCACCTACTACATGCAGCCGATCACGGGACTGCACATCGGCTCGCTGATCGACCGCTCCGCGTTCGACGTACGCCTGCACCACGAGGACTGGCACGGGCCCTTCGACACCGCTGCATGCGCTGGCTACGAGCTGGTCTTCCTCACGGGACTGCAACCGGACTTCGACCGCATGCGGCAGCTGGCCTACCACTTCCGCCGGGCCGGTGCGACGGTGGTGGCCGGCGGAAGCATCTGCACGGTCTTTCCCGCGTTCTGCACGCAGTTCTTCGATTCGGTATGCGTTGGCGGAGTCGACAGCGTGCCCGCGCTGGTGGCCGATTTCCTGCAGGACAGGCTGCAGCCCATTTACCGCCAGGCGGCTCGCGATATCTCGCGCTACGACGTTGACTACGGCCTGTTCGCGCGCAGCGGCATCCAGCCGATGCTGCACCTGATGGAGGCTTCTCGCGGCTGCAGCTTCAAGTGCAGCTTCTGCGTGATGCCGGGTGAGGTCGGCGGCCACGCCACCTACGACATGGACCATTTCGCGCGCGCCCTGGAGAGCACCCTGGCGGCCAGCAAGCCCTGGACCTTCAGGCGCTGGTACCCGCTGGTCATGCTGCTGGACAACAACTTCTCGGACAACGCGGCCCACATGCTGCGCGTGGCCCGGCACTTGGCGGAGCATCCGCGGGTGCTCGGCTGGGCCGCGCTGGTCACGCAGAACGTGCTGCAGGACCGCGCGCTGATCTCGCACCTGGCCGCTGCCAAGTGTCACTTGCTGTTCGCCGGCGTGGAGTCGCTCGACCGCGAGATGCTGCGTCGCTACAACAAGAAGCAGAACCTGAGCCGCCGGCACGACGTGATGGCCGACATCGCCTTTGCCGAGTCCAAGGGCATCGCCATCTGCTACGGCTACATCTTCGACCACCGGCATCAGTCGGCCCGCGAGATGGAGCAGCAGATCCAGGCGCTGGCGCGCAACCCGTTAATGCCCATGCCGGTGTACCTGAGCGTCATCGCGCCACTGGCGGGCACTGCCAGCTTCTGGGACGACCTTCGCATGGGTCATCTTTCGCCACGCCTGCGATTGCGTGACCTCGACGGCGAAACGCTGTGCCATTCGCGGCTGGCGGACAGCGAGGAGGCGCTGATCGACTTCCTGGAGCGCATGTTCCGCCGGCCATGGACGGTGGTGTCGCGCTGGCGCATCCTGGCCAAGACGCTGCGGCGCATCGTCAACGCGGGCTCGTTCAACCCGGTTCGCTGGTACGTGATGACATCGGCCAATTTCCATTGCTTCATCTGGTCGCACCAGACGCCCCCCAGCCGGCGCACCTACCGTGCCGGTACCGACCTGCTGGACCCACAGTACGCCGAGCACCCTGACGACCTGTCGCCCGAGGACCGGGTCCGATATTTCGAGCCGATCGAGTTGACCGACGCCGATGGCGGGCCAGCCGAATGGCTCAGACCCTACGTGCCGGCCCAGCCCGCCCAGCCGGTGGTTCGGCTTGCCGTGGCGGGGAGCGACGAGGCCGGGCCCTGAAGCGGGGCGGCTGTCCGAACGGCGAAGCCGCACCATCCCCAACAAGAGGGTTTCGTTGTCCTCACCCCCGGTGCACCATGGTGTGGAAGCGGATCGACGGCATAGAGTTGACAAGCGCAGGCAGGAGGTTTGCCCATGAGCTACGACAGCAAGCGCGATGACGAACAACTCAAGGTGCTCGACAAGAGCATCGACGCCTTCATCGAGGCGTATCAGGGCAGGAATGTCGCGGCGGCCAAGCGTCGGACCGTCTTTGTCTTTCCAGGGGGGTTGGCGAGCAGACTGCTCCGTGCCAAGGTGCCCTATGACGATGCAGCAGATTCACCGCAGAGCTTCGACTATGACATCTGCTGGGCGACGCCGCAGATCCTGATCAACGGCTCGGCGGTACTTCTGGGCATGCAGAAGACCGCGCCCAACGTCTACCTGGACTCCAACAAACAGATCATCGTGGCCGACGGCGCCATCGGGCTGCACGACATTCTTGCACTGCCCGAGGAGATGGACGCTCAGTCCAGTGGCCTCACGCCCTATAGCGGCTTCATCTTCTGGTGTGACCAGAACGATGTCGATTGCTTCATCTACGGCTGGGACTGGCGCCGGCGCGTGCAGGACATCGGCGCATTCTTCATTGATATCTTCCTGCCGCACTTCAACAACCGAATGAAGAACGAATGCGGCATCAACACGCCCGACCCGTTCGCATTGGTGGGCCACAGTGCGGGCGGGATGGTGGTCAACTGGATTCTGCGCAATCTGCAGAACGCGCAGCAACTCAAGCGGGTGGTGACGGTCGGGACGCCTTTCTACGGTTATGCGGGGCAGCTCCATCGCTGGTTCGAGGGCGATTCGCTGGTCAACGGCCTGAACGGTGAGTTCACCGATGCCATCGTGCGCACTGTCTGCAAGCTCCCCGGCTGCTACGCCTGGAACTTCGCATGCGAAGACCTCTACAACGCCAACAAGCAGGCCTTCAGCGATGATCAACAGGCTCCGCTGACGGCCTATCCGTCCATGGATGCAACGGTGGCAAATCTGGTGGCGGACCCTTATGTGCCCAAGACAAGCTCCGTGAACGGCAGCTTGTTCACCCGCTACCTCACCAACGTGGGCTTCGACAGCACCGAACTCGGCGATGCCAAAGACCTCGTGAACAGGCTGGCAGGAACGCTGACACAAGCGCAAGCCGACAAGTTCTACAACCTGCGCGGCGCGGCCGCACGCTTTGGCGGTGGCGGCTTGCTCGGCGGCATTGGTGCACTGTTCGGCGACCTGGTGGGGGCCGCAGGTGCGGCGGGCCTCGTCGTCCAGAACAACACCATCGGCAGCACTCGCTGGGAATGGGTGCCGGGCAACAGGCCGACCATCATCGACGGCCCCCTGGTGCCCGGCGACGGCGTGCAACCGGCCTGGACCGCGCGCCATCTCGATCTCATGGAAGCAGCAAACCATGTCGTGACCGCGACGGGCCCCGATGTGAAGCATGTGGTGCTCATGAGCGCGCCGTCCGTGATCAACAAGCTGGCGGGTGTCCTGAACTTCTGAGAGAAGGAGCGCGCGATGCAAGAGCAAGAGAAACCGAAGCGTGATGCGCAAGGCGCGTTGCCGTCGAAAAAGCCCCTCGAACCCGAGGTCACGTCCGCCGAGGCTTCCGAGTTCATGCAGCGCATGCACGAGGAGTGCAGGGGTTACGACGTGCGGTCCGACGAGGGAAAGCGAAGGTTGCGTGCCTTCCTCGAGAAATTCGGCCGGGAGGACAGGGAGCGGCTGGCATACCGCGTCATGACCGACCTGATTGGCGGCCACACGCCCGACCGAGGCTCGGGCGAGGCAGGTTCTTCGTCCTCGCCGCCGCAGCAGCAGCAGAGCCCGGCGCCGAAGAAGTGAATCCGGAGGCCGGAAGACCGCAGGAAGCGCAACCGGCCTGGGCCACGGGCGGCGTCGCGCCCATGACCCGGCCCGGCTTGGCCATGCGCCTGTTCATGCGCGTGGTGGCCGCGGTCGAGCGCCTGAATCGCCGGCAGGCGCTGTTGGGCAACCCGCTCCTCTATCCCGTCTCCGCCTTCACGTGGGCCACGCAACTCGAACGTGAATGGCCAGCGATCCGCCTGGAGCTCGATCAACTGCTTGTGCGCAAGCAGGAGTTGCCCAACGTGCAAGACATCACTGTCGATGCCCGCTCCATCACGAGCGATGACCGGTGGAAGGTGTTCCTGTTCACCGCCTACGGAGTGCATTCGCGAAGCAACTGCGAGCTTTGCCCGCAGACCTGGCGCGCGGTGCGGCGAATTCCGGGTTTGCGCACCGCCATGTTCTCCATCCTGGAGGCGGGCAAGTGTATTCCACCGCACCGAGGCCCCTACAACGGCGTCCTGCGGCTCCATCTGGCGCTCAAGGTGCCGCAGCCCGCGGATGAACTGGGCATCCGCGTGGGGGGCGAGCGCTGCCAGTGGCAGGAAGGCCGGGTGCTGATCTTCGATGATTCCTATGAGCACGAGGTGTGGAACCGCAGCCAGGACGAGCGGGTGGTGCTCTTCGTCGACTTCGACAAGCCGTTGGCGCAACCGGCCAGGCTGGTGAATGCGCTCATGATCCGGCTGGCTGCCTTCACGCCCTTCCTGCGCGAGGGCCAGGACAATCTCCGGCGTTGGGAGCAGCGTTTCCACCGCTTCGCCGGGCCGCCGGGCGGCAAGTCCTGAGCGCTCAGGCGCCGCCTGCGAAGCGCCGCCGGTGGCGTGCCGGCAGACTGTGCATGGCCGTCAGCATGGGCAGGTCGGCGCTGTTGAACTGCGGATCCCAGGCCGGCGGACCGAGCAGCGCAGCGCCGCAGCGCAGGTAGCCCTTGATGAGCGGCGGCATCGGCGCATGCGCCTCCTGGCACAGACCTTCCAGCGGTAGCGGGTGCAGCGGCGTGGTGCGCATGGTGGCTGGTGCCAAGTGGCACGCCGCGAGTTGGTGCCACAGCGTGGCTGCACGGTGACCGCCGTCCTTGAGGTCGATGCTGGCGCAACCGAAGGCGATGTCCAGCCCGCGCACCATCATGAATTCGCCCAGGGCGCTCCACAGTGCCAGGACCACGCCGCCGCTACGCCACTGCGGATCGACGCAGGAACGGCCGAGCTCCACCATGCGCGCGCGCATCGGCGCGAGCCGAGACATGTCGAATTCGGTGTCGCTGTAGCAGCCGCCGGCGCGCACCGCCGCGTCCGGTGTGAGCACGCGGTACGTACCCACCACCTGCGGCGCCGCGCACTCCGCCCGCCAGGCCCAGACCATCACATGCTCGCAGTAGTCATCGAAGCGGTCGATGTCGTGGCCCTGCGGCGCGCCGTGAGGCGCCGGCAGGTGCACGCCCATCTCCTCCGCGAACACGCGATAGCGCAGGCGCTGCGCCATGCGCACCTCTTCCTGGCTGGCGGCCCAGCGGGTCTCGAAGCGGCAGGCGGCAGGGGCCGCAGAGGGTCTCTGCCGTGGCGCGTGCACTTGCTGAGGGGGTGTCAAGGACTCCTGCATGGACGGGTCCCCCTATCTGTGGACGCGAACCATCATCCGCGTGAAGCCGTGTACAAGGAACGAACGCACGCGCTCGGGCTGGCCCACCAGCTCGATGGTGGCAAACCGCTGGAGCAATTCTTCCCACAGCACCCGAAGCTGCAGTTCCGCCAGGCGGCTGCCCACGCAATGGTGGATGCCGAAGCCGAAGGAAAGATGCTGCCTCGGTCGCGCGCGGTCGATGATGAACCGGCCCGCCTCGCTGATCGCCTGTTCGTCGCGGTTGCCCGACAAATACCACAGCGCGAGCTTGTCACCCTGGCGAATCTGCTGGCCACCGAGCATCGAGTCCTGCGTTGCCGTGCGTCGCATGTAGGCCAGGGGCGTCTGCCATCGGATGATCTCGGGCACCAGGCTTTCCACCAACGTGGGGCGCGCGCGCAGCCTGGCCATTTCCGCCGGGTTGTCGTGAAGCGCCAGCACGCCGCCGCTCATCGTGTTGCGGGTGGTGTCACTGCCGCCCACGACGAGCAGGACCAGGTTGCCCATGAGTTCCTGCGGGTCCATGGCGCGAGTAGCGGGGTCGTGCGCCAACATCGACAGCAGGTCTTGCCGCGGCGGTGCACGGAGCCGCTCCTTCCAGAGATGCATGAAGCGTTCAAGCATGGCGCGCAGTTCGGCCATGCGGGTCGCGGGGTCGGGTGCGTCAGGGTTGGTCGACTGGTTGGCCGTGGCCATGTCCGACCAGCGCGCCAGGCTGCGCCTCTCCTCCTGCGGAAAGTCGAAGAGCGTCGCCAGCATCATGGTGCTGAGCTCCACGGAAACTCGGTCCACCCAGTCGAAGGGTTCGCCGTGTGGCAGGCCGTCGAGCACCTGGGCCGTGCGCTGGCGGATCAGAGGCTCCCACTTCGCCAGCGAGGCGGGCGCCACCATCGGGTGGACCGCCGCGCGGGCCGCACCGTGCTCCGGTGGGTCCATGGCAATGAACATGCGCAACTGCTGCTCGCCCGGCGGGAAGTCCATGAGGGTGATGCCCCCGTGCCGCCAGTCCGAGGAATAGAGGCCTGGCTGCGTCTCCACCTGCACGATGTCGTGGTAGCGCGTCACCGACCAGTATTCGAAGATGCCAGCGACCGGGCTGCGCGTGCGGTGCACCGGTGCCTCGCGCCGCAGACGGGCGAACACATGGCCGATGCTGTCGTCGACGTGGTGTCGCGTGTCGGAAGGATCGAGGCAGTCCAGCGCCATAGCGCCGATGCGCTCCTGCAATGCGCGGGAGGCGGAGTCCTTCGGTTCCATGGCGATCCCGATGGGCGTGGAGCATCCGAAGATATCGCTGCTCCCGGCCCGGCACAACTGCGCATCTCCCCCAGAGGAGGGAGGTGGCGAGGCATGCCGGCCTTGTCCGCGCCCGGTCGCGAGCGCACCTCGTCACGGGCCTGAGACAGCGGCCGAACGGCAGATTGCCGGCCCGCCCGCGCTTGCCCATCATGGCCGCCCCGCAACGCCGGAAGGAGCCTGCCATGACCGAGGAAGAAGCCCTGAACGTGAGCATCATGCGTGACGCCTATGCCCAGTGGGACGGCAGCAAGGGCGGCAGCGTGGCGCACCTGATGAGCCTGATGGCCGATGACATCCGCTGGTGCTCGCTGGGCAATGGCGGCGCCGGCCAGGAATTCACCGCCGCGTGCATCGGCAAGCAGGAGGTGCCGCGCTACTTCGAGCAGCTCGGCGCCCAGTGGCAGCTGCTGGGCTACGAGGCCGACGAGTACGTGGCCCAGGGGGACCGCGTGGTCATGCTGGGCAGCTGCCACTGGCGGCACCGGGGCACCGGCAAGGAGGTGCATTCGCCCAAGGCCGACGTGCTGCACTTCCGCGCCGGCAAGATCGTGAAGTTCATGGAGTTCTACGACACCGCCCAGGTGGCCGCGGCCAGCCAGCCCTAGTCGGTGGGTTCAGTCGTACTTGATCGTGTAGATCAGGTCCGCCCCGTAGTGCTCGCCCGCCTGCCCGCGCAGGGTGAGGCGCTGGGTCAGGTCGTAGAAGATGTAGAAGGTGCCCAGCGTGCCCGCCACGCTGCGCTCGTAGGTCACGTAGAAGTCCTGCGACAGTCGCTTGCCGAGTGTGACCGAGGCCTCTTGCAGCTCGCCGTTGGGGCTGGGCCCCTTGAAGCCGATCTCGTCCAGGCCGAAGCGGCTGGCGAGGTTGCCGCTGGTCGAGTCGGCGCCCAGCTTGCCCAGCAGCGCCAGCGCCGCCTGCTGCATCAGGATGGCCTCGCCGCCGTTGGCCGCCGAGGCCCGGCCCAGCATGATCCAGGACAGGGTCTCGGCGTCCGACAGCGGCGGCTCCGAGTACAGCTTCACGCGCGGCGCGCTGGCCGTCCCGCTGATCTGCACGCCGGCGCGCTGCGAGATGTTGGGGCGGATCGCCAGCACGTCCAGCTGCGGGTTGTCGTAGGGCCCGTTGAAGCGCAGGATGCCGGTCTCCACGTCCATCTGCTGGCCGTAGGCGCGGTAGATGCCGTTCACCGTGCGAACCTCGCCAATGATCCGCGGCGGGCTGCCGGTGCCGGCGGCCCGGATGTCGAGATTGCCTTCGAGTCGGGTGGTGACGCCCCGGCCCTGGATGGCGAAATCCCTGCCCAGGTCCAGCGACACCTGGATGTCGGCCGGTTTGGCCGTCTGGGGCGTGTTCACCGCTTCCTGCTGCTGTTGCTGCTCGCCGCGCTCGCGCGCGCGCGCGGCCGCTTCGGCCGCTGCCTTCTCGCGGGCGGCCGAGCGCACCACCACGTCGGTGCCCAGTGCGGGTGCGGTGTCGGGCGGCAGGATGATCACGCCGCGGTCGGTGCGCAGCTGGCCGCGCACCGTGACCTGCCGGTCCTGCAGGCGGGCCTGCAGGTCGCCCGAGAGCGTCACCTGCCGGTCGCTGCGCACCAGCACGCGCAGCGCCTTGATCTGGCCCTGCATGTCCATGCGGATGCCGCTGGCGCCGGGCGCGGCGGCCTCGCCCCAGCTGGCATTGCCGCGCACCGTCAGCAGGCCGCCGTCGCTGGCGGCCTCGCTGGCCGAGGTGCTCAGGTTGCCGCTGCGGCCAGGGATGCGCACCTTGCTGCCCGGGCCGCCGTGCAGGGTGAAGTCCTCCACCACGAGCTGGTGGCCGGTGAGCGTGGCGCGCAGGCGCCCGTCGCGCAGGTCGATGCCTTCCACCGCGGCGCGCAGGGCGAGGTCGTCGGCGGACAGCTTGCCGTTCCAGGCCGGCAGGGTGCGGCTGCCGGACAGCGCGAGCGAGGCCTCCAGCGTGCCGCCCACGCGCCAGCCGGGCGGCGCCAGCATGGACCACACGCCCAGCTTGGGCATGCGCGCGTCGAGCTGGCCGGCCAGGGGCGCGTCCTCCGGCCAGCGCCAGCCGGCGCCATCGCGCGCCAGCCGCGTCGAGGCCTGCGCCTTCACCACGCCGGCGCGCTCCGAATCCCACACCAGGCTGGCGCGCAGCGCCTCGCCTTCGGCGTCCACCACCAGCTCGGCCTGTCGCAGGCCGGCCGGGGTACTGGGGCCGTCGCGGCCGCTGCTGCCGCTGTCGGTCGTGATCTCGGCCGGCGTGCCGGTGCCGGTGCTGCGCACGCGGGTCACCATCGCGGCCTCGCCGGCCTGCACGCGGATGTCGCCACTGCCGCGCGCCAGGCGGACATGGGCGCGCAGGCGGTCGCCGGCGTCCACGTCCCAGTCGCCGTCGAAGACCAGGTCGCCGCTCACGCCCATCTCGCGCAGCGTGCCGGGTCCCAGGGCCTGCGCCCAGGCCATGGGCAGGCCCTGCATCTTGCCGGCGGACTGCAGGCGCAGCGCGCGCCGATCGGGCGGGCCGCTGCGGGAGAAGCGGGTGGGCTGCCATTCCAGCCGCACGTTGCCGGGCACCGGGCCCGAGAGAAGCGCGGCGCCGCCGCTGCCCTCGAACTGCAGGCTGTCGCCCGGGCCGCTGCGGACGGTCGCGGTCAGGGGCCGCTGCAGCGCGACCTTCCAGGCGGGCGGCGCATTGCGCGCGTTCTGGCGCACCTGGGCCGCGAGACTGGCGATCTCGGCACGCCACTCGCGCGCGCGCTCCAGGCCGCCGTTGCCCTGCACCTGCAGGGCCACCTGGCGGATCGGCGAGACCGCCTCGCCGCGCAGGTCGATGCGGGCCCGCGAGAGGCTGCCGTCCAGCGAGGCGCGGACGTCGCGCAGTTGCCAGCGCTCGGTTTCTGCAGGACCGCCTTCGGGCTGCCAGGTGAAGCGCGGCAGCACCAGCTGCGCCGCCAGCGTGGGCTCGGGCGTGCCGCGGGGCGCCGGCTGCTCGGGAGCCGACAGGCGCTGCTGCAGCGTCTGCCAGCCACCGGTGAAGCGCGCCTCGAGCGTCCCGCTGCCCTGCAGCGACAGGCCGGCCAGCGCGTCTTTCAGGCCGGGCAGGCGCTCGATCCAGGCCTGCAGCGCTGCCGCGTCCTCCACCTTGGTGTCGAGCTGGCCCTGGCCCTTGGCGGGCGCCATGTCGGCCTGGGCGCGGACCTCGGCGCCGGGGAGGGTGAGCTGTAGCGTGCCGTCGCCCGACTTCGCCTCGGGCCGCGCGCGCAGCCGGCCTTCGAGCCGTGCGCCGGCGGCTTCGACCTGCAGCTCGGACAGGGTGAGCAGCGCGTCCTGCCAGGTGCCGCGCGTCGACACGCGGTCGATGGGCAGGCCTTCCAGCGAGTCGCGCGCGGCCTTCGCGCCAGCGCCACCGCGGGCGCGCAGGTCGGCCGCGAACTCGATGCGGCCGCCTTCCATCTGCCGGGCCTCCGCCTTGCCGTCGACCGGCGCGCCGGCCAGTTGCATGTGCAGGTCCGAAAGGCGCACGCGCTGCACCTCGATGCGAGCCTGCCAGGGCGCGGGCGACGGCTGCCAGCTGCCGCTTCCCTCGATGCGCCCGCCCCCCGCGGCGATGCTCAGCTGCGGCACCTGCCATTCGCTGCCGTCGAAGCTGGCCCGTGCCTGCAGTTGCGCGATGGGCAGCTGGCCCTCGTCCCAGGGCCCGGGCTGGTCGTTGCGCAGGTCGGCCGAGCCTTCCCAGCCTAGCGTGCCGAGGTTGGCCGCGGGGCCTGCATGCACCTCGCCGCTGAGCCGCGTGGCCGGCGCCTCGGGCCACAGGCGCGCGAGGTCCACGTCCTGCAGCTGCGCGTCGGCCTGGACGATCGGCTGCGATTGCCACGGCGCGAGTTCCGCGCGCAGCCGGGCCTGCATTCCGGCCGCGTCCTCGGCCGGCGCGATCCCGGCGTCGAGCTTCAGTCGCGCATCGGCGCCCGCGAGCGTGCCGGCCAACGAGGCGCGGGCCTGCACCTCGAGGCGGCGCTGGGCGTCCAGCGGTGCCTGCACCTTGCCCTCCACGTCCAGTTGCAGCGGCATGGGCGCCGCGCCCTGCAGACGGGCCTTGGCGCTGTAGTGGCCGTCGGCCAGGTCCACGCCCTCGACGTCGAGCCGGTGCTCGCCGCCTTCGTAGGCATAGCGTCCCGCCAGGCCGGTGGCCACCACCTCGGGCGGGCCGGCCCAGCGAAGGCGGTCGACCTTGAAGGGCAGCTCGACGGGCACCGGCAGCAGCAGCTGCTGCAGGGGCTCGGGGGGCGGGCTGTTCTCCGGCCTGGGGCCGATGGGCTCGATGTCCAGCTGCGCGATGTGCACCTCGCCCAGCTGCAGCCGACGCTTGAAGAAGGAAGGCAGGTGCCAGCCCAGCGTGGCGTCGCGCACCTCCACCGCCAGGCTGTCGTTCTGCCAGCGCAGGCGGCCGATGTGGCCGCCGGCCATCAGCGATCCCGTGACGTCCTCGTGGACCAGTTGCTGCCCGGCCGGCAGGTAGCGCTGCGCCTGCGCCAGCGCAAAGGCCAGCGACTGGCTGGAGCCCAGCCACCACCAGGCGCCGGCCAGCAGCAGGGCGATCGCCACGAGCAGGCTCGCCAGGCTCCAGAGCAGGGCGCGCCAGATGCGGCGCCCGGGCGAGCGGCGCGGCGCCGGTGCCGGTGCCTGCGTGGCGTCGTCGGAGGTCTGGGGTTCGTTCATCCGGTCAGAAGGTGAAGCCGAATCGAAGGTGCAGGCGGAAGGCCTTCACGTCCACGCCGTAGGCCAGGTCGGCCTGCACCGGGCCCACGGGGCTGCGCCAGCGAACGCCCACGCCCGTGCCCACCTTGAGGCTGCCCAGGCCCGAGGGCTGATCGGCCA
>Ga0209676_1002717_pt1 | contig 11920 bp, 9 predicted proteins | sample AraplaCvi_mLB_r2_FD_184282 | JGI IMG/M metagenome (GOLD analysis project Ga0209676, IMG submission 184282) | Arabidopsis root microbial communities from North Carolina, USA - plate scrape MF_Cvi_mLB_r2 (SPAdes) (version 2) | ecosystem: Host-associated > Plants > Roots > Endosphere | place: USA...
GGAACACCGTCGTCGTCCTTCTCCTGGGGCCGCAGGAGCTCGGTCGCCATCGCACTCGCCGTCTGCAGGATCTGGCGGGTGTTGCGGTAGTTGATCCTCAGGATGGTCGTGCGGCCCTGCGCCTGCACACCCACGCTCTTGAAGCTGAAGGGCTTGCCGCTGCGCTTGTCGTAGATGCTCTGGGCATCGTCATAAAGTAACAGCAGGCTGTTGGTCGCGGGATCGACCATCTGGGTGACCAGCTTGAGCCACTCGGGCGCGAAGTCGTGGCCTTCGTCGACCAGCACCGCCAGGTACTGGCCCGACGGAATCATCTTGCGGTCCACACCGTCGATGACGTTGTGCACCATCTGTTCCATCTTGGCGCCCACCGGAAGGTCGTTGGGCGGCAGCGGCTGGCCGAACGCCACGAGCTGGTCCCGGCACCATTTGTGGAAATGCCGCACCTGGACACGCTCGGCCAGCCCCTTGGCTTGCATCGTCGCCTGCAGCTTGACCGCCAGCGGCTCGTTGTAGCAAAGCACGAGCACGGGCTTGTGCGCATCGCTCGCGGCCTTGGCCAGGTACTCGGCGCGGTACCCCAGGATCATGGTCTTGCCCGATCCTGCGACACCGTGGATGACCCGGTGGCCGTCCCCCAGGCTGCGCGCCAGCTGCTCCTGCTGCAGATCCATCACCCGCAGAAGGTCGGGAATCGTCGCCTGCTCGTCCGCATCGTCGAAAAGCGCCCCCTGCTGCGGCACCCGCACTTCGGGAAACAGGTTCCAGCGCACTCGGTCGATCTGCGGCAATGACAGCGTCCCGCGCATCAGCACCGGGAACATGTCCCAGAGCCGGCTCTGGAAGTCCTCCGGCTCGGCGTCCTCCAGCATCTCGTCGGAACAGATCACACGGTTGGGTTCGATCGCGCTGCCGAGCCCCGCGGCCTCGAACTGCTTGCGCGTGATCCGGGTGAAGACGACGCCATAGCTCCATGGGAAGGTGAGCATGCCCTTCCATTTGCCCTCGTGCTGGACCAGTTGCGCGTCGCGCTTGAGGGCATCAACCACCTGCAGCGCCTGGTGCCGGGCCTGCTCGACCGGGTTGGGCACGCGCTTTGGAACGCCGTCGGGCACGATCGTCCAGTCGCCGCGACTGGCCTGCTGGATCGTGTCCAAGCGCCAGTCCTTGGTTTCCAGGATCAGCAGACCCCGGCTGGGGTGCAGCACGACGAAGTCGGGGTGGCATTGCCTGGGCCCGATGGGGACGTCGTACCACAGCAGGTAGTCCTCATCGAGTTTCTGCTGCAGTCGCTCCGCCAAGCGCCGCTCGCCCGAAGTCATCCGGGAAACGCAGGTGCTCAACGCAGGAATCAGGACAGCCATGGAAGATGCGATCGCCCCGGGCGGCTCGAACAAAAAGGTGAAACGCAAACTACAGTAACAGGCGGATACGGTCAATTGCAGTGCCTATCAACCGGCGCGGGAAACTCCCAGGCATGCATGCTGTTCAAATACACAGTCATGTATAAAATATCAGCATCCAGGCGCTAGCCTCCACCGCGCACTGCGATCCCGTCTGCGTGGAGGAAAAGGAACAAGCATGTCCAGGAACACCAAGCAAACATCCCCGACCGTCGCTTCCGTCGCGGGCAGGACACTCGGAAACGCTTCGGCCAGCGGCATCCAACGCTTGCTCGCGGGGTCTGCGCTGCGACAAAGCGGCCGCCCCGCGCAGACCGGGGCCAAGACGGAAGACCGAGCTTCGCGCGCACTGGACAACCCTCACGCGTCCAAGGTGACCAAGACGCTTGCCGGAAGCGTGGTATCTCAGTCGAACAAGACGCGTTAGACCGCCGCCCGCGGTCCCGCGCGCCCTCCGCGACGCACGGACGCGACGCACGGACGCGACGCATATGCATGCGCCTGCATGATGTGATCTGCCACTGGATGGGATCTGATCGGACCAACCATGATCGGATCCCATGACCGCATTCGCCGCCGGTCCACCTTCAAGCCCCCAAGCCGCGACCTGACAGACTTGCCAGTCGGGTGCGCGCTCTTTGCAAAATAGAATGCCCCCGGTGACCCTCGCGCACTCCATCCATCCCGACGATACCCCTGCGCTGCGCAAGGAGCGAGGGGCGTTCTTCACACCCGACGAAATCACCCGGTTCATCGCCCACTGGGCCATCCGCAAGGCAGACGACCTCGTGATGGAGCCCTCGGCCGGTGACGCAGCCTTCCTCGTGGCGGCCGTGGATCGCCTTCGCGAACTCGCACCGGGCTCCGATGCGCAACCCATCGTGGACGGTGTCGAGATCCACGCCCAAAGTGCGAAGGTCGCCCGCCAGCGCGTACTGAATGCGGGCGGCAAGGCCAATGTGAGGCACAGCGACTTCTTCACGATCGAACCCGAGCCGGTCTATGACACGGTTATCGGCAACCCACCGTACATCCGCTACCAGGATTTCTCGGGCGAATCCCGTGCGCGCTCGCGCGAGGCCGCACTCCGCGGCGGCGTGTCGCTCACCGGCCTCGCCTCCAGCTGGGCCGCCTTCACCATCCATTCCGCCCTGTTCCTGGGGAAAGGCGGGCGGCTCGGGCTGGTGCTTCCGGCCGAGCTGCTTTCGGTGAACTACGCGGCGCCGGTGCGCCGCTTTCTCTTCGAGCGCTTTCGCGACGTACAGCTCGTGCTCTTCGCCGAACAGGTCTTTCCGGAAGCCGAAGCGGACGTCGTGCTGCTGCTGGCCGACGGCTACCTTGAGGGCCCGGCCAACCACGCCACCATCCGGCAAGCCAAGAACGCGGCCGAGCTCGCCTCGCTGGGTGTCGGACAAACCTGGACGCCCACGGACCCGGCTGCAAAGTGGACCTCCAGCCTCGTCGACCCCGGTGCCGTCGAGCCGCTGCACAAGCTGCTGAAAGACGGGCATTTCACCCGCCTGGAGACATGGGGGGACACGACCCTGGGCATCGTCACGGGCAACAACAAGTACTTCACGCTCTCGCCTCAGCGGGCCAAGGAGCTCGGCCTGCGCAGCAAGGAACTGCTGCGCCTCTCCCCGCCAGGGAGCTCGCACCTGCGCGGCCTCTCGCTTTCCGACGACATGCTCACGAAGCTGGGGCGAGAGGGCCAAGCCACCCTCCTCTTCTACCCGAGCAATCCGCCTTCCGCCGCGGCCTCGGCGTACATCGCAGACGGCCATCGGACCGGCGTTGATACGGCCTACAAGTGCCGTGTCCGCAAGACTTGGTATCAGGTGCCGCTGGTCCCCGCTGCCGACCTGTTGCTGACCTGCATGAACGCAGACACGCCCCGGCTCACGGCCAATGACGCGAAGGCCCGCCACCTCAATTCGGTGCACGGCGTCTACCTCAATGCCAAGCACCGGGAGCTCGGCTGCGAGCTCCTGCCACTTGCGAGCCTGAATTCGATCACGCTGTTGCATGCGGAGATGGTGGGCCGCGCCTACGGGGGCGGCATCCTGAAGATCGAGCCAAAGGAAGCCGATGTGTGGGCCATGCCGTCGCCGACGTTGGTCCAAGCCCGCGCAGACGCACTTCGCACCGTCAAGCAGCAAGTCGCCAACCTTCTCGGGGATGGCAGGCTGCTCGATGCAGTCGAACTCGTGGACCAAGCGCTCCTCGCAGACGTCGGTGAACTTTCCGCTGAACAAATCGCACATATCCGGCAAGCACGGGCAGAATTCGCGCGTCGTCGAACCTTGAGGGGGGCCAGTGGCCACTGAACCGAGCGCCAAGGCCAAAGCCTGGGTCATCTTTGATCGAATCGTCGCACGCGCTGCCCCGGATAACGTCCACAGCAATCCCTGGATCCGAAGCGCGGACGGACAATTGCACTTCGAGCCTGATTTCGACACGCTCGCCCAGCTGCTAGGCGTTCCTCTTCACCTGAAGGCAGGGACCCAATCTGGTGTTCCGGCCTTGGCGCTCGACGTCTGGCTGAGCTACGAGTTGCGACGCGCGGGCTTCAACACCGACCAGGTTTGGCCGCGGCCCGTTCACCCACGCATCCTTCCGGCGCCCATCGCCAACCTGCTGAAGGCATTGCCTGCCGGAACCCGCAAAGCCGTTGCAGATCGCATCGAAAGGGACGGCGCGATCACGGGCGCGACATCGTCCAGCGGGATCATCCTCGGCAAGAACTACCTGAAACAGGTCGACGTCGTGATTTCGGATTGGGTGACAGGCCCAGAGTTGCTGATCTCGACCAAGCGCATGGACTCCTCCTATGGCAAGAACGCGCCAAATCGCATCGAGGAGTCCTATGGCGACGCCAAGAACCTGCGGCTGAGGCACCCTCTTGCAGCGCTCGGCTTCATGTTCGGCCTACGCTCAGACATCCTCCAGAAGGAGCCGGCGACTGCGGAGTGGTTGTTTGACCTGCTCGGCAAGCTCGGGCGTGAAGACGATGCCTACCATGCCACATGCCTCGTCCTGATGGAATACGCCAACGATGGCGGGATACCTGACACGGGTGAAGAGCCTCCTGTGACGGCCCTGCCGGAACCCGGGCACGAGGTCGCCGATGAAAACGCGCCAGCCCCCACCCTCGATGCCATCGTCGACCAAGACATCGCGCAGTTGCCCAAGGTGAAGGTTCTCAACGAGCAGATCCCGGAGGAGCTCGCGCCTGGCCGGTTCCTCGCGGCCATGGTCACGCGGGTCCTCGGCGCTACCCCAGTCAACATGCACAAAGAGGCACGAAAGCGGCGCTTTTCGCCCGCGTTGCGGTAGGTCTGCCACCTCCTCTCGGAGACCTTGGCCCCCGCTTCACGTCAGATCAGCCGGCGCGTCATCGCATTTGAGCTTTTGCATAAAAGATAGACGTCCAAAGAGGAGTCGCATCCATGAAGCTGAGGATCTGGGCTGCAGTGGCCCTTTTGACCGCGTCATCGATCTCATCTGCCGCTGGCTCTGCAGTGGTGAATGGGAGATTCATCAACAACATCATTCCTCAGGGCTACTGCGCAATTGGCGACGCCATCAAACGGGACGCGCTGACCAAGACGGCTCAAGGATTTTCTGGCGCCACGGGACTGGTTCTCTCGGTATTTGAGTCATGCCCTGGGAAGCAGGCGTCAGCACCAAACGGCCAGGGTCCAACCTACCGTTTCGGCCGGGTGATAGTGGGACGCGTAAACGGGACAACCGTGGCATCCAATGAATCGACAAGGGCCCAATACCTTGCAGTGCTCAATTCGGTGATACAGAAAGAGACGCCAAGCATCTCTCAAGACCCTGACAAACGCCTTCTGGCCGCGCGATCTAGCAAGGTGCCTGTCTATGAAGACTGGGGAGCCATCGGGCGCGATGCCAATGCGATCTACCGAGGTAGCCTGGGCACCCTAGAAGCCAATGGCAAAAAGCCGACACTCGGAATCTTCGTCGCCGCGCTCACCTTTGCCAACAACCAGACCTTTGTGAATTTTCTTTGTGAGATCGTCAACGACAACACAAGCGTTGCCGGTCTGCTTGCTGAGCAGCAGAAACTCACTGCCTCCTTTGTTAAGGACAATAAGCCAGACAAATCGAGAGACTGACCTGTAGGCGGTGGAGTGATGAACTGCGCGGCTACCTCTAGCGTAAAGCTATTCAAGACGGCCTCACTGGGCGCATACATTGGTTGGCGCTCTTCATCATCTGGTCGGCCCAGACAACCTCCCAAACTGCCGGAACGCTGTTGTCGGCGCATTTGCGGGCCGTCGACGACCGAGTGCACCGCCCCGATCTCGCGCAGCCAGGGCCATCCGCTCGGCCCCCATTAACTCTTGTGCCGGAACTCGATGCTCAACGTGTCGTGCCGGAATCTCGGCAGCCGGGCCACGACATCGGCGAAGATCTCATGGCCAAGTGGGTCACTTCTGGATGGAAGCACAGTACAAAACTGCGCCGTCGCACCACCGAACTCCATCACGGGCGTGTGTACGTCCCAAGCTCCATGTCCAATCCATACTGGGCGAGGACGTGGTCATATGCCCCTTCAACAAGCCTTTGCAGGATGTCTCGGGCAGTCATCGGTCCCCGAGGAACCAGTTGAAGTGCGCGCACGCCGTGCATCTGGCTCTCTGAAAAGATGACAACTGGGGAGTGAGCATCCTCTCCCTCGTAGGCGAGCTGATAGCCGACATCTTCGCCAAGGATGTATTCGCCTCGCGCGATCGCGACCGATGCGCGCAGATTCTTCATGTTGTACGCAGGCCGCTTGTCCAGGGCACCGGTAAGTTCATATGGCTTGGGAATGCTGTTGACCGAAAGCGAAAGCGAGCGCGAAAGCTCGCTGCTTTCTCCGTCAAAGAGCGTCACGGGGCCAAAACCGGCGGACGGCTTGTACTTCACCAGAGCACCCCCCACGGGGTTGCTTCCATGGAGCGTGTGCCGATGCAGCAATACCTTGACTTTCAGGTTCGGGTAAGCCTTCAACACATCGCTGACCTGATCCATGATCTTGCGCGCGGATGCGCCACCAACCAGCGTCTCGGTCATGACGATCTTCACCTTGCGCTGGCCGGCGATAAGCATGAACTGGTCGATCGCCGCCCTGAAGCGCCTGGCATGCTCAGTACGCTGATACTTGGGATCATCAAACTTTTGTTTGTAAATCCACCATGGATCATTAAGTCGCACTTCATCCGGCACGCGCGGCGCAACCAGGTCGGGATCGACTTTGGGGATCTTGAAATTGAAGATGCCCTTCTTCGTGAGATTCAGGATGTGATCGGCAACCAACGCCCCGCCGCGCTCAAGGCTGAACATGGCCTCCCCCTTGCCGATCTCACTGATCAGGCTGCGAATCGCTTCCCGATTGAGCTTGATGAATCTCGCGGGGATCGCACCTTGACCATCGGAATACACGTTGTCGTCCATCCGCAGCTCCCGAGAAGCCGCAAGACGTTCATCGGCAAATGCGCTGAAGAGCCGCGCCTCGATGCCACGAAGGGCGAGCACTTGCTGGGGATTGACAACCGAGACCACGGCACATGCGGGATCAAGATGGAGGGCTCCCGGGTTGATGCCTGTCATCAAGCATTCGAGCAGCCAAGCGCACTCTTTGCCGTCGAAGACGGGCGGCAACGCACCGTCATAGAGCCGCAGTGCCGCCAGCCCCTTCCTGAGATCGTCCATATTCTTCACGGCGACGAGATGCCGCACGATCCCGACCTTTACCTCCCATGCCAGCCCCTCCAGCCAGATGTTCTTGATGGGGCCCAGAGCCCCTTCGAGGATGACTTGGTTCGCCTGCCCTAGCAGTTCCCGCTTTTGCAGCTCAAACGGCAGGCGATCTATTTCTTCCACACTCAGGAACATCGACCATCCCTCCCCTGGAATCAGGCCGCCCCATCCGGCGCGGCAATTCATAGGCAGGTCTGCGCGCGCCCCCTGTTGATGGAGCATACGTGCGCACATTAGGCTGGAAGCACGGCAACTGCATCCCCAGTTCGGGGGATGCTCATGCAGTCAGCGCTGGCGGCAGTGCGCTTTTCGAGAAAGCTCTTTAACAGACAAGCGGGACGTGCACGGGCGCCCACAAGCAATGCAGACGTCTCCAACTCACGCCGCAAAGCGGCTGGAAGAACCGCGGCGATTCGCGTTGCCGCTTCTCGCGCGCCGTAGGCCAACGCCGAATCTCCGCGATCAGCGACCCACCTCAGCCCCAGCATCAGAGCCTCAACCTCGTCAGACCGAAATGAGCGGTGGCAGCACAAAGCCCGGTCGCTGCACGTACCCGACTCCAGGCTCGCCCACGATATCTGCACCTTGCGCCTTCAGGCTTGAGATGTCGCGATATAGCGTCCGCACGCTGACGGCAAGCTCGCTTGCCGGCGTCTGGGCGCTCACGGGTCGACGATGGCGACGCAGGGCTTGCAAGAGGTTGAGCAGACGTTCGGAGCGTGACCTCTGCAGAATGATAGCGACCGACCCGGCGCCGTGACTGCGCATTCAGCGCGGAATCTTCGACTTCTACATCGCTCTTGCCTGCGGCCGCGCCGACATCTCGCCGCAGCTGCCCGGGGGCAAGGCCGGCTACAAGCTGAAAATCGACGAGACGCCGTTTCGCACTCCAAGATGCAATCGAGCTGGAAGATTGCTGCCGCCTGGTGCTTTTCGCCAAGACTTCGACGGCGATCCGCCGTCATCATTCTTTGGAAATTGCGGGAGAAGTGTCGCTTGCCAAGCCAGCGGGCTGATCCGTGGCCGTGAGCGCTCAGTTGCGCAACTCCGCCGGCCGGGTGGCCGGTTGATCGACGAGGTGGCCAAGGCAGCGACGTCCAACTGGAGAGTCAAAGTCAGTTCGAGAAAGAAGGCAAGACCCAAACGTCAGTCGCGACCGGAACCTCCTTCAGAGAGCCCGTTCCACTCAATTCCCTCATCCGATCCCGGCAGTAGTCGAACATGTCTTCTAACAAGTTCAGTTCCTGAAACTTAGAGGTCAGGTACCCCGAGATCCGATGGGCATCGACGGCATGCGGATAGTCGATCACATGAGCGTGGGCATCAACAATCCATCCAGAGTCGTTTTCAAACTCGACCCCTTGCCCGTGTATGCGATATCTCCAGGGCTCGCCGCGCATCAGGAGTTCGCCTTTCTTGGGCACACCGGTCAGATACTTTCGCTCCATCTCCGGGTGCATGTCCAAGAAGCATCCAAGCAGATCGGCCTGTGTGATTGAGTAGGCTTCAATTTCACGCAGAAGCTCGTCGTCATTCATGGCTACCATCGATTCATCCTTTCTGCCCTGGCTGCATCGGCCTGACTTCTCAAGAGGCTTGCATCCTCTGGAGAAACAGGGTTCATGTGGACCGGGATTTCTCGAACCCCAGCCTTGATTGCAGCTTCCGCACGATGATGTCCGTCAATGATGACCGGTTTGCCGTCGCCGGCCTGCGCAGCCTCGACGGGAGGGAATGAACCATATCCTCCTTGCTTTTTCATTGCGGATGTGTATTTCTTTACCTTGCTTCCCGACATTTCGTTTGGCCCCTGACGTGACGCCAAATTTCGTGGGTTCATCATGACCGGCTCTGCCTTCTGCACCACTGCGCCATCCCCAGGCGGAACAGAACCCGATGCCCGTTCATTCAGCTTGGCAGGCGGCTCCTGCACCATTCTCGGCTTCGTCGAAAGAGGCGTCGGTTCAACGACGCCTTGCCCGCCCTTGATGCCTACGTGTGCAGCAGTGAGGTCGAACACCATCGCACCGGCGTCGTTTGCCGCGGCCACCTGACTTTCGCTGCCACCGCCCATCCGCGTCAAGAAACCGGGTATGCCAAATGGTCCCAGAAGAGCCATCCCAAGCGTGTTGGTCGCGTACAGGTTCTTTTCATTGACCCAGGCCTGCTCGGCAGGACTCAATGCCAGGTCCGGATGCTCGCCGGGTTGATACACGCGCTGCAGGATATTCAGGTCGTTCTTCAGCTTGACCGATTGCTCCGGTGGCAACCCGCTCTGCGCTCTTTGTCGCATGTCGTCCAGGATGGATTTATCCACCTCGTTCGGCAAGGCCCTGCACTCCCTCTGAAAGATCAGCGCAGAGTTGATTTCCGGAGTTTCACCGGAGCCGACCGGCCTGCCGTGCCCCTGAATGAAGGTTCGATAGAACCATCCGTGCTCTCTCTCGTTCTCCTGGCGCAGGCGATTCAGCAACTCATCGCAGATCCCGTCGCGTTTCTTGAGTTTTTCTGGCGGACGCGGGACCTGGCATGTCAGAAGTCGTCCGGGCGTTCCGTTCCCGTTGAAGGGTGGCATCTCTGCCATTACGCGCTTCCATTCATTTCGCAAAGATCGCCGTGGCGGGCGACTGCACGACTTTCGACGAAGACGGTCTGCGAGCCTGAGATGATCTTCACATTGCCCGCGCCCAGCGAGACGCCCGAACGCACCCCGCTGCCAGCGTTGCCTGTCACACCCTTGACGATGCTATCGACCATCAACACCTTCTCGCTGCGCGCGAACACGGTGTCAGCGTATGCAGCTTTCTCGGGCGGAAGAATGGACACGATGTCGAAGGGCACGACCTGGTTGCCGACGACACAGAAATCAGGGGCGATGTTGACCACCATGAAGCGCGACTCCGCATCGGCGATGTGCTTTTCGGCGCTCATGCGGACACTCCCGGAGGTTCGACCATGCCTTCGGCAGCCTTGGCATTGGGCCGGTGGAACAGATCGACCGCCACCATGTCGAGCGCCTGGTCCAGCGTGAGCCGCCAGGTCAGGTGCACGAGCATCTCGTCGAGGTCGACGTGAACCGTGTCGAGTTTCATGGCCTCGCTGCGCTGCGTGCCGCCGCCATCCCTGCACAGCGCCTCTATCCAAAGCTGCGGCAGCTGGAACTCGATGTGCGGCGCGGAGGCGAAGAAGCCGCTCATGCGCACCGACTCGTCGCCCCGCAGGCCACCGGCCACCACCTGGTCGGCGGGCGCGTACTGGAAGAAGCGCTCGTCGAAATCGTCGGCGTAGTCCATGTACGGCTGTCCGGCATGACGCTGGAGCCAGGCGTCGTCGTAGGTGCCGGCCAGCGCCAAACGCGGCTGCCAGAAGCGCGCGATGGGGCCGAAGCCGGCGGGCTGCGCGTCCTCCTGGTTGGCGTGCTGCGGCGGTGCGCCGGCGTATTCGATCTGCGGTCCGAAGAACGGCAGCCCGGCGGCATGGCGCGCTCCGGGGTGGTCTTCGCGGGCTGCGCTGCCGAACCATCCGGTGCCGCAGGGATTGGCTGCGTGCGTGCGAGGCTGGGCTGCTTCATCGTCTCCCTGGTCGAAGCCCCATCCGCCGTAGGCGAGTTCATAGCGCAGAGGCACGGCGAGCGTGGGTTGCGGATCGGACAGGCCGCGCTGTGCGGTGTCCTCGTGCCAGCTCCAGTGCCGCGGACCCGTCAGGCGCAGCGCCTTGTGCAGCAGCGTTTCCTCCTGCCGGCGCACCAGCAGCTGCGCATGCCACTCGCTCGACGGCGTCCAGCCGAGGGCGTGCGCGGTGCCCGTCACGTAGACGTCGGCACCGGGCTTGCGCAGCAGCACGTCGGTGGCGGCGCGCAGGCTCGACAGCGTGGCATGGTCGGCGTCCCACGGCTCGTCGGCGAAGACCGGTCCGCGGTGGAACGCTGCCGGCTCCAGGCGCCCGGGCGCGAGAACGAAGCTCGCGCACACCACCACCACGTCGTGGAAGCGCCGGCCCTTGCCCATCTTGTCGAACTGGAAGTGAGGAAAGGGCGTCGCGTTGCGCAATTGCGCGAGGCGTGGCTCGGGAATCGGCGACGCGGGCTCAGCCATGGCTGTCGTCCTTGTCTGCAGCCATCTTCCCGACGCCGGCAGAAACGGCCGCGGAGACGGTGCCCAGCACCTGCGTCACCTGGCCTGCCGTTCCACCGCCACCGCCAGCGCCTCCGGCCACCTGCTGCGCGATCGACGCGAGCTGCCCCGCCTTGCCCAGCAGGTCGGCCGGGTTGCCGCCCATCAGCGCGCCCAGGCTCGCGAGCGGGCTGCCCGGAGGCTCGGCCGGCGGCGGGGTGGGCACCGCGTTCGGCTGCAGCGCCGCGCCACCGCCCTTCGGGTTGAGCCAGATGTGCTCGCCGTTGACGGTCACGTCGTCGCCCTGCGCGGTGATGTTGATTTTCTTGCCCGTGACCGCGATGGAGCCGTCGGCCTTGAGCTGCAGCACCGAGGCGCCCACGCGCAGCGAGATGGTCTTGCCGTCCATCTCGATGTGGCTGCCCTTGTCGCCGCCCACGGACAGCAGGTACTTCTCGCCGACCTTGGTGGTCTGCGTCTTGCCGACCATGGTGTTGTCCATCATGCCGACCACGGTGTTGCGCAGCATGCCGACGTTGAAGGAGTAGGCCAGGCCGATGTTCACCATCTTGGCCAGCCCCACGTTGTGCATGTAGGCCATACCGATGGTGGCCATCTGGTTGCGGCCCACCT
>Ga0209676_1002726_pt1 | contig 11869 bp, 2 predicted proteins | sample AraplaCvi_mLB_r2_FD_184282 | JGI IMG/M metagenome (GOLD analysis project Ga0209676, IMG submission 184282) | Arabidopsis root microbial communities from North Carolina, USA - plate scrape MF_Cvi_mLB_r2 (SPAdes) (version 2) | ecosystem: Host-associated > Plants > Roots > Endosphere | place: USA...
GACCCTGACCTATTCCCACGACAGCAACCTGCTGATGGTGCAGGCCGGCCGCGCCGACATCGCCCTGGTCACGCGTTCCTACCTCAGCGATTTCCTGACGCGCAATCCGGCCAGCCGGGAGCGGTTGTTGCCTTCGCAGCGCATTGACCAGGTCTACCACCACTACGCCTTGCTGCGCCCGGGGGCGCCCATCGGCGAGCAGTCGTTCGCAGCGCTGTTGCGCGCCCTGCGCGAGAGTGGCGAGCTGACGCGCATCTTCGAGCCCTACCGCATCACGGTGGCCGCACCCCATAACTAAATTCCCGCGTGGCGGCAACGTTCTCAGCAGTGAGCCTTTTCTTCATTGCCGTGAGTCAAGCCCATGCCGTTCGATGCCGCTTCGCAGCCCCAGTCAGTGCCACGCTGGCGCAGCCTCAGTGCCGAGGAGGGCGACCGCTGGCTGAGCCTGTCCCTCGAAGGCCGCCCGCTGATCCAGTTGCGCCTGGAGCCGGGCGCCCCCTTGCAGGTCCGCCTTGAGCGGCTGTGCCCCGAGCGCCCCTGGCAGGCCTTGTGGGCCGCCTGCTATTGGTTGCTATCCCGCGACACGACCTGCCAGCGCCTGGCCTGGTACCTGCCCGAGGTGCTGCCGCAGGCATTGTCTCGGGCATTGACCAGTGGCCTGCTGCTGGCCGGCCAGCAGCCAGGCCAATACCTGTGCGAGCGGGCGCTGTTCTGGCAGTTGCCGCAGCCGTGGCTGGGGGAATCTGCCAGCGGGGCATACCCGCAGCAGATGCACATCAGCAACGACAAGCGCCATCCGCGCCGCGCACCCAAGCCCCGTGGTGAAGTGTACCGGCGCTTCGACGCGCGGCTGGGAAGCTGGGTGTCGCTGCGCACCCTGGAGATCGAGCACGACCTGGAGCGCTTCAACCGCTGGCAGAACAACCCGCGGGTAGAAGCGTTCTGGCAGGAGGGAGGCACGCTTGCGCAGCACCGTGAATACCTGGACAAGCTGGAAGCCGACCCGCATACCCTGACGCTGATCGGTTGCTTTGACGATGAGCCGTTTGCCTACTTCGAGGCTTACTGGGCCAAGGAAGACCGCATTGCGCCGTTCTACCGGGCCGATGACTACGACCGTGGCATCCACATGCTGGTAGGCGAAGAGCGCCACCGCGGGCCGCACAAGGTGGCCAGCTGGCTATCGGCGCTGGTGCACTACCTGTTTCTGGATGACCCACGTACCCAGCGGGTAGTAGCCGAGCCGCGTGCCGACAACGGCAAGATGATCGGCTACATGCATGACCAGTGCTTCCACTGCGACAAGGAGTTCGACTTCCCGCACAAGCGCGCGGCGCTGATGATTCTGGGGCGGGAGCGGTTTTTCGAGCGTTGCAGACTGGCTTGATATCGAGGTGGCTTCTTCGCGGGCGCGCCCGCTCCCACAGGTCCCCCTCAGTCTTTGAGGTCTGTGCTTATCCTGTGGGAGCGGGCGTGCCCGCGAAGAAGCGAGCTCTGCTTGATCAGGCCTGCCGATTGGCCATCTTGCGGCAATGCACCAGCGCATCGCGGATCATGAAGTTGACCAGCGTCGGCGACACCCCCAGCTCCTTGGCAATGTCCTTCTGCGGCACGCCATGCAGGCGGTACATCTCGAAGGCATAGCGGGTGCGCTGGGGCAGTTCGTTCAGCGCCTCGGCAATGTCATCCAGCGCCGCAAGGTTGATGTGGGTGGCTTCGGGGGAGGCATTCTGCACGACCACGTTCAGGCCTTCTTCCTCGCTGCCGGAGTACTTCAACTCCATGGCCTGCTTGCGGTAGTGGTCGATGGCCAGGTTGCGCACGATCTGGAACAGGTAGCTCAGCTGCGCCTTGAATGAGGAGGTGATCTGCGGGGCGGCGCTGAGCCGGAAAAAGGCGTCCTGCACCACATCTTCGGCGCGCGACCGGCAGCCGGTGATGCGGGCGGCGATCTTGACCAGGATGTTGCGGTTGTCGACGAAGGCCTGCAGTAATGGTGAATCGCACTTACTTGTGGATAGTTGTTCCGCCATGGAAATCACCTTGTCACAGAGGGGAAAGGACGCCCCCAAAGTTGGGAAGCTTCCTACGACGGGCGACAAGCTATTCAGAATGATAATGGTTGTCAAATGCGAAATGTAATTAGTTTCATGTGATTTCGGTTCTAAGGCGCAGGGGTGGCTGGGGGGTAGGTCATGGCATTTTCAGCGCCTAGGAGATCGAGCGCCGCCCGCGCGGCGCTCGATCTCACAGGCGCAACATCTCTCAAGGGCACACACCGGCAACCCTCACGCCCCACCGCTGCTAATTTCTCCCCCCGCCCATCCGTTCCCCTGTGTACACCTCAGGCCGCCACATGCCGCTCCGCCCACCTTCGCGCAGCAGCCGGCCCGACCCAACCAGACACTGGCAGGAACACCCCATGACGGACGCCTTCGAACTCCCGCTCTCGCTGGTCCAGGCCCTGGCGCAGCGCGCCGCGCAGACCCCGGACAAAGTCGCCTTGCGCTTCCTGGCCGATGCGCCCGGCGAGCAGGCCGTGCTCAGCTACCGGGACCTCGATCAGCGCGCACGCACCATCGCCGCTGCCTTGCAGGCCCGGGCCGGCTTCGGTGAGCGTGCGGTACTGTTGTTCCCCAGCGGGCCAGACTATGTGGCGGCGTTTTTCGGCTGCCTGTATGCCGGCGTGATCGCCGTGCCGGCTTACCCGCCGGAGTCCGCGCGTCAGCATCATCAGCAGCGCCTGCTGTCGATCATCGACGACGCCGAGCCGCGCCTGCTGCTGACTGTCGCGGCGCTGCACGATAGCCTGCAGGGCCTGGAGGCCCTGACGGCGGCCAACGGCCCCGAGCTGCTGGCGGTGGATGGCCTGGACCCGGCGCTGGCGGCGAACTGGCGCGAACCTGCGCTCAAGGATGATGACATCGCCTTCCTGCAGTACACCTCCGGCTCCACCGCACTGCCCAAGGGCGTGCAGGTCAGCCATGGCAACCTGGTGGCCAACGAACAGCTGATCCGCCAAGGCTTTGGCATCGACCTCAACCCCGACGACGTGATCGTCAGCTGGCTGCCGCTGTACCACGACATGGGCCTGATCGGCGGCCTGCTGCAGCCGATCTTCAGCGGCGTGCCCTGTGTGCTGATGGCGCCGGGCTACTTCCTGGCCCGGCCGCTGCGCTGGTTGCAGGCCATCAGCGAGTACGGCGGCACCATCAGCGGCGGCCCCGACTTCGCCTACCGGCTGTGCAGCGAGCGGGTCAGCGAAGCCTCGCTGGCCGGGCTCGACCTCAGCCGCTGGCGGGTGGCCTATTCCGGTTCCGAGCCGATCCGCCAGGACAGCCTGGCGACCTTCGCCGACAAGTTCCAGGCTTGCGGTTTCGACCCACAAAGCTTCTTTGCCAGCTACGGCCTGGCCGAGGCGACCCTGTTCGTCAGCGGCAGCCGCCGCGGCCAGGGCATCGCCGCGCTGGAGCTGGACGCCGCAGCCTTTGCCGCCAACCGTGCGGAGCCTGGCAAGGGCAGTGTGCTGATGAGCTGTGGCTACCCGCAGCCCGGGCATGCCGTGCGCATTGTCGACCCACAACGCCTGCAGGTGCTGGGCGACAACCAGGTGGGCGAGATCTGGGCCGGCGGCCCGAGCATCGCCCTGGGTTACTGGCGCAACCCCGAAGCCAGTGCCCGCACCTTCGTCGAGATGGACGGCCAGACCTGGCTGCGTACCGGCGACCTGGGTTTCATGCGCGAAGGCGAAGTATTCGTCACCGGGCGCCTGAAAGACATGCTGATCGTGCGTGGGCAGAACCTGTACCCGCAGGACCTGGAAAAAACCCTCGAGCGCGAAGTGGACGTTCTGCGCAAAGGCCGGGTGGCGGTGTTCGCCGTTGAGCACCAGGGCGAGGAGGGTATCGGCGTGGCGGTGGAAATCAGCCGCAACGTGCAGAAGGCGATCAAACCCCAGGACCTGATCAAGACCCTGCGCCAGGTGATCGCAGACGCCTGCCGCCAGGCCCCGGCCGTGGTCCTGCTGCTGAACCCGGGCGCGCTGCCCAAGACCTCCAGCGGCAAGCTGCAGCGATCGGCGTGCCGCTTGCGCATGGACGACGGCAGCCTGGACTGCTATGCCCGCTTCCCTGAGGTGTGCGAGCCCGTTGCCACGGGTGCGGCCGGCGATGAACTGCAGGCGCGCATCGCCGCTGTGTGGCGCGACAGCCTCAAGGTCGAGGCGGTGGCGGCAGACGACCACTTCCTGCTGCTGGGCGGCAACTCCATCGCCGCCACCCATGCCACCGCACGCCTGGCCGATGAGCTGGGCATCGACCTGGGCCTGCGCACCCTGTTCGAGGCGCCGGTACTGGCTGACTACGCCAAGGCCGTGGCCGCGATCATCGCCGAAGGCGGTGGCCGGGTCGGCGCCATCGCTACCCTGGAACGCACCCAGGCGCTGCCCCAGTCGCTGGCGCAAAACCGCCTGTGGCTGCTATGGCAGCTGGACCCGCAGTCGGCGGCCTACAACATTCCGGCCGGCCTGCAGTTGCGCGGTGAGCTGGACGAACGTGCCCTGCAAGCGGCCTTCCAGGCGCTGGTGACTCGCCACGAATCGCTGCGTACCCTGTTTGCCGAAGAGAACGGCCAGGCCCTGCAGCGCATCCTGCCGCAACAGGCGTTCAACCTTCGTCGCCTGGACCTCGAAGGCCTGGCCGCCGAGCAGGTCACCGCCCAGCGGGAAACCGAGGCCCGCCAGCCGTTCGACCTGACCCAGGGGCCGCTGCTGCGGGTGACCCTGGCGCGCCTGGAGGATGAACATCATCAGCTGTGGGTGACCCTGCACCATATCGTCGCTGACGGTTGGTCGCTGAACATCCTGCTCGATGAATTCGCCAAACTGTACGCCGCCCATTGCCAGGGCCTCGAGGCCAGCCTGGCAGCGCTGACCCTGGGCTATGCCGATTACGGCACCTGGCAGCGACAGTGGCTGGCCGCAGGCGAAGCCGAGCGCCAGTTGCAGTACTGGCAGGGGCGACTGGGAGGCGAACTGCCGGTACTCGACCTGTGCACCGACCACGCACGCACCACCCAGCGCGCCCACCGCGCCGCCCGCTTCAGTCTCAAGGTACCGGCCAGGCTCACCGACGCACTCAAGGGCCTGGCCCGCGAACAGCAGGCCAGCCTGTTCATGGTCTTGCTGGCCGGCTGGCAGGCGCTGCTGCACCGCTACAGCGGCCAGGCCGATATCCGCGTCGGCGTGCCCAACGCCAACCGCCCGCGCCTGGAAACCCAAGGTATGGTCGGCTTCTTCATCAATACCCAGGTGCTGCGTGCGCAACTCGATGGCCGCCTGCCATTCGCTCAGTTGCTGGCCCAGGTCCGCCAGGCCACCCTGGACGCCCAGGCCAACCAGGACCTGCCGTTCGAACAGCTGCTCGAAGCCTTGCCCGAGGCGCGTGAGCAAGGCCTGTTCCAGGTCATGTTCAACCACCAGCAACGTGACCTGTCTGCCCTGCGCCGCCTGCCGGGCCTGCTGGCCGAAGAGCTGCCGTGGCACAGTCGCGAAGCCAAGTTCGACTTGCAACTGCACAGTGAAGAAGACCACCAGGGCCGCCTGAGCCTCGCGTTCGACTATGCCGCCGAACTGTTCGATGCCGGCACCGTCAGGCGCCTGGCCCAGCACCTGCTGGCCCTGCTGGAGCAGGTGTGCGCCGAGCCGCAGCGGGTACTGGGCGAGGTGCAATTGCTTGATGAGCCTGGCCGCATGCAACTGCTGAGCTGGGGCGAGGCACCGGCTGCGACGCCGCAGCGCCTGCTGGTCGAACAGCTCAATGACCAGGCACGCCTGACCCCGCAGCGCACCGCCCTGGTGTGGGAGGGGGGCACGCTGGATTACGCCGAGCTGCACCAGCAAGCCAACCGCCTGGCCCACTACCTGCGTGACAAAGGCGTCGGTCCCGACACCTGCGTGGCCATCGCCGTTGAGCGTTCGCCGCAGCTGTTGGTCGGCCTGCTGGCCATTCTCAAGGCCGGTGGCGCCTATGTGCCGCTGGACGTCGATTACCCGGCCGAGCGCCTGGCCTACATGCTCGCCGACTGCAAGGCTGGCCTGTTGTTAAGCCACAGCAGCCTGCTGGGCAAGCTGCCACAAGTGGCGGGCGTCAGCGCCATCGCCCTTGATCAGTTGCACCTGGACAGCTGGCCGAGCCATGCCCCCCGCCTGCACCTGCATGGCGACAACCTGGCCTACGTGATCTACACCTCCGGCTCCACCGGCCAGCCCAAGGGGGTGGGCAATACCCACGCGGCACTTGCCGAGCGCCTGCAATGGATGCAGGCCAGCTATGCGCTGGACGACAGCGACGTGCTGATGCAGAAGGCGCCGATCAGCTTCGACGTGTCGGTGTGGGAATGCTTCTGGCCGCTGGTGACCGGTTGCAAGCTGGTGCTTGCCGGCCCCGGCGAGCACCGTGACCCACAGCGCATCGCGGCGTTGGTGCAAGCCCATGGCGTGACCACGCTGCACTTCGTGCCGCCGCTGTTGCAGGTATTCATCCAGGAGCCGCAGGCGGGGGCCTGCAGCAGCCTGCGCCGGCTGTTCTCCGGTGGCGAAGCGCTGTCCGCCGCGCTGCGTGACCGCGTGCTGCAGGTGCTGCCACAGGTGCAACTGCACAACCGCTATGGCCCGACCGAAACCGCCATCAACGTCACCCACTGGCACTGCCAGGCTAGCGATGGCGAGCGCTCGCCGATCGGCCGCCCGCTGGGCAATGTGCTGTGCCGCGTGCTGGACGACGAGCTGGAACTGACAGCCCCTGGTGTACCGGGCGAGCTGTACCTTGGCGGTGCAGGCCTGGCCCGTGGCTACCTGGGCCGCCCGGGCCTCACCGCCGAGCGTTTCGTGCCCCGCGCGGACGGCAATGGCGAACGCCTGTACCGCAGTGGCGACCGCGCCCGCTGGCAGGTGCAGACCGAGGCGCTGGAATACCTTGGTCGCCTCGACCAGCAGGTCAAGGTGCGTGGCTTCCGGGTCGAACCCGAGGAAGTCCAGGCCTGCCTGCTGACGCAAGCGGGGGTCGAACAGGCGCTGGTGCTGATCCACAAGGATACCGTCGGTGCGCAACTGGTCGGCTATTACAGTGGCAGTGCCCAGCCTGATGCCTTGCTGACGGTGCTGGCTGGACAACTGCCGGGCTACATGGTGCCGGCACAACTTATCCCGCTGGCACAGATGCCGCTGGGCCCCAGCGGCAAGGTCGACCGCAAGGCATTGCCGGCCCCGCTGTGGCAGCAGCGTGAGCACGTCGAGCCGCAAACCGAGTTGCAACAGCAGGTTGCCGCCATCTGGCGCGAGGTGCTGAACCTGCCGCGCATCGGCCTGCAGGATGACTTCTTCGCCCTTGGCGGCCACTCGCTGCTGGCCACTCAGATTGTGTCGCGCACGCGTCAGGCCTGCGATGTCGAGTTGCCGCTCAAGGCCCTGTTCGACGCCAGCGAGCTGGGCGCCTTCTGTGCCGAAATCACGCGTATCCGCGCGGCCGGCGAGCACAACCTGCAAGGCGCAATCGCCCGCGTCGACCGCCGTCAGGCGGTGCCGCTGTCGTACTCGCAGCAGCGCATGTGGTTCCTCTGGCAACTGGAGCCGGACAGCCCGGCGTACAACGTCGGCGGCATGGCGCGCCTGCGCGGCACCCTGCATGTGGATGCCTTCGAGCGTGCATTGCAGGCGCTGGTGGTGCGCCATGAAACCTTGCGCACCACCTTCCCCAGCATCGATGGCGTGCCGTACCAGTGCGTGGCCGAAGACAGCAGCCTGCACCTCGACTGGCAGGACTTCAGCGCCTTGCCCGCCGATGCCCGCCAACAACGCCTGCAACAACTGGCCGACGACCAGGCGCACCAGCCGTTCGACCTGGAGCGCGGCCCGCTGCTGCGTGCCTGTCTGGTCAAAGCCGAAGAGCGTGAGCACTTCTTTGTGCTGACCCTGCACCATATCGTCACCGAAGGCTGGGCCATGGACATCTTCGCCCGCGAACTGGGCGAGCTGTACGAGGCCTTCGTCGATGACCGTGAATCGCCGCTGGCGCCGCTGCCGGTGCAGTACCTGGACTACAGCGTGTGGCAACGGCAATGGCTGGAAAGCGGCGAGGGTGCGCGCCAGCTGGCCTACTGGAAGGGTCGCCTGGGCGATGAGCACCCGGTGCTGGCATTGCCAGCCGACCGCCCGCGCCCGACCGTGCAGAGCCACCGTGGCGAGCTGTACCGCTTCGAGCTCGACCCGGCGTTGGTCGCTCGCGTACATGCCTTCAACAGCCAGCGCGGCCTGACCCTGTTCATGACCATGACGGCCACCCTGGCCGCCTTGCTGCACCGCTACAGCGGCCAGCGTGACCTGCGCATTGGCGCGCCGGTGGCCAACCGCATCCGCCCGGAAAGCGAAGGCCTGATTGGCGCGTTCCTCAACACCCAGGTGCTGCGTTGCGAGCTGGACGGCCAGATGACCGCCGCACAGTTGCTGGAACAGGTGCGCCAGGTTGCCATCGAAGGCCAGTCGCACCAGGACCTGCCGTTCGACCAGCTGGTAGAAGCCCTGCAGCCACCGCGCAGCAGCGCCTACAACCCGCTGTTCCAGGTGATGTGCAACGTGCAGCGCTGGGCCTTCCAGCAAAGCCGCCTGCTGGCCGGCATGCAGGTGGATTACCTGGTCAACGACGCCAGCGCCACCAAGTTCGACCTGTACCTGGAGGTGACCGACCTCGACGGCCGCCTGGGTTGCTGCCTGACTTACAGCCGTGACCTGTTCGACGAACCCCGCATCGCACGCATGGCCGAGCACTGGCAGCACCTGCTGGCCGGCCTGCTCGACGACCCGCAACAGCGCCTGTGCGAGCTGCCGATGCTGAGCAGCGCCGAGCAGCAGGTGCTGGCGGGCCAGTTGCAGGGCGAGCAGGCTTTCGCGCTCGACCAGACCGTGCACGGCCTGTTCGCCGCCCAGGCAGCGCGCACGCCACACGCTGGCGCGTTGACCTTCGCCGGCCAGCACATGACCTATGCCGAGCTCGACCAGCAGGCCAACCGCCTGGCCCGCGCCCTGCGCGAGCGTGGCGTCGGCCCGCAGGTGCGTGTGGGCCTGGCGCTGGAACGTTCGCTGGACATGGTCGTCGGCCTGCTGGCCATCCTCAAGGCCGGTGGCGCCTACGTGCCGCTCGACCCCGAATACCCGCTCGACCGCCTGCGCTACATGATCGAAGACAGCCGCATCGGCCTGCTGCTCAGCCAGCGCGCGCTGCTGCAAACCCTGGGCGAGCTGCCCGAAGGCGTGGTGCGCTGGAGCCTGGAGGACGACAGCGCCAGCCTGGCGGCCTACAGCGATGCGCCGCTGGACAACCTCAACCTGCCGCAGCACCAGGCCTACCTGATCTACACCTCCGGTTCCACCGGCCAGCCCAAGGGCGTGGTAGTCAGCCATGGCGAGTTCGCCATGCATTGCCAGGCGGTGATCGCAGCGTTCGGCATGCGCAGCGATGACTGCGAGCTGCACTTCTATTCGATCAATTTCGACGCCGCCAGCGAACGCCTGTGGGTACCGCTGCTGTGTGGTGCCCGGGTGGTACTGCGCGCCCAGGGGCAGTGGGGCGCCGAAGACATCTGCCAGCTGGTGCGCGAGCAACAGGTGAGCATCCTCGGCTTCACGCCCAGCTACGGTAGCCAGTTGGCGCAGTACCTGGCCGGGCAGGGCGAGCAGTTGCCCGTGCGCCTGGTCATTACCGGTGGTGAAGCGCTGACCGGTGAACACCTGCAGCGCATCCGCCAGGCCTTCGCGCCGCAGCAGTTCTTCAACGCCTACGGGCCGACCGAAACCGTGGTCATGCCGCTGGCCTGCCTGGCACCACAGGCACTGCCGGCGGAGCTGGGCAGCGTACCGATCGGCCGCGTCATCGGCAGCCGCACGGCCTACATCCTCGACGAAGACCTGGCCTTGTTGCCGCAAGGCGGTATTGGCGAGCTGTATGTTGGCGGCGCCGGCCTGGCCCAGGGCTACCACGACCGCCCGGGCCTCAGCGCCGAGCGCTTCGTCGCCGACCCGTTCGGCAGCGAAGGCGGGCGCCTGTACCGCACCGGTGACCTGGTGCGCCTGGGCAGCGATGGCCTGGTCGAGTACGTTGGCCGTGCCGACCAGCAGGTGAAGATTCGCGGTTTCCGCATCGAACTGGGCGAAATCGAAAGCCGCCTGCAGGCGCATGCCGATGTCGACGAGGCCGTGGTGCTGGCCCTCGACCTGCCGGGCGGCAAACAGCTGGTGGGTTACCTGGTGTGCAGGCAGGCCACTGCCGACAGCGAGGCCCAGGGCCTGCTGCGCGACGCGGTGAAGGCCGATGCCCGCCAGCACCTGCCGGACTACATGGTGCCGGCGCACCTGGTGCTGCTCGACAGCCTGCCGCTGATGGGCAACGGCAAGCTCGACCGCCGTGCGCTGCCGCTGCCGGACCTGAAGCAGGCGCGCCAGCAGTACCAGGCACCTGGCAACGAGGTGGAAGCGCAACTGGCGCAGATCTGGCGCGACGTGCTCAACGTGGCCCGGGTTGGCGTGCAGGACAACTTCTTCGAACTGGGCGGCGACTCGATCCTGTCGATCCAGGTGGTCAGCCGGGCCCGTCAGGCAGGCTTGCAGTTCACCCCGCGCGACCTGTTCCAGCATCAGACCATCCACACCCTGGCGGCCATCGTTCAGCGCAGCCAAGCCGCCAGCAGCATCGAGCAGGGCCAGCGCCAGGGCCAGACCGGCCTCACGCCGATCCAGCACTGGTTCTTCGACAGTGAAGTGCCACAGCCGCAGCACTGGAACCAGGCTGTTCTGCTGGAGGCGCGCAAGCCGCTGGAGGAGGGGGTACTGGAGCGCGCCTTGGCCGGTCTGGTGCAGCACCACGACAGCCTGCGCCTGCGCTTCAGTCAGGCCCACGGCCGCTGGCAGGGCGAATATGCCCAGCCTGGCACCGGGCAATTGCTGTGGACCGCCACGGTTGCCGACTTCGCCGATTGCCAACCGCTGTACACCGACCTGCAACGCAGCCTCGACCTGGAACAGGGCCCACTGTTGCGTGCCTTGCTGGTCAATGACGGGCAGGGCCGCCAGCGCCTGTTGCTGGCGATCCATCACCTGGTGGTCGATGGCGTGTCGTGGCGCGTGCTGCTGGAAGACCTGCAGGCGCTGTACCGTGGCCAGCCACTGCCGGCCAAGACCCACGCCATGGGCGACTGGGCCGCGCGCCTGGCCAGCTATGCCGGTAGCGATTCGCTGCGCGACGAGCTGGGCTGGTGGCAAGGCCAGTTGGGCGGTGTGCGCCGCGAACTGCCTTGCGATCACCCGCAGGGCGGCAACCTGCACCGCCACGCCCGTACCCTGGCCATTGGCCTGGATGTGGCGCAGACCCGGCAGTTGCTGCAACAGGCCCCGGCGGCCTACCACACCCAGGTAAACGACCTGCTGCTGACCGCGCTGGCACGTGCCCTGTGCCGCTGGAGCGGCGACGAAGAAGTGCTGGTACAGCTTGAAGGCCATGGCCGTGACGGGCTGTTCGAAGACATGGACCTGACCCGCAGCGTCGGCTGGTTCACCAACGCCTACCCGCTGAGCCTGCGCCCGCTGCCAGGCGAGGACGACGCGGCGCGGAGCGGTTCGATCAAGCGCATCAAGGAGCAGCTGCGCCAGGTGCCGCACAAAGGGCTGGGCTACGGTGTGTTGCGCTACCTGGCGGATGAGGCCGGGCGGGAGCAGATGGCAGCCTTGCCGCAGGCGCGCATCACGTTCAACTACCTGGGCCAGTTCGACCAGCAGTTCGACAGCACAGCCCTGTTCCAGCCGCTGGACGCCCCGGCCGGCCTG
>Ga0209676_1002728_pt1 | contig 11863 bp, 8 predicted proteins | sample AraplaCvi_mLB_r2_FD_184282 | JGI IMG/M metagenome (GOLD analysis project Ga0209676, IMG submission 184282) | Arabidopsis root microbial communities from North Carolina, USA - plate scrape MF_Cvi_mLB_r2 (SPAdes) (version 2) | ecosystem: Host-associated > Plants > Roots > Endosphere | place: USA...
CCATACTGTTTCAACTCTTTGTTTTATGTGACCAATCTATAAAACGCACAGATTTCAGGAATAATTCTTCCATTTCAAGATTGGCGTCCTTCTCTCTTAAAGAGTATATGTACTTCGCCATCCCACGTAAAACATTCGGATTCATTATAAAATACTTGTTTCTATCCAAACACTGGTCAGGGGCATACTTCATTAGTAAGGTTAGAAAATCCTCAACATTTTTTTTGTATAAAAGGTAGTTTGTCTCATTAATTCTACTCGTACCACCATGTAAAAAGATAATTCCATCATTAAGTGATAAACATATATTATAAAGTGTTGCGGCTGTCATCAATTTGGTTGTAGTAGTTTTAGCACGGACTTCAAATTTGTCAGGAGAAATTGAAGGATGATTATTAATAACGTCTTTAACCAACCTTCCGCATAAATCATTTTCTTTATACATTACTAAAAGAGTATTACTCACTTTAGATGACTTTGTATTTACATCCGTGAAAAGTTGGCGCTCTTTTTCAATTGTTAAATCGCTAAATATTTGAATTGTTAAAGGGAAATTTTTTATATAATTCAATTTTTTTTGGTCTTCAGCATTACGACTGGACATTAACCTTTTCCTTAAAACTTCAAATGCCTTTATGCGATGCTGTCCATCTAATATAACCATAGTGTCTTCAGTTTTAAGATGAAATTGATTACTTTCTTCATTGAATCTTCCCTTCCCTCTAGCAGAGAAAATTAATGGAGGAAAATAGATATTATTACCTTCTAAACCATATTGAATGTATTTACTTATACTAGCAACCTGTTTCTCAATCATATCTCTCTGAACCGCTTTATCAACCTCTAAAAACTTTAATACATAATCTACTGTACATTGTGCCGATATTACTTCATGACCAAACTGGTTCCCCTTTACTCCATGAATCGTAATATAGTTACCCATGGAATCAATGATATCATCAAATTTCATATTATTACCTCCTTTTCTTTTTAATTATATTTGTGTATTTATTTTCTTTCTGTATATATTAAATTATACAGACTCTTATGATTACAATACAACAAAAATCTTTCTGTGTTCCTAAATTCTTTGATTAATTTCATTCAGTAAACCTTTTATAGTAAATTCACCTTTAAAATACTTCAAAGGTGTCCTTCAATAATAAGTTCAAACTTTCGCTTTACTATCACTTGTGATACTGTTCCCCCTTAGAGGTCCTAATGTTGAAAATTGTATAAGAAATATTGTTCGTGGTATCTCTTTACTTTTGGGTAGACTATTTCATCAAATATAGAAATTATTGTTGGCTTCTTTGAAACCTAATTAAATAAATTTAAGTCATTAAAATATCCAATTCTTGGCTTATTCTTACCTATTGTTGATTCTAAAACTCTCATAAACAATTCTCTGGTACTAAGAGAAAGGGTATTCCATCTATCAGGGGATATAAAAAAGTTCTCAACATTCATAGCCAGCATATTAGAAATCAATATCTTTTGTTCAGTTACCTCAGTGTCTACTATCTGTTCTTTTATAAATTCATATCTATGTCTATCTTTTGATAGATAGCTCATCAGGACATATGTTTTATCATTCTGTGGAATTATTGTAAGAAAAAAAGGAGAGATATATACTGAAGGATCATTTACAACTCTTCCATCTTTATCTTTGTCAATAAAAAACATTGAAGTTGCTGCTAACTCATAATTTTGTTGCCAAATTAATAATTCAGTGGAGACTCTATCATATCTTCTATTGTCCAAGTTTATATTCATACTTATACGAAGATTCTCGATTAGCTTTAAATGTTTTTTATAAAATGCCAATTTCTCTTCGAATTCCTTTATATTCTCTTTAGTTTTCTTTCTTTCTATTTCGAGATGTTCCTTCATAAATTCATAAGCACTGTGTCTCTCATAGTAAGCTAATGCAAAAGCTCTATATGCAAATAAAAAATTTTGTTCTTCATTATTAGCTTGATAACCATTCTTTCCCTCTATAGGCTTAAAGATATTACTATCATGATAATTACAAAATCCAGTAAAGATAGAGGCTTTCCCTCTCCCAACACTATGTAATTCCAACTTTTTATTTAAACCTAATTTCCCAAAATCAATACATAAAACGTTTCCATCTGTTGATATACTATTTAAATATCCATTATTTTGCACAGAGTGAGCCTTAGATGTAACTCCCGTACAATTTGCATCTTTATGTATACACCCCTTAAACATAGTGTTATTTCTAATACTATTTACTTCTTTATTTAATGAAATATTCATACAACTTTTCCTCCTTACCTTATTTAAAGTTTCGTAAATATTACATTAACAAAATTCCAAAATATTATATATATCAAATTATGCTTTACTTAAAGCCTAAGAGAGTTAATCTACACCATTTAGGCTTCCTCAATATCCCAGATTCCATTTTCACCATGTACTAAGTAAGAGGAGAAATAAGAAAAGCTACCTTACAATATAGGAAAGCGACTTTTCTTATTCATTATCAAATTTCTATACAATCAGTTCAAACTTCCGCTTTACTATCACTTGTGGTACGGTTCACCGTAATTAATATATATTTGTAAATATAAATATAATCCATTCCTCCACATTCTGGCCCAATTGTTGAACACAAATTAACAACATTCTTCGATATCAACTTGCTCCGTTAGTACAATAAGAAAAAGAGCTGTCTAAGCAGCTCAATGGTCTTCAAGTAAAGCCCCCGTTTTATCAAGGCTTGCGGGGGCATAGATTATTTTTGACTACGTTTTTGACTACGAGTTATAAAAAATTGCGTGGTAAAGATTAGTAAAAGAATTATCATTAAAAAACAGGCTTTTAAATTCGGATTTCCTGCTTCATATACAAAAATACACAATTCTCCCATATAGCTTCCTGAGAAGCATTAATTATTTGTACTCCTCTACTTTTTCTGCAACTAGTAAATTCTTCATTTCACTTCGCTCATCATATACTTTTACTAAACGTTGCTTCAAATATTCCGCAAGTTTTTCATCCGTACAATACAAGAAACATCCCTTTTGCCCCCGTGACATCAATGTACGATACGTATTTCGAATAATCGCATCAACAGCCACCGCTGCTTTCTCTGGTTCTTCCTTCATCCATTTTTTAATGCCTTTAACAGATTGATCAGTTTTCGCGCGTTTTGTATAGTCGGTAATAACGATGCCATCCTCATAGCGTAAATCGTCGCCAATAATGACGCCAACATAATCAAACTCTAAACCTTGGCATGTATGAATACAGCCCGCTTCATCTACGGATGCTTCCGCAATTGCCCAAATATCATTCCCTAAATTCCAGCTAATTGAAAAATCATACTCTTCGATGACGATGTCATGTACGTCACGATTATTTTTCTCACCCGAAATCCATTCCCAGCAGTAACCTGCCACAATTCGAGCCTTGTTGTTAACTTTATTTTTCTCTTTAATCATATTGCGTAGCAAATTTGGCGAGTCTATTATTTGAATATCGTAATCCATCCCTAAATCATTATTATTTGCTGTTTCACGAATTCCAAGGACATCATCTAACCATGCAATATAGCCATCCGAACCATCACATCTAAATTGCGAAGCTAATTCTCCTTCGTATACTTGCAAACCTAATTCATCAGCAAATCTTTTAATTAGCTCCACACTACCAATATCCTTTAATGTCACTCGTTGTGCCTCATCAATGAAAAATACACTGAACTTCGCACTATTCATAAGTTCCTTTACTTGGTTTTCACCAAGATTACTAAATAAGCCTGACTTTTCATTTAATCGATGTGCCTCATCCACTATTAAAACATCAAATTCATTTTTATCTGTTGCATGGAAACTTCCAGAACCTTTAAATAGGTTATCGATGCTTTTTTTCTTCATCGTACCTTTCAGCTTCGTTGCATAGACATCTCGTGGCGCACTATTTTTCGTTACGTACATTGCAAAATAATCGTCCTGAATCAGCTGTACTAACAGGTTGATTGCTAACACAGATTTCCCTGTACCTGGACCACCTACTACAATGAAAACACCTTTTTTATTCTCTGCAATACAGCTTGCTGAATAATCTAAAATTTGCTCATACACTACCTTTTGATCATCAATCATTACAAACTCTGGATTACCCTGAAGCATTGCAGCTATACTATCTTGAAGCGATTTAGAAGGCTTAATTCGACCATTCTCAATTTTTGCAATGATATCATTTTTATCACCATATTTAATATATTTTTTTATAAATTGGCGAAGTTGCTCCATTTCGCCTTTTCGGAAAACCGGTGACTTTTCAATATACTCTGCATAATGTTCATCTAATAATGGATCATTTTCTTGAATGAAATAATTATGTAGATACGCACATGGCTGAAGATGAATTGGTACATTTCGGACTTCTTCATTGAAGTCTTCAATTAAACAAGAATAACTCCAAGCCTGATAAGACGGATGTGTCGTTGGACGCTTTGAACCACCCAAATAAGTTTCTACCACAACGGCATCAAGGCGATCATTTTTTTCTACCGTTTCCCATTGCTTCAGTTCAACAATGACTGCATGGTCCTCTACTCCGTCATTACCTGCAATAATAAAATCGACACGCTTCCCTGTGTTCGGAATTTTAAATTCAATCGCTGTCTTTGCATCCTTTGGGATTTCTCGATCACGTAAAACATTCGACATACGCTGTAGCGAATGATCCCATGAACGGATTTCACTCTTTGATGTACGACCGATTTTTTCTTGATAAACATTATATAAACGATCAACAATAACTTCATTTGCAACGTCTTCAAGGAATTCTGAAATATTAGCCTCATAAATAATCATATAAATACCTCATTTCGATATGGCCCAATACATATTCTTCCTAATATTTTATCATGAAAATTAAATATATATCTGTTCAACTCTTATTTTTATAGTTACAATCAATTTGAATTAATTTGTATAGTTTAAAATTAATAATACGCCCCCTTTCTCAACCACTTCTAATCAGTTCACATACTAACAATGATTTAATATATTTCTATTTCACTAATTCTCCTAGCAGTATATCGCATTTGACAAAATTAAAAAGCACAGACTCTAAGGACTGTGCTTACCAAACATTATAAAAACGGAATTAACGATACTTTTGTTTAACTAGTTCTATTTCATTTAAGTGCTTTTGATATAAACCATTATAAATAACATCCCCACATTCTTTTGAACAGAAGCGGTATAAATCCGGTACAGGTTGCTGTGAAAACGATATTGTAAAACCCCAGTATTCATGATGAGTCTTACTAGATACCTTTTCATCACAATTGCTACACTTAAAGCCCCACCCTCGCTTCAAATCTTTTCTAAATTCTTTACATTTATAACTTTGTTGTAAATTTTCTAGCGTTTGTTCATGTTCCCATATTGTCCAAGCATCAAATTGTTCGTGATCCATTATTCTATCACTCCTCAAATATTTTTCTGGCTGTACTTATACTACCTCCACTTAAAAACAATATCAATAGTATATTTTATTTTAACAATAAATTATATCTATAGTATATGGCTATTGAATCATTTCTCGTCAATCCTAATGATGAGGTGATTATATGACGGATTTAACAAAAGTAGTTGGGGAGAGAATCCGCTTCTTACGTAAAGAACGTGGGCTTAGCCAAGAAGAACTAGCTTATCGTGCTTCTTTGCATAACACATATATTGGACAACTTGAACGTGGAGAAAAGAACGCTACAATTGAGAGCGTTGCAAAAGTATGTGCTGCGTTAGAAATTACATTAGAAGAGCTATTTGATGATAAAGAAACCCACTCGAAAGTGCTTAGCTTTGAGTTAGAGAAAATTGTACGTCTGTTAGAAGGTCGTTCTAAGAAAGATCAAAAAGCTGTTTTAATGTTTATTGAGTCTTTAATCGCTTGGAAAGATAATGAGTAACTGTTGCGTAATAACTTTATGAGGGCAATTTATTGTGTATTGGTGCATTTACAACTTTTGAAAACGCACCACACCTCTGCATTTTTTGCTATTAAGAGAAAAACACTAAGTCATATAAAATAAATTTCTATTGGATTTGACGTATAAGTTACTAAAGTTATCGTAGATTTCTACGGTAAATATAGTAGATTTATACGAACTTACCGTAGATTTCTATTGGATTTCTACGGTAATAAATATGAAATAAAACTACAATTACTACTTATTATCATGAAGTATGTACAGTAATAAAATCTTTGTGTACAACTATTCATATTACATATATCTATATATTGTAGTTATTGTAGTTGGTACTATAAACACCCTGATACAATGTAATTTCAGGTCTTATTTCTTGTGTAGTAATAGCGAAAAAGCTGTAGCCACATCTATTGTGAACTACAGCCTTTTCTATTCTAATTATGTGTTTCTAGAAATGTAAACGTACTTCCCAAACCTCCTTCTGAATATCTAATTCTTCCTCTAATCTTTGTGTATCAATAACATAGCTTCGAGTTGATTTCCCGCCCATAGTTCTTGGATCCGATGTATGCAATACAAAGCCTGATTGTGACTTATTTTCTTTTAATAAATTTTCAATTTGCTTATCAGAAAAGCGTTCGTCTACATAATCATGTTCCTTCATGTACTTTCTTACTACTGGGAGCCACATTTCTCTAGCAATAGTTAGCTTATTTTGTGAAGCATTATATTCATAATGCGTTCCTTTCTTAAAGTCATAATTATTACTTTGTACAATCGCTGCTGTATGCTTAAATAGATTTTGTAAAGCATTATGAATCTTATTGTCTCTAAAGTGCTTGACTTGTTCCTCAATCACAACATGCTGATCGATAGTACAATCAATTTGTAATTCATTAGCCAATTCATTAAATAAATGCACTCCAACTAATACCATAGCTAGATTCGCTAACGGACGTTCATGTAAATCATATTTACAATCTACCATTTCTTTATAATGTTCATATAACGTACCTAGTAAAATATCTTCACTTTCAATCTTATTTAGTAACCACTGTACATAACCAGGCATAAACCCTGACATTTTTAATGCGCTAATCTTTTTATATGCCTTTTTATAGCCGTCATTTTGGCATAATGTATTTGGTGTAAGTTGAGCAATAATCAAACGTTCTAACATGTTCGATTCCTCAAAGCTTGTCTCCCCCAACCATACAATTGGTGCCGTTAGTCTATAAGTGACAGTACCTTGATTTTTATTGCCTCTACTATCTAATGCTGCTTTATACGCATTTAGGGCCAAGTTCTTTAAACCTTTCCAGTTAGAAGCTGACATATTATATGGTCTAAATTCATCTAAATATAGCGGAACACCGTTTAATAAATCGACCTCCCTTGTAATTGAGAAGGCGGGTCGGGTACAAGAACGAACCTCTGGATTACCAAATAATTTGCCGAATAACTGTGCTGTACTAGTTTTACCAGCACTTTGTGTACCCCAAATCATTAACTGTGGAAATGCATTATCTGTATATTTACGTAATAAAGGAACTATAGGTGTAACAAAGTGCCAACCAATAATCGTATTAATAACCCCCTCTTCATTAACTTGTGCTAATAATGGCAATACTTCTTTCGCAAGATCCTTCCAGTAATCAGATGACAGCATATCCATTGATAATTCAAGATCCATTTGCCCTTCAGTGAGCTTTGGCATGTAAATATACTTACTGTTTTCAACAATACCTTCACTATCAATGACTTTATTCGGAGTAATAAATAAGTTATTGTGTAGACCAATTTTACTTACAGCATATTTGTCTACAACTTGTTTTGTCATAAATAGTTCCTTTAAATATTGCAAATGTTTTTCGTCACCTAACCAGCTAATTTTAGTACTGTTTATTTCTTCAATGAAGCCTTTCTTACTACTAAATGCTTTAGCTGTTAATACAATATTTTTTAAAATTTCGCCATTATTTAAAACGATATGGCCTTTTAGATATTCGTCTATATTTGCATGTACTCTTTCCTCAGGTACAAAGATGAAGTTTGATAATCTTCTTTGTTTTTCATAGTAGCAATTATTATACTCATAAACTAAACATTCATTTGTATCTATCTTATTTAATAGTTGCTCAACCTCCAAATTATCTTGTTCCTCATTTAAAACTTGCGATGCATTTATAATGACTCTTTCAATGTACTGTAACTTAGCTGCATGATGTCGATCACTAATTTTTTCTCCAATCGCCCACTCATCATTTAATAATACAAATGCGATTTCTTCGGGTGTATGTTGAGCTTTTAATAACTCAATTACAACATGGAAGATTTTCTTTGAACGATCTTCCCCCTCTTCAGGGCCATTTACTATTAAACTTTTAATAGTAAACGGCACTTGTAATGCATCGATTTCAACAGGGGATAACTCTTCGATTTCAATAGTTTCTAATGTTTTACTTACTGTTTTAATTTCTACATCATCTAAATATGTAAAACTGTCTAAACTATAAGTAGCACCTGTGAATTCCACTAGCGAGCAAAGCTTAACGTCCATTAAGTTTTTCACATTCATACTATTTGGCACTCGTAATAAACGGGCTAAATCTGCTGTATTATCTGCCTTAGCAAATGTATGCAGCTTTAAACTCAATTCTTTAATGAACTTGAATGAATGATCATCTACCACTTCAAATGGTTCATTAAATTTAAAATATGCGTGGATACCATTTCCACTAGAAACAGTGGCAGTTGGCGGTGTAGGTAGTGATTTTACTACTTGCATCGCCTCTTCATATGTTGCATGCTTTGGATCGATATCTAACCATAAGCCTGGTACATGGAACACGTCTTCCTCTTTTCCAGATTTGCACTTTCGTGTTGAAACACTAAAGTAAACATTTACATTTTGTTGCTTACCTTCTTCATTTAAATTATCAAGTACCGCTTCTGTTACATCTTCTACTTCAATAAAACGACGCTCCACTAAACCTTGTTGTCCGATTAAACGAAATTCTACATATCCTTCCGTTTGGCTAAACCATTCTTTTAATAGATTCACTTTTTGATTACTCATTTTAGTAATCCTCCTTTAATAATTTTGATAGGGTTGCTAGCCCTTATTTGCCATATACGCAATGTATGTAGCAAAGTTAAATAAATTTTTTAAATACGCATCACTTTTCCCGAAAAATTTCTCATAGGTATCACGTAGTCCCCATGCTATAACACTTTAATAGTTGATTATGTAGGCACCGGGGGGGTGAATTAAATCATTTGTGATAAACCATTGATTTTTATTTGTAATGTTCGTGATGTAAGATTTACACTCTATAACGAATACTTTCATGCTGAAAGGTTATACAGTGAATAGCAGCATAGATAGGATTTACTGCTTAACGTGTAGCATATTTATTTTTACTAAGCTTTCGCCCCCTTATTTGATTAATACGCAAGCTGTTTTACAGAGTTAAATTACTTTTTAATTTTTTTGTTTTTAACTTGTATCGTATTTAAAAATACTTTTTATGCTTACACAGTACATATACGCAAGCTGTTTTACAGAGTTAAATTACTTTTTAATTTTTTGTTTTTAACTTGTTCGTATTTAAAAATACTTTTTATGCTTACACAGTACATATACGCAAGCCGTTTTACAGAGTTAAATCACTTTTTATTTTTTTTGTTTTTAACTTGTTTGTATTTAAAAATACTTTTTATGCTTACACAATACATATACGAGAGTAATTTAGCTGAGTTAAATTATTTTTATAAATCTTTTATTTAGCGAGGTTTTACTAGTAGTACCTGGAATAAAAATAAAAAACAGTTACTAACAATAAAGTTGTTAGTAACTGTTTGGGTGTGGGGATTGATTTATATTAAATATGTAGAAAGTTTGTTTATATGCTTATTTTTGAGTGCTTTTGTGTGAAATTGGGGGCACTGACTTTTATAAAGTAAGGAGTTAAATCATTTTTTACAGTTTCATACCTTTTAATCCAGGATTAATTATAAAGTTTAGAAAAAGGTATTATTAATAAAGGCTGTTTTTCCAAAGATTGTTTTGATATTTCGTGAATCGAAAATTTAACTAAAGCTACCCGTTAGTTTAAGTAGAAAAAGGCTCTACTCCTTATTGAAGTAAAGCACCCCGTTAGTTCAATATCTCTCCCAGAGTTTTTCTATTTCATCGAAAGCCTTCCTTGTTTCATCCCCTAAATAATTATAATCAGTAGTAAGAATTTTTTAATCATCCCCAATCCTTTCAAGAAAATAAGAAAAGGAACCTCGATAGTCTAATTTTTAAAAGTTTTTTATTAGTAAGTGAATTTTGCGTAATTTTTTTTTGAAAATAATGGTATAATTATTTATTCTATGTAAAACTCCACCACCTTATTAAATTAAAAAGGGGAATCCAAAATTGTCCGTTTTAGAAAAAAGGATTTGTATTAGAAAAAAATGAGAAACGAAAAAAATTTAAGAAAAATAGGTGCTAAAAGGAAAAGGAATATAACTTATTTAATCCTTTCATTTTTAGTGCTTTTATCTCTTTTACCTTTTGTAATAAAAATTAATATTAATGAACAAATTTCAGGAATTGACTATTTGGTCTTTTTTAGCATATTATCCATTCCAATAATTCACATTACCATATACTTAATGCAAAAATACAGAATACTTAAAGATGAATCAAATCCTCACTTAGTTGTTTGGTTAGGACTTATTGGAATATTTGTTGGATTCACGCTATCAACCTATGCCTCTGATATACTAAGTACCCTAAATACAAAAAATAAGGTAATAGCGAGACTAGAAATGGCTATCGCAACCAACGTTCAAAGACGCTATTATCTTTCATCAGATATGATACAGGTAATAGAATATTATAAGTTAGAAGATAGACCTAAACCTAGGTATTATGCGTATCCGCCTCAAGATGATGGTGTTAAGTTATTGGCACAAGATGGTGAATTATTAACTCGTATTTCCTCAATTCTCCGTTTTGAAGCCATTGGGTGGGATAATTTTATTCCAAAAAGTATAAAGTATCCCGCTAAAAATGATTTTGATAATCTTAAAGCGTTAGATTATTACCTTTTAGATGCTCAATACAAAGAGTCAGTACTAGAATTGGAACTAGCATTAGTTAAAGGTGAAATAAATAATAAGGATTATTACAAATTAAGAAACATTATATCCTATAAATATTCGGTTAGAACTGATGAAATTGTGTCCAAGGATGAATTAAATGATTATGTTCAGGACCCAAGATTCCAAAAAAGTGAGAATGGTTATTGGTTAGATTATAAAGGGGATTTTAGTTTTGTACCTGTTAAATATCAATGGAAAAATTTAGCGACATCAAATTCTTATAGGGAAGGTATCGCCCCTAAAGATTTTAAATAGAATCAATGTTATCAAAAAGGAAAGTAATTTAAACGGAAAAACGCCTAGACTTTTAATAGTATAAGCGTTTTTTCTTAAACTCTTGCACCCCGTTAGCTTAAGTGCATTATTTCACAAACTCTAGATTTCCTATCAGATTACAGGAATGCTCCCTCTATAAACATTGAAGTATCAACGGTTTCCACCACTTCGTGATGAAGAGAAAATATTTTTCCACTTGATTTATAAACAGTATTTTTAATTTATAGTTATAATTTACATTCTGAGTCTACGCTTCGCTAAAACTAATGGAAATCATTAGCTTTTTAATCCACTATGTGATGCACAATGGATCTCTGCGATACTTATGACGACTTACCCTCCCATGTCTCTTAGCGTCATTTGCGCTTACATTCCTTCGTTCGGTCTATTCATAAGGCAGAGGCCTGCTATGCTGCCCCAGAGACTCATAGTCTGAGTTTAGTTATTTTGCTG
>Ga0209676_1002729_pt1 | contig 11856 bp, 8 predicted proteins | sample AraplaCvi_mLB_r2_FD_184282 | JGI IMG/M metagenome (GOLD analysis project Ga0209676, IMG submission 184282) | Arabidopsis root microbial communities from North Carolina, USA - plate scrape MF_Cvi_mLB_r2 (SPAdes) (version 2) | ecosystem: Host-associated > Plants > Roots > Endosphere | place: USA...
GAGACCAGCAGCACGGTGTCGTCGAACTTGACGATGACGGCGCCACCGGCCTGACGGGCGATTTCGCCGGTTTCAAGCGTGACGGTGTGCTTGCCGTACTGGAAGGTTTTGGTGATTTTTGCCACGGAGGGTGTCCTTGGGGATGCTGTCTGCGAATTTGGACCGTCGGCGACCCTTGCCGCCAGCGGGTGACCGGATCGTTCCGGTCTGAATCGGTATTCCGGTGCTACAAAACAAAACCGCGGCGCATCGCTGCGCCGCGGGGGATTCTTTGCTTAGCGACGCAGGCCAAGCTTTTCGATCAGGGCCTTGTAACGCTCGACGTCCTTCTTCTTCAGGTAGTCGAGCAGGCTGCGACGGCGGTTGACCATCTGCAGCAGGCCGCGACGGCTGTGGTGGTCCTTCTTGTGGGTCTTGAAGTGGCCGGTCAGCAGTTCGATGCGGGCGGTCAGCAGGGCAACCTGGACTTCCGGGGAGCCGGTGTCAGCCGAGCTGCGCTTGTTGTCTTCAATGACCTTCTGGGTGTCGATCGACATTTTTTTTTCTCAGTGATGCGTGGCCGGCAGGAACGCGCGTCGCGCACCGCCAGGCTCGCCGTGGACTACGAGGATGAAACCCGCGCGAGGCAGGTTGCCGGAAAACGGCCGCGAAATTGTAACGGCCAGGGGCTCCGGGAACAAGGACCGGGGCTGAACCGCCCTGCCCCGGTCAGAGGTTGAACCGGCGCTGCGGGGCCAGCAGGCCACTGTCGTCGACCTGGCCCAGGCCCTGGACAGCATCGTCCGGACCGTACACGGCCACCAGGCCGCGCGGCCAGGTGGCGTCGCGCTGGCGCTGGCCGACACAGAAGCGCTGCACCTGTTCAGCGTCGAGGTCGACCCGCGGGTACTCGGCCAGGCCGGCAGCCAGTGGCAGCAGCAGCGCCTCCATGCCCGCCTCGTCGCCGGCCTGGACCATCGCCCGCAGCTGGTCCAGGGTGACCATGGCCGGGGCGTGGAACGGCTCGACCCACAGCCGGCGCAGCGCGCTGATGTGGGCGCCACAGCCCAGCGCCTCGCCGAGGTCACGGGCCAGGCTGCGGATGTAGGTGCCCGAACCGCAGGTCACCCGCAGCCGCAGGCGCTCGGCCTGCTGCTCGAGCACCTCGATGGCATGCACCTGCACCTCGCGCTCGGGCGCCTCGATGACGTCGCCGCGGCGAGCCTTCACATACAGCGGCTCGCCGCCCTGCTTCAGCGCCGAATAGATCGGGGCGCGCTGCAGGATGCTGCCGGTCAGCGGCGCCAGTGCGGCCTGCAGGGCCTCGGCGCTGATCGCCGGGACCGGGCGCTGCAGCAGCACCTGGCCTTCGGAATCATCGGTATCGGTGGTCTGGCCGAGCTGGATCTCGGCGTCATAGGCCTTGGCCGAGCCCAGCAGCAGGCCGGCGATCTTTGTCGCCTCGCCGAAGCACAGCGGCAGCAGGCCGGTGGCCAGCGGGTCGAGGCTGCCTGTGTGGCCGCCCTTTTCGGCACGGAACAGGCGGCGGGCCACCTGCAGGGCGGCGTTGGAGCTCATGCCGGTCGACTTGTCGAGCAGCAGGATGCCATCCAGGCGGCGGAACTGAATTCGCGTCATGACAAATACGGGTAGCGCCGGGCCATGCCCGGCGAGCGCGAAGCGCGGCCAGTGTCCGGCCTCGCACGGTCAGAATGGAAAACGCCGGGCATCACCCGGCGCAAGCTTATTCTTCGTCGCTCTCGCGACGCTTCTCTGCGGCCAGCGTATCGGGCAGGTCGCGCAGGAGATTGTCGATGTGCTCACCACGGTCGACCGAGTCGTCGTAGTGGAAATGCAGCTCCGGCACATGGCGCAGCTTCATCGCGCGGGCCAGGTCCATGCGCAGGCGGTAGCCCAGCTCCTTCAGGCCGGCCACGGCTTCGGCCGAACGTTCCGGCATCAGCGCGGTGACGAACACCTTGGCATGGGCCATGTCGCGGGTGATTTCCACGTCGGACACGCTCACCGAGGGCAACCCGTGCTCGCGCACGGCGTTGTGCACCAGGGTGCCGAGTTCACGGCGCAGCTGGGCGGAGACACGGTCGGTTCGATGGAAAGTCTTGGGCACGAGGAGCTCTTGGTTCAGTTGTCGCCCGACCAACGGTCGGGCGCTACATCTACATGGTACCCGACCATTGGCCGGGTTCTACATCACGGTAGGGCCCGACCGTTGGTCGGGCCACCTTGCAGCATTACAGGGTGCGCGGCACTTCGATACGCTCGAAGCACTCGATCTGGTCACCCGGCTTGACGTCGTTGTAGGCCTTCACCGCGATACCACATTCGGTACCGTTGCGGACTTCCTCGACGTTTTCCTTGAAGCGACGCAGCGATTCCAGCTCGCCCTCGAAGATCACCACGCTGTCGCGCAGCACGCGGATCGGCTTGTTGCGCTTGACCACGCCCTCGATGACCATCGAGCCGGCAACCGCGCCCAGCTTGGAGCTGCGGAAGACGTCGCGGACCTCGGCAATACCGATGATCTCTTCGCGGATCTCCACGCCCAGCAGGCCGGATGCCACCTGCTTCACCTGGTCGATCACGTCATAGATGATCGAGAAGTAACGCAGGTCCACGCCGTTGGATTCGATGATGCGACGGGCCGAAGCGTCCGCACGCACGTTGAAGCCGATGACGGTGGCCTTCGAAGCGGCAGCCGAATTGGCGTCCGATTCGGTGATGCCGCCCACGCCGGAGTGGATCACGTTGATGCGGATGTCTTCGTTGGACAGCGCGACCAGTGCCTGGCTCAGCGCCTGCACCGAACCCTGCACGTCGGCCTTGATGACCAGGTTGAGGACCTGCTGGCCCTCGCCCTTGCCCAGGGTCGCCATGATGTCTTCCATGCGGCTGCCAGCGGTGGCGACCAGGCGCGATTCACGGCGCTTGGTCTCACGCTGCTGGGCAACGTCCTTGGCCAGGCGCTCGTCCTCGACGACCACGAAGTCGTCACCGGCTTCCGGCACGCCGGACAGGCCCAGGACCTGCACCGGGATGGACGGGCCGGCGAACTCCGGCTGCTTGCCGGTTTCGTCGAACAGCGCACGCACGCGGCCGTACTGGATGCCGCACACGAGGTAATCGCCCTTCTTCAGGCGGCCCTGCTGCACCAGCACGGTGGCGACCGGGCCACGGCCCTTGTCCAGCGAGGATTCGATGACCACGCCTGCAGCGCGGCCGTCGTCAACGGCCTTCAGTTCCAGCAGTTCCGCCTGGACCGAGACGGCGTCCAGCAGGTCGTCGATGCCCAGGCCGGTCTTGGCCGAGATCTCCACCATCTGGATGTCACCGCCGAAGTCTTCGGCCACGACCTGCTCGGAGAGCAGCTCGTTCTTGACCCGCATCGGGTCGGCGCCGGACTTGTCGATCTTGTTGATGGCCACGATCAGCGGCACACCTGCCGAACGGGCGTGCTGGATCGCTTCCTTGGTCTGCGGCATGACGCCGTCGTCGGCGGCAACCACCAGCACCACGATGTCGGTCAGCTTGGCACCGCGGGCACGCATCGAGGTGAACGCGGCGTGGCCCGGGGTATCCAGGAAGCTGATGACGCCCTTCGGCGTATCAACGTGGTACGCACCGATGTGCTGGGTGATGCCACCGGCTTCGCCGTGAGCGACCTTGGTGCGGCGGATGTAATCCAGCAGCGAGGTCTTGCCGTGGTCGACGTGGCCCATGATGGTGACAACCGGCGGACGCTGCACGGCTTCGCCCTGGTTTTCACCGGTCGAGGCCAGCAGTGCGTCTTCGGCGTCGTTGTCATTGGCGCGGATCGCCTTGTGGCCGAGTTCTTCGGTCACCAGCGCGGCGGTGTCGTGGTCGATGGACTGGGTGATGGTGGCCATCACGCCCATCTTGAACAGCGCCTTCACCACCTCGCCGCCCTTCAGCGCGAGCTTCTGCGCCAGGTCGGCCACGGTGATGGTTTCGCCGATCGCCACTTCACGCACGACCGGTGCGGTCGGACGCTCGAAGGCGTGCGGACCCGCGTTGTTGCCACCACGCGACATGTCGCGACGGCCGCCACTCTGGTTGCGACCACCCGGACGACCGCGGTTGTTGCTGTTGTTGCTGTTGCCACGACGCGCACGGTCGGCAGCCGACAGGTGCATCTGGCCGGCGAAACGATCGCCCGGGCCACGCTCGCTGCGCGGCGCGCTGCGGTTGTTGCGGTCGTCGCTGCGGGGCGGTGCCGGCGGTGCACCACGCGGTGCGGCCGGAGCGGCAGCCGGGGTACGCGGCGGGCGCGGCGCGGTTTCGTCGATCGGAGCGCGCTTGGGCTTGGTGGCAGCCAGGGCCTCGGCGGCCTTGGCGGCAACCGCAGCTTCCTCGGCAGCCTTCTTCTCGGCCTCGGCGCGTTCCTTGGCGGCAACCTCTTCCTCACGGGCACGGACGATGGCCTCGTCGCGCAGACGATCCTTCTCGGCCAGGGCCTGCTGTTCGGCGAGGTTGCGGGCGCGCGACTCTTCCAGCTTGCGCAGGATGTCGGCACGCTCTTCGTCCGGCGTCATGGCACGCGCACCATCCTTGACGTAGGTACGCTTCTGGCGCACCTCGACATTCACGGTCGTCTTGCTACGACCGGAATTGACCGTCACTTCTTGCTGTTTCCGGCGGTTGAGCGTGATCTTCTTTGCAGACTGATCCGTCTCTTCCGGGGCCTGCTCGGGCTTGCCGTGCGAGCGACGAAGGAAGCCCAGGAGCTTCACCTTTTCAGTGCTGGTCACGACCTGGTCGGGACCGCTGAACTTCATGCCGGCACCGGCCAGCTGTTCCAGCAGTTTCTCGACCGGCGTGTTGACCAGTTCGGCAAGCTTGCGGATGGTGGTTTGCTGCGACATTCGGATCCTATGATCTTGTGGGCGCCCCCCCGCAGATGGAGGTGGCGCGGATTCTACGCCCTGATCGGCTCAGGGCCCTGTTCATTGCCGGCTCATTCGCCGCGTTCCAGTCGGGCGATCTCCTCGGCACGCGCGGCCAGGATCAGCGCCGCGGCGCGCTCCTGGTCCAGCCCTTCGATGCCGAAGTCCATGACCTCGTCGGCGGCCAGGTCGGAAAGCTCCTCGCTGGTGCGCACGCCGTGGCCGGCCAGCGCGTAAGCGGTGGCTTCGTCCATGCCCTCAAGGGACAGCAGGTCCTGCGCCGGCTGGCCGTCTTCAAGGCCTTCCTCGACTGCCAGGGCCTCATTGAGCAGCGCATCGCGGGCACGAGCGCGCAGCTCTTCGACGATGTCCTCGTCGAAACCTTCCACGGCCAGCAGTTCGCCAACCGGGACATAAGCAATTTCTTCCACCGTGCCGAAGCCTTCGCTGACCAGGATGCCGGCGATTTCCTCGTCCACTTCCAGCTTGTCCATGAACAGCTGGCGGGCCGACGACTGCTCGGCTTCCGACTTGGCGGTGACCTGGTCCTGGGTCATCACGTTCAGCTGCCAACCGGTCAGGCGGCTGGCCAGGCGCACGTTCTGCCCGCCCTTGCCGATGGCCTGGGCCAGGCGGTCTTCGGCCACGGCCAGATCCATCGAGTGCTTGTCTTCATCAACGATGATCGACTGCACTTCGGCCGGTGCCATCGCGTTGATGACGAAGTTGGCCGGGCTGTCGTTCCACAGCACGATGTCCACACGCTCGCCATTGAGCTCGTTGGACACGGCCTGCACGCGCGAACCGCGCATGCCGATGCAGGCACCGATCGGATCGGTACGGGTATCGTGGGCCAGCACGGCGATCTTGGCGCGGTCGCCCGGATCGCGGGCACAGGCCTTGATTTCCACCAGCCCCTGGCCGACTTCCGGCACTTCGAGCTTGAACAGCTCGATCATGAATTCCGGGGCGGCGCGGCTGATGAACAGCTGCGGGCCACGCGGTTCCGAACGCACTTCGGCCAGATAGCCGCGTACGCGGTCACCGGCGCGCAGCACGTCGCGCGGGATGCCCTTGTCCTTCGGGATGAAACCTTCGGCGTTGCCGCCCAGGTCCACGTAGATGTTGCCGCGCTCGGCGCGCTTGACCACACCGGTGATCAGCTCACCAACGCGGTCCTTCCACGCATCGACGACCTGCTGGCGCTCGGCTTCGCGCACGCGCTGCACGATGACCTGCTTGGCGGCCTGGGCGGCGATGCGGCCGAAATCGGGGTTTTCGATCTGTTCTTCGATGTAGTCGCCGACGTCCACGCCTTCGGCTTCGTCGACGGCGTCCATCAGGCGGATCTGGCGGTCCGGCGATTCCATGACCACGTCATCGGCCACCACTTCCCAGCGGCGGTAGGTTTCGTAGCTGCCATCCTTGTGGTCGATGACCACGCGGGTCAGCACTTCCTCGTCGGCATAGCGCTTCTTCGCTGCGGACGCCAGGGCGGCCTCGATCGCATCGAAGATCACTTCACGCGGCACGCCCTTCTCGTTGGCGACCGCGTCCACTACCAGCAACAGTTCCTTGCTCATTGGCTCACTCCGCGCGCGGCTTCTTTGCCGCCGGCTCGTTGGAAGAAGAATTCTTGTCCGGCTTCGGACGCTTCGGCGCCGGGCCGGTCGGCTTGCTCGGGGCCAGGCCCAGGGCAACCCAGTCCGGCATGATCCGGGCCTTGTCGATGTTGTCCGCCGACACGACCACTTCGGTCTTGTCGACGATGAAGGTGATGGTGTCCGCAGCCTCGTCGGTCGCTCCGATGCGGCCCTGCAGGCGACGACGGTTGTCCTGCGGCAGCTTCAGCGTGACCTTGGCCATTTCGCCCAGGTGACGGCCGAACTGCTCCAGGTTGAACAGCGGACGGTCGACGCCCGGCGAAGACACTTCCAGCGTGTAGTTGCCGCTGATCGGGTCTTCGACGTCCATCTGCGCTGACACTTCGCGGCTGACGCGCTCGCAGTCGTCCACGTTGATGATGCGCTCGGGCTGTTCAGCCAGCGGCACGTCGATGTAAAGGCGCAGGGTCGCACCGCCGGGGGCCGGCAGATACTCAACGCCCAGCAGCTCCAGGCCCAGCGACACAACGGTCGGGCCGAGCAGATTCGCGATGTCGGTTGCCTTGTCGCTCACAGCCTGCCTTGATCTCTTGGTTGGGTGCCGGCCACGGCCGGCGGGGAAAACATGACGCCCCGGAAACGACAAAGGGCCCGCTGGGCCCCTTTTTCCGGAAAGACTCCGGTGACTGGATTCCGGTTGCAACGCGCTGCGTAAGCGTGTTGCGAGCCCTCCTTCCGGACCGGGTCTCCCGTGGGGAGGCCGCCTTCAGGGGTACTGCCTAGGCCGCTGATGATAGCGGCTGCACCTCGCTGGTGCAAGGCTTGGGCCGCCTTGCAACCGGCCGCTGCGCTCGCCGGGCATGGCCCGGCGCTACCGGGACAACCCGCGACCTGGAAGCGCCGGGCCATGCCCGGCGGATCCAGCGTACGCTCAAAGAAAAACGCCTTCGAAGCAGGACTTCGAAGGCGATTTCTTTACTTGGTAGCGGGGGCAGGATTTGAACCTGCGACCTTCGGGTTATGAGCCCGACGAGCTGCCAGACTGCTCCACCCCGCATCAGAAGCGGAATTATGAGTGATAACTTCAAAACATGCAAGCTTTCCCTCATTCATCAAACCGGTTGGCGCCGATCTGAAGTTTGGTAGCGGGGGCAGGATTTGAACCTGCGACCTTCGGGTTATGAGCCCGACGAGCTGCCAGACTGCTCCACCCCGCACCGGAAGTGTTTGAACTGCTGCCCTGCTTTTTCAAGAAGGGCTACCGCAACGATGTTCTGGCTGAACCGCTGCAGTGACAACTCAGGCTGCGCATATTACACGAATCGCGCAGCTTTGTGTCAACTTTTATGCAAGATGCGCAAATGCCTGCTGGCACCAGACCATGATCGGGTTCCAGGCCAGACCCAGAGCCAGCAGCGCCAGGGCGTTCACGCCCAGCACCACGCCCAGCACGCGGTCGTTGTTGCGCGGCATGGCCTCGCCCACCGGCTCATCGAAGTACATGACCTTGATGACGCGCAGGTAGTAGAAGCAGCCGACCACGGCGCACAGGACGCCGAGAATGGCCAGCCACAGCAGGCCGCCGTTGACGGCAGCGCCGAGCACGGCCAGCTTGGTCCAGAAGCCCAGGAACGGCGGGATGCCGGCCAGCGACGCCATGATGCACAGCACCAGGCCGGCCATCCACGGGTTGCGGGCGTTCAGGCCCTTGAAGTCCTCAATGTTCTCGGCTTCAAAGCCGGCGCGCGACAGGGCGATGATCGCACCGAAGGCGGCGGTGGACATGATGGCGTAGGCCAGTGCGTAGAACAACGCGGCGGCGTAGCCCTGCGCGCCGCCACCGGCGATGCCCATCAGCAGGAAGCCGATGTGCGACACGGTGGAGAACGCCAGCATGCGCTTGAGGTTGCTCTGCGCGATGGCCATCAGGTTGCCGATGACCAGCGACACGGCGGCCAGACCGGCGATCAGCAGCTGCAGTTCGGTCGACAGCGGGCCAACGCCCATCTCCAGCAGGCGGTAGGCCATGCCGAAGGCGGCCAGCTTCGGTGCCGAACTGATGAACAGCGCGATCGGCGCCGGGGCACCCTGGTACACGTCGGGCAGCCACATGTGGAACGGGGCGGCACCCAGCTTGAAGGCCACGCCGGCGATCATGAAGACCGCACCGGTGATCAGCAGCATGCGCTCATCCGAATGCGGGATGGCGGCCTGGATGGCATCCAGGTGCAGGCTGCCGGTGGCGCCGTAGATCAGCGACATGCCGTACAGCAGCAGGCCCGAGGCCAGCGAACCGAGAACGATGTACTTCATCGCCGCTTCCGAGGCCAGGCCGCTTTCGCGGTTGCTGGCGACCAGTGCGTACGAGCACAGGGCCAGCAGTTCAAGACCCAGATAGACCATCAGCAGACTGCCGGCCGAGACCAGGATCATCATGCCGGCGGTGCCGAACAGGATCAGCACCGGGATCTCGCCCTGGAACAGGTTGCGGTCGCGCAGGTAGCGCCAGCCGTAGACCAGGGTCAGGCCGCTGAGCAGCACGATCCCGGTTTTCATCACGTCCGCGGCGGTATCGCGCACGAACATGCCGTGGAAGACCTCACCCTGCCCGCCCACGCCGGTGGCGAGCATGAACAGCACCACGGCCAGTGCAGCGACCGAGAACAGGTGGGTGACGATCTTGTTCCGGTTGCTGACGAACAGGTCGAGGATCATCAGGGCGAAGGCGCTGCCGATCAGCACCAGCTCGGGAGCGAGCGGTGGCAGGTCAGCGGCGGTCAATGGCAGCAGCGGCGAGGTGGTCATCATCAAATCCTGGAATTACAGCAGCTTGCTGGATGCGATCTGCATCGCCAGCTTCGCGATCGAGGGCTCCATCAGGTCGGTCAGCGGCTTGGGGTAGATGCCCAGCGCCAGCACGCCGATGGCGAACACGCTCAGCAGCGCCCATTCGCGGCCGTTGATGTCCTTCAGTTCGGCCACGTGGCTGTTGGCCACTTCGCCGAAGAAGATGCGCTTGTACAGCCATAGGGTGTAAGCCGCACCGATGATCAGGGTGGTAGCGGCGCCCAGGGCGATCCACGGATTGCGCTGGAACGCAGCCAGGATGACCATGAATTCACCGGCGAAACCACTGGTGCCCGGCAGGCCGGCATTGGCCATGAAGAACAGCATCGCGAAGGTCGCGAACCACGGCATCACGTTGACCACGCCGCCGTAATCGGCGATCCGGCGGCTGTGCATGCGGTCGTACAGCACGCCGACGCAGGAGAACATCGCACCGGACACGAAGCCGTGCGAGATCATCTGCACCATGGCGCCCTGCAGGCCGAGGCGGGCTGCATCGGCGTTGCCGGCTTCGCGCACCAGCCACAGGGCGATGAAAGTGCCCAGGGTGACGAAGCCCATGTGCGCGATCGACGAATAGGCGATCAGCTTCTTCATGTCGTCCTGCACCAGGGCGACCAGGCCGACGTAGATCACCGCGATCAGCGACAGGGCGATCACCAGCCAGGCCCACTCGTTGGACGCGTCCGGAACGATCGGCAGGTTGAAGCGCAGGAAGCCATAGCCACCGATCTTCAGGGCGATAGCGGCCAGGATCACCGAACCCGCGGTCGGCGCTTCCACGTGGGCGTCCGGGAGCCAGGTGTGCACCGGGAACATCGGCACCTTGACCGCGAAGGCGATCAGGAAGGCGAAGAAGATCCAGGTCTGCTCCTTGGCGCTCAGCGGCAGCGCGTACAGGTCGGCCAGCTGGAAGCTGCCACCCTTCATGTACAGGTAGATCAGCGCCACCAGCATCAGCACCGAGCCGAGGAAGGTGTACAGGAAGAACTTCATCGCGGCGTAGATGCGGCGCGGGCCGCCCCAGACACCGATGATGAGGAACATCGGGATCAGCATCGCCTCGAAGAACACGTAGAACAGCATCGCGTCCGTGGCCGAGAAGATGCCGACGGTAACGCCTTCCAGGATCAGGAAGGCCGCCACGTACTGGTTCACGCGCTTGTCGATCGCGCTCCAGGCACCCAGCAGGGCCAGCACGCCGACCAGGGTGGTCAGCAGGATCAGCGCGATGGCGATGCCATCCACGCCCAGGTTGTAGCCGATCTTGTACGCCGGGATCCACGCATGGGTCTCGACGAACTGCATGCCATCGGCAGCCGGGTTGTAGCCGCCGAGCAGCGAGAGACTCGCAACGAAGGTCAGCAGCGCCACGCCGATCGACGCCCAGCGGGCGGCCTGCGCATCACGGATCGCAAGGGTCAGGGCACCGCCGAGGATCGGCAGCCAGATGAGGACACTGAGTAGGGGCCAGTTCGACACGTCTTCTTATTCCGTACAGGTCATCAACGCAGGTAATGCATCAGCACGCCCAGGAGGGCAATCAGGCCGATGATCATCGCGAAGGCGTAGTGATAGAGGAAACCGGATTGGGTACGACGCAGCACGCCGGCTGCGACGTCCACAACACGTGCCGAGAGATTGACCACGCCGTCGACGATGTTGCTGTCGATCCAGCGAGCGACCTTGCCGAGCTTGACGCTGCCACCGGCAAAACCGTTGATCCACAGCATGTCGAAGCCGTACTTGTTTTCCAGCACCGAAACCAGCGGAGCGAAGGTCTTGCGGGCCTTGCCCGACAGGTCCGGCTTCCACAGGTAGAACAGCGCGGCCAGCAGGAAGCCTGCGACGGTCAGGAAGAACGGCGGCAGCATCATGCCATGGAGCGCGAACGCCACCGGGCCATGGAACTCCTCGCCGAGGAAGGCCACGGTGTTCTTGGCCGGATCGTAGAAGTCGACGATGCCGGTGAAGAACGTGGTCGCCTGGCCCTTGATCGCCTCGTGGGCGTGGTGGCCGGCCCAGTCGGTGCCGTGCAGCATCGGACCGATGCTGAAGAAACCGATGGCGATCGACGGGATGGCCAGCAGGATCAGAGGCAGGGTCACCACCCACGGGGTTTCGTGCGGCTCATGCGGACCGTGGCCATGGCCGTGGTCGTCATGGGCATCGCCGTGGTGCGCATCGGCGTGATGGGCATCGGCGGCATGATGGCCGTCATGGCCGTGGTCATCGTGGTGCGCGTCACGGAAGCGCTCTGGACCATGGAAGGTCAGGAACAGCAGGCGGAAGCTGTAGAAGCTGGTCACCAGCACGCCGCCCAGCACTGCCCAGTAGCCGTAGGTGGCCACCCAGGTGTTCTGCATGTGGGCGTGGATCTCGGCTGCCTCGATGATGGTGTCCTTCGAGTAGAAGCCGGAGAAGAACGGCGTACCGACCAGGGCCAGGGTACCGATCCACATGGTGATGAAGGTGATCGGCATGTACTTGCGCAGGCCGCCCAT
>Ga0209676_1002731_pt1 | contig 11851 bp, 11 predicted proteins | sample AraplaCvi_mLB_r2_FD_184282 | JGI IMG/M metagenome (GOLD analysis project Ga0209676, IMG submission 184282) | Arabidopsis root microbial communities from North Carolina, USA - plate scrape MF_Cvi_mLB_r2 (SPAdes) (version 2) | ecosystem: Host-associated > Plants > Roots > Endosphere | place: USA...
GTGGAGACCCGCGCGCCGGCACGGTCGATCCGGTCGACTTCATCGAGTGCGCGCCCTTCACCGAGACGCGCAACTACATGATGCGGGTCATGGAGAACATGTCGATCTACAAGGCCCGGCTGAACGGCGGGACCGCGCCCCTGACCCTGTCGCAGGATATCCGCCGCGGGGTGCCGCGCGGGCCCCAGCCCTATGCGACGGTGTCGGGCGAGGAGCCGCTGCGCACGCCGGAAGCCGATCCTGGCGAATAACGGACGGCCGACAGCAGGGGGCCGTCCGGACCGTCGATCCAGCGGCCCTCCAAGCTGAAGACCTGGACCATGAGGTGGGGCTTCAGCGCCTCCAGCGGCGCGGCGTCGGCGACGACCTGACCGCTCTCCAGGACGATGACCCTGTCGGCGTAACGCGCCGTCAGCGTCAGGTCGTGCAGGCTGACCAGCACCGCCTGCCCCGCCCGGGCCCGCGCCCGCAGCCGCTCCAGCACCAGAAGCTGGGTCTCCGGATCCAGGCCCGCGATCGGCTCATCAACCAACAGCCCCTTCGCGCCTGTCGCCAGCGCCCGCGCCATCAGCACCCGCGCGCGCTCGCCGCCCGACATCTCGGCCACGCCACGATCCGCCAGACGGTGCGCCTCGACCTCCTCCAGGGCGGCGCGGGCGGCCGCGTTGGCCTCGGCGCCGGACAGGAAGGGCGCGCCCAGGGCGGCGACCTCGATGGCGGGCAGGTTCCAAGCGATCCGCCGCTCCTGCGGGAGATAGGCGGCCCGCGCCGCCCGTTCCCGCGCGGACAGGCCGGACAGATCAGTTCCACCCAGAAGGGCCTGACCGGCGCTCAGCGGCAGCAGGCCCGCCAGCGCGCGGATGGCGCTGGATTTGCCCGCGCCGTTGTGACCGACCACGGCGACCAGTTCACCGGCCGCGACCGACAGGTCGACGCCCTTCAGCACCTCGCGACCGCCCAGCGACGCCGTGGCTCGAATGAGCTCCATCGCGCTCACAGCCGCCACTCCCGCGCCGCGCGCCAGGCGATCAGCGCGAACAGGGGTGCGCCGACCAGGGCGGTGAAGACGCCCAGCTTCAGTTCCTGATCCGTCGGCGTGATCCGCGCCAGCAGGTCCGCGCCGACCAGCATCAGCCCGCCCGCCAGCGACGCGGGGGCCAGAACCTTCGCCGGATCGCCGCGCACAGCCGCCCGCACCAGATGTGGCGCGGCCAGGCCGACGAAGCCGATGACGCCGGACACCGCCACCGCCGCGCCCGTGGCCAGCGCCGCCGCCAGCAGGGCCAGCAGCCGCAGCCGCGCCATGGGCAGGCCCGAGGTCCGGGCCGTCTCCTCCCCCAGGCTGAGCATCTTCAGGCCGGGCGCGGCCAGGATGGCCAGGACGGCGGACAGGGCGACGGCGGGGGTGACCCACAGGACGTCGATCCAGCTGCGGTTCTGCACCGAGCCCAGCAGCCAGCTCATCACCTCAGCCGAGGCGATGGGCGACGGCGACAGGTTGAAGATCAGGGCCGTGGCGGCGCCCGCGAAGCTGGAAATGGCCACCCCGAACAGGATCAGGGCCTCCGGCGCCCGCACCCGGGCCGAGAACAGGATCAGCAACCCGCCGGCCAGCGCGGCCCCCGCAAGCGCCGAGATCTCGACCGCGCCGGGCACGCTCGCGGCGCCCAGAATGATGGCCGTCGCCGCGCCCAGCGCCGCCACGGCGGAGACGCCCAACACGCCCGGATCGGCCAGCGGATTACGCAGCAGCCCCTGCATCACCGCCCCCGCCAAGCCGAGAGCGGCCCCGACCATCAGGGCGGTCACCGCGCGCGGCGCCCGGACGGCCCACAGCACCTCGCCGGGACCCGAGGCCGGGTCGCGGAAGGCTTCGCCGAACTGGGCCAGGCTCAGCGGGCTCTCGCCGAAAGCCACGGCCAGGACGAGGGCCGCGCCGAGCACCAGCGACAGGATCAGGATCAGACGCCCGCTCACGGCCGGGCCTCGGCCAGCATCGCGGCGGCGTCGGCGGCGAACCAGCCGGGACAGGTCAGGGCCGCGCCGGGCAGACGCGCCGCGACCTTGCCTTGCGCGGCCTTGCGCACGACCGGATGCCGCCCCGGCCCGCGCCAGTCGCCGCGCGGCTGGTCGAAGAAGCCGAGGACGAAGCGCACCGGCGGAAACAGGGCGATCCGCTCGACGCTGACCGGGTTGAAGTAGGGCTTGTCGGCGGCGTTGCGGTAGCCGGCGGCCTGGAAGATGGCGTCGATCAGGGTCTCGCGCCCCGCCGTGAAGCCGCCCGGTGTCAGATACAGGGCCGTGGGCTGTTCGGCGGTCTTCGGCGCCGCGCCCGCCAGCCTGGCGTCCATCCGGCTGATCAGCGCCTCGCCGCGTTCGGGGACATCCAACGCCTGCGCCACGGTACGAATATCGGCGCGTATGCCGTTGAAATCGGTGGCGTCAGCGATGATCGCGGTCGGCGTGCCCCGCGCCTCTAGCCGGGCCAGAAGTCGGGGCTCGCCGCCCCAGTAGCGAACGACCACGTCCGGCTGGAAGGTCACCGCGGCCTCCAGTGTCGGGCGGACCCTCGCCCTGCCCCGCGCCGCCTCGCGCAGCCAGGCGTCCGGATCATCGGCGCGTGGCGACAGGGCCAGTTCGGCGTCGGGCCGCAGGGCCAGCACATACTGGTCGGCGCATTGATCCAGCGACATGACCCGCAAGGGGCGCGCCTCGACGGCGGTCGCGGTGATCAGCAGCCCCCCGGCGGCGACGGCCGCCAGCCGCCTCAAGGCTTGAGCAGGCCCGCGAACAGCCCCTCCAGCAGGGTCGTCACCAGATGGTCGCGATCCACCCAGTCGAAATAGGGCTTGGCGATCATCAGGGAGATGACGCCGTGGCCGCCGGCCCAGAAGGCCTGGGCCGTGGTGCGGGCGTCGCTGCGCAGACGGCCGCCTGCCTCCAGCTCCTCGACCACCTGTTCGAAGGTGCGGAACAGGGCGGTGCCCATCTCGCGGGCCGCCGACTGCGGCCCTTCGCGCAGTTCGGAGGGGCGGGTCATGTAGACCAGCCGGTAGGCGTTGGGATTGGAGAAGCCAAACTCGACATAGGCCCGCATCATCTGGCGCATGCGCTCTTCGGGCGTGCCCGCTGCGGCGATGGCGTCCTGATTGGCGGCCAGCAGGGATTCGAACGCCTGACGGCAGATCTCCTGCAGGATTTCGCCCTTCTCGGAGAAGTGCATGTAGAGGGCGGTCGAGGACAGGCCGACCTCATCGGCGATCTTGCGGATCGTGGCGCCTTCATAGCCGTGCTCGACGAAGATGCGCTCGGCGGCGGCCAGGATTTCGGCGCGGCGTTCGTGGCCCTCGCCCTTGGGCTTGCGAGCGGATCTCGAACTGAGGGGAATGGCGGTCACGCGCGGCTCCGGGGGTGTCCGCCCTTGAATAGCGGCAATCCGTCGGCCGCGCCAACGGTTGCGCAGTCCGTGTGCGTCGCGTTAACCATTGCGTGTGCGATCCGGAGAGGACAGCGAAAACGGGAAAATGACGCCCCCAACCCTGGCGGGCGGGCTTTCGCGCGCCTGGAGCGCGGGCTGGCGGGGCCTGTCCGGCTTCCAGTGGATACTGGTCGTACTGGCGGTTCTGGCCATGGCCTGGCTGGTCTGGCGGCGCCCGCCCGGATTGCTGGAAACAGCTGCGTCGGTGGCGGGCGCGGCCTTCCTGTTCGTCTCCGGCTGGCGTTGCCTGCTGATCATCATCGGCCGGTCCGCCGCGCCGGAGCCGCCCGCACCCGATATCTGGCCCCGCTATACCATCCTGGCCGCCCTGCATGACGAGGCGGAGGTGGTGGAGCAGTTGATCGCCCGGTTGGCGGCGATCAACTACCCGCCGGACCGGCTGCAGGGCTTTCTGGTGCTGGAGGCGCATGATCACGCCACCCAGGCCGTGGCGCGGGCCGCCGCCCGGCCCGCCTGGCTCGAGGTGCTGGTGGTGCCGCCGGGACGGCCGGGCACAAAGCCGCGCGCCCTCAACCACGCCCTGCCCTACGCCACCGGCGACCTGCTGACCGTCTACGACGCCGAGGACGCGCCTGATCCCGGCCAGTTGAAGGAGGCCGCCGCCCGCTTCCTGGCTGATCCTGACGCCCGTCTGGCCTGTTTGCAGGCGCCGCTGCGCATCCGGGCGCCGGCGGAATCGACCTCGCCATTCCTCGACCGCCAGTTCGCGGCGGAATACGCCAGCCTGTTCGAGACCACCCTGCCCGGCCTGGCGCGGCTGGGCCTGCCCTTTCCGCTGGGTGGGACCAGCAACCATTTCCGCATCGACGTCCTGCGCGCCGTCGGCGGCTGGGACGCCTGGAACGTCACCGAGGACGCCGACCTCGGTTTCCGGTTGTGGCGCAAGGGCTGGCGGGCCGGGGTGATCCGCCGACCGACGTGGGAGACCCCGCCTGGACGGCTCTACGACTGGCTGCCCCAGCGCACCCGCTGGCTGAAGGGCTATATGCAGACTTGGGGCGTCCATACGCGGAGCCCGACGGCCTTGGGTCCGCGGGGCCTGTTCGCCTTGGTCATGACGCTGGGCGTCGCCCTGATGTCCGCGGCCCTCTATGGCCCCACCCTGTCCTGGGTGGCGGCCATGGTTCTGGTGTCCCTCAAGGCGGGCCTCGCGCCCGAGGCCTCGAAGCTGGCGATCAGCGTCCTGGTGCTCGGCGCGGCCTCGGCCTGGCTGTCCTGCGCGGTCGGCGCGCGGCGGGCCGGCATTCCCTATCGGGCCTGGGACATGATCACCGCGCCCGCCTACTGGTGCCTGCTCAGCCTGGCCTTCTGCCATGCCCTGTGGCGGCTCCTGATCGAGCCCTTCGCCTGGGACAAGACGCATCATCGGCCGGACGTCCCGCCGCCGTCGCCAGACACCACGCTGGACGAGGCGGGGTCGCACCGCCTATCAGCGCCCCATGCCCCCGCGCCTGAACCCGTCACCTGAAACGCTCTTTACCCGAGGCTGGGAAGACTACGCCCTGCTGGACAGCGGCCATGGCCGCAAGCTGGAGCGCTATGGCCGCTTCACCGTCGTGCGGCCCGAGCCCCAGTGCTTCTGGGCGCCGCGTGACGCCGCCGCCTTCGACAAGGCCGACGCCGTCTTCGATCCGCAGGCCCAGGATGACGACGACGACGGCCGCTGGCGCTTCTCCGGCAAGGCGGTCGACACCTTCCCCCTGGCCTGGCGCGACGTGCGCTTCACCGGCCGCTTCACCCCCTTCCGGCACCTCGCCTTCTTCCCGGAGCAGGCCGCCAACTGGGAGTGGCTGGACGCGCGAGTGCGCACCTTGAAGCGCCCCAAGGTGCTGAACCTGTTCGGGTACACGGGCGTCGCCTCGCTGGCCTGTTCGGCGGCGGGCGCCGAGGTGACCCATGTGGACGCCTCCAAGAAGTCGGTCGCCTATGCCCGCGAGAATGCTGAGCAGTCGGGGCTGGCCGACCGCCCGATCCGCTGGATCGTCGAGGACTGCCGCAAGTATGTCGCCCGCGAGGTCCGGCGCGGGGTGAAGTACGACGGGATCATCCTGGATCCGCCCAAATACGGACGCGGGCCGACGGGCGAGGTCTGGCGGCTGTTCGAGGACCTGCCGGGCCTGCTGAAGGACTGTGCCGCCCTGCTGTCGGACGACGCCTCCTTCCTGTTACTGAACGCCTATGCGGCGCGCATCTCGGGCCTTTCGCTGGCTCATCTGATGGCGGAAGCCACGGCGGACCGCGGCGGCGTCATCGACTGGGGCGAGCTGGCGCTGGCCGAGCACGGCGCTGACGGACGGGCCATCGGCCTGAGCTTCTTCGCCCGATGGAGCGGCCAGTGAGCGACCGCCTGATCACCTCGCTGACCAACGACACGGTCAAGGCCGTGCGCGCCCTGAACATGCGCAAGGAGCGCGAGACCACGGGCCGCTTCCTGGCCGAGGGGCTGAAGTTCATCGGCGAGGCGCTGGACCAGGGCCGCACGCCCAAGCTGCTGCTGGTCGGCATGGAGGCGCGCGAGCATCCGCTGCTGGACCGCGCCAAGGCCGAGACCCGCGCCGCCGGCGGCGAGGTGGTCATCGTCACCCACCCGATCCTCGAGAAGATCAGCCGCCGGGACAATCCGCAGACCGTGCTGGGCGTGTTCGAGCAGGTCTATACGCCCCTGTCGGCCATCAACCCCAAGAGCGCGCCCTGTTGGGTGGTGCTGGAGCAGGTGCGGGACCCGGGCAACCTGGGCACCATCATCCGCACCGCCGACGCGGCGGGCTGCGGCGGGGTGATCCTGATCGACGACTGCGTGGATCCCTATTCGACCGAGGCCGTGCGGGCGACCATGGGCTCGGTCTTCGCCGTGGCCATCGCCCGGGCCACCTCGGCCGAGTTCATCGCCTGGCGCCAGTCCTGGCCCGGCAGCGTGATCGGCACCCGGCTGGACGCCACCCACGGCTATCGCGACGCCGCCATCCAGCATCCGGCCCTGGTGCTGATGGGCAATGAGCAGGCGGGGCTGACGGATACGCTGGCCGCCGCCTGCGACGTGAACGTCAAGATCCCCATGCGTGGCCGGGCCGACAGCCTGAACCTGGCCATCGCCACCGGGGTGATGGTCTATGCGGTGACCGACGCAGCCTGATCACCGCCGCCAAGATGACCTGAGTTTCACTTGCCGGGCGGGCGCGGGCGGCACAGCTTGGCCGCCATGCGCATCCTTTTGCTCCTCGCCGCCCTGCTGCCCTTCGCGGGTTCCGTTCATGCCCAGTCGCCGGAGCTGCCGCCCGAGGCCTGGCGCGAGGACGCCCAGTCCATCGAGGGGCTGGTCAACGCCAACTACGCCTATCTGGACCGCTTCCCCGGCGGGGTCATGCCGATGAGCGACGCGATGCGGGCCGAGGCGGCGGCGGTGCATGACCGCAACTCCCTGTTGCTCTACGCCGAGCACGCCCTGACGGCCCTGGCCGATCACCACGCCATCACCGGCAGCTCGTTCCGCGACAGCTGGGCGGTGACGCCGAGCTACTCGGATCTGTGGGTCGAGAAGCAGGGCGAGGTGTGGCGGATCACCGCCGTGCGCGAGGGCTCGCCGGCCGAGGCGGCGGGCATCCGCGCCGGGCAGACGCTGGACGCCGTCGGCGATGTCCCCACCTCCCAAGAGGTGGCGGCTTTCTGGTCTGAGCTGGGCCTGGAGCCCGGCGGGGATCGGGACGGCTATGGAGCGCGGGTCCTGGCCGCCGGGCGGCGCGACCGGCCGCGCGACCTGACCGTCTCGGGCCGTCGGCTGAGCGTGCCCAACCTGTATGCCGACCGGGCGGACCGGCCGCCGGTGAGCGTGCGCGAGGACGGCGGGACCCTGGTCATCCGCTTCAACGACTCCCTGGGCGACAGCGACGCCATCGCCGCCTTCGACGCCGCCATGGCCGGGGCGCGGCCGGGGCAGCCGATCCTGATCGACCTGACCGACACCGCCAGCGGCGGCAACACCTCGGTGGCCCGGGCGGTGATGGGCTGGTTCGTCACCGAGCCCCGGGCCTATCAGATCCACAACCTGCCCGCCGAGGAGCGGGAGACCGGCGTGCCGCGCCGGTGGATCGAGCAGGTCCTGCCCCGCCCCGGCAAGCACCACGACGGTCCCGTCACCGTCCGCGCCGGGCGCTGGACCGGCAGCATGGGCGAGGGCCTGACCGTCGGCCTGGCGGCGATCGGCGCCCGCACGGAGGGCGGCCCGATGGCGGGCCTGCTGGGCGCCATCTACGACTTCCGGCTGGAGCGCTCGGGGATGGTGATCAAGTTCCCGGCGGAGCGGCTCTACGCCGTCGACGGCACGCCGCGTGAGGCGTTCGTGGCGGGGTCGGCGCGCTGATGGAGACGGCCGCCGACCAGCGACTGCGCCGGATCATGCTGGCCGTTGTGTTGGCGGTCATCGCCCTGCCTGTGCTGGCCTTCGCAGCCCTCTGTGTCTGGCTCAACGCGACCCAAGGGCGGCCGCCCGAACTGTTCGCGGACGTGCCCCAGGACTTCAGGGACGAGGCCCCCTGGACTGCCCGAATGGCGGAGACCTTCCCCGCCGGGACGCCCGAGGCCGTGCTGATCGAGCGCCTGAGGGGGGATGGGTTCGAGGTCGATCAGACGGCGCGCTCGGCCACCTACGGTTGGGGCAACGGCGTGCCGTGCGTCCATACGGTTCAGGCCGCCTGGTCGGCCCAGGACGGTCGGGTCACAACCGCCACCGCCCGGTACGGCAACGCCTGCTGGTGACCGCCGCCTAGAGCTTGTGCCGGCCGTCGAAGCGGAAGCTGGGCTCGATGCTGTAGGGTTCGATGTCGGTCAGGGTGCGGATGTTGATCGCCACCATGGCCTCGCCCTTGGGGTCTGTTCCCTTACCGAAGAGCTCGACGCCGCAGGTCGGGCAGAAGCTGTGCTGGATGTTGTGCTTGTTGAACAGGTACTTGGTCAGCTCGGGCTCACCCGTCTTGAGGGTGAAGGCTTCGGGTTTGACGAAGGTCAGCCACAGGCCCTTGCGGAAGCAGTGGCTGCAGTTGCAGTCCATGACCTGGGCCAGGTCGGTCTCGACCTCATAGGTGACGGCGCCGCAGTGGCAGGAGCCTTGGTGGGTCGCGGTGGCCGTCATCCGATCACTCCGTGGGCAGGCTGTATTCCAGGTCGTAGCGGTGCTCGCCGCCTTCGATGGTCAGGTGGAAAACGCCCGTCAGGCCGGTCAGTTCGCCCGTGCCCGAACCGGGAACGACGGTGATCAGCAGCTCTTGCGCGCCCTTGTCCATGATGCCGCGGTGGATCAGGGCGAAGGTCCCGCTGTGGCCGTCCAGCGTGCCGCGCACCCGCTCCAGGGCGGCATAGGCGCCGGACTGCTCGGGTCCCATGGTGGCCAGCATCTCGCCCTCGCCGGTTCCCGACAGGCCGCCATGGAAGGTCTTGGCCAGGGTCATGCGGCCCGGGACGTCCGGCGCGGTCCCCTCGGCGGGCTGGACCGGGGTGATGGCGACGTCGAAGGTCCCCGTGGCGTGGCGGGTCATGGGGGCCTCCTGAACGGCGGGCGAGAGCGTGAGGGCGGCGGCGACGAGGAGGCCGAGCATCACGCGTCCTCCAGATAGCTGACGCCCGGCGCGGACTTGAGCGCGCCCCGCAGGGCGCCGTCCAGGCGGTAGCGGCCGGGCAGCTTCATCTCAACCTCGCGGCGGCCGTCGAGGGCGGCGACGAGGAAGACCTCGCCCCCCTTCCCGCCCGTTGCGGCGGCACGCTCCAGCCGGGCGCGCAGGGCCTCGGGGTCCGCCGCGCGGGCCGAGACGTGAATGCGCAGCCCCAGCTGGCCATCGTCGATCAGCGTATCCAGCCGGCTGGCGTCGTCACCGAAGAAGCGCACCTCGCCGTCGGCGCTCTTGGCGCGGACCTTGACCATGACGGAGGCGCCGGTCTCCAGCACCTCGCGGCATTTGCGCAGCTGTTCGGGGGGAAACAGGCATTCGAACTCGCCGGTCGGGTCCGAGAAGGTGACGAAGGCGAATTTCTCGCCGGTCTTGGCGCTGGCCCGCTCCTGACGGCGGCGGACGACCCCGGCCATCATGAAGGCCTCGTGGCCGCTCTCGGCCAGGGCGGTGGCCTCGGCGACGAAGGTGACCCGCTTGCGCTTCAGCGCCGGGGCCATGTCCTCCAGCGGGTGGCCGGACAGGTAGAAGCCGACGGCGGCCAGCTCCTGGTCCAGCTTCTCGGGGCCGACCCAGGGCTCGCACGGAGTTAGTCTGGGGCGAGGGCGCGATTCAGGGGCTGCATCAAGCAGCCAGCGCTGATCCGAGTTCCGCTCGTTGGCCTCGGCTTGGCAGTAGGCGATCAGCTTGTCGGCCTGCTCGAGCAGCTGGCGGCGGTTGGAGTGGAAGCTGTCAAAGGCGCCGGCGCGGGCCAGGTTCTCGAGCGCGCGCTTGTTGACGAATTTGGGATCGACCCGCTCCAGGAAGTCGAAGATGTCGGTGAAGCGGCCGCCGGTCTCGCGCACCTCGACCAGGTGTTTCATGGCCTCCAGGCCGACGTTGCGGATGGCGCCGAGCGCATAGAGGACGCTGCCCGTCGGACCGTCCTTGTCCTCGGTCCAGGCGACGTCGAAGTCGGCCGAGGAGCGGTTCACGTCGGGGGCCATAACCGGCACCTCAAAGCGGCGACAATCCTGATAGAAAACAGCCAGTTTGTCGGTGTTGCTCAAGTCGAGCGACATGGACGCGGCCATGAATTCGACCGGGTGGTTGGCCTTCAGCCAGCCCGTCTGGAACGAGATCAGCGCATAGGCGGCGGCGTGCGACTTGTTGAAGCCGTAGCCGGCGAACTTGGCCACCAGGTCGAAGATGCCGCCCGATTGCTGCTCCGAGACGCCCTTCTCGGAGGCGCCCGCGATGAAGCGGGCGCGCTGGAAGTCCATCTCCTCCTTCTTCTTCTTGCCCATGGCGCGGCGCAGAAGGTCGGCTTCGCCGAGGGAGTAGCCCGCCAGGATCTGGGCGATCTTCATCACCTGTTCCTGGTAGATGATGACGCCGTAGGTCTCGGACAGGGTCTCCTTGAGCGTGTCGTGGAGATAGTCGACCTCGGCCCGGCCGAATTTGCGGTCGATGTAGGTGTCGATCATCTCCATCGGCCCGGGCCGGTAGAGGGAGATCAGGGCGGTGATCTCCTCGATCGAACCGCAGCGCATCTTGCGCAGGGTGTCGCGCATGCCCTGGGATTCCAGCTGGAACACCCCGACGGTCTGGCCCGAGGCCATCAGCTCATAGGTCGGCTTGTCGTCCAGCGGCAGCTGGTTCCATTCGGGCGCGGCGCCGCGGCGCTTCAGATAGCCGTGGGCGCGGTCCAGCACCGTCAGGGTCTTCAGGCCCAGGAAGTCGAACTTCACCAGACCCGCCGGCTCGACCCATTTCATGTTGAACTGGGTGGCCGGGATGTCCGAGCGCGGGTCCTGGTACAGGGGCACCAGCTCGGTCAGGGGGCGGTCGCCGATAACGATGCCGGCGGCGTGGGTCGAGGCGTTGCGGTACAGCCCCTCCAGCTCCAGCGCCGTGTCCAGCAGGGTGCGGACGGCGGGCTCGGCGTCGCGGGCCTCCTTCAGGCGCGGCTCGAGGTCGATGGCCTGGGCGAGCGTGACGGGGTTGGCCGGGTTGGCCGGGACCATCTTGGCCAGGCGGTCGACCTGACCCAGCGGCATCTGCAGCACCCGGCCGACGTCGCGCAGCACGGCGCGGGCCTGAAGCGTGCCGAAGGTGATGATCTGGGCGACGCGATCCTTGCCGTAGTGCTCCTGCACATAGGTGATGACCTCTTCCCGGCGCTCCTGACAGAAGTCGATGTCGAAGTCGGGCATCGAGACGCGTTCCGGGTTCAGGAAGCGCTCGAACAGCAGGCCGAACCGCAGGGGGTCCAGGTCGGTGATGGTCAGGGCCCAGGCGACCAGCGAACCGGCGCCGGAACCCCGGCCCGGACCGACCGGAATGTTGTGCGTCTTGGCCCATTTGATGAAGTCGGCCACGATCAGGAAGTAGCCGGGGAAGCCCATCTGGGTGATGATCCCGACCTCCCATTCCAGGCGGGCCCAGTAGTCCTCCTCGGGCGCGGCGGGCGTGACCTCGGTCAGGCGGATCTTCAGCCCCTCACGGGCCTGGTGCAGCAGTTCGTCGGGCTCGGACCGGCCCGCGCCGGTGTCGAACCGGGGCAGGATCGGCGCCCGGGTGGTGACCAGGAAGGCGCAGCGGCGGGCGATGTCGAGGGTGGTGTCGCAGGCCTCGGGCAGGTCGGCGAACAGCTCGCGCATGGCCGGGGCGGTCTTGAACCAGTGCTCGCCGGTGATGCGGCGACGGTCCTCCT
>Ga0209676_1002732_pt1 | contig 11850 bp, 10 predicted proteins | sample AraplaCvi_mLB_r2_FD_184282 | JGI IMG/M metagenome (GOLD analysis project Ga0209676, IMG submission 184282) | Arabidopsis root microbial communities from North Carolina, USA - plate scrape MF_Cvi_mLB_r2 (SPAdes) (version 2) | ecosystem: Host-associated > Plants > Roots > Endosphere | place: USA...
GTCGGCCCAATGCAAATCGTCGAGGAAAAGAACCAACGGGTGCTCGGGTTGGGTAAAAACATTGATAAAGTTGGTAAACACATTCACGAACCGGTTCTGGGCTTCCAATGGCGAAAGGCGCTCTACGGCAGGCTGACGGCCGATGAGTTTCTGCAATTCAGGAATGACTTCGATTATGATGTTACCGAAAGGCCCCACAGCATCCAGAATAGCCGTTTTCCAGTAAGCTACGTCCCCCTGCGATATCTTGCACACCAGCTCCTTGAAGCATTTGATCACCCCTTCGAACGGAATATTCTGGACATACTGGTCAAATTTCCCGGAAACAAACAGCGCACCCGCCGCTTCAAACTGCTGCTGAAATGCGGTAATCAGCGACGACTTCCCGATCCCCGATTGCCCCGACACGAGCACCAGCTCATTGCCCCCGCGGATGCGCGCGAACGCGGCGAGCACCTGCGCCGCCTCTTGCGTGCGCCCGTAAAGCCGATCGGATATTTTGAAAAGTCCGGGTTGATCGAATTGCCCGGCCGTAAAATTCTCCGGCCATATGTGATGGTTTTTACAAATCGCGAGGTCGGCCAGAATGCCGCGGGAGGTTTGATAGCGCTCCCCGGGCTTCTTCGCCAGCAGTTTCATGACGATGCCAGAGAGCGCGGCCGTTTCTTCGGAATGCCACTCGGGCATACGCGCAATGTGCGCATGTACGAGCTCGTTCGGATCGGTGCTATCGAAGGGCAGTTTGCCGGTAAAAAGGCGGTAGAACAGCACGCCCAGGCGATAATATTCGGAACAAGACCCCACCGGCACATCCATGAGCCCGCTTTGCTCCGGGGCAATATAATGCAGGTCGATGTCCGCCTGACGTCCCAAAATTCCACGGTCGGCAGTCGCTGGCTGTGCGTGGGCCATGTCCGCGAGCCGGACCCGGCACGTCGCCGGATCGATCAGCAGGTGTGCCGGGCGCAGGTCGCCATGCGAGATGCCGTGGTAATGCAGCTCTTCCACGATCCGGACGAGCTCTTCGGCGATTGAAATGCCGGTATGGGTGTCTATTTTATTGGCATCCAGATATTGTTGCAGCAGGACACCGTCGAAATCGTCCAGTTCGGTGACGTGGTAGCTTTCCGTGCGCACAACGCGCCGCGCATTCAAAACCCTGTCGAACGGCGGCCAGGCAAATGTGCTTTGCGCCAGGTCGAGAGACGAGTCGCTCCCTGCCGAAACCGGTACGGCTTTTAAAATGACCTTTTCAGAAGTGGTTTCGCGCACCGCGCTCAAAAACGACCGGCCCGCGTCTTTATAAAGTTCCTTCGTGACGCGGTAGTCGGGTATTTGTATCGAATTGAGGCCCATCACATCTTAAAATATTCAGTTTCAAAGCGATGCAAAGGTAACTTTCAGGCAATACCGTCAAATTGCATCTGACGGATTTTTATATTTTTTTATACTTTTTAAGGAGTGCTTACCATTTCGCACCGGTCGGCGGCTGTACTTTTGTCAACATCAACGAAAATCAAACAGATCGATTCATGAGAAAGATAGCAATTATGGGCGCGGGCCAATCGGGATTGCACCTGGGTATCAGGCTCGTCAGAAGCGGTTATGACGTGACCATCATTTCAGAACGTTCGGCGGAGGAAATCTTCAACGGCCCGCCTACCGGCGCTACCTACCTTTTCAACGATACCCTGCAACTGGAAAAAGAACTGGGCCTGGATCTATGGGCAGATACCGCCTTCCATTCGACCGGCTTCAATATCAACTTCGGCACACCCGCCGGCGATTATGCATTCGGCATCCAATCACGCACGTCCAAACCGGGCGCTTCCATCGATCAGCGTTTGAAATTCTATCAGTGGATCAAATTGTTCAGGAAATTGGGCGGGAAGTTCATCGTAAGTGATACCACGCCGTCCGACCTGCTGGCATGCACCGCGCAGTTCGATCTCGTGGTCGTTTCGTCGGGCAAAGGGCCGCTGGCCAGGCTATTTACCAGAGACGACGAACGATCGACGCACCAGGTACCCGCCCGCAAACTCATGCAGATCCATATCAACGATTTTACACACACACAAAGAACACGGTTCAACTCCATTACCCTGGATGCGGTGATGGGCGCCGGGGAGATCATCACGGCCCCGTTTTATCAAAAAGACGACATTCAATGTGCATTCCTGCTCATAGAGAGCATTCCCGGTGGCCCAATGGATGTTTTCGACGAGGCCGATTCGGCCACAGGCATCCTCGATAAGGCAAAGGAGATGATCCGCATGCTGCTGCCCTGGCGGTACCCCGCGTTTGAAAATGCCGCGGTAGTGGGTAACAACGCTTTCCTGAAAGGTGCTTTCGCCCCGGTGGTAAGGAAGCCAGTCGTGCAGCTTAATTCCACGGCGGCCGTGCTCGGCATCGGCGACACGGTGATCCTCAACGATCCTATCGTGGGCCAGGGCGGGAATAATGCTTCCAAAATGGCGAATGTTTACGCCCAGGCGATCATTAACCGCGGTGATGCGCCCTTCGATGTAGATTGGATGAACCGGACTTTTGAAGAATTCTGGGAGTATTCGCGGTATGTCAACCGGTTCTGCGACATTTTCCTGTCGCCTCCCGCACCTCACGTGGTCGAAATCCTGCAAGCAGCGGCGCAACATCCGGCAGTCGCTTCCGATTTCGTGAATGGCTTCAACCATCCGCCGGCCTTGTTCCCGTGGCTCGACGACGCCGATGCCGCCCGTGAATACCTGATACGCAAGACCTTGATACCCGCCTCCGCAGCTCTCTAGGCATTTCTTTTCTTAACACATACTTACACCAAACTCAACTGAATCATGCAAAATCAAAGCTTCGCGTCTCTCCGGGACGCCGACCGGGACACTATTGTCCTGCCCGCACACTCATGCCGTGTGACTACGTCCGACGTCGTCAACCTTTTGGTTGATATGCTCAATGCCGGTGGGCCGCGGGAAGCCGAATATCCGCTGCTGGATGCATTAATGGAGGAACTATTCCATATGCAGCAAACAAGCCGGCTCGATACCGCAACACTAACCCTCCTGCAAGCTCTCTTTCACGACGAATTTCTCGCTGAAACCATGCATGGATACGTATACAGGAAGCCGTTGGGCTACGCCGGCGATTTTCGGCTGATCGATATGATCTACACACATCATCAGTCGGGCCACGAAGCCTACGAGCGCTGGGACCGGTATTTCCATTGCAATGCGGCAACCGGGGCGGTTCGCAACCGTAAGGATTTTTTCAAAAATCAGCTCCTGCAAAAGATCAAAGGCCGCAAGAAACCGCTTCACCTCCTGAATGTCGCCAGCGGCCCTGCGCGTGATCTCTATGAATTATACGGCGGGGTGAATGCCGATATGCTGGTTACTACCTGCGTGGACATGGATGCGGACGCCATCGCATTTGCTTCCGAACTGTGCAGCCCATACGCCGAGCAAATCAATTTCCACCAGAAAAACATCCTCCGTTTTTCAAGTGCAGAAAAATACGACGTGATCTGGTCGGCAGGGCTATTCGATTACTTCGAAGACCGGCTGTTTGTCATGGCGCTGAAACGCTTGCTCACCATGCTGCGCCCGGGTGGCGAGATCCTGATTGGAAACTTTTCGGAACACAATCCCAGCCGCGGTTACATGGAACTTTTCGGCGAATGGTTCCTCATTCACCGCAGCCGTGAAGCGCTGATCAGCCTGTCGCTCCAAGCCGGCGTACAGCCCGAGCTGATCACCGTTGAACAGGAACCTCTGGGTATCAATCTGTTTCTAAAAATCAAAAGCCCTGTTCCGGCTGATCAGGCAGCGCTTTGCATGAATTAATGCTTTCAAGAATTTTTCCGGTTCCATTCTATATCCATATCCAATCCATACCATTCAATACCATGAAAACAACGTTCAAAACAGTTCTCGGTAATGTCACACTCTTTGCCTGCATGGCATTCATATCCGCTTGCAACTCCGAAAACGGGGATCCAAACCCGTCCCAGGAGATCAATTTCACCGAAATCAAAGGCAGCGGCGACATTAATACGCAAATCTCCGCTTTCAGGACGTTGCTGGGCGATCCGCTGAACACGACCGTCAATGCAACCGGCCGCAGGGAAATCAACTGGGACGCAGTACCCGACAACCAGACGAACACTGACAACTTCCCGGGCGACTTTTTCAACAGTACTGACCCTGCTCTGCCCGTGGGAAGGAAACGCGGCATTGTATTCTCCACATCGGGCAAAGGTTTCCGGGTAAGCGACAAGGATTTCAGCGACGCGGTTTCCGGTAATAGCGAGCAATTCAAGGCATTTAGTCCGGCCCGCACATTCGCAGCCATCGGGAGCAACAAAATGGACCTGACTTTCAAGATACCCGGCACAGCTACTGCCGCGTTCGTCAGGGGATTCGGTGCCGTATTTTCGGACGTGGACCGCGCTAACATCAGCAGCATCGAGTTTTTCGAAGGAGATAAGAGCCTGGGCAAATTCAACGTCCCCGCCCGAAGCGACAACAACGGCTTCTCCTTCCTCGGCGTCGTTTTCCCGGATAGCAAAGTGACGAGGGTTACCATCACTTCCGGTTCGGCGGGCATTACCGGCGGGTACAAGTACAATGCCAACGACGACCTGGTGATCATGGACGATTTCTTTTACAGCGAGCCGGCCGCCGGACAGTAGCCATGGCCATTTGCTAACCAAAAGCGAAGCATCAACAAACTAGTATCCGCCCAAAGGCTCCACCGGTCGAAACACGACCAGCGGAGCCTTCCTTTTTGTAACCGTGTATTTTATCCAGGCATGGTTTTAATAGAATGCTTTTTGCAGCGATCTTTTTCGTGCGTATTGCAAAAAAAATTCACAATAGACTATTTTATGATTTGACAATGAGTTTGGAACCCTCAGAATCAAGAAAAATGCCCAGCAAACTTCCCAAATCGAACACCGGCATTCGCGGTCTCGACGAAATAACCGCAGGCGGATTACCCTCCGGCCGGCCAACGTTGGTTTGCGGCTCCGCCGGATCCGGGAAAACACTGTTCTCAATGGAGTTCCTCGTACACGGGGCTACGAAATATAACGAACCCGGCGTTTTTGTCGCTTTTGAAGAAAAGGCGGAAGAACTCGCTGTGAATGTGGCATCGCTCGGGTTTGACCTGAACCAGTTGCAGCACGACGGGCAAATCCGGGTCGATCACGTGCGTATCGAACGAAGCGAGATCGAAGAAACAGGCGAATACAACCTCGACGGTCTTTTTATACGCCTCGCCTACGCAATCGACAGCATCGGTGCCAAGCGCGTCGTGCTGGATACGATCGAAAGCCTTTTCTCCGGGCTTACCAACCAGGCTGTGCTCCGTGCGGAGCTCCGCAGACTGTTTGAATGGCTCAAAGAAAAGAAAGTGACGACCATTATCACGGGCGAAAGAGGGGAAGCATCGCTGACGCGCCAGGGGCTCGAAGAATACGTGTCGGACTGTGTGATCCTGCTCGATCACCGGGTCGAAAACAAAATATCTACCCGGATCCTGCGGATCGTGAAGTACCGCGGCTCGGTACACGGTACCAATGAATATCCGTTTCTGATCGACGAGGAAGGGATCTCGGTTTTGCCCGTAACATCGCTTCAACTGAACCATCCGGTATCGTCCGGAAGAATATCTTCGGGCATTCCGGCGCTCGACAAAATGCTGGGAGGCGAAGGTTTCTTCAAAGCAAGCAGCGTTTTGGTTTCCGGCACGGCGGGAACGGGGAAAACCTCCATAGCGGGGAGTTTTATCGACAAAACGTGTACCGATGGCATGCGTGCCATCTATTTTGCCTTTGAGGAATCGCCCCACCAGATCGTCCGCAACATGCGGTCGATCAATATCGACCTGCAAGCGCATGTAGACAGTGGTTTGTTGCTGTTCAGTGCCTCCCGGCCCACGTTCAACGGGTTGGAAATGCATTTGCTGAACATCGTGAAACTGGTCGAAAAGTTCAAACCCAGTGCAATTGTGCTCGATCCGATCAGCAACCTCATTACGGTCGGGTCGAACAGCGAGGTCAGGAGCCTGCTCACGCGCCTGATCGATTTCCTGCAAAGCCAACAGATTACCGTCATGTTTACCGCGCTGGCGCTCAACGACAAAAACAGCGAGCAAACCGACGAAGGCGTATCGTCTCTCGTGGATGTGTGGATACTCGTGCGCGACATCGAGTCTAACGGAGAGCGTAACCGCGGGTTATATGTGATGAAATCGCGCGGGATGAAGCATTCCAACCAGGTAAGGGAGTTTGTGATCACCGACGAGGGCCTTAAACTGGTGGAGGTGTTCCTCGGTCCCGTAGGCGTGCTCACGGGGTCGGCGCGGGAAACGCAGCAGCTATTGGAAAAAACTTCCGAAGCACTCCGCGACCATGCCGTTTCGAGAAAGGATCGCGAGATCGAACGCAAAAGACTGGTCCTCGAATCGAAGATTGCTACGCTGAAAGAAGAATTTGAATCATTGCAGGAAGAGCTCAACAAAAGTTATATCGAGGACGAGCTTAAAAAGAGCATTATGGAAGATAACCGCAAGGAACTCACCCGCAAGCGTGACGACTTGCTTTAATACCCCGTTATGGAAGAAGTGAAAGAAGAAGTATGGGAGCTGAGGCTTTACGTTGCCGGGAAAACGACCCGGTCGGTAGCTGCGCTGGCCAACCTGAAAAAGTACTGCGAAGAGCACTTGAAGGACAAGTATGTGATAGAAGTGATCGACCTGCTCATTCACCCGCAACTGGCTGAGGGCGATCAGATTCTGGCAATTCCTACGCTGGTCAAAAAGGTACCGGAGCCCATTCGCAAGATCATTGGAGACCTGTCCAACGAGGAGAAAGTACTGGTAGGACTCAATATTCGCCCGGCAAAATAAATCAGATGCTCGAAGAAACACACGATACGCAGGATTGGGAAGATGGCGACGAAATGGACAAACACTTCGTCCTGGACCTGTTTATTGCCGGTGCTTCCTCCAATTCGATCCGGGCGGTGGCGAATCTCAGGGAAATCTGTGAAAAATACATCAAAGAAAGATATACCCTCCGGGTGATCGACGTCCATCAGGAAAAGTCACTCGCTTCACAGGAACAGCTTGTTGCGCTCCCGCTTTTGATCAAGTCAAGACCTTACCCCGAGCGAAGGCTGATCGGTGACATGTCGGACACACAAAAGGTTTTAAAAGGTCTTGGTATATCCGGTGAATGATATGAGCAATGCGAAAACTTATGAGCAACTTCTCCGGGAAAACGCCGAGCTGAACCTGCGCCTGGAAGAAGCCACCGACACGATCGACGCCATTCGTACCGGCCAGATCGACGCGCTCGTAGTGAACGACGCCAACGCCGGACATCAGCTTTACACGCTCAAAACGGCCGACCATTCCTACCGGGTATTCATCGAAAAAATGAATGAAGGGGCCGTCACTTTAAATGAGGATGGCATTATCCTTTACGCCAATTCCCGGTTTGCTTCGATGCTTGGCGCAACGTTGCCGGGCATTGTCGGGAAGCTTCTCGAATCGTTTGTCTCCACCGACTGCCTGCCGATGTTCCAAGAGGTATTCACGATGGCATGGCACAAGGACGTGCAAATTGAAGTGAAGATTTGCAAAAACAAAGGTACAGTGCCTTGTCAGCTCTCGCTGACAGTCCTGCAACTGGACGAAGGCCCGTCGCTGAGCGTGATCATTACCGACCTCACTTTTCAAAAAAATGTCCAGCGCCTGCTGAAAGAAAATAACCAGCGGCTCACCACCGCCAATGCCGAACTGGAAGCGAGCAATCACGACTTGCAGCAGTTTGCCTCGATCGCCTCGCACGATCTTCAGGAGCCTTTGAGAAAGATATTGATTTTTGCGAATATGATCCGGGACAGGCACGCGAAGGACCTTCCTGCGGAAAGCCAGAGGTATCTCGACAAAATCATCTCGTCCTCGCAGCGAATGCGCTCGATGGCGTCGGATATCCTGAATTATTCCGGACTGACAACCAACCCGGAAACTTTCGATGAGGTAGACCTCGAAGCGGTGATCGCCGAAATTCTGGACGATTATGATTTGCTTTTGCAGGAGCGAAACGTGGAAGTGATTGTGAACGAGCTCGCGATGGTAGAAGGCAACCGGGGGCAAATCAAACAGGTTTTCCAGAACCTGATCAGTAATTCCATCAAGTTTTCAAGTCAAGACAGGCCACCGGTTATCCGGATCTTTTGCAACCCCGCGAACGCCACGTCCGGGGAAGCAGATGAAGGCGCATTTTGCCACATCGTCGTAGCCGACAATGGCATAGGCTTTGAAAAGGAATATCAGGAAAGGATATTCTCCCTTTTCGAACGGCTCAACAATAAGGACCAATATGAAGGCTCGGGAATCGGGCTCTCTATCACCAGGAAAATCATCGAACGGCATCATGGGACAATTTCTGCCGAAAGCACCCCGGGAGAAGGCGCCCGCTTCACGATCAGCCTGCCTGTGAAGCAGCCAAAAAATGTGGTCTGATACACCATCCATCTTCGCAAGTAGTCGGCGAAATACATTCCCTGTCCCGAAATCCTTCACGAACCTTTAACTAATTGAGATTGACCGAATATTTCGAAACGGTTAAATATCCCATAACCTTCTGCAATTGGCTCGAAAAGAATTATAAATTGCAACATCTGGTAGCTTATGACTCCGTCCGGCACTTGGCTACCAGGTTCAGAATACTTGCAAACACTATCCCTTACTTTTCAGCATGACAGAAAGAGAACCAGGAGTTCAACGCCTTTATCCGTCGATTTTCGGAAAACTAGCCACCCGTTACTATTGTCTTCGTCAACTTCGCCAGGCCATTGAAGACGTTATTCAGGAATTTGTAGCGCGCGATTCAAAAAAGTTAACTGTGGCCGACTACGGTTGCGGAGGCCGGCCCTACGAATCACTGATAGCACCATTCGTTCACAAGTACATCGGCATTGACCTGGCCGGGAACAAGCTCGCCGACATCCTGATTTCTCCCGAAGGGCAAATCGAGCTGCCCGACGAAAGTCTCGACGTGGTAATATCGACCCAGGTATTGGAACACGTGGTAAATCCTAATGAATACCTGAAAGAGGCCCTGAGAGTGCTGAAACCTGACGGGCAGCTGATCCTGACTACACACGGGTACTGGATGTTCCACCCCGACCCGACCGATTACTGGCGCTGGACCTCAGCCGGATTAAGAAAACTAGTGACTGATACTGGTTTTGAAGTGGTCCATTTCAGAGGTATCGTCGGCCGGGCGGCCGCAGGCATGCAACTCTGCCAGGACGGCTTCACATTTGCCCTTCCCCCATCCCTCCGGCCCGCTCTCGCATTGGTATTCCAGCCGCTCATTTACCTGCTGGATAAAATACCCTCGCAAGCTGGTAAGGACAAGGATTCCGCTACGTATATTCTTGTAGCGAAGAAACGGGTTCCAACAGTTTAGTTAAATCATCGAGAGGCTCAACCGGGAAATTTCATAGGTCGGAGAATGGTTTGTGCATTCTCCGATTTCCGCACGCCTCTATCTTTCAGCATCTGGCTGATCTGGCGTGCCATGTAAATCGATGCTTCGATTTCCGCTTTGCGGATAGCCACGCTTTCGATGTTGAAGCCAAATGGAATAGAGCGTTCCATACAGAATGTCGTGAGCTCAGAGGCGATATCAAGGCAGATATTGACCGATCGTTCCAGAATATCTTCGGAAGCCCTCAGATCCTCCTTTAATTCCTCCGGCACATTGATGCCCAGCCAGTCCATAAACTGCAGTGTTTTTTCAGAGCCACAGGCCGTGATCGTAAAAATAATCGTCGGTGGGGTTATTTGCTCGCGATCGCAGCGCCGCGCAAGGTCGTCGATCACCTGCCGGGCATATTCGAGGTTGAATACACATTGTGAAATGAAGTACGACACGCCGCATTCCATCTTATCCAGAATCCGCGTATCCTCGTCTTGGAGGATCTTATGGCGCTCGGGAATCGTGACGGCACCGATAACGGATGTTTCCTCATTCTTGCGCCAGATTTTATAAGCTTCCGGCAGGCTCGTCTTCACCGGAAAGTCCGGCGCGGGCACGCCTACAAACACGGGATAGAAATTCTGTTTGTTCAATGCTTCCAGCCATTCCGAGAGTTCTTCCGCGGAAAACTTGCCGGCGGGCCGGTAGATGATTTTCGGGACGTCCAAACTGTCGAGGTACTCCGAAGCGAAATGCAGCGGATCGAGCGAATTCAGGAACGGAAAAGGCCTTTCCTCTTTTGTGCGGGCAGATTCGTCCTGCACGTCATATACTACCAATGCATCAATATCCAGGGTTGCGAGTCGCTCCATGGTCTTTTGGGCAATTTCGGCAACGCGTTCAATAGTGGTGTCCGCTTTGGGTGGCGTGATGCCGTAAAGCACCACTCCTGATTCTTGGGATTTGATCTTGTTTAGAAACATGATATTACTTAATGGCTTCCTGCCGCTTCTCTTAAAAGAATATCTGCTATATGGACGTCCACCTACAGTTACGTTAAGCGCTTTCGTCCATTCTTCAAACTAAACATCATTTTCTGGATTTATTACTACCGGATTTTCCTTCCAGTGCATTTTTTTATCAATCAGCGTGCCGGTCTCCACTGCCCCACCTATTACAACCGCGCCGTTTGATCAGTCACTCTTAGCCGAAAATCACGCCTAACCTACCTTTCACGTATACAGCTTTCCGGTCAGGTCCCAGGTGAAGAGAAGCATTCATAAAATGGTACTACGCTAAGATACAGCAGGCATTAATAATTGCACTTTTCAAATGTAGCATATTTGACAAAATCCGACCTCAAAATAGATTTCGACTCGATAAATAATTTTCACAATTTTAAGCAGGCCGTTGCAAGAAGTAGTTTAGAGATGAATACAAACTACTTATAATCAATACAATATATCTTTTGGAATATATACGTTCAGATGTAATTCTACAACTCAGAATAGCATTTCATAGACAGCTAAATGTAGTTTTACATAACAAACCTCCCTGTCCAATTTTAGAAAAACTATTTGAGATTCACAAAAAATATTTAATTATTTCAAGATATAGGATGTATATTAATGTACAACAAATACCTACTAAACGTCCTGTATTATGAAAACACTTCAAGCATTGGGATTGATTTTGACGGTAAGCTTACCGGCCTCCGTTGCGCTGGCCGACCCGTGTCTTCTGAGTGACGATCTGATTGAACTAAACGGTGTTTCGACTTCCGGTGAAAATTGCATCGTTAACGTCAAGTACTCTTTTACACTCACTAAAAACAACGGCAACAAATTCGCTTACATCCATTTCTGGCTGGCAAGCAACTACTCCGCACCTGATTATACCCAAGGACCTACCAAAGATGAGCTTGGAAATGTACTGGCAACGATCGCGTTCAGCACCGACTCTCCGGTTACCCTGATACCCGACTATGGCCCCGACAACACCGTTACACCCTTGTATGCCGGGCTTACCGTGACGGAGACCTATCTGGGAGGAGGCCATTTCAGGATCACGGTGGACAACATCCAGCTGATTGTACCCGGCGCATGCTCCGAAATACCGGACATTCAGGCCGATGTGTGGGCGTCCGAGTCGAACGACAAAGAAACACCTCCGGTGCATTGCCTCCTCAAAGGGGGTAATGTGGTACTGCCTGTCACACTGACCCGCTTCAACGGCACATTGCTCGACAATGCGATCAGCCTTTCCTGGACCACTACCGAGCAAATGGGCAGCCGTTACTTTGACATCGAAAGAAGCAGTGACGCCCGGGAATTTGCCCAGGTAGGCCGCGTGGATGTCCG
>Ga0209676_1002735_pt1 | contig 11834 bp, 13 predicted proteins | sample AraplaCvi_mLB_r2_FD_184282 | JGI IMG/M metagenome (GOLD analysis project Ga0209676, IMG submission 184282) | Arabidopsis root microbial communities from North Carolina, USA - plate scrape MF_Cvi_mLB_r2 (SPAdes) (version 2) | ecosystem: Host-associated > Plants > Roots > Endosphere | place: USA...
TCACTTCGTTTAGAGACTTATTTAAATATTGTAAGCGACAAACATGATTGTACTCATGTGCAAATAACGCTTTAAGTTCCTCTTTTTCAAGCTCTCCTATAAATAAAAACAAAGCATTTGGATAAGCGACACCATTTTTATTGGTCATTGTTTGTTCCTGTGTTATCGGAAAAATATAGATTGGTATATTTGGACCGCTCCATCTCTTTTTTAAATAAATAAATTCCTCTCGTACAATTTTCCATGCATTTTGATTTTGTAACTTCTTAATATCTATTTTTTCATGTGGCTGAAAAAGCCCCTGTTGCTGAAGTTCAAATTGTATTTCTTCTGGAGATCCACCATTAAAAACCTCTACTAAACGATTACAAAGAATAGAGCATTGTAAGTCTTCGAACTTTCTATTGTAATTAAACCTTTGACTAGCCAGAAATTCATTCAACCATTCATCAGTTGGCATTACTGACATACGTTCACCCCCTTGTTATAGCTTATGTCTCCAATAGACAATCGGCTATTGATGAGTGTACGGAACGGCATATATTAACTTGTAAGGAAGTCGAAAGGGGGGATATTTTATGAATCCAAATGATGCTTATAATCTTTGCTGTAATTATCATGGTAAACGTGTAAGAATTACTGATAGGTCTGGCAGAATACATGTCGGAGAAATAACGATGGTAGATAGAAAAAATGTGTGGATTCTACCTGATAGACGATATAGAGGATATGGTTTAGGCTTTGGAGGCGGCTTTGGAAGATCTGATTTTGGCTTTAGAAGATCCGGTTTTGGCATTGGGATCGCACTTGGAACTATTATAGGAATTGCAATAGCGCCACTAATATTTTTCTAAAAGTGAAATACTATTTGATGAATTCTCGCCTGCGATATAACAGGCTGTTTGTTTTTATGGAAAAAAATAAGCCATTTCAATCTGTTACTGAGATGGCTTATTTTTTCTTATTGCACTTGCTCTTTCTGTTGTTTGCTTTCAATCAACTCGGATATTGTGACAAATGTATAACCTTGTTTTTTAAGTTCTGGTAATATTTCTTCCAGCGCCTTAATGGTTTGCGTGCGATCGCCGCCTCCATCATGGAATAAAATAACATCTCCAGGCTTCGATCCCTTCAGTACCTTTTGTGTAATTTTTTTCACACCAGGCTGTTTCCAATCTTGAGTATCCTGATGCCAAGACCACATAACTACTTTGTATCCATCCTTTACAGCGGCATTAATCATTTGATCATTATAGTTACCACCTACAGGACGAAACAAAACTGGAGCAAATCCCGTAATACTATAAATTATTCCCTTTGTCTGACGAAGTTCCTTTCGCAATTCAGCTACGGAAACATTAAACGGATGTGAATACGTATGGTTGGCCAACTCATGCCCTTCAGAATAAGACCTTAAAACTAGCTCTGGATATTTTTCTGCATTTTTTCCAAGAATAAAAAAGGTAGCCTTTGCATCATACTTTGCCAATACATCTAAAATAGCTGCCGTATATTTGGGATGAGGTCCATCGTCAAAAGTTAGAGCAATTATTTTGTCCTCTGTGTTAATATCCCACACAACTTCCCCTGTCTCCTCATAATAAGGTCGACCTTTATCCGCATAGATTGTCAGCTTTGTAAAAAATACCGATATGATTAAAAAACAAAGGGTTAAAAACAATACATACTTACGTGTCATAGCATCACCTCCCAAGGTCAAATTCACATAACTCCGTCAACTTACTATTTACGAATTACAATGAAATATACTCGTGAAGGATTGGAGGTTTTCTCCTAAAACATTATCTTTAACACTGTTAAATTTTGAACGAATTGTGAAAACACTCACATAGCACTTTATTTTTTTATGAATTGATGTACAATAAGACGTGCAAACTGATATATAACAATTAATCAAAATACAAAATGTTATAGTACAAACAAAGGGGATTTCATTATGTGGATTATTACAGTTTTTGAACAAAATACTTATCGTATGTTCGAGTACGACAATAAAAACGAGGCAACAGTTGCATTAAAAAAATTCAATCAAACAGCTATGCTTTCTTATACAAAATAAAATGGGACAAACCTTATTTTTCTGTCGCGAAAGTGGAGCGGTAGCGCAACGACAGCGACAAAGCACGGATGAGAGATTTATCGGAATAAATTTCTGTTTTATCGGAACAATTTCGTGTTTTATCGGAACAATTTCAGATTTTATCGGAATGTTTCATCGATTTATCGGAACATATTGAAAAATACAGTATCTCCGTTCGCATTCAGATTTTATCGAAACAGTTTTCAGATTTATCGAGAACTTTTGATTGTTTATCGACCAACTTTTTTAATTTATCAACCAACTTTTGAAAAATATCGACATCTACCTTCATGCAACACTTTCTGACCGCTCTGATAATTTACGTCGCTTATGACATAAGCATATTTTTTTACGCAAAACATCAAATAACACGATAAATCAACGTTTCTAAATTGATTTATCGTGCTTTTTAAGGTTTTGGCCAGTTTTGTCTTAGCCACTTTTTTACATATAAATTAGAAACATATTATGGCTCATCATCAAAATGACATTTGTTAAAACGTATGCCATATAGCTTTGCGAGGAAATAGAGGAACAAGACTAAAAGCATCACGTCCTGTGAAACGCCTTCGTGACCAACATCCTTTTTGGCCCAAGCGGCTCATCGGACGCCCCCAAAGCTTTGCTCTGCGCGAAAGCGAAGCGACAGCGACAAATGTTTTATCTGCGCGAAAGCAACAAAGCGATCAGCCGGAACGGAAATCAACCACACGTTATGGTGATGAACCATAATTTTCACCGTTTGTTTTAGGTAACAAATTAACTTTACAATAATTTTTAGTGAAAATATCGAACACCTTTTTATCTATCGCCATATGGTATATAGAGAAAAGGAGTGATTTTGATGGTGACAATTGAGCCTATTATGATTCAAGGGCATTTTTTCACTGCTGTAATGGTCCAATTACCAAAAACAACCCTACTGACAATTTCAAACGAAACGGGTTACATCATGTGTGGGGCTTTAGATGTTGGTTTATTAAATGATCGCTTAGCAGACCGAAAAATCATTGCAGGTCGAGCAGTTGGCGTGAAAACCATAGATGAGTTATTGACGGCTCCATTAGAGTCCGTTACTTATGAAGCTCAGCAGCTTGGTATTACTGAAGGAATGTCTGGTGTAGAGGCATTATTAAAAATGATATAACAGCTATCTTTTGCATACTTAAAGCGTCAGTGCTATTACTAGACGCTTTTTTAGTTGATGTAAAGTAAAGATTGTATAAGTTATTCACTCTTTCCCGATACTTTGGGCAAAGGAGTGTTCGTTTTGGATAAAGATAAACATTGGAAAATACATGTATTTTTATTATTAACCGTAATTGTCATTTTTGTATGGTCTGTAATAAAACCTGCATCCTATTTGGATTGGCTCGCAGAAGTTAGCCCTGCAGTAGTTGCTATTATTATTGTAGTTGCTATCTACAACAAGTTTCGCTTCACAACTTTTTCTTATTTTATCATCGCCCTTTTGTCCATCCTAACATTTATTGGCGGGCACTATACTTATTCAGAGGTCCCACTTTTTAATTGGATAAAAGAAGAATTTCACTTACAGCGGAATGACTACGATCGCTTTGGACATTTTCTTAAAGGGTTAATGGCCATTGTCATAAGAGAAATATTAATACGGAAGACACCTCTAACGACAGGTGCTTGGTTAACAGGTATTACAATAAGTATTTTGCTAGCAATTGCTGCCCTCTATGAAATCATTGAATGGCTAAGTACAAAAATTTCAAAAGGAAGTAACACTGCTAAAGATTTTGTAGGGATGCAGGGAGATCCCTGGGATGCACAATGGGACATGTTTTCAGCTTTCATTGGAACCATTTTAACTTTACTGTTATTTACAAAACTCCATGATAAATTATTGAAAAGACAGGCAAAGTAAATGATGACTAACAAATTTTCTCTGGAGCAAGCATAGCATATCTAATATGAACCATTCGAAAGGTGGTATTCTATGTACTATGCAAATGTTAGTCAGCAATCGCCCCATACATCTCGCGTGATTGAGGTCACCGGAAATGGAAAAGTAATGGCTACTCCAAACTATGTTCAAATTCAACTAGAAGTTCAGACAAGAGGGAAAAATGTACAAGAGGCACAGCAGGAAAATGCAATAATTATGAATCGTGTCATCCAATCTCTTTTAGCTCTCCATATCCCAAGAGAAAATATTCAAACAGCGTTCTATACTATTTCACCACTTTATGATTATGAGAACGGCAAACAGATTTTTAATGGCTACGAAGTAACAAATGCTATTACCGTTAAAGTAACAGATACGAGCCAAATTGGTAAAATTATTGATACAGCTGTAGAAAATGGCGCACATCGGATTTCCTCTATCCAATTCAACATCGACAATGTAGATGCCTATTATCAACAAGCTCTCAGTTTAGCCCTTCATAATGCTCAAATGAAGGCTAAAACAATTGCAGAGACGATGCATTTGCCTTTACAACCACAACCAATTGAAATAGTTGAGGAACATGAAAGTGCACCTGTTCTGTATAGATCAATGGCGATGGTTGATTCCAAAATTTCTACACCTATTGAACAAGGCCAAATAACCATTAATGCGACTGTTCGAGTGAAATTTCAATATTAAGTTGTATAATTCCAAAGCGAAAACTCCTCTCTTAAATTGTCTCGACAACAATTACGATACGTGAGTTTTCGCTTTTCTTTTTTAAGATTATTGAATTTATGTAACCATAAATTTTGATGAAGAACCTAAAACATTTTTTCGAGAGGGTTTTAAAAAAGAGCACTCTCATTCCATATTTAATCTAATGGCAACATAGCGTTGCGGACTTGATACTATTGGTTTCGTTTGCAACAGCAGTAAATTTAGTATGCTGATGATATCAAATATGAAAGGAATGATAAAAATGCAAGTTAGCAAATCGATTTTAGATTATCGGAAAAGTAATAATTTAAGCCAAGAACAATTGGCTAATAAAATCGGTGTTACTAGACAAGCCATTTCAAAATGGGAGCAAGAAAAAGGTGCCCCAGATATTGAAAATTTAATTTTATTAAGCGATGAAATGAATATTAGTTTAGATAATTTGATTAAAGGTAATAGCAATATCAAAAAGCAAATCGTGAATAATGAAAAAGCAGTAAAGTTTCATTTTCTAGTAATCTTATTTTTAGTTGCTATTGTAATTTATATAGCGTATTTTGCACTTGTACACGATATTTTTATGATTGGATTTTTAATTGCAACGCTCTTTATGATAGGTATTGAACTTTATGTTTACATGAGAAAATATTCGAATTAGTTAATATAGACAAAATCCCAAGAAAAAGAGACCTACCTACTTTTCCTTGGGATTCATCCACATAAGCCTATATGACTATGAATTATTCAGGATCAAATAGATTTTTTTCTAGACATACTACTTCATCCGAAGTTTTAAAAATGATATCAAAATGCTGGCTATACGAATGCATAAACAATTCATATTGAATCCGACGTTCTTCATGGGACTGCTTTAAATAATTGATATCGGTTCCCCTTTCAAGTACATCACGACCAGACCTTCTCATTAATTCCGTCTCACTATCTGTATAAAAATAAATTTTCAAATCAAATAATTTCGGATTAATAAATGCTACACTCATTCCCTCTACAATCGTTACTTTAGTTTTTGAAGAAATTAACGCGCTTTTCATATAATGCGTGTCTATTGTCATTAAATCTAGACCTTCTCTAACCATTTGAATATCTCTTTCCAAAGAGGGCAAATGATGCGCGGCCGGATGACAAGCGGTCATTTTAAAACAACGGTTTTCATTTTGATATGTATAGTCGATAATGGTTTGCTTACGTATTTCCGAACTAACAATATACGGGTCTGTATTAATATAATTCACTTCATTTTGATTGAGACTGTTCATAAGTTTATTGGCAAAGGTTGTTTTCCCTGCTGCTCCATGTCCTGAGATGCCAATAATAATCCTTTTATCATCCATTTTTATCCAATCCAGAATTCCTTGTAATATCTTATCCATGGTTACCTTCCCTTTTTATCAATAATTACAAAAGAGGTAGTACGAAATTCCATTCATACCACCTCAATTTAAAGAATTTGTGAGCCTATAAGATTGCTATAGAAAGTAAGGGGCTTCGACATCATTGTTATTAACTACAATATCTGCATTTTCTTGAGGGCTATGCTCATTTAAATAAAGACTTGAGGCAGCATGATACCTGTTCAAAAACACCGCCTCTGCTTTTTCATAGCTTCCGAATGCAATCGTTTCCCGTTTTGCTCCCCTTTTTCTGGCTAGCTCAAAATCTGTCTGTACGAAAATTTTATAATCGAATAAATGTATTAGTTCTTTTTTCAATAAAAATGTTCCATCAACGATGAAAATCGTATCGTCTGTTGCAAGCTGTTGTTCAGGGTTTACATATTCATCTTTTTCTAAATCTAATGAAACGATCTGATACTGACGATTTCCATTTTCCCCTAAAGGAATTAGCAATTTTTCTTTAAATGCTTGATAATCGTGTGCATCTTCATAATACCCGATTGCTGAATCCTTTCCTTGTCGATAGCGAATCGCTCTTGGATTGTGAAAATTGTCAATGCTTGTTCGCACAACTTCCTTTTTTCTTCGACGAAGCTCTTCAGCAAGTTCATTGGCAAAAGTTGTTTTCCCTGAAGCTGTTATTCCACTAATTGCTACTCTAATGGGATGCTGAAGTTGTAAATCTATAATATTATTGGCTACTTCTGAAATAAGCTCTTGTCTTAACATTTCTCATTGACCCCATAGATTTTAGTTTACGATTATTATACCTTCTTTACTAATTAGTTCCAATTTATTCGACGCATCACCAATCTTGCCTTTCTTTAATTGCTCCGTATGTTCTTCTTTCTGATAACCTTCTAAATCAATGTTTATGTCAGTTGATTCACTGCTCGCTATAAGCTCTAATGAGTTTGGTGCCTCTTTATATGATATTGTAATATCTCCAGAAGCAGTCTCTACAAATAATGCTTTTCCTTCGATGATTTCCTTCATAAAAACTTCACCGCTAGTCGAAGTAATTTTCGTTTTCGGACTGTTGACTCTAGTCATATAGCTATCACCATTCGTAGCGGCAATCGTTAAATCATTCACGGTGCTATCCACCATTTTCAATTCCCCATCCTTCGATGTAATTTCACCTTTATCAGCCGATAATCCCTTAATGATTTTAGAGCCAGAATCCGTTGAAATCGACAGTTCTTCTGTTTCAATGTTGTTAATTTTGATATCACCATAGCTGTTTTTTATGGCAATCTTATTCGCAGCATTTTTAGGAACAGAAATGTGAATAGTACCTTTTTTTCCAAAGCTGAAGTTTTTCATAACGCCTTCATCAGTGTCTTGTTGATCTACTACAACTTTATTTCCGTCTTTCTTAATTTCAACAGGATTGCTTTCCTGCTTTTCTTGTAGCTTACCTTCAATTTCAACTGTTAATTTTTCAGAATCTGTATTTTCTAATGCTATATCCCAAGACTCACTGTTTACTTCTAGTTCTTCAATTTGCTGAGCATCAAAGGATTGTTGTTCATTAATGCCCTTTTCTTCATTTGTTTTAAGGGTGAATATAATGCCTCCAATCGCAATAACGAATACCAGAGCTATGATTGCTTTTTTCACTTTACATCCTCATTTCTTATATCAATTATGCCTCGGTATCATTGCGTTCGGAGGCTTTAACTTCTTTCAGCTTCTTCTAAATTAAATCTACTTTATCAACCTTATAATAAGACAGATAGCCTATAATAAGTCCTAATAGACACATAATCATTGGAACACCAATAAATTGAAATAAACTGGTAGATGTATCCCCATTTGAAACCGTTGCATTAATTAAAAATCCAATTAAAACAGCTGACGTAATTGTCGCAGCAGTTGATTTTTTGCGCATCCCAAAGTACAAAGGAATTAAGCTTACCCCAGCAATCATAAAAGCATTGATAAAAATTGACGGAATTGTAGCTACCATCTCCTGTAGCTCAACAGGTGTATCAAACAAGTTCATCATTGGATTTGTGAAATAAACAGCGATATTGATCATAAAGGTTGCAATGATAATGCTAAAGAAACAAAATCCGAAAACGAGCGACAGCTTAGCAAGAATAATCTTTTTCCTTTTTAATGGATACGTAAATAATAATTGGACCGTCTTATTTTTATATTCGTCAATGACTAAACGAGATAAAATCACACTCGAAAAAATGATAAACACAATTCGAATGAAAATATTTGTTAACGACATAAAATCTGTATAATCCTGAAACATTTTTTCATCTCCGGAACCCACAGCCATCAGTGCAACTGCCGCAAAAATCCCAACAATACAAATGATTAAGCCTTTAAAATAGCTAGCTATACAATTCTTTTTCCATTCAAGCCTTAATAGTTTAAGCAATTTGATTTCCTCCATTAATAAGATTTAAGAAATACTCTTCTAAATGCTGTTGCTGTTTTTCAATTCCATTGACAACAATGTCATTTAAAATAAGTTCTTTATTAATTTGAGATTGAGAAATGTCATGTTCAAAAATTCGAATACAATGCTGATTCACAATTTCATATTTTCGAATACCTAATTTGTTCTCTAGCACATGAACCGTTTTTTTCAAATCGTCTATTTTAATCTCCAAGTACTCCATGTTTTCTTTTCGAATATCCTCCATTTTTACTTCCTTTAATAGTTTTCCATGATGGAGGATGCCAATTGTATCTGCTATTGATTCGATTTCTGCCACGATATGACTTGATATTAAAATAGTGATTCCATGCTCTTCTTTTAAAAGCATTAAAAGCTCGCGTATATCTTTAATGCCTATAGGATCAAGACCATTAATCGGCTCATCAAGAATCAGAATCTCTGGTTTCGTGACAATTGCACGTGCAATGCCTAATCTTTGCTTCATTCCTAGCGAAAATTCATGGATTTTTTTATTTTCTACTCCACTCAGACCCACAATATCTAGTGCCTCTTTAACATCTCCTTTTTCACAAACACCAACATACTCGCAGTGAAGCTCTAAATTCTCCTTTGCTGTCAGCCTTTCATAAAACTCTGGATACTCTATAATGCTGCCTATTTTGTTTAAATATTGATAGGAAGTTTTAGTGATTGGATGATTAAAAATCTTTATTTCACCTGAAGTTGGTTTTACCAAGTTTAAAATCATCTTCATAATCGTCGTTTTGCCAGCCCCATTCGGACCTAAAAACCCATAAATCTCTCCCTTCTTAACGTTCATATTGACATTCGAGACAGTTTCGACACCTTTAAAGCTCTTACTTAATTGCTGTATTTGAATAACGGTTTCCATGTTATTAACTCCTAACTTTAATTCGTTACACTAAGCTTAATAAACGAAAGTAAAAACAAAGTAAACTCGATGGAAAATAACAGTAATTTTTCAGGAGAGTAAAGATATATAACTTAGAAGCTGTTATGATGAAATTGAAAAGAGGGATAAAAATGGAATCTGCAAAAATCCTAATCGTAGATGATGAAATTGGTATTCTAAAATTATTAGAAATCACACTTAGAAAAGAACACTTCACTAATATTGAAACTGCCTCTTCAGGTAAAGATACATTGCAGCTTGTGAGATCCAATGCATACGATATTATTTTGCTCGATATCATGCTACCTGATATAAGTGGCTTTGAGCTCTGTACGAAAATACGAAAGCATACGAATACACCTATCATTTTTGTTAGTGCACGGTCTACAGACTTTGATAAATTAACGGGGTTAGGAATTGGTGGAGATGATTATATTACAAAACCTTTCAACCCTTTAGAGGTTGTCGCTCGAATAAAAGCCATGCTCCGCCGTCAAAAAATGTATGAAAGTTCTCAGCAACAGCAAAGTACAAAGTTCGAATTCGGATATTTTGCGCTTAATCCTGAATCTGCCACATTGATCGTTAACAATCAGCTCGTCGAATGTACAGCTAAGGAGCTAGAGCTACTACACTTCTTTTGTAAAAATCCTAATCGTATTTTCACAACTACACAGCTCTACGAATTTGTTTGGGGAAATGACGTTTATGGTGAGGAGAAAACCGTTACGATCCATATTTCGAAGCTCAGGAAGAAGCTTGGAGATGATACGCGTAACCCTAAAATCATTGTAAACTTACGTGGAATCGGTTATAAATTCATTCCACCAAAAGAGGATTCACTATGCGAATAAGTACTCGATTTATGTTTCACCTCGCTCTGGGGATTATTTTGTGGATACTTGCATCAGGTTTTTGCATTTTGATTGGTTTAGAAGGAATACTTCCCCTAATTAATAAATCTCTAAATGAAGATTCTGAGAATATTATTGTACTTTGGATTTTCGGGTTCAGTACGATCGCTTGTATCGGAGCATTTGGATGGTATTTCGGGGGTCCTCTTGGATTTATCATGACATGGATTCATCAGCTTTCGCAGGAGAATTACGAAAAGCCTAAGGGATTCTCTAAAATCTATACTCGAAAAGGCAAGCTTCGTATGCGATATCTTTTATATCAAGAGGTACTTCAACATTTACAAAGCTTATCTTTCAAATTACAAGCAGCGGAAATAGAACGAGAAAAAGTAGAGCATGCTAAACAAGAATGGATTGCGGGCATTTCACATGATTTAAAAACACCCTTAACCTATGTTACAGGCTACACTACTCTTTTATTGAACAATCAATACGAATGGTCTAAAGACGAAGCCCATTCCTTCATTCAGGAAATTGCAGATAAAGGCAAGCATATGGAAGAACTTATTCAAGATTTAAGTCTCGTTATTCAGCTAAATCGCGCTGATGGCTACTTACCTTTACATAAAGAAAATCTAGATATAGTTGAATTTACTAAACGAGTTGTTGCCAATATTAGCAATAACCCACAAGCTAATGACTATAGGCTTCATTTTGAGACGGATATTTCGTTACTAAACGTTGAATTTGATGCTAAATTCATGCAACGGATTTTACAAAATATTCTTATGAATTCAATTATCCACAATCCACCTAACACAGATATTTATACACAGATTTTTGATAGAGCCGAGCATGTAGAAATCCACATTGTGGATAACGGTGTGGGCATGTCTCAACACATGGTAGAAAATATATTCCAACAATATTATCGTGGAACTACAACAGATTCATCTTCTGAGGGTACTGGGCTGGGCATGGCAATCGTTTATAAACTCGTTCAAGCTCATAATGGTACTATCTCTATTGAAAGCGAGCTGACTAAAGGAACTACATTTACTATTACATTACCTAAAAAATAGAAACCCCACCTCTTGAACGCTAACATCTAAGATAATTGCTCATGCCCACAGCATTTCTAATAACTACTTTTAATTGGAACAAAGACTGGAGCAATAATCATTCATGAAAATTATGTGCAAGACATATATTTAGACATCATAAATTGGTTCAATAAGGAGGATTCCATGCAATCTGAAAAATTGCGACTAAAAAAGATTCAACATCTTGCCTACGAAATCATGGATGAGATGAACAGAGGTAATGAGCGCACACAAGTGGAAACATTAATCCCTATTATTGATAATTTATCTCGTGCAATTGGTGATTTAACGGATTCCTATGGGGAATTTTCGTTAGATTATGTAGAGGAAAAAGTGAAAAATGCTTATGCGCTTTTATTTAACAAGGAAAAAGTGGATGTCTATT
>Ga0209676_1002739_pt1 | contig 11815 bp, 11 predicted proteins | sample AraplaCvi_mLB_r2_FD_184282 | JGI IMG/M metagenome (GOLD analysis project Ga0209676, IMG submission 184282) | Arabidopsis root microbial communities from North Carolina, USA - plate scrape MF_Cvi_mLB_r2 (SPAdes) (version 2) | ecosystem: Host-associated > Plants > Roots > Endosphere | place: USA...
ATTGGTGCAGGTCCGGCTGGTATGACTGCGGCTGTTTATACATCACGTGCCAACCTTTCAACTTTAATGATTGAACGTGGGATCCCTGGCGGACAAATGGCAAATACAGAAGAAGTAGAAAACTATCCTGGATTTGATACAATTTTAGGGCCTGAGCTATCAACAAAAATGTTCGACCATGCTAAGAAATTTGGTGCAGAATATGCGTATGGCGATGTAACTGAAATTATTGATGGTGAGGAATATAAAACAATAAAATCAGGTGCTAAAGAATATAAAACACGAGCAATTATTATTTCTACAGGTGCGGAATATAAAAAAATGGGCGTGCCTGGCGAAAAAGAACTTGGTGGTCGTGGTGTCAGCTATTGTGCAGTGTGTGATGGTGCATTCTTCAAGCAAAAAAATCTTGTTGTCGTAGGTGGCGGGGATTCAGCTGTTGAAGAAGGCGTTTATTTAACTCGCTTTGCTGATAAAGTAACTATTGTGCACCGTCGTGATAAATTACGTGCACAAAAAATTCTTCAAGATCGTGCCTTTGCTAACGAAAAAATTGATTTCATTTGGAATGCAACAGTCAAAGAAATTAATGAGGCTAACGGTAAAGTTGGAAGTGTAACATTACAATCAACTGTAGATGGTGCAGAGTCTGATTTTGCTGCTGATGGCGTATTCGTATACATTGGTATGCTTCCATTAACAAAACCATTTGAGTCTCTAGGTATTTTAAATGATGCTGGTTATATTTTAACAAATAATAATATGGAAACGACAGTATCAGGTATCTTCGCAGCTGGTGATGTACGTGAAAAATCACTTCGTCAAATCGTCACAGCAACAGGTGACGGAAGTATTGCAGCACAAGCGGTACAGCATTATGTGGAAGAATTATTAGAAAAAATTAATGCTTAAAATGGAGCACTCCTAAAGTTTTTTCGAATGGATCATCACCCACGTTATGGGTATGATCCTCTTGATTAGTTTTTAAGGAAAAATATACAAATTTAATACGGTCTTAATATAGTTGTAACTTGAATGACATATAAAAGGTGTAAGATAAAAAGTGTAATTAGCAATCCCCCTTTTATTTTGTTGAGTAGGTTGTTTCCGCCAAATAAGGTGGAGCAACCTATTTTTGTTGTAAGCGGAAATTTTGAATTTTTTTGTGGCAAAGTTTCATATGCTTGAATAGAGGTTAAAAAATAGGTTTCCACACATGTATCGGTGAAGTAAAATTGCAATGCGCCTAAAGTTTAGAATTGAGGACAAACCTTGTTTAGTCTTGCTATAATAAAAGGAAGAACGTAAAAGTGATTAGAGGTGTGCCTATGCAAAGAATTGCAAATTTAATAGCCATAAAAGGCGATCAAGTATTATTACTTCAGAAGCCGAGACGTGGCTGGTATGTAGCTCCTGGCGGTAAAATGGAGAGTGGTGAGTCGATTTATGAGGCTGCTGTCCGTGAATTTAAAGAAGAAACAAATGTCACACCTATAAATGCTCATTTAAAGGGTGTTTATACGATGATTATTAAAGAAAACAATGTGGTAGTGGACGAATGGATGCTTTATACGTTTGTTGCAAAGGATATAGAAGGCATACCGTTTAAAGAAACTAGAGAAGGCAAACTCGCATGGCACCCAGTAGAGGACTTGAAACATTTGCCAATGGCTGAAGGTGATCGAACAAACTTACAATTTGCTATCTCACAATCAGGCATTCAGTACGGTACATTTGAATATACGACTGATTTTGAATTACTTCATGAGAAAATACAAATATCAATAGAACAATAAAGGAGCTGCATGACAGTGGTGGTTGAAGACCTAAAAGGTAAACATGAATTAGTTATTATTACAGGAATGTCTGGAGCTGGGAAAACAGTAGCTATTCAAAGCTTTGAAGATTTAGGGTATTACTGTATTGATAATTTACCACCAGCGTTACTCACAACATTTTTAACCCTACTAAGGGATTCGGGTAAAAATATTACACGTATAGCAGCTGTCATGGATATGCGTGGCGGCGACTTTTTTGATTCTCTTATTGGCGCCCTCGACCATATGCTTAAAGAAGGCGATATAGTTGCACGAATTTTATTTTTAGATGCAGATGATGCAACGCTAGTTAGACGTTATAAGGAAACAAGACGTGCACATCCTTTGGCTGCAAATGGATTGCTATTAAATGGCATTAAACGAGAACGTAATCTTTTATCGGAAGTAAAGGGACGCGCTAAATTTGTTTATAATACATCTAATATGAAGCCAAAAGAGCTACGTGAAAAAATCGTAAAAGAATTTGCAAATGATGCCAATAATATATTTTCAGTAAATATTATGTCTTTTGGATTTAAACATGGTATGCCGATCGATGCCGACTTAGTGTTTGATGTCCGTTTTTTAAAAAATCCATATTATGTAGAGGAGTTACGTCATAAAACAGGATTACAAACCGAGGTATCTTCTTATGTGCTAGCACTTGAAGATACGCAAACACTCATTCAAAAACTGACGGATTTGTTTGAATTTATGATTCCACTTTATAAACAAGAGGGCAAATCACAACTTGTCATTGCTTTTGGATGTACTGGAGGACAGCATCGCTCAGTAACATTAGCGGAATATTTCGGGGCATATTTAGCTGGGAAGGAAAATACCGTTATTGCGCATCGTGACATCAATCGTAGAAAGGATTGAGTAAATGGGAAAGAAGCGAACAAAGCTTGTTGTAATAGGTGGTGGCACAGGGCTTTCTACCCTGCTACGAGGCCTCAAGCATCACCCATTTGATATTACTGCAATTGTTACAGTAGCAGATGATGGTGGTTCTTCAGGACGCTTACGAGATGACTATGATATTCCACCACCCGGTGATGTCCGTAATGTTATCGCAGCGTTATCGGATGTTGAGCCGCTTGTAGAGCAAATGTTTCAATATCGATTTTTAGCATCGGAAGATTTACGTGGTCATTCATTAGGTAATTTAATGCTGACAGCTTTAACAGATATTACTGGTGACTTTAACCATGCTATTAGTGAAATGGGGAAGGTTTTAAAGGTGCATGGCCGCGTCATACCAGCAGCTAATAAAAAGATAAATTTACATGCCGAACTTGAGGACGGTTCTATCATTGAAGGTGAATCTAAAATTCCCTTGGCTAAAAAACGAATTAATCGAGTTTTTTTAGTGCCAGATAACGTGCAACCGCTACCAGAGGCTATTCGAGCAATCAATCGTGCCGACTATATTTTAATTGGTCCGGGAAGTTTATATACGAGTATCATTCCAAACCTTCTTGTAAAAGAAATTGGAGAAGCTGTTATAAAGGCAAAAGGAAGAAAAATTTACGTTTGTAATTTAATGACTCAAAAAGGTGAAACCATTTCCTATACAGCCGGTGATCATGTTAAAGCTATATATGACCATGTTGGAGATGCCTTCATTGATTCAATTTTAGTAAATGATGTAAAGCTTCCTCATCCTGTAAAAGAGCTTTATAAGGAAGAGTTTGCTGAGCCAGTAACGTTCGACGTTGCCAAGCTCGAAAGTATGCGATTAGAGGTAATTCAACGAGATATTGCCACGATTCGTCCTGATGGAATGGTTCGTCATAATGCGGCAAACGTTGCGGAATGGCTTGTAGATTACGTAAAAATCTATGAGGCAAAAAGTTAGTGAATTATAAAGCGCTTATTGTATATGATAAGATGGCATATACATAGAACAAAAGGTTGAAAGGAGGGCGTGATATGTCTTTTGCTTCTGAAACGAAAAAGGAATTAACTCAAATAGAAGCGGACAATCATTGTATGAAAGCAGAAGTATCTGCCCTAATTCGTATGAATGGTTCATTATCTTTCGCTAATAAGCAGTTAAGCTTAGACGTACAAACTGAAAATGCTGCAATCGCAAGAAGACTTTATACGATTATGAAAAAGCTGTATCCATATAATGTAGAGTTACTTGTTAGAAAAAAAATGCGTTTGAAAAAAAATAACGTATACATTTGCCGTGTTAGAGAAGGTGCGCGTGAGCTACTAATTGATTTAGAAATCATCTCAGACGACTTTCAATTTAATCATACTATTTCTCGCGAGCTCATTAAAAAGGGTGGCCAAAAAAGAGCATATTTACGAGGAGCATTTTTAGCTGGAGGCTCTGTCAACAACCCAGAAACATCAGCCTACCATTTAGAAATTTATTCATTATATAAAGAACATGGCGAGGCTTTAATGGATTTGATGAATGAATTTGAGCTAAATGCAAAAACAATTGAACGAAAAAAAGGCTTTGTAACTTATTTAAAAGAAGCTGAAAAAATTTCTGATTTCCTTAATATCGTTGGAGCTCATCAAGCAATGATGAAGTTCGAAGACGTCCGCATATTACGAGATATGAGAAATAGTGTTAATCGCATTGTTAACTGTGAAACAGCGAACTTAAATAAAACAATAGGTGCCGCATTACGTCAAGTAGAGAATATCCGATTTATTGAAAATTCAATAGGTCTCGATCAATTACCAGAAAAACTTCGTGAAATAGCGCGATTACGAGTAGAATATCAAGATGTAACACTGAAAGAACTTGGTGAAATGGTATCAAGTGGAACGGTTAGTAAATCAGGTGTCAATCATCGATTACGGAAAATTGATGAGATTGCCGATGCATTAAGAAGTGGAGAAAAAATTGGTGGCTAAATTTTCATACTTTTCAGGTACGTGTTGTTCTTTTGCTAGTAAGTAAGGTAAGATAAAAATAATAAGATGAACGGTAGTAAAGGGGAGTTTTAAGAATGACCGAGAGAAGAGTCCATGTAAAATTAAAATTAGGACTACAAGCTAGACAAGCTGCGCTATTTGTACAAGAAGCAAATCGCTTTAGCGCAGATATCTTTCTTGAGAAAGACGAGAAAAAAGTAAATGCTAAATCCATTATGGGTGTTATGAGCTTAGCCATTGCAAAAGGAACGGAAGTTGTCCTTAGCGGTGATGGTAACGATGCTGAGCAAGCGGTTACAGCATTAGCAGCCCTAATCGAAAAAGAAGATTAATAAAACACATAATGCATATTGTAGAAACTGTCCAAGAGGTAAAACTTACATATTGGGCAGTTTTTTTGCGCTTCCGCATTGAATAAGCAGGTCCTATTTTTGTTGGATATTTGTACAACTTAAAATGAAGTACTATGTTATCCTGTACAAGATTAAGGGGATGGGTAGTAGAATTGGAGCGATGGGAGGAAAGGGTGAAGTGGCAGAAAGAAAAGATAAAGCGACGGATAGAAATACTGAAGTCGTGGATAGAAACGCCAAAGTCGTGGATAGAAGAGTCAAAGTCGTGGATAGAAGAGTCAAAATCGTGGATAGAAACGCCAAAATCGCGGATAGAAGAGTCAAAATCGTGGATAGAAACACCAAAGTCGTGGATAGAAGAGCCAAAGCGATGGAGAGAAGAGCCGAGTCAAGGGTGGACCCGTCAATGTAAATAAAAAAGACATTCAGGAATAAACCTGAGATGCCTTTTGTTTTTTTATTTACGGTCGTTGCGATCCATAATTTGGTCGATTAAGCCGTACTCTTTTGCGCGCTCAGCAGTCATGAAGTTATCGCGGTCTGTATCTCTAGCAATGACTTCAAGTGGTTGACCTGTGCGTTCTGATAAAATACCGTTTAATTTTTCACGTAAGAATAAAATACGTTTTGCAGCGATTTCGATTTCAGTTGCCTGACCTTGTGCACCGCCTAGTGGTTGGTGAATCATTACTTCAGCATTCGGTAATGCGAAACGTTTACCTGGTTCACCAGCTGCAAGTAAGAAAGCACCCATAGATGCTGCCATACCGATACAAATTGTTTGAACTTGTGGCTTGATAATTTGCATTGTGTCATAAATTGCCATACCGGCAGTGATTGATCCACCTGGTGAGTTAATATAAAGAAAGATATCTTTATCTGGATCTTCTGCTTGTAGGAATAGAAGTTGAGCAACAATTGAGTTAGCAACGTTGTCGTCAATTGCACTTCCTAATAGGATAATACGGTCTTTTAGTAGTCGTGAATAGATGTCGTACGCACGTTCACCACGACTTGTTTGTTCAATAACTGTAGGAATTAAATTCATGTTAAATCCTCCTTGGAAAACTAAATTCGAATACTTTTGCTGAAAACTTCCATCGTATTCAGCTGTATCCTTATCATACACATTATAGTCAGGGAAGGTCAAATATTAACCCTGTTAAAGTGAAATAAATTAAAATAATTTCGCCTTGCGTTAATTGTAGCAAACGCTACGCTTTTACGTAGATAAATAATGCATCTGAAGTCCATACATTAAATTCCTTTCTAATGCGTGATATACACTGGTGGCTACATTTTATTTACTAGGTATTTTGACACTTACTGAATAAAGATAAAAAAAAGTTTAAATGTTTTACATTCTATAGTTGAATTATGAGGAATACGTTTGTATAATGAATAAGGTCATAAGTTAAAGTACAGTACACTATTTTGTCAGGTATGCTTCAAATGAGGATTATCTACATCATGCTTTTTGTAAAGCCTAGTGGGTACTTTTTTTTTGTGCTCAATTGCCCTCGTGGTGTAATGGATAACACGTAAGATTCCGGTTCTTGCACTGGGGGTTCGATTCCCTCCGAGGGCGCCATTTTACTGATTATTTGATATATTTTATAACTCGAATTCTCCTAATAAGTAGTTTAGCAGCCTGCTTAGTGGAGAAAGAGAGGGAAATTAATGGGAATATTACCTAGTAGGCATTATTCCCGTATCTGTTCCTTTCAAACCTTCAAAAAAGCAACAACTCCAAATTATTTTTTAGTGAACATACTGTACGTGAAGACTAGTTATACTAGTCGAAAAAAAGAATCCTTTCTGAGGGGATTCTTTTTTTTTTTGCAAAAAAAGTAACATATGTAATGGGTTTTGACTGTAGAGCTAGAGATCGTGTTTGGGCTATTAGTTGAAGAGAGAAGCTTTTTGTAATGGGCAAAACGAGCAAGAAAAATTTATAGTTGATTAGATAAGAGCAGCCCCTTGTGATGATACATCACATATGGGGCTGCTCTTGTTTTTTATTATTAATGCAGGGGATTTGTTGTAGTGTCGAACGAATTAAGCATCGTATGCATATCTTGTTGAGAATATTGTGGTACTTGGTAGTAGCCATGCATATTTTGGTAAATAGATAATTCGTATGCCATTTCAATGCAGTTGGGAATACTATCAGCAACAACGCGTCGAACTACAGGGTTTGTAGTTTCAGTTGCGGCAGCAGTCATACATTTTGCTGCCCCTTTTTGAGCACCTAATAGGAAGCCAGAAATTGCTTCGTCGTTGAGCTCGCTTGCATTTTGCATAGGCTTTTTAGGTTGGCCAGGATTTAATCCATATTTAAAATTATTTCCTGTCTCCATTTGATAGCGTCCTGTAGGTACAGAAGGATCATGCCCTGTTTTAAATGATTCCACAATTGTATTATACATACCTAATGTGAAATTATATTGGCGATCCAAAATGCTAAGTAACTCCGGATCCTTAACATGTTGACGTAAAAAGATGGATTGATTCATTCCAGCAATAATTTCGCCAATTGTTTCATGCATGTCCATTACCTCATGTCCACCATGATTTAGGCTTTGTTGCTGGTTGAATGATGTTTGGTTTGATGATTCATTTTGAAACGATTGTGTCAAAAAAAGCGCCTCCTATATATCATAGTTTTGTTACATAATAAGTATGGCACGTTAGACAAATTTCATACGGTATTAATGCGTTTGCATATATGTAGAATAGAGATGCTTTTTTGTTGCACATTAGTGGTAAGGAAAAGAAAGGCTCATCACCAAAACAATATAGTGTTTCTGATTTTTGAGTGATAGCTAAAAGAAAGCGAAGGTGGTTTTAAAGTTGAAAAAAATATTTGGACCTATCGGAATTATCGTTATTATTTTAGTTGTATTGTCTTTACTATTTATACCGAAATACAATAGCCTTGTAACGGCTGAGGAAGGCGTCGATTCGAAATGGGCTCAGGTTGAAAATCAGCTCCAACGTCGCTACGATTTGATTCCGAACTTAGTAGAATCTGTAAAAGGATATGCCAACCATGAAAAAGAAGTTATCGCTAGTATTACAGACGCACGTGCACAAATGGGAAGTGCTCAAAGTCCGAATGAGCAAGCGGTTGCCAATGATGCATTGAATGGAGCACTTAGTCGATTGCTAGTAGTTATAGAAAATTATCCGAATTTAAAGGCAGATGCAAACTTCCGTCAATTAATGGATGAATTAGCGGGGACAGAAAACCGATTAGCTGTTGCCCGAGAAGACTATAACAATGAAGTGCAGGTTTTTAATAAAACAGTCAAACGTTTCCCAGGCAATTTAATCGCGGGTATGTTTGGTTTTGAAAAGAAGGAATACTTTAAAGCGGCTACCGGTGCTGAAAAGGCACCATCTATAGATTTTAGCGGTTCAGGTAAACAATAATGAAACGGTTGATGACCCAACTTGCCATTGTTGGCTTCATACTTATTTTATCTATTAGCACGGTAGAGGCCGCAATGCCAACACCAATGAAAAATACGTATATTCATGATTTTGCTAATGTTTTATCTGCCTCTCTGGAGGAAGAACTCAATAGTTACTCAGAGCAACTAGATAAAGGTACAGGTGCTGAAATTATGGTTGTAACAGTAGATAATATTAATGGTCAAGAACCAAAAATGTATGCTACAAAAATGATCCGCTCTTGGGGTATTGGTGATGCCAAAAAAAATAATGGTGTGTTAATTTTAGCAACGTTTGGGCAGGGGAAAGGCAATAATGATGTCGTTATTGCTGTAGGTCAAGGTCTTGAAGGGGCATTACCTGATGGCAAACTGGGGCGCATTTTAGATGATGCGTTTTATCCAAATGCAGGTGCTGAAAATATGGATAAGGCATTTAAAGCAACGTACGCGGAAGTATTTCAAAATGTCGCGCAAGAGTACGATTGGGATGGAGAGGTGCCTGGAAATACAACTGACAATGAAGGAATGCCAACATGGATAATTATTTTAATTGTTATCATAGTAATTGTTGTATCAAATGGTAGAGGCGGAGGGCCTCGTTCAGGTCGACGTGGCGGTTATCCAGGTGGTTTTGGTGGGGGCTTTGGCAGTGGCCGCTCTGGAGGAAGTAGCTTTGGCGGATTCGGAGGAGGCTCATCTGCTGGTGGAGGAGCGAGTAGGAAATTTTAGTAAAAAGTGAACTCATAGCAGTTCACTTTTTTACTGGTTTAAAAGACAATATTATTTAATTATTATCAATAATTGACAAAAATGATGGAATTGTTATAATTTCTCTATATCGGTAAACGATATACATGAACTGATATTTAGGAGGAATCATTTTGAAGAGAAGATTTTTATCAGCATCATTAGCGGTTATTTTAACATCTTCTGCTGTCATTCCTGTATCTATGCAGGAAGTTCGTGCTGCCAATGAAACTAGCAGTCAAGTAGAAGTCAAAGAAGAACGTCTATCTGCTAAGGAATTTCTTGATTTAACTGTAACAGCTCTAACATTCCAACATGGATCAGAGACAATGCGTCAGCAGATTATTAATACGTGGGTAAAAGGTGAAGAATTAAAAGATTTAAGTGTTCATATTAAACGTGATGAAGCGGCACGTATTTTAGTAAGAGCCTTAAATAAAGAAGAAAAAGAAGCAACACTTGCTGAATATCAAGAAAAAGCGAATAAACTTGGTTTATTTAACGGTCTTTCGAATAGTGAAACACTTTCTAAACAAGATGCGGTCAAAATTTTAAACAATGCTAAAAATGTGAAAAATGGTGTCAGCAATGAAGGTGTGAGAGAAATTTCTGTGGAAGATTTCATGAAAAATCCAGGGAATGTTGGTTATGAACTTTCACCAGATGGCAATTACATAACTTATGCTTCTGCATGGGAAAATCGTTCAAACGTTTTCGTGAAAAAAATGAATGACGATAGTGAGCCAGTACGTGTATCCAATTCAACGGATCGTGATATTGGTGGATTCTTCTGGAAAGATGATAATTTACTATACGTAAAGGATAAAGGTGGCGATGAAAACTACCACATTTATTCAACAACATTTAATGGCAATGAGGAAAAGGATTTAACACCTTACCCGAATGTAACAGTTGGGTTATTAAGTAGCTTAAAAGGCGTTAAAGACGAGATCCTTATTATGATGAATAAAGAAGATGCAAAAGTCTTTGATGTTTACAAGCTTAACCTAAAGACTGGTAAAACTACACATGTTGCGAAAAACCCAGGTAACATTACTAGCTGGATAGCAGATCGTGATGGAAATGTACGTATGGCAGTTGCTTCAGATGGTGTGGAAGGAACAATTCTATACCGTGATTCAGAGAAAGATGAATTCAAGCCATTTATTGAAATGAAAGAAGGGGAACAAGTAACGCCACTTGCTTTCTCTAAAGATAATAAACATATTTTCGCAACTTCTAATAAAGGAAGAGACAAAGTAGAAGTGGTTAAATATGATTTAGAAGGTAAAGAAGAAGTAATCATGTCAAACCCAGAAGTAGATTTAAATGGTGTGTTATATAGCTCTGAAAAAGATAAATTATTATACGGGGCATATATAACAGATAAGACACATTATCAATTCTTTGACGAGGACTTTGAAAAACTATTCCGTAAAATTCAAAACAAATTAGGTGTTCAAGAAAGTGAACTAGGCATTAATGATTACAATAAAGAAATGACAAAATTCATTGTTTCCGTTGGTAGTGATACTGTTTACGGAAAATATTATTACTACGATTCAACAACAGATGAATTAAAAGAATTGGCAACGTTAAGCCCTTGGTTAAAGTCAGAGGAGCTTGCAGAGATGCATCCAATCTCATATAAGAGTCGAGATGGTTTAACAATTAACGGTTACTTAACTTTACCGAAAAACAAAGAGGCTAAAAATCTGCCACTTATCGTCAATCCACATGGTGGACCATGGGCACGAGATTACTGGGGCTTTAACCCAGAGGTACAGTTACTAGCAAACCGTGGTTATGCAGTATTACAAGTGAATTTCCGTTCTTCAACTGGCTATGGAAAAGAATTTTTAGAAGCTGGTAATAAACAATGGGGTCTAAAAATCCAAGATGATATTACAGATGGCGTACAATGGGCAATCGATCAAGGTATTGCAGACCCTAAACGCATAGGAATTTACGGTGCATCATTTGGAGGTTATGCAACTTTAGCTGGAATTACGTATACCCCAGATTTATATGCTGCAGCGGTTGACTATGTAGGTGTATCTAACCTCTTTACATTTTTAAATACAATCCCTCCATATTGGGATACATTACGTAACCAACTTTATAAGCGCGTTGGAAATCCAGAAGAAGATAAAGAGCTATTAACAGCAGCTTCACCTGTCTTCCATGTAGATAAAATTAAAACACCATTATTTGTCGCTCAAGGTGCAAATGATCCGCGTGTAAATAAAGCTGAATCTGATCAAATCGTTGAAGCATTACGTGCAAGAGGCGTTGATGTGGAATATATGGTGAAGGATAATGAGGGTCATGGTTTCCAAAATGAGGAAAACAAAATCGAATTCTACAATGCAATGCTAAAATTCTTAGATAGCCATCTAAAAAAATAATGCGAAAAAACTGTGCAGGAAGTGAACTGCCCCGTAAAAGTTAGACACCAATCTAACTTTTACGGGGGTTTTTTTATGGCAAAAGTAAGTGCTGAACAACGTATTCAAGCAGTCCAACGATACTTAAA
>Ga0209676_1002742_pt1 | contig 11804 bp, 8 predicted proteins | sample AraplaCvi_mLB_r2_FD_184282 | JGI IMG/M metagenome (GOLD analysis project Ga0209676, IMG submission 184282) | Arabidopsis root microbial communities from North Carolina, USA - plate scrape MF_Cvi_mLB_r2 (SPAdes) (version 2) | ecosystem: Host-associated > Plants > Roots > Endosphere | place: USA...
CATTAAATCTGGTTGCTCTTCCTCAACCTTCTCTAGGGCTTCATCTCCATCATAAGCGCAAATAACTTTGTACCCTTCTTTTATTAAATTAAACTGTAAAATATCTGCGATTGGTTTTTCATCGTCAACAACTAAAATGGTTTTGTCCATATATTTCTCTCCCTTTCGCTCTTTATCTATTCTTAAACAATGTGTATTTTATCTATTATGATTTGGCTTTGTAGTTAGTCCTGCAAATGTCTTTTGTGCGAAAGCAAAGTGACAGCAACAACATGAGGGCCGACACGATACAGGTCAGTTAGCCGTTATCGCATGGATGCGATGATTTTAGGCGAATATCCTATAAGCACTCCTTGGCGTTTTCATAGGATGTGAAGTTTTTAGCCTAAGTTCCTTTATTTCAGCGAACACCCGTTGAAAAATAACTTCACTCCGTATTCAACTCACCACCTATAAAGATGGGGGATTTTACTGAAAGAAGTTAAAGTAACTACTCTTAACTCTACCATGCTTTTTGCTTCTATGCATTATTCTAAATCCTAAGACATTATACGATATTGTATCTAACTATTTTTCGACAAATATTTCTCGGGAAATAATATAGATTTAAATACAACGTATACAAAAAGACAGCCCTCTTTTGGACTGTCTTCTATTCGAACTGATTAACGCCCTACATATGTTAATGGATTTTCTAGCGAACCATTTTTTTCAACTTCAAAGTGTAGATGTGTACCTGTTGAATTTCCAGTAGAGCCCATAATACCTATAACAGATCCTTTTTCTACCACTTGCCCTACTTTTACTTCAATTGAAGAAAGGTGTCCGTAAAGCGTTGTATAACCATTATGGTGATCAATTACGATACGATTACCGTAGCTACCTGAGACACCAGCAGAAACAACAACACCATTATCTGAAGCTAAAATATTATAATTATTAGGACGAGCAATATCAATACCACGATGGAGTTCTCCCCAACGTTGGCCCATCCCACTTGAAATATAACCACCCACTGTTGGCCAAGTAAAATCACCCGTACCACGTGAAGAAATCACTTTCGTACCAACTACTTCAATTTCATCAACTGGTTGTTGTATAATATCTTCTTTTAAAGCGACTTTGGATATACGAGTTCCATTTTCAGACGTTAATAAATAAGATGTTTCTTTACTTCCATTAACACCTTGTTGTTTTATCACTTTCTCACCTTTATACATCGTCGGATCTTCTTTAACTATTTTCTTAAACGGAATAGTATCAGTAACTTTCTTTTCCTGTTTTACTTCAAGTGTTACAAATGGTTTAGCGACTGTTACGTTCAATGCTTGTCCAATCTGTAAAACTGTATCAACAGTGATACCAGGATTTAAAGCTACTAGCTCAGTTGTTGTTAATCCATATTTTTGGGCAACCGATCCTAAAACATCACCTGATTGAACTTTATATGTTTCTTGTTCAAGAGAGCCTGTCATTAAATATTTCACGGCTTCCGTAGGCGTTACAATAGCATTGGGTGCTACTTTTTGTATTGCACCTGAAACTTCCTGTTTAAAAGAAACATCTACAAGGCGCGCTTCACCAGTCTGTAATGGTGGAATATTCGTTGATTGTTGGTTAACATATAAACTATTTAGCTCTTGCTGTGAAACATATTGTAGTTTTAGCATACGAATAGTATCTTCATAGTCTTTTGCATCTTTTAAAGAAACTACAGGCTCACCATCTACAGATAATGTAAATGATGGAGCCTGAACTACTAAAGATTGCTCCAATTTCTCCAAAATTTCCACATCTTTAGTTTGATTACTAAATACTTTCTCTGGGATTATTTTGACAGAAGAACTAGCATCGATCGATAACTCTTTGTATTGTTGACTTGCCCCTTTTTCCTTTGACGCTATAATTTCTTCAATAGCTTTCTCATTTGAGACCGCACCTATATATTTATTTCCCACGTAAACGTGATAAATTTTATTCAAATCTTCATTATGATTTTCTTTTGCAAAACCTACATCAAACGTTAAACTTGTCATTAACACTGTAATAATGGATATCTTTTTAATTGAAGAAAAATTGTAAGTAAATGTACTGTTTTTTCCTTTTCTCGACCAAGACGAACTCATCAATAAAGCTCCTTCCAACTTTAACCTTTAGCAGGTTTAATTACCCACAAGGATTTTTTGCACCAATATACTGTACCATAAAGAAAATACGGTTAGATTGTTTTCATCCTTTTGTAATGTAAATGTATTATTACTCTACTACTTGTTACAAAATTACTATTTTTGTTGCAATTAATAAAAATAATTTTAAATGCGGATGTTCTCTCCAGTCGTGTCTTTTTCAAAGGAGATCTGATGTAGATTCACTCAATACGTTTTGCTTTCAGTGTACAAAAGACATTTAATGCATTCTTTCAGTAAATTTGTAGCGTTTGAGAAAAATGTAGTATTATATTTATTTTTAGTATGATTTAAGACTTAGCACTTTTTAGTTTTTTAATATTCCGATAAAATAGAAAAGACATATACTAGTTGATTGGAGCGATTAATTTGAATGATTCACAAACCTCTGGAATAACCACTAAAGTAAGAAAGCCCCAAAGCAAAAATACTGTTCGTAAACTTATAATGAGGACCATTATGGTGTCATTAGGTGCAGTCATTATGGCACTGGGACTGGAGCTATTTTTAGTACCAAACAACATTATGGATGGTGGCATCGTAGGCGTATCCATTATCACTTCGTATTTATTAAATTTACCTCTTGGTATTTTCATCTTCATATTAAACTTACCTTTTATCTTTTTAGGCTATAAACAAATTGGTAAAACTTTTGCACTTTCATCAGGACTCGGAATTACAGTACTCTCACTATCAACACTTTTCTTACATAATATAAAACCATTTACTCAAGACACACTATTGGCCACAGTTTTTGGAGGCATGATTTTAGGTATTGGTGTCGGAATCGTCATTCGTTATGGTGGTTCGTTAGATGGAACAGAAATTTTAGCTATTTTATTTAATAGTAAAACGCCGTTTTCCGTTGGTGAAATTATTATGTTCTGCAATGTACTCATCTTTACAGTAGCAGGATTTGTGTTCACATGGGAACAAGCTATGTACTCTATCCTGGCATACTATATTGCCTATAAAATGATTGACATCGTCATTCAAGGGATGGAGGAATCAAAATCTGTTTATATCATTAGTGACGAAATTGATGAAATCGGACAGACCATTATGGACCGACTTGGTCGAGGTGTAACTTTCCTTCATGGTGAAGGGGCTTATACGGGAAACGATAAAAAAGTTATTTTTACCGTCATTACTAGGTTAGAAGAATCGAAACTTAAATCAATTGTTGCTGAAATTGATGATCATGCATTCCTAGCAATTGGTAATATTGCAGAGGTTAGAGGGGGTCGCTTCAAAAAAAGAGATATTCACTAATGACAAAAAGGGCGTACCGTATATAGTACGCCCTTTTAATGTTGTTGAAAAACATCTATGAAAGTGAACATTATGGCTACTTACCATAATTAAATTGAATAGGCTTATTACAGTGACGCTATTTTACATTTTGTATAGCTACACTTTGCAAAAAGATTCTATTGCTACTGCTTCGCTTTCACATAAAAGACATCTATTACTACCGCTATATTTTCACATATTATCACTATAAAATTAGAGTAATATGCCAGAAAATATACGCTAAGTGATGTGGTCGTTTTGCCGAAGAGTCTTATTTAATTTTGAATCCATAAAATATAATGGACAATAATTGCGTCTCGCCCCAAAATTCAAAGTAAGGAAAGAGGTAAAAAAAGGACGTACCGCATATGGTACGTCCTTTTTTGATTTATACTTATTTTGCTTCCCAAACGTCCACTAATACGTTCGTTTGTTCACGTGCAGGACCAACAGAGAAAGTAGCGATTTCAATACCAGTTAATTCACTTACGCGTTCTACATAGCGTCGTGCATTCTCAGGTAGCTCTTCTAATGTTTTGCAGCCTGTAACATCTTCTGACCAGCCTGGAAGTTCTTCATAAATTGGTTCACATTGTTCAATAATATGAAGGTTTGCTGGATACTCAGTAATTGTTTCATCTTTATATTTATACGCAGTACAAATTTTCACTGTTTCTAAGCCAGATAAAACATCAATTGAATTAAGCGCAAGATGTGTAATACCACTTACTCGGCGTGAATGGCGCACAACTACTGTATCAAACCAGCCTACACGACGTGGACGGCCAGTTGTTGTACCGTATTCACGGCCAACTTCACGAATTTGTTGACCTACTTCATCAAATAATTCAGTAGGGAACGGTCCATCACCAACACGAGATGTATAGGCTTTAGATACACCAATAACACTTGTAACTCGTGATGGGCCAACACCAGCACCAATCGCTACTCCGCCGGCAACAGGATTTGAAGATGTTACAAATGGATACGTACCTTGATCGACATCAAGTAAAATTCCTTGTGCTCCTTCAAATAACACTTTGCCGCCTTCATCTAGTACATCATTTAAGATTTTAGACGTGTCTGTTACATATTTTGCGATTTCTTGTCCATAGCTGTAATATTCCTCGAAAATTTCTTCGAATGTTACACCTTCAACCTCGTAAAATTTCTCAAACAACTTATTCTTAATTACTAAATTTTGACGTAGTTTTTCTTCAAATACATCCTTGTCTAGTAAATCAGCCATACGGATACCGATACGTGCTACTTTATCTTGATAACATGGCCCAATACCTTTACAAGTTGTACCAATTTTATTATCGCCACGGCTTTCTTCATCAGCGATATCTTGCTTTATATGATATGGCAAAATAACATGCGCACGGTTAGAAATTCGTAAGCTATCTGTATTAATGCCACGCTCTTGTAAGCCTCTAAGCTCAGTCACTAATGACTTTGGATTTACAACCAAACCATTTCCGATTACTGAAGCTTTTTCTTTATAGAAAATACCTGATGGGATTAAGTGTAACTTATACGTTTCACCATCAAATTTAATTGTATGTCCTGCATTATCACCACCTGCAAAACGAGCGATTGCATCGGCTTTTCGTGAAAGGAAATCTGTAATTTTACCTTTTCCTTCGTCTCCCCACTGTGTTCCTACAACTACAACTGATGTCATAGTCAGCACCTCCGTTAGATACAATTTGTATCTCAATTTTTAAGCCGTTAATTATTGTAACAATGATAGAAACGCCTAGTCAACAAAAATACTTAAAAACACGAACGTAAAATCAAAAAATATGATTCAACGTTCGTGTTTAATAACAGAATGGTATGAATATTATCTAACATTCAGATTAATTCCGTTTTGGCATAGTCGCAAACGTTATGTTTCTCTTTTTCAATCAGCATTTGGCCAACATAGTATGGTTGATTTCCGTTCCGACAGGGCGCTTTCCTGGAGTCGTTCAGTCGTAACGCAGAACAACTTATATACATGGCATATGTTTTAACAAATGTCATCTTCAACTACTGATGATGAGCCAAATACGTATTTAGTCACGTGGAGGTGGTGGCGGCATTTGCGACCAATCCACATTAATGAATTTATTGAATTCTTTTTTAAAGGCAAGTGTAACTGTACCTGTTGGACCGTTACGCTGTTTAGCAATAATAATCTCAATCATATTTTTACTCTCGGACTCCTTATCGTAATAATCATCACGATATAAGAAGGCAACAATATCAGCATCTTGCTCAATACTTCCCGATTCACGTAAGTCACTCATCATTGGCCGCTTATCTTGACGTTGCTCAACGCCACGAGATAGCTGTGATAATGCAATGACTGGAACCTTTAATTCACGCGCTAAACCTTTTAAAGATCGTGAAATCTCAGATACCTCTTGCTGACGGTTCTCCCCTGGTTTACCACTACCTTGAATAAGTTGTAAATAGTCAATTAAAATCATACCGAGGCCATGTTCTTGTGCTAAACGTCGACATTTTGCGCGAATTTCATTGATACGTACACCCGGTGTATCGTCAATAAAAATTCCTGAATTCGATAAACTCCCCATTGCCATAGTTAGTTTACCCCAATCTTCCGTTGTTAAAGCACCTGTACGTAAAACTTGTGCATCTATATTTCCCTCTGCACAAAGCATACGCATAACTAGCTGCTCAGCACCCATCTCTAAGGAGAAGATCGCAACATTTTCCCGCGCTTGAACGGCAACGCTTTGTGCGACATTCAATGCAAAGGCTGTTTTCCCTACAGATGGACGTGCCGCAACAATAATTAAATCGTTACGCTGGAAGCCAGCTGTTATATTGTCTAAGTCACGGAATCCTGTCGGAATACCTGTAACATCACCTTTTTGTGATTGAAGCTTCTCGATGTTATCAAAGGTTTCCACCAATACGTCTTTAACATGCTTAAAATCACCCGCATTTTTACGATTGGCTACCTCCATCATTTTCTTCTCTGCTTCACCAAGTAATGCCTCTACCTCATCTTCACGAGTATAGCCATCTTCTACTATTTTAGTAGCTACACGAATTAAACGACGTAATAGAGCCTTTTCTTCGACAATTTTCGCATAGTGTGCGACGTTAGCAGCCGTAGGGACAGCATTGGCGAGCTCTAGTAAATACGATAGCCCGCCAACATCCTCAATTTCTTTTTTAGCTGATAATTCTTCAGTAACTGTGACAACATCTATCGCTTTTCCTTGATCACTTAAACGTAGCATCGTTTCGAAAATTTGCTTATGTGCATTATGATAAAAATCATCTGCTAGTAAAATTTCAGATGCAGTGATTAACGATTGAGGATCGAGGAAAATCGCACCGATAACCGATTGCTCAGCTTCCCGGTTATGCGGTGGAACGCGATCCATCATCGGTTCGCTCATGGATTGTCGCCCCTTATTCTTCCGTTACATGAACTTTTAATGTAGCAGATACTTCATGGTGTAGTTTTACAGGTACATTTGTAAAGCCTAGCGCACGAATTCCATCACTTAAAGTCATTTTACGTTTATCAATTTTTATGCCATGCTTTTTTTGAAGTGCATCGGCAACTTGCTTTGAAGATACTGAACCAAATAGGCGACCACCTTCACCTGATTTTGCTTTTAGTTCAACCGTTAAAGCTTCTAATTTTTCTTTTAATGCTTTTGCTTCAGCTAATTCGGCAGCAGCATTTTTAGCTTCTAAATTCTTTTGACCTTCTAATTGACTTAATGCTTGTGCATTTGCTTCAGCAGCATAACCATTTTTAATTAAAAAGTTTTGTGCATAGCCATCTGCTACATTTTTTATTTCGCCTTTTTTCCCTTTTCCTTTAACATCTTTTAAAAATACTACTTTCATGATTCAGAACTCCCTTCGAGTACCTCATTTATGGCCTCTTCTAAATATTTTTTTACTCCAGCAATGGAATTTGATTCGACTTGGCAAGCTGCATTAGTTAAATGCCCGCCGCCGCCTAGCTTCTCCATAACAAGCTGCACGTTTACTTCGCCAAGTGATCTGGCACTTATGCCGATTTTGCCATCTGACCGATGTGCAATGACAAAGGAAGCACCGACATCCTTCATCGTAAGTAATATATCTGCTGTTTGCGCAATTAGTACAGAGTCATACACTTTCGCTTCTTCACCTACAGCAATAGCAATACCCGGTTTCACGAACTTAACAGTCTGCACTATTTTAGAACGTTCAATATACGTATCTACATCTTCTTTTAATAATCGTTGTACTAGCACTGTATCGGCACCATTTGTCCTTAAATAAGAAGCCGCTTCAAACGTACGGGCTCCTGTACGCAGTGTAAAACTCTTCGTATCGACAATAATTCCCGCTAGCAATGCAGTAGCTTCTAGCATATTAATCTTCGCACGTTTAGGTTGATACTCGAGTAATTCTGTCACAAGCTCAGCTGTTGACGATGCATATGGCTCCATATAAACAAGCGTTGGATTTTCTATAAAATCCTCACTTCGACGATGGTGATCAATGACCACAACTTTTTCAGCCAACTTCAATAGGTGTGAATCGATGACTAAATTCGGTTTATGTGTATCGACAATAATGAGCAGTGATTTTTCTGTCATTTTTGTCGCAGCTTCCTCTGGTGTTAGGAAATGTTCATAGAAATCCGATTTACTCTCAATTTCATTCATTAAACGGGTTACACTTCCGTTTAATTCTTCAAAATTTATGATAACGTAGCCCTTCACATCGTTCATTTGTGCCATTTTACGTACACCAACAGAGGCGCCAATAGAGTCCATATCCGGATTTTTATGTCCCATAACAAACACTTGGTCACTATCCTGAATTAAATCGCGTAGTGCATGGGAAATAACACGAGCTCTAACGCGTGTACGTTTCTCAACCGGGTTAGTTTTCCCGCCATAGAACTTCAGCTTTCCTGTAGGTTGCTTGATGGCAACCTGATCACCACCACGACCTAAAACAAGGTCTAAACTGGATTGGGCTAGTTCACCAAGTTCTACTAATGAAGATGACCCCGCGCCTACGCCAATACTTAATGTTAATGACATATTTTTTTGCGCCGTTTTTTCTCGAATTGTATCTAAAATAGCAAATTTTTTCTTTTCAAGCTCCATTAAAATGGATTCGTTTAATACAGCTAAAAAACGATCGGATGATATTCGTTTCACAAATATCCCTTGCTCAGCTGCCCAATCATTAACAATTGAGGTCACCAGCGTATTCGTTAAACTACGTGGCTGGTCGTCCATTGCTTGAGTAATTTCATCATAGTTATCAACAAATAAAATCGCAATAACTGTACTATCAGCATAGTATTGCTTTTCAATAGCTATCTGCTCAGTGATATCAAAGAAATATAATAAATTCTCTTCTTTTTTATAATAAACTCGGTACTTACGATCACGAAGCGTAATCGTATCTTCGTTTGTCTCCTCGGTCTTCATTAGCACGTAAATGTCGTCAGATATATTAACGATTCCTTCACCTACTAAACTCTCCATATTTAAAACACCTTGCATATATGGATTCGACCATTCTATTTCATATTGATCATTGACAAGTAATATCCCAATTGGCATTTCAAGCAATGCCTCTTCCCCAACTTTTTTCATGCGGAAAGAGATAGATTCAATATGCTTTTCTGTTTCTTCAAAGGTAATCTTTTCTACCTTCCACGTATAGGCCATTAATAGAACAAAACCTACTCCATAACCGATACCTATCCCGATATTCCAAATACATAGAAGCACGAACGTCACAATGCCAAAAATGGAAAGAACAAAAAGCGGATAGCGGATTGGTCGTTTTCTAAAAGTCCCCATTACATCAGCCCCTTATCCTTTGGTTTTCCCCTTCACAAGTGAACGTAAGTCGAAACCTAAATCTACGATGCCTAGCAATATCATAATGGATGATAGTGGTAAGGCTAACAAAGTTGCTACCCACTTAACAGCATTAGGCATTTCCTTTTTAGAAATAAAGTAATGTAAAAAGGAAATCCCCTGCAGGATTAATAACATCCATAAGATAGAAGAAACATTTAACACAATAATATCTAATGTAGATCCAAACTCCGGACGCACAAATAAATTAATGCATAAAACAATCATGTAATACCATAAAATAGATCGTGGTAAACGCATATTTTGGAATGGTGCAAATTTTGGTACGTCTAATCCAAGACGTTTTAATACAGGTAAATTTAACGTTATGATAATAAATGCTGTCATGAATGCAGTGATTGTTACTGTTGCAGGTATTGTCAGCTCCATTGTTTTTAACATAGCCTCAATTTGTTCTTGCTGAAACACTACTTGACCTGTGACCGTTTTTGCAAGTTCATTTGATTGCTCATAATTTTCGCGTAAAAGATCTATGCTCATGTTAATAATATTGATACTAGCAATTTGAACATAGGCTACATAGACAATTGCCATTGACAGAAGAACAGCCACCCCAGACGACATGAATAGGTAAAGTTTGCTCTTCTTTTGATTAATTGCACTTCCTATAACGATACCAAGTAACGCCAAAATTAAGGCAAATGGTAGCATAATTATGCCACTCGTTAAAGTGGTTAAGATACATCCTACTACTGCTACGAGTATTGATGATGAACGCTTGTAATTTGCGCTATACCAAGCAATCGGTAATGGGGCAAATAGTAGACCTACTATAAAAATGAATGGTACATATGCAGAAATAAGCATTAGAATCGTAAAGATTGCGACCATCATTGAGCCTTGTACAAGCGCCTTTGTTTGATTATTCGGCATTGAAAACCTTCCTTTTTTAGTCAAACTTACTGACCTTTATTGTACCATTTTTTCAGGTTATTGAACAAAAAACGCTAAGAACAACTTATGCTTTGTCATTAATTTTGTAGAACCAATGACTAAAGCATAAAACACATAGCTATATAGGAGATTTTTTACCGAAAAAGCATAACAAATTCATTCATTGATTATGTTCTTCTATATATATTATTTTTAAATTTTTTTAGCAATAAAAAAAGCAACTTACAACAGTTACTAATACATGAAAAAAGGCTTTTAATCGAAGTGATTATAAGCCGTTTTGTTTTAAAAATGTCCTTAGTCGATTGTTTCTCAATCTCTAACGTTCCATCTTTTCTTTATTCATGTCTATTAAGAGTGTAATAAATTCTTATCATAATAGCAAACGGTAATATATAGAGCAATTACTGAGATAAACCAAGCTACCATAGCGTGGGAGTTAATTTCCGTTCCCACCAGGCTCTTTGCCGCTTTCGCACAGTTAAAACATTTGCCGCTGACACTTCGCTTTCGTACAAAAAACACCCGCTTCGCTGCAGGGTCTCGGGCCAACACGATGTTGGTCACGAAGACGTTATCACAGGATGTGATGCTTTTAGCCTTCGTTCCTCTATTGCTGATCCCCAATGAGTCGCCCGGTCTCCACTCCAATCAACATGACATGCGTTTTAACAATCCTCATCTTTCATTAAAATAGACAATAAAACCAAAATCAGGATATTCACTCTCGATTGCCCTACCTTATGTGATTATTCACAAGTTACACCTTATAAAATTTCCATATCAGAGGTTACAAGGTTAGCAACTCCATTTTCACAAATAAAAAAAGCACAATCAAAGCGGTTAAACCTTGTTGTGCCTTTATTTATATCTTATTTGTCTTCTGCTACGAATGGAAGTAATCCCATAATACGAGAAACTTTGATAGCTGAAGTTAATTTACGTTGGTACTTAGCGCTAGTGCCAGTTACGCGACGTGGTAAGATTTTACCGCGCTCAGAGATGAATTTTTTAAGTAAATCCACATCTTTATAGTCGATATGCGTAATGTTATTAGCAGTGAAGTAGCAAACTTTACGGCGTTTGCGGCCTCCGCGACGTGGTGCCATAGTATGTCTCCTCCTTATCATTTTTTATTTTAGAAGTATTAGAACGGTAAGTCGTCCTCAGATACTTCTATCGGTCCTTTGCTATTAGCAAATGGATCCTCATCTACACGTGTATAATTCGGCTGATTCACAGGTGGTTGATTTTGCTGATAAGCATCGCCTCCAAATGAACCCTGTCCTGGCATAGCACCACCAAACTGTTGTTGTGGTTGACCACCGCCATATGACGGTTGGTTATTACCGTAAGTCTGTCCACCACCATATTGAGGAGATGCAGGAGCACCGCCACCATTACGAGGTTCTAAAAACTGTACGCTATCGGCCACTACATCAGTTGTGTATACTCGCTTACCATCTTGTCCTTCATAACTGCCTGTTTGAATGCG
>Ga0209676_1002743_pt1 | contig 11798 bp, 12 predicted proteins | sample AraplaCvi_mLB_r2_FD_184282 | JGI IMG/M metagenome (GOLD analysis project Ga0209676, IMG submission 184282) | Arabidopsis root microbial communities from North Carolina, USA - plate scrape MF_Cvi_mLB_r2 (SPAdes) (version 2) | ecosystem: Host-associated > Plants > Roots > Endosphere | place: USA...
CGCAGGATATCATTCTTGCCGGGGGCGGGAAAATTTCGCTCTTCGGAGAACTCTCCTACCGCGGCAGCGGCTATAACGAACCGCTGAACATCGCTCGTCTCAAGCTGCCGGCGCGGACGCTCGTCAATGCGAGCATCACCTTCGAGCCGGAATCCGAGCGCTTCACCATCGGTCTTTTTGCCCGGAATCTGCTCGACAACACCTATCTCGCCAAGCTCGTGAACGATCCCTTCTCGGTCGGTCCCGGCGAAGTCGCGCAATATGGCCTGCCCCGCACCTTCGGCGCGAGCCTGACGGCACGCTTCTGATGTTCGGACTGTCCACCGTGAAGGACTCGGCTGCCGACCGCCCTGCATCTTCGGTGCAGGGCAGTCGAAACCTTTCGGGCTGGCGGGTATGAAACTCGTCCCCGAACGGTTCGAGCAGGTCCGCTACGAGCGCCCCGCCGAAGGGGTGGCCCGGATCGTGCTTGCGCGCGTTGCCAAGCGAAATGCGCAGGGCAACCGCATGACCTATGAGCTCAATGCGGCGTTCGACACGGCGGCGCATGACGAAAGCGTCCGGGCGATCATCCTCGCCGCCGACGGGCCGCATTTTTCGGCAGGCCACGATTTTTCAGAGACTTTCGAGGAAAATTTCGAGCGTGTCGGTACCTGGGGCGAATCCCCTGCCGACGGCGCCGACGCCCTGTTCGGCGACGAGATGGAAGTGTTCTTCGAAATGTGCGAGCGCTGGCGCAATCACGCGAAGCCGACCATCGCGCTCGTCCAGGGCAAGTGCATCGCTGGCGGACTGATGCTCGCCTGGGTCTGCGATCTCATCATCGCGGCGGACGATGCAAGCTTCAAGGATCCAACGATCGACATGGGCATCATGGGTGTCGAGACGTTCGTGCATCCCTTCGAACTCGGGGTCCGGAAGGCGAAGGAGTTTCTGTTCACCGCCGAGTGGCTGGCGGCGAAAGATGCCCTGGCGCTGGGGATGGTCAACCGGGTCGTGCCGGCAGACCGGCTTGAGACCGAAGGGCTCGATCTCGCGCAGCTCATCGCAGCCAAGCCCGCTTTCGCGGTGCGGGCCGCGAAGCTCGCCGTGAACCAGGCGCAGGACGCAATGGGGCGCTGGCAATCGATGAAGCACGGGTTCGCGCTGCATCACCTCACGCATGCAAACAACCGCCTGAAATACGGCACGCAGATCGACCCGGGCTATGCAGCGGGGGGCGCTGGGGAACGGATTTCGGGGCTCGAACAAAAGATCAGGGATTTCGGTCCCGACCGCGGTGCGGGCTGACGACCACCCGGTCCCCAGCGATACGCGCCCGAGCGCACCCTAACTTCCGCATGATGCGAAGAAACTGGAACGGATATACAATGGAGCGAACAGCTTCCCGGTTTGACGCCAAGGCAATGACGGGCGTCGTTTGCGGCCGCCGCCACCTCGACGAGGAGGCGTTCGTCGAGGCTTGCGGAAGGGCCGCCGCCGGCTACCGCGCGATGGGGCTATCGCGCGGTAGCACGGTTGCGCTTCTTATGCGGAACGATACCGAATTTCTCGTCGCCCAGTCGGCCGCGACGCTCATCGGCTGTCATGCCGTGCCGCTCAACTGGCATTCGTCGCCGCAGGACCTTGCCTTCATCCTCGAGGACAGCGCCGCGACGATCCTCGTGGCGCATGCCGATCTCGTGCCCGCGCTTCGGCCGCTGCTCGATCCCCAGGTCGTTCTGCTGGTCGTCCCGACCCCTGCCGACATTCTCGAGGCCTATAATCTTCCCGACAGTGCTGGAGCGGTGAGCGAGGGGGACCGGAACTGGCCAGAGTGGCTTGCGCTGTTCGAGCCGTTGCCGGTAGAATCCTTTGCGCGTGGCGGAGGGCTCGGAATTTTCTATACCTCCGGTACCACCGGGCGCCCGAAAGGGGTCGAGCGAGAGCCGCTCGACGCGCAAAGCGCGGCCAAACTCCAGAAGGTCGTCAACGAGCTGTTCGGGCTCGACCACGAGGAACCCGCGCGGATTCTCGTCCCCGCACCGATTTATCACGGTGCTCCGAACTTCTTCGCAAACCGGGGGGCGGCCCCCGGCTCGCTCTGCGTCCTCCAGCCGCGGTTCGACGCCGAGCGCCTTCTCGCGCTCGTCGCCCGCCATGCGATCACCCATGTCTATATGGTCCCCACGACCATGTTGAAGCTGCTCGAATTGCCGCCCGGCATTCGCGCGAAATATGATCTGAGTTCGCTGCGCCGGATCATCCATTCCGCGGCCCCATGTCCTCCCGACGTCAAGCGCCGCATGATCGAATGGCTGGGACCAATCGTATTCGAATTCTACGGCGGGACCGAGTGCGGCACGATCACGCTCCTGGATCCGCTCGACGCGCTGGAGAAGCCGGGATCGGTGGGGCGGTTGCTCGCGGACTGCGAGCTCAAGGTCTGCGACGAGGCGGGGCGCGAGCTGCCGGCGGGCGAGATCGGCGAAATCTATGCCCGGAATTTCAACACGCCGCGATTTGCCTATCGCCATCTCGCCGACAAGCAGAGCGAAGTGGAACGGGGCGAACTCGTGAGCATCGGCGATGTGGGCTATATGGACGGGGACGGGTTCCTGTTCCTTTGCGATCGCAAGCGCGACATGGTAATTTCGGCGGGCGTGAACATCTATCCTGCGGAAATCGAATCCGCGTTGATCATGATGCCTGACGTTGCCGACTGCATCGTGTTCGGCATACCCGACGAGACTTATGGTGAGGCGCTGTGCGCGCATGTCGAGCCGAAGCCCGGCCGTCATGTCGACCCGGCGCAGATCACCGGCTGGCTCGAGACGAAACTTGCAAAATATCAAATTCCGAAATCGGTGGTTATCGATCCCCGGCTTCCGCGCGAGGAAAGCGGCAAGATTATGAAACGGCGCGTTCGCGACCGCTATTGGGAAGGGGCGAACCGGAAGATATGATCGCGAAAAACGAGACCGGGATCGTGCCATGAGCGCTTCGCCACTCTCCGATACCGATCGGCCCGCGTCCTACGCCGGGATCGGCCTCGCCATGCTGACGCTTATCTTCGCGCTCAACATCGTCGACCGGCAAATCGTCACGATTCTCGCAGAGGACATCAAGGCCGAGCTGCAACTCAGCGACCTCCAGGTGGGAATCCTGACCGGCCTATCCTTCGCGCTCGTCTATATGACCTCGGCAGTCGCGATCGCCCGTCTCGCCGACAAGGGAAACCGCAGCCGGATCATATCGCTCTGCGTGGCCGTCTGGAGCGCGATGACGATCCTCTGCGGGTTCGCGACGAGTTTTCCGGCGCTGCTGGCCGCGCGGATGGGCGTTGCGATCGGCGAAGCCGGGTGCTCGCCGGCCTCGTTCTCGCTGCTGGCGGACTATTATCCGCCGCAGCGCCGCGCCTTCACGATCGCGGTGATGCAGGCCGGCGCGGTCGCGGGCTCGGCAGTCGCATTGCTGGCGGGGGGAATACTTGCGCAGCGCTATGGATGGCGCATGCCGCTCGTGACGGTGGGCCTGATCGGCGTCGCCATCGCGGTCGCTGCAGCCCTCACGTTGAAGGAACCGCGGCGCGACAGGCCGGTGGGAGAAGCGGCGCCTGAGCCGATGATCGAGGCCTTCAGGGTCATGCTCGCCCTGCGGCCCTTTCAATGGCTGCTCGCAGCGGGCGCGCTCGCGGGCTTCGGTACCTTCTCTCTCCAGGCGTGGATGCCCGCTTTCTACCAGCGCGTCTTCGGATGGTCGGTCGGCATGACGGGAACTGTGCTTGCGGCGGTAACGATCGCGGCAGGGGTGATCGGCGCGCTCGTGGTCGGTCGCCTCGCCGATCGGCGGCTTGCGAGCGATGCGGGCGCCCATTGCGCCGTTCCGGCGGTGATGGTCGCACTCGCGGTCGTGCCGCTCGTCGTCGCCCTGCTTGCCCGAAGCGCGCCGGTATCGCTCGGCGGTCTCGCGATCGTCTATTTGCTGACCAACGGCTGGCAGCCCGGCGTCTTCGCCAGCGTGCAATCGCTGATGAGCGACCGGAGGCGTGCGACCGCCGCCGCGTTTCTCGGTCTGGTCGTGAACCTCGCCGGCTTGGGACTGGGGCCGGTAATTGTCGGAGGGATCAGCGACTGGCTTCGCGCCGACTATAGCGCAGATGCGCTGCGCTATGCCCTCGTTCCTGCTGTTTTGGCCTTTGCGGCCTCGGCGGCTGCGCTCGCGATGGCGGCGCGAAGCATCCGGATTTCGGCAGCAGGAGCGGCAATATGACCATGTCCAGCCAGGAGGCCCGCGTCATTGCCGAGCAGCTATGCACCGAGCTTGCCTGGCGGCTCGATCACGGGCAGGCCGCACGAGCGGGCGAATTGTTTACCGAAGATTTGCTGTTCGGCCTCGCGGGAGCTCAGGTCGGCCGCGCCGTCTTCGAACAGCAGATGGCGGGGCGGGCAGCCTTGCCCTTCGCCTCGCGTCACTGCATTTCGAACGTCCGTGTGACCCGTTTTGGCGAGCACGTCATAGAAGCCAGCTCCATCGCTCTCATTCTCAAGAGCGAGCGCATCGACGGCGAAGAGCGGATCTCGACGGTCTGCGGCGACTGGAACATCGTCGCGCGGGCGGACGCGGAGGGCTGGCGCATCGCGTCGCTCGCGATCGTCCCGCTGCGTCCACCCGAATGATAAAGGATTCCTTCGGCTTGAGTTCGGCCAGTTGGGTGCAGGACTTCAGTCCTCGCCCGGCCAATAAAGGCGCCGGGGATTGTCGACGAGAAGCTTGCGCTGCTCTTCCGCGGTCACCGCTATCGCCGGGATGATATCGACGAGAGCCCCGTCGTCGGGAATCATATCCTGCATATTGGGATGCGGCCAATCCGTGCCCCAGATTGCGCGATCGCGGTAATCGGAGACCAGCGGCTGCACGGACCGCGCGAAATCGGACCATGGCGGTCCCGAGGCGTCGAGGCGATCGGGACAGCTTGCCTTGAACCAGATGTCGTCGCGGCTGTCGAGCAAGCGGCGAAGCGCGCGAAAGTCCCGTCCGCCGGGCCCCTGCCGCACATCGGGACGACCCATATGGTCGACGACGACCGGCACCGGAATGGCGTCGATGAAGGGTCTCAGATCCTCAAGCACATCAGCCTCGAAATAGAGGACGACATGCCAGTCCCGGGGGAGACGCTTCGAAATCTCGAGGAATTTGGCCCGCGGGGCATCGTCGACCAGACGTTTCAGGAAATTGAACCGGATACCGCGTATGCCGCCCTTGTGGAGCAGTTCGAGCTCGGTCTCGTCGATCGCAGGATCGACCACCGCGACGCCGCGGGCGCGGCCGTTCGAGGCAGCGATTGCATGCAGAACCGCGCTATTGTCCGTCCCGTGGCAACTGGCCTGGACGATGACATTGCCGGAGAAGCCGAGATGATCGCGAAGTGCGAACAAGGCTTCGGCGCCGGCGTCCTGCGGAAGATATTTGGCCTTGGCACTGAAGGGAAACGCCGCGGCGGGGCCGAAAACGTGGCAATGGGCGTCGATCGCACCCGCCGGCAGCCGGAAGCGGGGCTTCGATGGCGCTTCGGTCCAGCTGCGCACCCTGCCGTCCTCGTCCACGATCATGCGAATAGCCTGCCGTCCATGAGTTTGCGCGCCGTGCGAAGCATCGCGGTTCCCGCCGGCGCACCTCCTTCGCCGCTTCTCACCGCACATTCGGTGACCCCGGTGGGGTGCTCGACGCCAAGTTGCATGACCGGGCCACCGGGAAGGCGCGCGAGCGACGCAGCCGGGGAATTTTCGATCAGGCAGGCACGCGCGACGCTTAGCGCTCCGAAGACGCCGATCGATGCATGGACGCGGTGCGGAATCAACGAGCGAACCGAGATCGCACCGCCGTTCGCCGGCGCCGCAACGAGCATCATCTTGGGGACCGACTTCTCCGCCACGTCGCCGAGGTTCATCAACGGTCCCGCCAACAGCCGGATCGCTTCCACCCTGGCCTTCAAGGCGCTATCCGCGTCGAGCGCGTCGCGCGCCTCATAACCGGTGATCCCGACATCGCTCGCCGCGAGAATGACGCAGGGCATGCCGTCGTCGATGAGCGTACAGGCGATACCGTTTATCGTATCGACGCCATTGCCCGTCGGCAACAGCGCGCCGCAGCTCGATCCCGCCATGTCCTGAAATTCGAGCGCGATGGGCGCTGCGGTTCCGGGCACGCCGCTGATCGCGGTTTCGCCTGTATAGGCGATCGTCCGACCGGGCGTTTGGACCGTCGCTACCGCGACTTGCGCGCTGTTTTCCATGAAAATGGCGACCCGCGTCTGCTCGTCTCCGACGGGTACGAGACCGCGCTCGATCGCGAAAGGAGCGACGCCCGCGAGCATGTTTCCGCAATTTTGCACATCGGTAACGACGGCCCGGTCGACAAAGACCTGCAGGAACAGATAATCGACGTCGACACCGGGACGCGCGGACTTGCTCACCACAGCTACCTTGCTGGTCAACGGGTCGCCGCCGCCCATCCCGTCGATCTGGCGCGGATCGGGCGAGCCCATCGCGCGAAGCAGGAAGGCGGCGCGCGCTTCCGGCTCGCTCGGCAAATCCTCCTTCAGGAAGAAGCCGCCCTTCGATGTCCCGGCGCGCATCCACATGCAACGGATGGCGTCAGACATAGCGAAGCCCCATGGCGGCTAAACGCGGTCGCATGTCATAGATGTCGAGACCCAGCTCGCCAGCCGCGAGACGCTGCCGCTTGGCCTCTTCGGTTTCCTCGCGCGCCTCCGCTGCAGCCAGGACGACGGGCGCGCGATCCCTCTTCACGACGCAGACCCCGTCGTCATCCGCGACGATCACGTCGCCCGCCTCGACAGCGGCACCTGCGCATATGATCGGGATATTGACCGAGCCCAGCGTGTTCTTGACAGTGCCCTGGGCCGAGATGGCGGCCGACCAGACGGGGAAGCCCATGCCGGCCAGATCGCGCACATCGCGCACGCCTGCATCGATGACGAGGCCGCGGCACCCGCGCGCCATCGCGCTGGTCGCGAGAAGGTCGCCGAAATAGCCATCGAAGCAGGGGCTTGTCGGAGAAAGCACCAGGATGTCGCCGCCGCGCAATTGTTCGATCGCGACATGGATCATCCAATTGTCGCCCGGAGGCGAGGATATGGTCACGGCGGAACCGGCGATCCGGGCCCCGGCGTAGATCGGCCGAATGTGGCGGCCGAGCAGGCCTGTTCGGTTCTGTGCCTCATGCACGGTCGCCACCCCGGCCCGGGCAAGCCCGTCGACAATCGCGAGGTCGACACGCTCCACAGTCTGAACCACTACGCCCATTGATTTGCTCCTTGGGCAGCGTTACTCGCGCCTAGTCCGGGACCGCGCCAATCGATCTTGTCGACCTCTGATAAGATTTTGCTATATTTGGCGGCAATGCTGACGCCCTTCGATCTGAACTTGCGGCACCTGCGCGCGGTCGGCGATATGGTTTCGATGCGCAGCGTCAATCGGGCAGCTGAGGCGGCGGGACTATCGCAGCCTGCCCTTACGCAAGGGATCGCGAAGCTCGAGTCGCAACTCGGCGTACGTCTCTTCGATCGCGATCATGGCGGGGTCACGCCCACCGAAGCGGGACAAGCTCTGTCAGAGCGCGCCGTGCGCGCATTCAGCCAGCTTTCGTCGGCCGCCAAGCGTTGCGCGCGAAGCGGAGGCAGGAGTTTCCCCAACCCCGATCGGTTGATGACCGCAACCCAGCTCAGAGCTTTTCTGCACTTTGCCGACGCGCAGGGATTTGCGGGAGCGGTGACGGGAAGCGGCATGTCGCAGCCCGCAATTCATCGTGCCGTTCGAGAGCTTGAAGCGATTTGTTCGGTGGCGCTGGCGGAGCGCCGAGGCCGCCGTATGGAATTGACGAGTGCCGGCCTCGCCATGGCAAGGGGCGTTCGCCTGGCCGCGGCGGAGATTTCTGCCGGTATCTCGGAGGCGTCGGGTCGCTCGGAAGGCGCGGCGCGAATGGCGATTGGCGCGATGCCCCTGAGCCGTGCGCTCGTTCTCCCGCGCGCGCTGGCGCTGTTTCTTGAAGAGGGTCATGAAACCGTTGTCGATGTCGTCGAAGGCGCCTGGCGCGAACTGGTCGACCCGCTCCTTGATGGCGTGATCGACATGATGGTGGGCGCGCTCCGCGACACCGCTCCTCCCGGCGTCGAGCAGGTGCCGCTGTTCACCGACCGTCCGGCCATCTTCGCTCGCCGTGACCATCCGCTGGCGCATCGGACGGCCACGCCCGCGCAATTGCGCGCACAATCCTGGGTCGTGGGGCCCGCCGGAACGCCCTTGCGGGCGCATTGGGAAAAGCTGTTCGAAGGTGATGCGCCGCCGGTTCCCGTTGAATGCGGGTCGGTCATGGTCATCCGCGGCCTCCTCATGGAAAGCGATCTTCTCACCCTGTTGTCACCCGACCAGATCGCCATGGAGATCGAAACGCGCATGCTGGTGCGTATCGCATCGACGGCGCCGCGCCCCGCCCGGATGATCGGAATCAGTACGCGCACCGGCTGGCGGCCCACGGCGGTGCAGAAGCGCTTCGTCGAACTGCTTCACCGGGCAGCTGCCGAAACGAGACTTCCGGAAAACCAATAAGTCTGGCGTCAAATCGATTGGCAGCCGCGGCTTTGCGCGACCTATTGCGGCGCGATGGCGCAGGGGATTTCCTTCATCGGATTTGGCGAGGCGGGCAGGGCGTTTGCCGTCCCGGGCGCGCGTGCATTCGATCGGAAGATGAACGTGCCCGGCGAACGAGCCGCTCTTTGTGCAGCGCTCGCCGCAGGCGGCGTCTTCGCGGCCCGGGGCCCCGCGGAAGCGTTGCAGGACGCCTCTGCCGTCCTCGCGGTGGTCACTGCCGATCAGGCGCTCACTGCCGCGCGCGCCTACGCTCCGCTGCTCGCCCCGGGCGCCTTGTGGCTCGATATGAACAGCGTCGCGCCGCAAACGAAGCGCGCCGCGCAGCTTGCAGTGGAGAATGCCGGCGGGCGCTACGTCGACGTGGCTGTCATGGCCCCCGTTCTTCCACTTCGTCTTCAGACGCCGCTCCTTGTAGCCGGCGCCAATGCAGGCGCCGCGGAAGAGCGGCTCGCCGGGATCGGCTTTACGAACGTCGACCGCGCGGGCGCTCGCATAGGCGACGCGGCGGCCATCAAGATGATCCGCTCGGTCATGGTGAAGGGCGTCGAGGCCTTGACGGCGGAATGCCTTCTGGCGGCCAGCCGCGCGGGCGTGGCGGACGCAGTGCTCGCCTCGCTGGATGCGGGCCGCAAAGGCCAGTCGTGGGTTTCGGTTGCCGACTATAATCTCGACCGCATGCTCGTGCATGGCAAACGCCGCGCCGACGAGATGGAACAGGCGGCGCTAACGCTGATCGATCTCGGCGTCGAACCTTCAATGACCCGGGCCGCGATCGCGCGGCACCGCGAGGTGGGGGGCCTCGGCGTCGCATCCCCCGATGGCCTTGCCTCCAAACTTCGCGCCATCGACGTCGACCGGAGACCTTCATGAGCCTCGTGATCGACTGCCACGGCCACTACACGATATTGCCCAAGCAGCACGACGCCTGGCGGCAGCAGCAAGTCGCAGCCTTTCTCGGCGGCCTGCCTGCGCCTCCCTACCCCGACATATCGGACGCGGATATCCGCCGGACGATTGAGGAAAACCAGCTGCGGCTAATCCGCGAGCGAGGTGCCGACCTCACGGTCTTCAGTCCCCGCGCATCGGCGATGGCGCCGCATGTCGGCGATGAAGCCGTCGCGACCGAGTGGGCGCGTCGCTGCAACGATCTGATCGCGCGGGTCGTCCGCCTGTATCCCGAGACGTTTGCGGGCGTGTGCATGCTGCCGCAGTCGCCGCTCGCGGACATGGCGGCCAGTGTTGCCGAACTCGAGCGGTGCGTTCTCGAACTCGGTTTCATCGGCTGCAATCTCAACCCCGATCCCGGAGGCGGCCATTTTGCGCATCCACCGCTCACGGACCGCTTCTGGTATCCGTTCTACGAGAAGATGGTCGAACTCGACGTTCCCGCGATGATCCATGTCTCGGGGAGCTGCAACTCCGCGATGCACGCGACCGGGGGCTATTATATCGCGGCCGACACGATCGCGTTCATGCAGCTGCTCGAAGGCGATCTCTTCTCCGACTTTCCGACTCTGCGCTTCATCATCCCTCATGGCGGCGGCGCGGTCCCTTATCATTGGGGCCGGTATCGCGGCCTCGCCGACATGCTTCGGAAACCGGCACTCGATACGCATCTCATGAACAACATCTTTTTCGATACATGCGTCTATCACCAACCCGGCGTCGACCTCCTCGCGCGCGTCATCGCCAGCAGGAATATCCTGTTCGGAAGCGAGATGGTCGGCGCGGTTCGCGGCGTAGACCCCGAGACCGGCCATTATTTCGACGATACGAAACGCTATGTCGATGCGCTCCATATCGACGAGGCCGAACGGCGCGCGATTTTCGAAGGAAATGCGCGGCGGGTCTTTCCGCGCCTCGACGCCATGCTGAAAGCCCGCGGACTATGAACGCGCCCCGGGATATGGCAGCTCATCTCGCCGAGCTTGAGGACATTCCGGGGACGCGCATCTTTACCGCGACCCGCGCGCGCGCCGGCTATCATCTGAACCAGTTCGCCATGAGTCTGATGACCCCCGAGAATCGCGACCGCTGGAAATCCGACGAGGCCGCGTATCTCGACGACTGGCCGATGTCGGCCGAGCAGAAGGCGGCGGTGCTCGCACGCGATTATAATCTCCTGCTCGACCTTGGAGGCAATATCTATTTCCTGTCGAAGATCTTCTCGACCGATGGCCTGAGCTTCGTCGACGTGACCAGTGCCATGGCAGGGGTGAGCGTCGCGCAATATCAGCGGATGATGAGCAGCGGGGGCCGTTCGCCCGAGGGGTGTCGTTCGGTGAAGGAGGGGCGCTGATGGCGGCGATTTCCGCCGGGGTGGCCTCGAGCCATGTCCCGCTGCTCGGCGTGGCGCATGACCAGGGGCGCGACCGCGACCTCTATTTCGCTCCGATATTCGACGGGTTCGAGTGGACGCGGACATGGCAGCGGCGTGCCCGGCCGGATGTCGTGATCCTCGTGTACAACGATCATTCGAGCGCCTTCGACATGCGGATCATTCCGACCTTCGCCATCGGATGCGCCGAGCGCTTCCGGCCGGCGGACGAGGGGTGGGGGAGGCGCCCGGTGCCCGATGTGATCGGGCATCCCGATCTGGCGTGGCACATGGCGCAAAGCCTGATCCTCGACGATTTCGATATGACCATCGTCAATGAGATGGATGTCGATCACGGATTGACGGTGCCATTGACGATGATGTTCGGCGACGTGCCGGACTGGCCGGTTCGGGTGATCCCGGTGGCCGTCAACGTGGTCACCTATCCGCCGCCCTCCGGCAATCGCTGCTGGGCACTTGGAGAGGCGATAGCGCGCGCGGTCGCGGGCTATCCGGAGGATCTGAACGTCCAGATCTGGGGGACCGGGGGCATGAGCCATCAGCTTCAGGGTCCCCGCGCCGGACTGATCAACAGGGAATGGGACAATATGTTTCTCGACGGATTGATCGGCGACAGCGATCATCTGCGGCACATCCCTCACATCGAATATCTCCGCGAGACGGGATCGGAAGGCATCGAAATGGTGATGTGGCTGATCATGCGCGGCGCGCTCGGCCGGAGCACGCGCTGTCTCCACCGTCATTATCATGTGCCGTGCAGCAACACGGCGATTGGCCATATCGTACTGGAGCCTCAGCCATGAAGATCG
>Ga0209676_1002745_pt1 | contig 11797 bp, 15 predicted proteins | sample AraplaCvi_mLB_r2_FD_184282 | JGI IMG/M metagenome (GOLD analysis project Ga0209676, IMG submission 184282) | Arabidopsis root microbial communities from North Carolina, USA - plate scrape MF_Cvi_mLB_r2 (SPAdes) (version 2) | ecosystem: Host-associated > Plants > Roots > Endosphere | place: USA...
AACGCAGTCGCGATCGAGACGGCAATACCTGTCTCGATGCTGTATCCCGCGTGCATCGTGACGGCGAGCACCATGCTGCACAGGCACAGCACCGAGCCCACCGAGAGGTCGATCCCGCCGGTGATGATGACGAGCGTCATGCCGAGGGCGATGATTGCGACGAAGGTGACGTTGCGGGTGATGTTGTAAAGATTCTTTGCGGTCGCGAAGCTGTCGGTGGCAAAGGACAGAAAGATGCAGGCAAGGATGACAGCGATCAGAACCCAGAAGGTCTGGTTGCCGAGGATCGTTCCTCCGAGCGTGCGCTGCCTGCGCTCGATCGTCTGGTCCAGCGTCGTTGCCATCGTTCCTCCCATTCCTCCGGTGCAGAAGATCGAGCTCGCTTGTCCCTCATCCAACCTCGATGGCGCCAGTAATCAGCCCCGTCACCTCCTCCGGCGAGGTCTCCGAGATCGGCTTGTCCGCCACCTTGCGGCCCCGGCGCATGACGACGACGCGATCGGCGACATCGAAGACATCGGGCATACGATGGCTGATGAGCACAACCAGGATGCCGCGATCGCGCAACTGCCGGATCAGATGCAGCACTTCGGCCACCTGGCGCACGGAAATTGCCGCCGTCGGCTCGTCCATCAAGACGATCTTCGCCTGCGAGATCATCGTACGCGCAATCGCCACCGCTTGCCGTTGGCCACCCGACATCTGCCGCACGAGGTCGCGTGGCCTGGTCTCCGAGCGGAGTTCTTTGAAGATCTCCCCGGCGCGGCGGTACATAGCCTTGTAGTCTAGCACGCGCAGGGGGCCGATACCGCGCCTCAGTTCGCGGCCGAGGAAGACATTCGCGGCCGCGGAGAGGTTGTCACAAAGGGCCAGATCCTGGTGAACAATCTCGATGCCGAACTGCCTTGCCTCGATGGGGCGATGCAGCACGATATCGCTGCCGTTAAGGCGAATGGTTCCGTGGCTCGGACGGAAATTGCCTGCGATCATTTTGACAAGCGTCGATTTGCCGGCGCCGTTGTCGCCCATCAGGCCGACAACCTGACCGGCCTCTAACGACAGCGAAATGTCATTCACTGCCTGTATGGCCCCGAAATGCTTGGAAATATTGCTGAGCTCTAGCAGCACGACCAGCCTTCCAGACTCGCCAACACGCGCCAATCCGCCAGGACGCCTCGCCGCATGTCCGCCCCCTCGCGAGCCAGCGACTGCTTATTTACGCAAATCGTCATGAACGCGTCAATGATCTCTCACCCGATAAACCTGTTTTGTATGACAAATAGACATTGAGGCGAAGCGATCATATATTAGCTAATTCTTGGGAGATAAGCATGCTTATCCTTGTCACCGGGGCAACTGGCAAGGTCGGGCGGCACCTCATAGCAACGCTGCTTGATCGGCCACGTTTTTCGCAAGCGCGCGTTCGCGCGCTCTGCCATAACCGTGTGCTCGATCCAGCCGAGCGGCTTGATATCATCCGCGGCTCTATCGCCGATCGTGCGGTCGCGGAAGACGCGATTGCCGGTGTCAGCCACGTCGTGCATCTGGCGACTTGCAAGGAAACACCGGCCGACGTCATGGACGTGACAGTCAAGGGCCTCTTCTGGCTGCTCGAAGCGTTCAGAACGAGCCCCACGGCACGGCAGTTCATCCTGATCGGCGGCGACGCCGCGGTCGGGCATTTCTTCTATTCTCATGACGGACCGATAACGGAGTCGACACCGCACCGCGCCTATCCCGGCTGCTACGCGCTCTCGAAAGTGCTCGAGGAAGTGGTCGTCGAGCAGTACGCGATCCAATACGGGTTGAACGTCTGTTGCCTCCGGGCTCCGTGGATCATGGAGAAGGACGACTTCAAATATTCGCTTTCCTTCGGTGACGACGTGTTCGGTGGACCCGACTGGAAAACGCTTTTTGCGCCCGACGAAGCCAGGCGCTACGCAGAGGCCGGAACGGTTCCGTTGCTGCGCGATGCCGACGGAAGGCCGCTCAAGCGCAACTTCGTTCACGTCAGCGACCTCGTCTCGGCAATACTCAACACGATCGACAATCCGCGCGCAGAACGCCAGCGCTTCAACGTCGCCATGGATCGCCCGGTCGACTACGGCGAGGTCGCAAGCTACCTCAGGCGCACGCGCGGTCTGCCGTCCGTCGACGTTCCAAGCCACTTCCACTCGAACTGGTTGGACAACAGCAAGGCGAAGTACCTGCTGGGCTGGCAGCCGGAATACGATCTTAAAAAGCTTATCGACCAGGCCTGGCAATACGAGCGTCCGTCAAGCGACCCTCGCATCGTCTGGTATCCGGGTTGATTTGTGCCGCGGACAGATAGTGTCCGCTTGTTCAACGGGAGGATAGAATGAGGAAAGCATTGGTGCTTGCAGTTGCAGCGCTCGCGCTGGCCGCCGGCTCCGCCGGCGCCCAGACGAAGAAGCAGCTCGTCATTGTCGTCAAAGGCCTCGACAATCCGTTCTTCGAGGCAATCAACCAGGGATGCCAGAAGTGGAACAAGGAAAACACAAGCTCGGAATATGAGTGCTTCTATACCGGCCCGGCGTCGACCTCCGACGAAGCCGGCGAGGCGCAGATCGTCCAGGACATGCTCGGCAAGCCCAGCACGGCTGCGATCGCCATTTCGCCATCCAACGCCAAGCTGATTGCCCAGACACTGAAAACCGCCAATCCGACGGTTCCGGTCATGACGCTCGACGCCGATCTCGCCAAGGAAGACGCGGGTCTGCGCAAGACCTATCTCGGCACCGACAACTACACGATGGGGGCGCGGATCGCCGATTACATCAAGAAGGCCAAGCCGAACGGTGGCAAGATCTGCACGATCGAGGGCAACCCTGGTGCCGACAACATCCTGCGGCGGGCCCAGGGCATGCGTGACGTGCTCACCGGGAAAGACGGGCTTGCCGAACTGAAGGGTGAAGGCGGGTGGACGGAGGTCGCAGGTTGCCCGGTCTTTACCAATGACGACGGCGCCAAGGGCGTACAGGCGATGACGGATATCCTCGCTGCCAATCCCGACCTCGACGCCTTCGGCATCATGGGCGGTTGGCCGCTTTTCGGCGCGCCGCAACCCTATCGCGACCTGTTCAAGCCGATGGCGGACAAGATCGCGAAAAATGAATTCGTCATCGGCGCGGCGGACACGATCGGCGACGAGGTGGCGATTGCCAAGGAAGGTCTCGTAACTGCGCTCGTCGGCCAGCGCCCGTTCGAAATGGGCTACAAGGCGCCGTCGGTCATGCTGGACCTGATCGCCGGCAAGCCGGTGGAGGATCCGGTATTCACGGGTCTCGACGAATGCACCAAGGACACGGCGGATACCTGCATTCAGAAGTAAAACCGCCGCCGGGGCGCCCTTTACCGAGCGTCCCGGCCTTCGCCCTATCCGCGACAACCGGGGTCAGCGCGCACTCTTGCCGGCTGGCCGCGGCAACCTGCAACGACCCCGCTTGGAAGATCTCCCTTACGAACTATCATCGATAGGGATCATCCCCCAATCTTGCAGGACATGGAGAACACAATGACCAAGCGGATCATCTTCACCGGAGGGAGCGGCAAGGCCGGCCGCCATGTCGTGCAATACCTCGTCGAACAGGGCCACCAGGTGCTCAACCTCGACACGAAGCCCCTCGACAACCCGAAAGTGCGCACGCTGATCACCGACATCACGGACAGCGGCCAAGTGTTCAATGCACTGTCAAGCTACACGGGCCTGCACGAATTCGACCCTTCGCTCGCGCCGCAGCCGATCGATGCCGTTGTCCACTTTGCCGCGATCCCGCGCATCCTGATCGCCCCCGACAACGAGCTCTTTCGCGTCAATGCGATCGGCACCTACAATGTCATCGAGGCGGCGGTGAAGCTTGGCATCCGCAAGATCGTCATCGCATCGAGTGAGACGACCTACGGCCTCGTCTTCGCCAACGAGCCGCGAAACCCACGCTATTTCCCGCTCGACGAGGACTATGACGTCGACCCGATGGATAGCTACGCACTCTCCAAAGTCGTCAATGAAAAGACCGCGCGCGCCTTTGCACTCAGAAGCGGCGCCGACATCTATGCCCTGCGCATTGGCAATGTGATCGAGCCCAACGAATACCATCTCTTCCCCGGCTGGTTTGCCGATCCGGGCTTTCGCAAGCGCATTGCCTGGAGCTATGTCGATGCGCGCGACCTCGGCCAGATCACACTGAGGGCCGTGGAGACGGACGGTCTTGGGTTCCAGGTCTTCAACGCAGCAAGCGACGATACGTCCTCCGACATTCCAACCCGCGAACTGATCGACCGGTTCTACCAAGGCGTTCCTGTCAAGGGGCAGATCGGCGAATACGAGACGCTCTTATCAAACCGCAAAGCCCGCGCGATGCTCGACTTTGAGCCGCAACACAGCTGGCGGAAATATGTTGACGTCGGGTGACGCTCTGCGCGGCTGAGCGTTACAGACGCGAGAAAAGACGAAAATGGCTGAACGACAATCAGAAAAAGTCTCCGCCGGTTCGACCACGGCAGAGGCGAAGCGTGCGAGCCGACGCCTCGATGCGCCGCGTATGTCGGGACCCAGCGTCCACATGTCGCTTGCCGATGACATCGGGCTCAGTATCGTGCGTGGCGACTATCCGCCCGGAACGATCCTGCCGAACGAGACGCAATGGACGGAAATCTTCAACGTCAGTCGCACTGCGGTGAGAGAGGCGATCAAGATATTGATGGCCAAGGGCTTGCTCGCCTCGCGCCCGAAAGTCGGCAGCTGGGTGGAGCCGAGGGAGCGTTGGAACCTGCTCGATCGCGACGTTCTGAGCTGGTATGCGGTCTCACCGGACCATCTCCAGTTCCTCAAGACCGTGCAGGAATTTCGCCACATCCTGGAGCCGGAGGCGACGGCGCTCGCCGCCACCCGCCGGAACGAAAAGCAGATGACCGAAATCAGCGCCGCATTGGAAGACATGCAACAGGCGACAACGCTGCAGACCCGCATCCAGGCCGACACACGCTTCCACCTTGCAATCCTGCGCGCGTCGGGAAACGATCTCCTGGTGCCGCTGGGCGCGCTGATCGAATCTGCACTCAACCACCTTTTCCTGCTGGTGACCCGGGAGGACAGCAGCTCCGTCCACGCGCTGAAGCTCCACGAGAACATCGAGAAAAGCATCCGCCTCGGACGCCCGAACGCGGCTCGCAATGCCGTGCGGCGACTTCTAGCCAATACCGATGAGCTCATAGCGCAATCGGGGCGCAATGTATGATCGTCAGGTCGGATGGCATGAGGCCCCCGAGCGCACCTCCGCTTGTGTGAGAGTTCACTGCCCCGCCGCGCGATATCGTGCGCGAAAAGTCGCAGCGTTCGCCTTCAATCATTAGGCACCGTCTACGACGGGCACGGCAGTGGCCGCAGGCGGCCTTCGCCAACACGACACGAAAGAGCTCGACCGCGCGCCGTCCGAGCCGCGAATCGCGTGAATGCGCGGTTGCGGGAGGGGGCAGCCTTGAATAAGCTGCAGTGGCAATTTGCAGGCCACTCAGCTGACGAGGATAATCATGGCAATCGGTACCGTTAAGTTTTTCAATCAGGACAAGGGCTTTGGCTTCATCACACCGGACAACGGTGGAGCGGACGTCTTTGTCCATGTGTCAGCGGTGGAAGGCGGAAGCCCACTTCGAGAGGGTCAAAAGGTCAGCTACGAACTTGGCCAGGACCGCAAGACAGGAAAATCGAAAGCCGAAAACGTCAGGCCAGCTTGAACGTCTCGACCTACCGGACTTCTTTTGGTCGGGCGATCTCGGTAATGGCAAGCTGAGCCATCAAAGCGGAAAGCAGATCACCGCTTTAGGTTGGTTTAAAGCCAAGCACGACGAGGACATTTCGCAGGGCTTGAGCGTGGTGCTCGCACCAGAAAGCACATAAAAGTTGAAGCTGACGACATCCGCTCCGCCCAGTTCCTCGCCATATAACCAGATCCGCCTGCCATCGGCCGAGCGCCTGACGGTCACGCCCCATGGGCGACCTGCGAAGCTTCCCTGTCCATAGCCGTCGGGAAGCTGCGCAAGCGCCTTCTCAAACTTGACCAGCACCTCAGACGATAGCTCTGGCACCGACGGCGTCATGGCGCGAGGCACTCGTCACAATTGCAGCGACCGTCGGCGTCCATTCGCGAGGCCGACCGCTTCTTTTGACAACAGAGGCCTATCATCGCGTTTCCGGACTGGCCTCCGTCGCGCTCTGGCGGGATGACTTCGATGTCGATGTCGATGTCGATGTCGATGTCGAAGTCGGAAAGGACATTCGGGGCAAACTGATCCATCTCGAGGTTCCCATGTCGGGGACGGCAATCTTAGCAGGATCATCATCTGTCCGAGATCGATATGGCCCGGAGATCCGGATCAGCGCTTCACGTCGTGTTCCTGAAAGAGCCGGATCGTCAGGTGCTGAAGCAGAATGATCGTTTTGGCGTCGCGAATCTCACCACGGTCGATCATCTGGATCGCGTCGGACAACGAAATTTCCAGTACGTCTATGTCTTCTCCCTCGTCAGGAGCGCCGCCGCCAGTTCCCACCCTGTGTTTCTCGGTATATTCGCCGTAGAAAAATGCCAGGTATTCCGTGACCGATCCGGGGCTCATGTAGATGTCGAAAAGATGCGTCAGCTCGGAGACATCATAACCAGTTTCTTCAATCAGTTCTGCACGCATCCGCGTTGCCGGCTCGGCACCATCAAGCAGTCCCGCCGGGGTTTCGATCAGTGACTCCAGACCGCCATTCAAGAAAACCGGCAAACGAAACTGACGGGTCAGCAGAACACGGCCACTTCCGGGATTGTACAACAGACATGTCGCCCCGTTGCCACGATCGTAAGTCTCTCGGGTCTGCCGCTGCCAACCTCCATCCCTGAGCCGAAGTTCAAATTCGTACTTGGTCAGCCGTCCCCAATCATCCGCCAATACACGCTCCGCGATCGGCCGGAAAACACTCTCGTCCATCAAGTCACCACTCTCTTGTTTGCCGCTTCAATGGCCATGCAATTGGCCTCATACAGTCTGCCTAAGGCTACAAATGCCTCTGCTCGCTGATCTTGAACCAGGCTTTGGCAATCTTGCCGTTTTCAACTTCGTAGATACAAACGACATCGACCTCGCCCTTCCCTTCCGGAAAAGTTCGCGCAACCGTTTCGTGGTCGATGACGACATTGCCGACCACGATACGTGTCAGCACCGTTCCGTGTAGATCAGGCTCTTTGAACCGCTCGATATGTCGCTCTCGAATTTCGACAGCACCCCCTGCCAGAAGCGTGGAGGGAAATGCGTAGTACTGGCAATCATCAGCCCACCAGGGCATGAATGCCTCAATGTCTCGGGCGTTGTAGGCTTCGAGCTGTCTTTGGACGGGGAGCTCAATTTCTGCCCTATCGATTGTACCCAATGAAACACCTCTTCTTTCCCTTTTCAAAGGCCGTGTAGCCGGCCTTCGACATGCGTGCGCGTTTCGCCACCTACCCAAATTCGGCCAACATCATCGCGGCCCACATGAATTCGGCCATGGCGCCCAAGACGGGTCCCCTGGGCGGCGACATAGTCCTCCTCAACCACACTTCCAGCGAACAACCACTGTGCGATCGAGGCATTGAGGCTTCCGGTGACGGGGTCTTCGACGATTGCACCCAGATGGTCGCTGAAGAACGCACGAACCTCGAAGGCTGCATCGCCACCCTTTGCACGCGGACCAACCACACCAACGTCGATCCGACCGGCCCAGTTTCGGAGCGGATTGAGCGAAAGCACTTTCTCCGCCGATGCCAATCTGATCCCCAACCATCCAGGCCCATTGTCGATCCAGGCGGCATCAAGGATATCGCAAGGTTCAATGCCCAACAGTTGACGGGCCCCATCCAATTCACCCTGTGTTGGCGCGCCGGAACGGATCAGCGGCGGGGCGGCAAACGAAATCCGCCCATGCGCACGCCGGATCGTGACCAGACCGGCGCGGCATTCCTGAATGATTTCCGTCGCCTTCTTCGGCACCCGACCCGTCGAGAGCCAGACATGACAGCTTCCAAGCGTCGGGTGCCCGGCAAAAGGCATCTCCCTGTCCAGCGTGAATATCCTGACCCGGTAGTCAGCATCTGGATGCGTGGGCGATAAGAGGAAGGCGGTCTCCGACAAATTGAACCACCGCGTCAACTGCTGCATTTCATCCGTCGACATGGCATCTGCGCCGATGACGACCGCCAGCGGGTTACCAGAAAACGGCCCGGCGCCAAACACATCGACCATATGGACGGCAAGGGTCATGACATCGCGCTTTCAATTTGGGTCACTTCATTGGGGCATCGACGGACCGGATATCAGCTCTGCGAAACAAGCAGTTTAAGTCCCGCAACCGCGAACACCGCCGAGAGCACACCTTCAATCCAGCGCCGCAATCTGGCGTATAGGGCAATCATGGAGGCCGTCGAAAAGACGATGGCGTAACCACCGAACACCAGGACGCCGAGGATGGCGCAACCGCCAATGATCACCGGTAGCGTGCCTGCGGGAGCATCCTGACGGAACCCCAACGACATGATCGCTATCCAGGCCAGAATCGCCTTCGGGTTTCCGATATGCATGAGCATGCCCTGCCGATAGAGCGATCGATAACAAGGCGTGGCAGGCCTTGCGTCCTTCTTCGTGATGTCGGAGATCGGCTTCAGAGCCGACTTGCCCGCACGAAAAGCCAGATAGAGCAAATAGACACCGCCAACGATCTTGATGACGAAAAGCGCCTCTGCATAGGCGGCCAACGCGGCGGAAATGCCCGTCGCCGCCAGTACTGCCCAGAAGAGTGAGCCCGTGATAACGCCCGCCGCCAAGACGAGCGCGGGCAGGCGACCGTCGCGCATCGCCGTTCCCATGATCGCCATGTTGCTCGGCCCAGGACTGGCGGTGGCGACGAGATAGGTGCCGTAGACGAGTGCTATCTGACTGCCGATCATTCGAAATTCTCCAGAAACAGGAGGCTTCTCCAGCACTAATGCTGGAGGTCTCCGCGGTGAACGATGTGGACCTTGTTTCCATCGGGGTCGCGCAGATACGCACCGAAGTAACCGTCGCCGTAGTGTGGGCGCGGGCCTGGGGCGCCTTCGTCCGTCCCGCCGTGCGTGAGACCCTCCGTGTAGGCCGTCCTCACGGCCTCCTGCGAGGGGGACAGAAAGGCGGCCATGCAGCCATTGCCGGCCGTCGCCAGCTCGCCATCGAAGGGGATGTAGACATAGAAGCGCGGCAGTGGCGCTTGAATAGCCACCCAGCAAAGCGCCGGAGGCCCGCCATCGGAGGCAACGACGCGGCGTTTCAGGCCGAGCGGAGCGAGCACGGCGTCATAGAAACGACCCGCCCGCTCAAGATCGCGCGCCCCGACGGTAACATGACTGAACATCTGGCTCTCCATGCGCCCGTCATCGCGGTCAGGCGCCTCCTGCAAGTGTGTATTTCGTTCAGCGTCGTCATAGCGTATGTTACACTTGCTGTTTATCTGAATAGTGTCATGTGACACTTTTATCGAGGTGGCGAACATGCTCCTTCAATCGCCATGGGCACCACGTCTCGCCGACATAGAGGCGAATGCCGCCGAGCGGCTGGTCCTCGCTCTCGCCGACGACATCATCGAAGGGCGGCTGACGGGAGGCGACCGCCTGCCGGCGCATCGCGATGTCGCATGGAAACTGGGGATTGGCCTCGGCACGGTGACGAAAGCCTATGCCGCTCTGGAACGTCGAGGTCTGACGCGTAGCGTCAAGGGCCGGGGAACGTTCGTGGCGATCCGCCACGCACACAAGGATCGGCAGATCGATCTCTCATCCAACGCCCCGCCAGCAACGCTCAACGCACGCCTGCTGGCGCGGACATTGACCGGGATCGCGCGCAAGATCGATGCGGATCATCTCAATCTCTACGCCCCACCCGCCGGACATCTGGAGCACCGCCGTGTCCTGGCCCGCTGGCTCGAAACACGGGGTCTCATCGTCGATCCGTCGCATCTGGTGCTGACGAGCGGCGCCCGCCAGGCGCTCTCACTGGCCTTTGACCTCGCCTGCGGTCCGCAGGGACTGCTTCTGACCGAACGGATCACCTATCCCGGCGCGATCGCGCTGGCCCGGCGCAAGGGATATCGGATGCAGGGCGTCAGGATCGACGCAGAAGGGATGGTGCCAGAGGCACTGGCAGAGGCGCTCGACAGGGCCGCATCGACCGGCGGAAAGGCAGTTTACCTCACCCCGACGCTTCACAATCCGACCACCGCCACGATGGGCGGGGAGCGAAGGCAGGCCATCGCGGAAATTTGCCGTCGGGCGGGCGCATGGATCATCGAGGACGGCGTCTATGCGCCGGCCGAGCCGACTTTGCCTCCGCTGACGACATTGGCGCCCGAGATCGCCTTTCATGTGAACGGGCTGTCCAAGTCGCTTGGCCCCGGATTGCAGATCGGCGTGCTCGCGCTGCCGACTGGTTTTAACGAAGCAGCGGAAGACGCCTTGCAAGACATGCCTCTGGCCCCCTCGCCACTCTCCTGTGCAGTGGTCGAGGAATGGCTGATCACCGGCGTCATCCCTTCGATCCAGCGGGACCTGCGCCATGAGGCGCGGCGTCGATCCAGTCTGGCTGTCTCTCTTCTCGGTACGGCCGAACTTGTCTCTGATCCCGATGCCTATAACGCGTGGCTGCCGATGCCGCGCGAGGCTGCCAACCGTTTCGTATCCGTCGCTGCGGCGACCGGTATCAAACTGACCCCACCGGATTCCATGATGGTGGACGGAGAGGATCGGGAGAGCGGAATTCGGCTTTGCCTAGGCGGCGCATCGTTCGAAGATCTGACCGAGGCACTGACACTTCTGGCGCAGTGGCTAATCGAGATGCCAAGGCAATCTCCGAAATAAGACCCGCGAACACCCCACGTCACGCAACCGCCTGGGCGCCCGCTATTTTGACAAGCGGGCCACAAATGAACGCGGCTTCCTCCAATACGACGGCTTTAGAACACGAAGTCGCCGCTCGCAGATAACTTCCGATTTGCCGTTGCGTTGCGATTACGACTTCAGAGGTGCTTCAACATCCGAATAGGCCTGGACAGCGTCCGGAGCTGGTCTCGCAATGGACGACGACGACATGGGTGATGGCAGGGTCGGCATCGAGAACGGCTGCGACTTCCGGACCGCGCGGCGGCATGTAATCGCCCTTGTCGATCGTCACATGGTCGCGACCGAGATAGGAGAGCGTCTGGGCGATGCGCTTGCCATAGGCGCCGTTCATCAGCACCAGCACCTTGCCGTCCTTCGGAACGAAGCTGCCAAGCATCGCCTCCACCGAAAACGAGCCGCTGCCCTGCATCGGCACGCAATCGAACTCGCCCTTGTTATCACCGGCAATGTCGAGCAGTTCGCGGCGCAGCCTGGCGGTCATTGCCCGGAAGTCGCCATCCCAGGAGCCCCAGTCCCTCAGCATGGCTTCCTTGACCTCGTAGGCCGTCGTCAGTGGGCCGGGCGTGAGCAGATAGGGCTCGCCGAGCCTCGGCGTTTCCAGGGGCGCGATGGTTCTGTCAGAAGCTGTGTTTGGCATTGTCCGTCCTCGCGGTTGGCGTGTTCGAGAACGACAATGGGGCGGAAACATCTATCTGTAAAATCGTTCTTTTGTATCAATCTATCGATCTGATTTATACTTCCTATACGGCGGGAACCAACCGGCTTTCCAGCAGGTCACCGCTCTCGCGCAGGCGCGGATAGGCCATGGTGGTCACCAGCGAATTGACCTCCTTCAG